>SAMEA3663299__coassemble_217_pt1 | contig 31845 bp, 21 predicted proteins | sample SAMEA3663299__metabat2_low_PE_003 | metagenome-assembled genome bin SAMEA3663299 (sample SAMEA3663299) | pig gut metagenome | biome: pig gut; feature: pig-associated habitat; material: faeces | place: China | collected 2013 | reverse complement strand
CGGTCAAGTTAATAATCTGCAAAGTCGGGAAGGCGTAATTCCATTAACTTGACCGGCGGGACGCCGGCCCTCCGGATCTTACTGTGGCATTACTGCCACCGCTTGCCAATTAATTCCCGGCTTTCTGTAAAAATCACGCTTTTTTTCCGAAAAATCTTCCAAAATTGATTTGGGAAGGGTTGAAATTACACCGGAAAAGACTATAATGAGGTTAAAGTTCTTCGGCAGAGGCGACGCAATGCCGAAACCCGACTTTATTTTTGTATTGCCCGCAAGGGCGGAAAGACCCACAAGGAGTAAAATCGAATGGATCAGAAAACTATCAACGTGGCCATGATCGGTCAGGGTTTCATGGGGAAATCCCACTCGAACGCCTGGAGCCAGGTCAACAAATTCTTCAACCCGCCGATTACCCCCGTCATGCACACGGTTTACGGGATGGAAGCGGAACACCCGGAAGTCTTCGCGAAGAAATGGGGCTGGGCCAACGCTTCGACCAACTGGGAAGAAACCGTTAAAAGCCCGGAAATCGGCCTGGTCGATATTGTGACGCCGAACTTCATGCATGCTCCACCGGCCAAAGCCGCCATTCTCGCTGGCAAAAAATGCGTGACCTGCGAGAAGCCGATCGCCGGCTCGCTGGACGACGCCCGTGCAATGGCCGAAGCATCTGAAAAATACAACGTTCCGTCTTTCGTCTGGTTCGTTTATCGCCGCTGCCCGGCGGTCGCCTACGCGCACCAGATGGTCAAGGCCGGCATGCTCGGTGACATTCTGCACATCCGCGCGACCTACCTTCAGGACTGGGCCGATGAAAACGTTCCGATGACCTGGCGTTTCAAGAAAGAAACCGCCGGTTCCGGCGCCCACGGCGACCTGAACGCCCACATCACCGACATGACGCGCTTCGTCGCTGGCGTCGAGATCGAGGAGATCTGCGGCTGCATCAGCAAAACATTCGTTCCGAAACGCAAGAAGCTGACCGGTCTGATCAACCAGACGAACATCATCGGCGGCGCGCAGGCCGGCGGCGATGAATATGACGACGTGACGGTTGACGACGCGGTCCTTTACCTGGCCAAGTTCAACAACGGCGCGGTCGGAAGTTTCGAAGCCGCCCGTCAGGCGACCGGAAACAAAAACGCGAACTACTTCGAGATCAACGGCACGAAAGGCGCGCTCAAATTCGCGTTCGAGCGCATGAATGAGCTGCAGTTCTACGACGCCACGCGTCCGAGCGGTATTCAGGGCTGGACCACGATCCTGTGCACGCACGGCGCGGACCACCCGTACGTCGCCAACTGGTGGCCTGATGGGCATCTCATCGGCTACGAGCACACCTTCGTGAACATGGCGTACGACGTGCTGAAGGTCCTCAACGGTGAAGAACCGACGATCCCGCTCGCCACGTTCCGCGATGCGTACCAGACTCAGCGTATTCTCGAAGCCGCTCTGATCTGCGCGGAAGAGAAACGTTTCGTCAAGCTCGACGAAGTGAAATGAGTTTCCTGAACCCCTCCCCGAAAGGGGAGGTGACGTTCAACTTTTAAAAGCCCTCCCTGAAAGGGGAGGGGGACCGCCGCAGGCGGTGGAGGGGTTCCGATACCAGGACGGATTTTCCTCACTTCAGAACCCCCCAGTCCCCCTTCGTTCACCAGCCCCTTTTTCAGTGGGGCCTTTTTTTTAATTTCTTCCTCTTTTCCCGACCATGACCTCATTCCTCAACGCTTTCACCGTGGACGTGGAAGACTTTTACCAGGTCTCCGCTTTCGAAAAGTTCATCTCACGTGACTCCTGGGCCGACTACCCGCAGCGGATTCTGGAAAGTCTGCCACGGATTCTGGATCTGCTGGCCGAATTTCAGGTCCGGGGGACCTTTTTCATTCTGGGCTGGCAGGCGGAAAACCACCCGGAACTGATTCGCAAAATCGCCGACGCCGGACACGAAATCGGGTTTCATTCTTTCTCGCACTCCCTGATTTACGAGATGGAGCCGGCCGCGTTCCGTGAGGAACTTCAGAGGGGAAAGCGTCTTTTGGAGGACCTGACCGGGCAGAAAGTCGAGGCGTTTCGCGCGCCGAGCTTTTCCATCACGAAAAAGTCCCTCTGGGCACTGGACGTTTTGGCTGACGAGGGGTTCCGGTACGATTCGAGCATTTTTCCGATCTACCACGACCGATACGGGATCCCCGACGCGCCGCGGGAGATCCACTCCATCGAGACGCAAAACGGCACGCTCTGGGAATTCCCACCGTCCGCAGCGGCCTTCGGCAAAATGAACCTCCCCGTCTCCGGCGGCGGCTACTTCCGGCTTTACCCCTACGCCCTGACGCGGCATTTCCTTAGGCGCATCAATCAAAAAGAGGGGCGACCATTCATTTTCTACATGCACCCGTGGGAGGTGGACCCGGAGCAACCGGTCCTTCCGTTCGGCTCCCGTGCGACCCAGTTCCGGCATCGGGTCGGACTGAAACGGAATTTGGCGAAACTGAGAAAACTTTTACGTGATTTCCAATTTTGCACACTCTCTGAGGCGATTCAGGTCGAAATAGAGAAAACAGGAAATTTTAAGTAGTCAAATTTTCCCTAAAAAACGGAATGAATATTTTATTCATCACGCACCGCTTCCCCTACCCGCCGAACCGCGGTGACAGCATCCGGTCGTTCCACTTTCTGGAACGTTTCGCGGCCATGGGCTCCGTCTCACTCGCGTCGCTTTATGATGAGGAACCATCTGCAGAAGCGCGTGAAGCGCTGGGGAAACTCTGCCAAAACGTCGTGGCCTGCCGGTGGGGGCACAAACGCCGGTGGTTTCGTGCCGCCTGCGCCCTGATGAACGGGAAAACCATGACGGAGGGCCTTTTTTTCCGTCACGAATTCCGAAACAAACTGAGGAAACTCGTTTCCCGGACCCAGTTCGACCGAATCGTCGTTTTTTGTTCCAGCATGTTCCAGTACCTGAGCGTTCTGAAGGGGACGCGGAACGAACAGACACCGGTCATCATGGACCTGGTGGACGTGGACAGTCAGAAGTGGTTCGACTACGCCGACAAAGCGCGCGGCTGGAAGCGGCTCGTTTTCAGGACGGAGGGCCGACGGCTGCGAAAGCTGGAAATCCAGATCGGAAACCGCTGCTCCGCCCTGCTCGCCGTCACTCCCGAGGAGACCGCCCTTTATAAGAGTTTCGCGACGGGGAAGATCCCGGATTCCCTGCGGATCGAGGCGATCCCGAACGGCGTGAAGACCGACTTTTTCGACCCGACGCTCCCGGAACTGGCGGCGATCCCCGAGATCCCGCACCGGCTGGTTTTCGTCGGGGCGCTCGATTACCGCGCCAACGTCGGCGGCGTGGAGTGGTTCGTTCAAAACGTCCTGCCGCCCCTTCGGGAACGATTCGCCGACTGCCAGTTTGACGTCGTGGGGAGCAATCCGGTCGCGTCGCTCCGTCAACTGGCCGAGACGGAGCCGGGAATGAATTTGATCGGAACCGTTCCGGATGTTCGTCCGTATTTAAAGCGTGCGTCTGTCGTGGTGATTCCGCTCCAGGTCGCCCGCGGCTTACAAAACAAAGTGCTTGAGGCGTGCGCGATGGCGCGGCCCACGGTCGTTTCGCCCTGTGCGGGAGAAGGCATCCAGCGTCTGACCAATGACGATTTTCGGGTCTGCGCCGAGCCGGAGGAGTGGGTCGAAACCCTCACAAGACTTTTCCTCTCAAACGAGGAACGCGCAGCATTAGCCCAGCATGGGCAGGAACTCGCAGAACAAAATTACGGCTGGAACGCTCAGCTGCGAAAGCTGGAAAACGTTCTTGAAGTTGTCAACAGATAGTTTTCAGTTGTCAGCGGAGGAACCTAAAACTAAAAAACTCAAGGAGAGAACAGGAAAGATGAAAGGCGTACTTTTTGTATATATGCTGGCCACTCTGGGAATGTGCTGTGGCTTTTTCTCACCTTTCATCGGAGTTTGCATTTACGTTCTGTTTGGTGTGATGGCTCCGAACGCGCTATGGTACTACTCTCTTCCTCCAACATATCTGAATACCGGGTTCGGTTTCTCGGAAGTCGTCGCGTACCCGATGATCCTCGGCTGGTTTATGAACCGCTGTGGAAACTTAAACATTGGAAAGGCGTACATGCCACTTTTCCTTCTTTGCGGATACAATCTCTGGGTTTTTATTTCCATGATGTTTACGAGCTGGTCACCCGCTGGTTTCGCTCAGGTCCTTATGAATGTCCGCCTCCTTTTGGCGATTTTCATCGTAATTTCTCTGTGTGATACACTTCAAAAACTCCGAATTATTATCTGGTGCCTCGTATTTGGTTCAGGGTTTGTGGCTTATGAGCTTAACATGTCGTACCTGAGCGGCTTTAACCGCCTTCAGATGGTCGGTTACTCCGGGATGGATAATAACTTCTTCGCCGTCTCGATGGTGGTCGGTGCCGTGGTGGCGTTTTTCACCGGTCTGTCCGAACGGAATATCGTGTTAAAAGGCCTGGCGTTTTTGGCCGCAGTACTTCAGGCACACGTGGTGATGTTTTCCATGTCCCGTGGCGGTATGCTCGGGCTTGGCATCGCAGGCTTCTTTGCTTTTCTTACTCTTCCAAAGACGGGGAGCAATATGGCCCTCTATGCGCTCTTTGTGGTCGTAGGTATTTCCCTGTTCGGCCCCAGTGCGCAGGAACGTTTTTTCTCATCCTTCAAAAACATGGAAGACCTGGACGGTTCCGCCCAGTCCCGTTTGTTCAGCTGGAAGAACTGTATGGTTTCGATCAAAGAGAAACCGTTATGGGGGGTGGGTGTGCAAAAATGGGCCACTTATTCCGCTTCCCGGTTTGGCGTGACACTGGAAGCGCACTCAACCTGGCTCCAGGCGGCCGTAGAATCCGGAATCCCAGCCCTTTTCTTCCTTTTGGGATTTTTCATGCTCACGGTTCTGCGGCTTATTCCGTTCGTTTGGGGGAGTCGAAAAGTACCTGACCCCCGAATAGCAACGTATATGCAAATGACCATCACAGGTACAATGGCGTACTGCATCTCCGCCCAGTTCGTCTCGTTGTATGCCATGGAAAACGTTTTCTATATGGCAACTGTGGGACTGGTTTGCCTGAAACTCGTCCACCTGAAGCAGGTCGCGGACGCGGAGGAAGAAACCGCCCGAATGTTTGAGATGCGTAAAGAAATGGAATATTCCCTGATGAGTTAAACCTTTATGAGAGCTTCCAATTCCATTTTTGCCAATGACCCGGTTGCCGGCACGGACCACTCCGCCACGCTGGCGATTTACCGAATCACGCTCCTTGGAGCATTCCTGAACCTCGTCCTCGTCGTCATTAAATTCGTCGCGGGGTTTCTTGGGAACAGTTCCGTCCTGGTGGCGGACGCCATGCACAGTTTGAGCGACTTCGTGACCGATTTCGTTCTGATCCTCGGCGCGAAATACTGGGCTGCGGACGCGGATGAGGGCCATCCCTATGGCCATGCCAAGCTGGAAACCATCGTGACCCTTTTCATCGGAGTCGCGCTGATCATCGTCGGCGGGCGGCTGATCCTCGGGGCCATTTCAACGCTGAGCTCCATGATTTTCGACGAATCGTACCACCACTCCATGCCGGGAAGCATCGCGTTCATCGCCGCTCTGGTTTCGATCCTCGTGAAAGAATTTCTGTACCGGATCACGGCAAAAGTCGGGCGAAATGTTCATTCCTCGGCTGTCGTGGCGAATGCGTGGCATCACCGGTCCGACGCGCTGAGCTCGATTCCCGCGGCGCTGGCGGTCGGCTGCTGCCTCCTCTGGGGCGAAAAGTACGCATTTCTGGACCCGGTCGCGACGGTCCTCGTCGGCGGGATGGTCTTTTATGCCGCCTGGACCATTCTTTATCCGACGTTCGGAACACTGATGGACGCGGGAGCGTCGAGGGAAACCATTCAGAAAATCTCAGAAATAGTGAAAGCCACGCCGGGGGTCAGTAACCCGCACCACATCAGAACCCGCAGCATGGGCCAGGGGTACGACGTGGATCTTCACGTTTGGGTCAATGGAACCATGACCGTCCACGAAAGCCACCAACTGGCCCACACCATCGAAAAAACGCTCAAGCAGGCCCCCGATCTGAAGATTCTGGACGTCATCATCCACATCGAACCAGAAGGGGAGACCGGGGAAGACTGAAAGCAAAACTCACTGGTAAACCCGAACGTAATCGATCTCGTACGTCATCGGGAACGCGGAATCGTCGATCCCGTGCTGACCGCCCCAGCCGCCGCCGATCGCCGTGTTGATGATCAGGTAGTGCGGTTTGTCGAACGGCCACGGATCGATTTGCATGTCGCCGCGCTTGAACGTGTAGTAGAGGTGATCGTCCACGAAAAAGTCCATCTTGTCGGCCGTCCATTCGACCGCGTAAACCGCAAAGCGGTTTTCCACGTTTTCCAGACGAATATGCTCCCCCTTGCCAACGTGATGGCCGTCGTGAGCCGCGTGGACTGTCGCATGGATCTGGGTCGGGTTGAAACCGACGTACTCCATGATGTCGATCTCACCGCAGCGCGGCCAGCCGATTTGGTGAATATTCGTGCCGAGCATCCAGATGGCGGGCCAGGAGCCGCGGCCGGTCGGGAGTTTGGCGCGGACTTCGATCCGGCCGTAGGTCCAGGACGCTTTGCCGTCGGTCGTGACGCTTCCAGACGTGTATTTCGCCTTCTGGCCGTTTTCTTCGTAATCCTCGCGGAAGCTCTTGATCACGAGTTTTCCGTTCTTCTGGAAGACGTTCTTCTCACGTTCTCTCGTGTAGAACTGGGCCTCATTGTTCCGCACAAAGCCGTGCTCGTAGCCCCATTTGGCGGGGTCGGGGAGGCCCGTGCCTTTGAATTCATCGTTCCAGACGAGCTTGAGCGTCTGGCCGTCGTGCGTCTTGACGGTCTGCGGAACGCGTGCCTGGCAGAGCGCAGGCAGCAAAATGGCGAGGCAGAAAATCAGTTTTTTCATGTTGGTTTTCCTTTGAGTCAGAGGTTAAATGATTTAAACTCATAATTGAAGGAAGTTCCAGAAATCTCCCATTCCAAACACCAAACCCGTTTCACTTTAACCCTTTCATTTAAACACGGATTTTCACGGATTCAAAGGATTAAAAGGGTTTCGTTGATTTGATAAAAAAAGGAGAATAAGATTAAAAAATTCTCGTTGAATAATCTGTGGAAATCCCTCTAATCCGTGAAAATCCGTGTTTAAATTGAGGTTTGAACCAAACCTCACTTACTCTTGGGAAAAGAGGGTGAGGTTTTTGAAACTTCCTTATATTCAAACAATTTAGTGGACTTAAACCCGTTCATTTTTCATGGATTCCGCGGCGCACTTCCGGCACAAACCCTGAAAATCGATCGTGTAGTCCAGAACGATGGCCCCATCCGGAACGTACTCCGATGGAAGGGTGAATGGAACTTCCTCGCCGCACGGAATATCGTAAACCGCCCCACAATCGACGCAAATCAAATGGTGGTGCGGATACATGAACGCATCGTAGCGCATCGAGGAGCCGGGATGATTCAGCCGGCGGATGATCCGGCATCGGCTGAGCTGCTCCAAAATTCTGTAAACGCTCATCCGTGAGACTCTCTCGCAAGCTGGATGAAGCCTTTCAAAAATCATATCAGGTGTGGGATGATTGTGCATTTCCCGGAGCGTCTGATACACGAGAAAACGCTGGACCGTGGCTGCAAGGCCATGCTGGTTACACAGTTCGCGAAAAGCGATAAATTCCGGGTCGTTTTTCGTCATTTTATCCTCGTTCCACTTGAGTTTCGAGTAAGGCCTCAAACCCGATCAAACTACTGCGCGTCGTGATGTTCACGGGCGATCGTGAGGAATTTCTCCAGTGCCTTCGAATCGTTCAGGTTCAGAATTTCCCGAATCTCGTCAAACTGACGCTCGAAACGCTCCATCGCGGCCAAAACGTTCTCCCGATTATCCATCAAAATATCACGCCAGATCTCGGGACTTCCGCCCGAAAGCCGGGTCATGGAAGCGTAGCCGGTCCCGGTGAAGGGGAAAAGCTCACGCTCCGTGACGGCCGAAAGAACGCAGGAAAGAAGGTGCGGCAGATGGCTCGTCCGCGCAAGTACCGCATCATGCTCGCTCGCTGGCATAAAAACCACGTTCGCGCCGACCGCTCGCCACATTGCCTCAACTTTCTCAAAAGCGTCTTTCGGCTCGCGGTTTGTCAGGACGGTCGTTTTTCCCACGTACAGATTTTCGTCTGCCGCGGCCGCGCCGGAGGTTTCCTTCCCCGCGATTGGGTGCCCGCCGATGAAGACGCAGCCGTCCGACTCGCAAAGGGCCTGGAAGTCCTCAAAAATCGACGCTTTCGTGCTTCCCACGTCCGTAAAAATAGTCCCGGGCCGTACAAACGGAAGGGCCTGGCGGATCGTCAGACCGATCGTCTCGACCGGGGTACAAACCACGACGATCTCCGCGTCAGAAACGGCCTCTTCGAGGGAATCAGCGATCTGGGTGATGCAACCTCCCGCCAGCGCGGTCTCCAGATTGGAGCGTCGGCGTCCGAAGCCGGAAATATTCGTCACGGCCCGATTTTTAAGGAGCGCTTTTCCGAGTGAGGCCCCAATCAGCCCAACGCCGATGATCGCGATCTTGTTCATCGATTCGCTTCCCTGACCTAATTCTTTTTCTGTTCTTTCGCCCACGTGTCTTTCAGCGTCACGGTACTGTTGAAGACGCGCTTTTCCGGCGTCGAGTCTTTGTCGCAGCAGAAGTAACCGAGGCGCTCAAACTGGCACCGGTAGCCGGGTTCCGCCGAGGCAAGCGACGGCTCGACCTTGCAGCCGGTCAGGATCTCTTCCGACTTGGGGTTGAATTCCGCGTCGCCCGTTTCCGGGTCCTTCACGAGCAGCGGTTCGGGGAAAAGACGCACTTCCGCGTCAACAGCGTGTTCGGCAGAAACCCAGTGGATCGTCCCCTTCACCTTGCGGCCGTCGGGGGCCTGTCCGCCGCGCGTTTCCGGGTCGTATGTGCATTTCAGTTCCACGACGTTCCCGTCGGCGTCCTTCACGACTTCCTCACACTTGATAAAGTACCCCCAGCGCAGACGCACCTCTTTGCCCGGCGCAAGGCGGAAGTACTTCTTCGGCGGGTCTTCCATGAAGTCATCCTGCTCGATGTACAGCTCGCCCGTAAAGGGGATCTGGCGCGTGCCGTCTTCGGGCCGCTCCGGATTATTCACTGCGTCGAGGTAATCGACCTTTCCCGGCTCCCAGTTCGTAATCGTGACCTTCAGCGGACGCAGGACCGCCATGACCCGCGGCGCGACGGCGTTCAGATGCTCACGGACGTGGAACTCGAGCAGACCCATATCGACGCAGGAATCGACTTTGCTCACGCCGATGGTTTTGCAGAAATTCCGGATCGATTCGGGCGTGTAACCCCGGCGGCGGATCCCGCAGATGGTCGGCATACGCGGATCGTCCCAGCCGCGCACGGCACCGGAATTCACCAGCTTGAGCAGGAGGCGCTTGCTCATGACCGTCCCGGAAAGATTCAGACGCGCGAATTCGATCTGGCGCGGATTGTAGATCCCCAGCGTCTGGCAGAACCAGTTGTACAGCGGGCGGTGATTCTCGAATTCCAGCGTGCAGATCGAGTGCGTAATGTGCTCGATCGAGTCGCACTGACCGTGGGTAAAGTCGTACATCGGGTAAATGCACCATTTGTCGCCCGTACGGTGATGCGTCGCGCGGAGAATGCGGTACATGACCGGGTCGCGCATGTTCAGGTTCGGGCTTGCCATGTCGATCTTGGCGCGGAGGGTCTTGGAGCCGTCCGGGAACTCGCCGTTCTTCATCCGAACGAACAGATCCAGGTTTTCCTCGACGCTCCGGTTCCTGTACGGGCTTTCCGTCCCCGGTTTCGTCAGGTCGCCGCGGGTTTTGGAAATTTCCTCGCCGGTCAGGTCGCAGACGTACGCGTCCCCCTGCCTGATGAGCTGGATGGCCCACTCGTAAAGCTGGTCGAAGTAGTCGGACGCAAAGAGTTTTTTGTCCCAGTGGAAGCCGAGCCATTCGATGTCTTCCTGGATCGACTCGACGTATTCGTCTTCCTCTTTGGAGGGGTTCGTGTCGTCGAAGCGGAGGTTGCACTTTCCGCCATATTCCTGCGCGATGCCGAAGTTCAGGCAAATGGATTTCGCGTGGCCGATGTGCAGGTAGCCGTTCGGCTCCGGGGGAAACCGGGTCTGGATTTCCTTGTGTTTCCCGCTCGCGAGGTCTTCTTCCACGATTTTACGAATAAAGTCCTTGGATCCGGTATTTTCGCTGCGTTCTTCGGCTTCGGCCATTTTCTGCTCCCTCAAAAAAGTCTTTGGTTTATGAAAAGTTCTTCCGCTATTTTAACCGAACGGCGAAATAATAAAAGAGGGAGAGACCGGGAAAAGAAGAAAAAAATCGAAAAAAGTTGGAAAAGGCCTCACTCCTAACTCCTCACTCCTAACTCCTCACTTCCCCCGGTGGGGCTTGACTTTTTTCCGTTTCGTGGGATAATCAGGGGAAATGGTCTGATTTCCTGTTTCAACCGGAAGGTTTTCAAATGAAAGAACGCATTGAACGTGATTCCATGGGCGAGGTGCGCCTCCCCGCCGAGGTTTACTACGGAGCGCAAACCCAACGCGCCGTCGAGAATTTCCCCATCGCTCTGGCTCCCCTGCCCCCGAAGATGATCCAGGCCTTGGGTCTGGTCAAATGGGCGTGCGCATCGGCCAATGAGGAGCTGGGTCTTCTGGGAAAGAAACTCGCCCCGGAGCAGATCACCGCACTGAAAACCGCCGCCCTGGAAGTCGCTGACGGCCAGATGGCGGACCAGTTCCCGATCGACATTTACCAGACCGGTTCCGGCACGTCGAGCAACATGAACGTGAACGAAGTCGTTTCCAACCGCGCGATCGAGCTGTGCGGCGGCGACCGGTTCGACATGAAAAAGCCGATCCACCCGAACGACCACGTGAACATGGGCCAGAGCACGAACGACATTTTCCCGACCGCGATCCACGTGGCGGGCGCGCGGGTCCTGCGGGATGAACTGATCCCGGCCTTGAAAGCCTGCGCCGACGCGCTTTACGCCAAGGCGGACGAATGGGCGGACGTCCTGAAAATCGGCCGGACGCACCTTGCCGACGCGACCCCCATGACGCTCGGACAGGAATTCGGCGGTCTTGCCCGTCAGATGGAACTGGCCGCCGAGGACGCCCGGAACGCGGAGGCGGCGCTTTACGAACTCCCCGCCGGTGGGACGGCCGTCGGCTCCGGGATCAACACCCACCCGAAATTCGCGGCGGAGGTCGCCCGATTCCTCGCCGAAAAGACCGGCATTCCGTTCCGTGAGGCGGCGAACCACTTCGAGGCCAACGCCCAGCGGACCGGCGTGGTGCGGTGCCACGCGCTTCTGAAAGCGATCGCCGTCACGCTGATGAACGTCGCGAACAACATCCGATGGCTCGGTTCCGGCCCGCGCTGCGGCTTCCACGAAATTTCTCTGCCGGACCTCCAGCCGGGCAGTTCCATCATGCCGGGGAAGGTGAACCCGGTCCTGTGCGAGAGCATGATCCAGGTCGCAGCCCGGGTGATGGGGAACGACGCCACGATCGCCGTCTGCGGGGCCACGGGCGGACAGTTCCAGCTGAACATCACCATGCCGCTGATGAGCGCGGTCCTGCTGGAAAGCATCGAGCTAATGGCGCGCTGCACGGCGGTCTTCACCCAGCGCTGCGTCTCGGGCCTCGCCGCCAACCGGGAGAAATGCGAGTCGGCGGTGGAGCAAAGCCTTTCCATGGTCACGTCGCTGAACCCGTACATCGGCTACGAACGCGCCGCAGCCCTGGCGAAAGAAGCGTTCAAAACGGGCAAAACCATCCGCGAGCTGTGCCTCGAAAAGGAAGTCCTCCCGCCGGACGTTCTGGCTCAGGCGCTCGACCCGATGAAAATGACGCGACCGCTCACAGAATAGTGTAGAGTGTGGAGTGTGGAGTTGAAAAGCCTTCGGCTTTTTACGGGTTGATCTCTTTCTGAAGCCAACGTTACGCGGCAGCGTCAACTCCACACTCCACACTCAAAAAAATTCTCTTTTTTTTCTGAAAAATTACAAAAATTTTGTTGCAAATTTCTCGTTTTGGCGTAAAATCTTAATTTATAGAAAGCATTTTATTAAGATTTCACGTTGGAGATTTTTCCCATGAAACGTTTTACGGCCCTTTTTCCCGTTTTATTCTTTGGTTTCCTGACCGCCTCGGTTTCAGCTGAGACGTTCTACCTGACAAAAACACAGCCAATGGGAACAAACTGGGGCAGCACCGGCTACTGGAGTGAAAGCGGAAATCCCGGCGCACACGCAGGCGCGGATTACCTTGTGGACAGCGGCTACACGCTGCGTTCCCCCGAAAACGGCTCCGCGGCCACCGCAAACGTTTTTCCCGGCGATTCCGTTACGTTGGGCGGAGACCGGACCGGCTCGCTGACGGGCGGGACGTTCACCCTCAAGGGAAACGCCACGGTCAATAATTTAATCAGCGTCAATGGGACCGTTTTTCAGGGGATCGGCAATGGCTCGATCACTATGGCGGGGAATATTAATGTAACCGGCTCGATCAATTTCAACGCCCAGACCCCCGACAGCGCCAACCGCGCAATGAACGTCTCCGCGCAGATTGCCGGCGGCGAGACCACTTCCATGATCATCACCTCCAACCCGGGCGGATACGTTCAGCTTTCCAATGCGAATAACACTTTTGCCGGTTCCGTCTCGATTTCCGGAAATTCAGTCCTGAAACTCACCAGTGCCGGCGCGCTTGGTTCCAGCCCCACGATAACCCTCGCGCAAGGAGCCAAACTGAACACACCCGAAAGCCTTTCGCTGAAATCCCTGACGATCTCGATCCCCAGCGGCCTAACCAATAAAGCGCTGACGTACCTGACCGCCACGGTCCCGAACGGCACGACGACCGTTTCCACCGCCGCGATGAAGACCGCCCTGGCCGCCGCGGGAATTGACATGCCAATCGGCTCCACGCTCACCGTCACCGGCTCGACTCGTGAAACCGCGACGTACTACCTCAACGCCAGCTCTTTGCCTGAGCAGACGCAAAGCTGGAACAAAGTGAGTGTCTGGCGGGTTGGCGCCTCTGATGGTCCCGTCAGTACCGTGGTTCCGACCCTCGGCGACACGGTCCACCTCACCAATGTGCTCCGCACTACATACCAGGACAGCAACGGCAAGACGCTCTACTTCCTCCCCACCACCTATTTGGATGCGGGCGGCGTGATCGGTCTGAAATCCGTCGCGGGAATGGACTTCTTCCCCGACCTGATCCTCAATGGAGGAAGCGTCAGCAATTATGGCGTTGACAATAAAACGGTCCATATTGGCGGACACATGACGGCGGTCGATGGCGTAACCTCCACTTTCACGGCAAACAGCGTCAAACGTATGCTTGACGTGGATTCCGACATTTCCGGCACGGGCGCACTCACTGTGACCGGCGGCGGAACTGTCAGACTCGGCGGAAATAACACCGAATACACCGGCACGATGACGGTCAAAGGGGGCACGACCCTTGAGCCCACTTCCGAGAACGCTCTGACCAGCGCCAACGTCGTGACCGAAAGCGGCACCAAGATCAAAGTCGCCGGGAACCAGAAGATGGGGACCTGGACCGCGCAGTACCGCGACGGCAGAGCGTCCGCCGGCACGTACCTGATGCCAAAATCCATCACGGTTTCCGACAAATACGTCCAGGACGCGCTGGCAGTGGCGGGCATGGACGCTCCGATCGGCGCGGTGATCACGTCCGACTCTACCCGCGAAGGAAAAACGTACTACGCCACGGATGGAGGATCCGCTTCGAACTGGACCACGGCGAGCACATGGCACGAAGGCAGCACCAGCGGAACCAACCCGAACAGCTACATTCCAACCGTCGGTGATGTGGCCTACATCACGAACACCAACGCGAGCTCCTCAACCACATTTACGGTACGTACGCCCGAAAACCTGAACGATGTGGATGGCGCAACGCACTACTTCCTCGCGGAATTGCACATCGGCCCCAAAGGAAACCTTGGTCTGAAAAACGCCTACGCGACGGTTTGCGTTCCCAACCTGATCCTTGAGGGCGGAAGCATCGGCAACGCGAAGGGCGGCACCAGCCGCGCGGCCAAGCTGGACGGTTCCATCCGGGTGGTTGCCGACTCAACGATCGCCCCTCCAACAGAAAGCAATATCCGGCGCACGATCGACGTGCTCGCGGACATTTCCGGCAGCGCGAACCTGACGTTCAGGAACACCGGGATCATCGCTCTGAGCGGCGACAACAGCGGCTTCACCGGCAAAGCGACGCTGGAAACCAACACCACGCTGCGTCTCAACTCGGAGAACGCGCTCGGCCCGGCCGGTGACCTGACGACCCAAAACGGAGCGGAACTGACCGTCAACAATTCCGAGAAGCTCAGCAAGCTGACGGCCGCCGGAACCCTGAAATTCAATGGAACCGGCACGCTGGAAGTTCCAACCGTCAGTGGCAGCGGTTACACCCTGAACCAGTCCGGCGCAACACTTTTCCTGACCGGCCAGGACGCGACACTGGACGGGAATTACAACCAGACCGGTGGCGCTTTGCGGCGGAACTTCGATTCCCCGATAACCATCACGGGCGATCTGGCTCTTTCCAACCTTGAAATCAACGCGGACGACGCGGACCTTTTCAATCCGGACACGATTTACCCACTTCTGTACGGTCCGAAAGTTTCTACCATTGACGTGTCCGGGCTTTCGTTAACCGGCGTAGGTGGACTGGCGGACGTCGCTTTGAGTGGATTGCTGCAGGACGGCGTGTTTTACATCGGTTCCTCCGGCGCCATCTCAGGCCAGGTCCCGGAACCCGCCACGTGGGCACTGCTGCTGCTCGGAATTTTCGGGCTGGCACTCAGACGGAAAAAATGAATAATGAAGAACGAATAATGACGCTGGCGCGTAATGCAGATCATTATTCATTATTCGTTCTTCATTATTCGTTCCAATTCATAATTCATAATTCTCAATTCATAATTGAAATCGATGCGTCGCTCAGCTTTCACACTCGTAGAACTTCTGGTCGTCATTGCGATCATCGGGATGCTGGTGGGGCTCCTGCTTCCTGCGGTCCAGCAGGCACGCGAGGCCGCTCGTCGGATGCAGTGTTCCAATAACGAGAAGAACCTGGTTTTAGCCCTTCTCAACCACGAGAGCGCGAACAAGTCGTTCCCGCCTGCGCGCATGGGCGGCGACGGGACACTTCCGAACGGCAACACCCAGCCGGGCGATCAGCGCTACGGGTCCAGCGCGTTTTTGCAGTGTCTTCCGCAGCTGGAACAGCAGGGACTTTACCAACAGCTGAACGATGGAAAGATCCTTCCTGCGACTTCCGACAGCACAACAAGCGATTGGACCAGAGTGAAGGACACCGCCACGGCCCTCCTGATCACTCGCCCGACGGTTTTCGTTTGCCCGTCTAGTACCGCACCGGCTGCGCTGGAAAATAACGCCAAATACGCGACCGCCTCTTACGCCTGCTGTGCCGGAACGCACGGTCCATCCGACTCGGGTGGTCCAATCAGTATGCGGGTCAAATACGAAAACGACGGAGTGTTCTTTTACTGGAGACGCATTCAGCAATCCGAGATCAAGGACGGCACATCCCAGACGATTTTCCTCAGTGAAGTGACCGACGCGGAAAAGACGGGCAGCCAGAACACCTGGTTCCAGGGATCCCGTCATCTGGACTGCTTCCGCACGACCGACAATCCGCTGAATACGAAGTACGAACAGGGCGTCGTGTGCAACATGTACGGCTACAAGGCCTCCGGCGCGTTCGCCAGCGAGCACACGGGCGGAGCCTTTTTCGCGTTTGGTGACGGCCACGTCGTGTTCCTTTCCGAAAGTATTGACCACCGCGAGGTTTACCAGCCTCTTTCCACCCGCGCCGGTAACGAGACGATAAACAGCGAATATTAATTTAATTATGAATTGCGAATTAAGAATTATAAATTGCCGCTTCGTTTCGGTTTTCCTCCTGATTTTCTGTTTTGTGTTTTTCACGGGCTGCGGCGATGGCCGGCCGAAGCGTTACCCGGTTCAGGGGGTCATAACGGTGGACGGTCAGCCGCTCTCGGGTGATTTTGTCGGTTCCGTCCGGCTGATTCCCGTGGCGGGCGGGCGTCCTGCGTCGGCCCAGCTCGATTCGGAAGGGAAATTCACGCTCGGCTGCTACGACGCCCAGGATGGCTGCCCCGCGGGCGAGTACAAAGTCGAAGTGAGCGTTTCCGAGCAGAAGAACTTCAAGATGCGTTACCTCGTCCCGCCGCGCTACTGGGATGCAGACAAGAGTGGCCTGACAGTCAAAATCGAAGGGAAAAACCCCTCGCTGACCATCGACGTCAAGTGGGAACCGCTGGACGCGAAGTACCGCAAAATGGTCATTAATATGAATGAATAATGAATAACGAATAATGAATAATGACGCTGGCGCGTAACGTCGGTTTCAGAAAGATTTTAACCCTTAAAGAGCTGAAGGCTTTTTTAACTCTCTACAGCCTTTACCGGTCTTTTTTAACTTTTTTGACTTTTTTCTGTTTTTTTTCAAAAAATTTACTGAAAAATCCCAAAAAATCCTGCGGCTTGTGTATAATATAAAATAGTAAAGTTTTCAGGATTTTTGGAGGTCGAAAATGTTCCATAATCACGTGCACCGGGTTTTGTTCCTTGTTATAGCCGTATTTTGTTTCGGGCGTCTGCCGCTCAACGCCGCCGATGTTGAGGTCCCGGCTGGTGGTCTGTTGATCACCGATAATACGTCCGACTCATATTACACGACCAATACGGACACGACCCACCCGTCTGTTTTGACCTTCCAGAAAAACGGCGATTTTTACATGAACGGCCACATCACGGGGAACATCGCGCTCTCGGTCAACACCTCCGGCGCTTACCTCCAAATGAACAGCGGCGCGAACGATTTCACCGGCGGCACGACCATCACTTCTGGAAAACTTTCTCTCAAAACCGGTACGGAACTCGGCACCGGAACCATCACGATGAGTCCCGGGACGCACCTGATGAACTACAACAACGGCTCCAAACCGGTCGTTTCGAATAACATCGTCGCCCTGTCCGGCGGCAACATCACCATCCGCGCGGGCTGGAACGGGTCCAACTACCCGACGAGCCGTTCTACCATCACGGTCAACGGCGTCATCTCCGGCGAGGGCGGCGTGAATTTCGGCTACGAACCCACCCCCGGAGTTATGACGATCAACGGCGCGAACACGTACACCGGCGGAACGGTCATCACGACGGACAATATGCGCACCGATAATGCCGTTCCTTTGAAAGCTCTTTACCTGGTCCTCGGCTCCGACACGCCGTTCAGTACCGGCCCGGTTCGGGTCAGCGGCAAGTGGGACAACGGCAGCACCGACCTGAAAACCTACTTCGCGCTCGACAATACGACCACCGATCGCAACGTCACCGTCGGGGATCTGACGATTGAAGGAGGCCGCACCCTGAAACTCGTGCAGCAAAGCGCCACCTCGGGCAAAACCGCCGAGCTGACCGTGAACAAACTCCTCGGCAACGGCACGATCTCCAACCGGATCGACGACGTGGCAACGTACGGCAATCCGCTCAATAAAGTCAACATTAACCTCCAGACTACAAGCCGGACCGAGTACCCGATCGTTCTGGACGGCGACTTTGATCTTTACATCAATTACAAGTACGAGCTCGAGCGGGAATTCATTTTCAGCAGTCCAACGGACGTAACCTCGACCTACACGGGCGACATTTACATCCTGAGCGGGATCGTCGGCTCCAAAACCGGTACCAACATGGGTTCCGGGACGATCCACCTCTACAACGGGACGCACCTGATGAACTACGCCGAGTGCATCCCTGTTTACAAGAATAACATCGTGCTTGAGGGAGACCCCGCCCAAGGCTACGCGGTCATTCGCAGCGGCTGGGGTTCCACCGCGCATCAACCCGAGGGAGTCGTTCTGGACGGCGTGATCTCCGGCGCGGGCAAGCTCGCGTACACGTCCGAAGCTACGCCCGGCCTCACGACGATCAACAGGAACAACACGTACACTGGCGGCACGCTGATCGCGTTTAATATGCGTAGCGACAACCGGTATCAGGGCGGCACCTTCCAGCTCGGTTCCGATATGCCGTTCGGGACGGGTAACGTACAGCTTGGCATGTCCGGCGCCTACCCGACGACGTACTTCATTCTGGATAACACGACGGAAGCCCGGAACGTGACGATCCCCGCCCTGACCATCGCGGGTGACTCACCGAACCAAAAACTCGTGCTGACCCAGCGGGACGTTTCCGAGGGAGCCAAGGCCGCGAACATCACGCTCAAAGGCCTCCCAACCGGCAAGGAACTGACGCTTACTAACGTCGTGACCGACACGACCCTCTACGGAAATCCGATCAAAGCGGTCACGATCGGCCGCGACCCGCTCCCCGGAGGCCGAACCGGTTACAACATCCGGTTCGAAGGCGATTATGACCTTTACATCAACGATAACGGCGGGCGTGACAAGGAACTGGGAATCCAGAACAATTACGACGCGACAAACAAGTACACCGGGAACATCTACCTCCAGAAGGGTATGCTCGGGACAAGCAACGGTCTGAACCTCGGCTCCGGCAAGATCTTCATGAGCAACGGAACGACGCTGATGAACTTCCAGGCCAACACGAACATCCAGATCACCAACGACATTGACGTGACCGGGAGCGTGAACATCCGCGGCGGTTGGGGCGGATCCTACTACGGGCAATCCTTCCTGAGACTCAGCGGTGACATTTCCGGAACGGGAAAAATCGATTTCGGCAGCGAGCCGACGCCGGTCATCCTGATGATCAGCGGGAATAACACCTACTCCGGCGGAACCGTCATTTCGAATTACAACGTCGGCGGCAACAACCGGTACCCGTACAACTACCTGGTCCTCCAGTCTGACTCGCCTTTCGGAACGGGCACGTTCACGGTCGATAACGCGTCGGTCCGCTGGGACTTCGACGCCCTGACGACCGACCGCCAGCTCAAAAACGACGTGACGATCAACGCCAACAAAACGCTGAACATCACGTCCGTCGGCGCAAACACGTCGTACCTGAACGGCACGTACACGGTCAACGGCACGCTCCAGCTCGTCAACCCGACGTCCGCCACCGTCGTTCCGAACCCGGAACAGCATCTTCAGGCTCTGGCCGTTCCGGACGGCAACATTTCCCGGTTCTCACTTTCGCCGAAAGACGAAAACTCACAGGCGGCCCAAATCATTGGAAACCTGAAGCTGGAAGGCGGCTCTTCGATCCAGGTCAGCGGGACGTACAACGGGCAGGAACTTCCGACGATCACCGGTACACTTACGATGGATTCCGGCAGTGAGCTGATCCTCGACGCCTCGAACGTCGCTGATCCCGACCAGTTCCTGATGAACATCAACGACATTTCGATGGCCGAAGGAAGTTTGATCACGCTGATCCCGAACACCTCGGAGGATTTCAATAAACTGATCGACTTCGGCACGAGCGCGGACCTTTCCCAGCTGAAATTTGGCGATGCGGGCGGTTACGTGTTCCAGGTGGTCGGAAATGAGCTTTGGGCGATTGGCGGCGGCGCCGTCCCGGAACCCTCGACGTGGGCTCTGCTGCTGATCGGACTTCTTGGCCTTGCCCTCAGAAGAAAAAAATGAATAATGAAGAACGAATAATGAATAATGAAAGGCGGTAATGAAGGCCGAAGGCCGGAATTACGCTCGGCTTGAACTCATTCTGTAGTTTACGTTCCGCGCCCGCGTCATTATTCGTTATTTGTTTTTCATTATTCGTTATCTCTTCGGTCCTTCTTCCCTGAAAATTTTCTTAAAAATCCTCTTGACAGAAACCCAAAAAAACTCTATTCTGTTTTATATAGTAATATTTCCTGAACCCCCCAAAAAAAATGAAACGTCGTTCGTCCATTCATAATATCGCTTTCCTTGTCCTGTTGATAGGCCTGATCTCCACCATTGGGGTCTTTTCAGGGTGCAAAAATTTCAATTCCGGAAACAATATTCCGACGGATGAGGAACCAAAAGGAAAAAAAATCACCAAAGCCTTTTTCATCGGCGATACCGCAGTTCCGGAAGGCACTGGCCCCATCGAAATCTCCTCGGTGAGCATGGCCGCTAATTTGGCCGGAACAGGGAGTGATCCGCCTGAATCGACGCAGCGTACGATGCTTTTGCGTGAGATGGCCAGCCGAAACGTCCCCCATCCCGCGAAAGTCCTGGCCGACCCATCGACCTCGCTGGTCATCGTGACGGGTTACCTGGCTCCAGGAGTCAAAAAAGGGGACCGTTTCGACGTGGAAGTCTCTCTTCCCCCCGATTCGGAAACGACCAGCCTCCGCGGCGGGTACCTGATGCCGGCTCCGATGCGAGAAATCCTCTATTCCCAGGGCATCCACGAAGGAAACACAAAAGGATCCTGTTCCGGCCCGATCCTGGTCGAACCTAAAACCGGAACCAACCGCGATAAAATCACCCAACGACGCGGTATGGTTTTAGGCGGTGGTGTCTCGAAGTACACCCGACCACTTGGTCTGCGTGTTACTTCCGACCAGGTAAAACCTGACAAATTCATGACCATGAAAATCGAGCGGGCGATCAATACCCGATTTAAAACGGAAATGAGCGGTACAGGCGAGAAAGTCGCAGTAGCGCATAACGACAAGTTTCTCGATTTGAACATTCCACCGCTTTACAAAGAAAACCTTCCGCGCTTTATTGAGGTGGTCCGCTGTATTCCGATTTTGGAAACCGAGGCCCAACGTCTTGACCGGATGAAGACCCTTGAAAAACGTCTCCTCGATCCAACTACCGCAAAACGCGCGGCACTGGAGCTGGAAGCGATCGGTCGGAGTTCCATCGACACGCTCAAACTTGGTCTGGAATCGGACGATCCGAACGTTCAGTTCCATGCGGCGCAGGCCCTTGCCTACCTGGACGTCAATGACGGGGCGAAGGTCCTTGGGAAAACGGCCTTGAATGATCGTGTTTGCCGTGGTCACGCCTTGCTCGCGTTACAGGCCCTTGATGATTTGAACGCCTACGAGGAACTTCGCGAGCTGATGAACGCCCCAACCGCTGAAACCCGCTACGGAGCGTTCGATGCCCTGCATACGATGCGGCCCAATGATCCGCTCGTCGCCGGCGAACAGCTTGGGAACAAAACATTCACCCTCTGTGTCATCCCGACGACCGGCAAACCGATGCTTCACGTGACCAAGTCGATTCGCGCGGAAATCGTTTTGTTTGGCGAAGATCAGAAATTCAAGCATCCGCTTCTCGTTGAGGCCGCGAATAATGTCATTGTGCGCAGTAATTCCCCGGATGAAATTGCCGTTTCCCGCTTTGAACCAGACAAACCGGACCAGAAACGTATCGTGTCCTCGAACGTGGCCGAAGTGATTCGCGCTCTTTCTGATGTAGGCGCAACTTACCCGGACGTTTTGGAGGTTCTTCAGGCCGCCATTGAGCAAAACGCGCTTGACACTTCATTCCGTATTGACGCCCGTCCCTCCACCGGGCGCGTCGATCCCTACGAGCAGCGGAGAAAAGACCAGGAACGGCAGAAGAAATACGAGGAAAGCAAAGAAAACGAATAATGAATAACGAATAACGAATAATGAGGAGAAAGAATGAGCCTTTTTCCTCATTTCATTCCATTTCATTTTTCATTATTCATTATTCGTTATTCATTGTTCGTTATTCATTGTTCGTTTATTATGTTAAAGTCTCTCGACCTTTACGGATTCAAAAGTTTTGCTGACCGAAACCGGTTCGAGTTTTCGCCCGGTCTTACGGTCATTGTGGGTCCAAACGGGTCAGGAAAATCGAATGTCGTTGACGCGATCAAATGGGTCCTCGGCGAAAAGAGCATGAAATCCCTTCGCGGGAAAGAATCCAGCGATGTGATCTTCAATGGCTCCAGCACCCGCAAACCGATGAACTCGGCCGAGGTTTCCCTCACGTTCGATAATTCGGACAAAAAGCTGAATTTCGACGCATCGGAAGTGGTCGTGACCCGACGCGCTTTCCGGGGCGGTGAGGGCAGTGCCGAATCTGAATATTTTCTGAACCGCCAGCCCTGCAAACTGAAAGACATTCGGGACCTTCTTCTCGGAACTGGCCTCGGCACACACGCTTACAGCATCATCGAGCAGGGGCGCGTGGACAGTCTGCTCCAGTCTTCCCCGCGAGACCGCCGTATTCTCTTTGAGGAAGCCGCCGGGATCAGCCGTTTCAAGGCCAAAAAGCAGGAAGCGCTAAACCGTCTGGAACGCATTGACCAAAATCTCCTCCGTCTCTCCGACATCGTTGAGGAAGTTCAGAAACGTTACGAACGTATCCAGACACAAGCCCAGCGGGCGATGGAATTCCGTGAATTGACGGAGCGGCTTGAAAAACTGCGCTTCCAGGCCGCCGCTATGGATTATTCCGCTTCGCAGACCAAACTCCAGGCCGCCGACTCAAAAATCACGGATCTCACGCAGGAACAGACGGAACTTCAGGCCCAACTCGATACGCTCGACGCCTCGCTCCAGCAGTTCGAGCAATCCAATTCCAATTACGACAAAAAAATCCAGGTTTTAACCGAGAAGATCGCTGCTAACCGCCACTCCATCGGTGCGTCGGAGTCCGTCGTCACGTTCCAGACCCGCCGAATGAACGAACTCGACGGCGAGATCAATTCCGGCCGGACCCGCATCGCGGAAATGCGTCGCCGACTGCGCGCGCTGCAAAATTCGCTCCAGTCCCGTGAGGAAGAATTGACCCAGGCGCAAAGCCAACACGCCGAAGTTGCCAACAATCTGCTCCTTGCCAAATCACATTTGGATGAAATCGTGAAGAAGCTCGACGAACTGCGTACCCAAAAGGAAACGCTCCGCGAGCTGATTTTCGACCAGATGCGCCAGATTTCGGCCGTGGAAAACGTGATCAGTTCTCTTTCCCTTCAGGAAGAAACGGCACGACGTCAGCTCGAACAAAACACGGCGCACATTCAGGCGATCCAGGACGATGTAAAGAAAGCGCTCGACAGTCAGTCCGATCTGGAACGTCAGCAAAGCGAGCTGGAAGCCCTGAAAGCCCGATGCGTAGAAGATCTGACCGAGGCGAAAAACGAGGAAGAAGCGGCCGAGCGTCTTTGGAACGATGCTAAAAATCACCTGATGGAGCTTCATCGCCGTCATTCTGCCATGCTCGGCAGAATTTCAACGCTGGAAGAACTCCAGGAACGCCACGAGGGATTAAGTCCCGGTGTGCGCTACCTCCTGACCGAAGCCCGACGCCACGCGGACGGCCCATTCCGTGACATTTCAGGGTTGGTCGCCGATTTGATCCAGGTCGATGTGGACGCGGCCTCGCTCATTGAAGTGGCTCTTGGAGAAAAGGCGCAGTATCTGGTCGTCGAGCCGAATTCTACGCTTCTGGACGCGCTGCGGCAAAACTCGCAGGGTTTCCCTGGCCGCGTGGGTTTCATCTGGATGGATGATTTTCTCCCACCGGAATACCTTAAAGGCGGAAGTTTCAATTCCCTTTCTGAACCGCTTAAAGCCCGTCTCCGCGCAAATTCAGCCCGTTTCGCTCATACGCTCATCACGAACGGCCTTGAAAAAGTCCCGGGAGTCGTTGGACGCGCAGACCAGTTTATCGAGTGTGAGGACCGATGCCTCCCGCTTTTTAAATATCTGCTCGGCGAGACCTGGATCGTGGAAGACCTTGGAACTGCGATGGATCTTTCCCGCGCGATTTACTCAGGAAAACTCCCCCTTCCCGTTTTTCCTGCCATCGATTTTTTCGGGACAGGTCCCACGGGAATCGGAAATGCCGGGGACCCCGATTCGATTTTTCAAAATCCAAACAAAAACCCGTCCGATTCATCGATCATTCGCGCCCAAAGTACTGCCTCGGGAATTATTCTGCCGCAAATTCATTTTGTTACTTTGGCCGGTGAACGTTACTCGGCTGACGGAGTCCTCGCGATTGGCCCCCAGCACGCTTCAAGTAATTTGATCTCCCGCAGGAGTGAGCTGCGGACGCTTGGGTCGCAACTGACGATTCTTTCCGACGAAATTGTACAAGCCGACGAGGAAGTCCAAAAAACGCAGGGGAAACTGGCCGCACAGAAACAAAATGTGGAGGAACTGGAAGACTCGCTCGAAGAAACCGAGCAGCAATTAATCGCCCATCGTCAGGGGATTCAGGCCGCGGCAGAACGTCAGAACCAGCTCGACCAGCGGATCCAGGAATTCACGCAAACAGGCAAGGAAATGGAAGCCCGGCTTGCGGAACTGCAAAAACAGCTTGCCGACTCAAAACAGGAAAAAGAGACACTGGAGCGAACGTTAAAGGAACAGAACGCCCAGATGAACGCTTTGGACGCCGAAATTACCGGAAACGACGAGCAGCGCGGCGAGAAAAATCGCGTCGTGACCGAGTGTAAGGTTGAACTGGCCAAAAGCGAGGAACGTCTGGAAAGTCTCGACGACGCGATCCGCCAGCTCAATAGCGACTGCTCGGAACGTGGAAAGATCATCACGGATCAAGAGTCTCACCTCGCTCAAAACCTGAACCTTTTCCACGAGGCGGAAAGACTTACGCTCGCCAATAACGCACGGCTCGCTGACTTCTATCTCGCGCAGGAAAACTGTGAGACCCGCGTGAAACGCCTGCGGGCAGAACGTGATTCGTCACACTCCCAGCGGTCAGAAATCACCGGCGAGACTGGGCGGCTGCGTAAACGAATTCGTCAGATTGGTGAAAAAGTCCACGCGCTGGAACTTGAAAAAGGAACACTGGAACACGAGGCTGAAAACGTCGTGGCGCGTCTGTGCGAGGATTATTCCATTGAACCAACAGATTTTCTCCAAAAAATCGAATCGGTTTCCGAGGAAGAAAAGAAGGAAAACGCGGCTGTTCATCGCGAGATCAACCAGCTCCGAAGCCGGATTCACGGCTTGGGGAATATCAACTCGGAAGCGCTGAACGAACTGGACGAGCTGAAATCCCGTTACGAAATGCTGAATGGTCAGTACCAGGAAATTCTCGCGGCAAAAGAAAAACTCCTGAAACTCATCGACCGTGTGAACCACGACAGCCGCGTCATTTTCATGAAGACCTTCGACCAGATTGGAGAATACTTCTACCACATTTTCCGTGACCTGTTCGGAGGCGGAAATGCCGAACTCCAGCTTACTGAATGCGCCGACCCTCTGGAAGCCGGAATCGAAATTGTCGCGCAGCCTCCGGGAAAACAGCGCCTGAATATGACCCTCATGAGCGGCGGCGAGAAAACACTCACCTGTGTGGCACTCCTTTTCGCCCTATTCAAAAACCACCCGACCCAGTTCTGCATCCTGGACGAAGTGGACGCGGCTCTGGACGAGGCAAACACGGTACGACTGACAGAGATCCTTCATCAGTTCTGCGAGCAGACGCAGTTCATCATCATTTCGCACTCACGGAAAACCATGTCGGTCGCCAACACGATTTATGGTGTTACGATGCAGGATTCAGGTATTTCCAAGCAGGTTTCCGTCAAGTTCGAGGAGGTTTCCGACGATGGTGTTCTGGAATCTCTCGGGATACGTCTTTTCCCGGCAGAAAATCAGTCCCTGGCCGGGTAAAAAGAAAAGTGACAGAAGATTTCTCCAACATTCATTTTACGGCTGGCCCTCTTCTATCGGCCACGAGTCGCTTTCGACCTGGATCGTTCCCAAGCCTCCGGTGATTCGGCCCGCTTTGAGGTTTCCGGTTTCCCGAATGAAGAAACACAGAACCAGGAAAAAACTCAGCGTGTCCGAAACGGCAAACGCGCACCAGACGCCGTTCAGTTGAGGCCAGCCAATCATCGGACAGAGCATCGGGAGGAGCAAAAGGGCCGGGATCATAAAAATCACCTGCCGCGAAAGACTCAGGAAGATCGAGAGTTTCGGCTTGCCGATCGTCTGGAAATATAGCGAGACGCAGACTTGCATCCCCATCATGAAACAACCGAGAAAACTTAAGCGAATTGCGAAGACACTGATCTCACGGATTTCCGGTGTAAGTTTGGTGAAGATTTCAACGGTTTTAAGAGGAAACACCAAAATCAGCGCAGTCGTGATGAAGCACCAAATCGACGAAATGAGGATCGCCAGCCGCCAGGTTTTCAGAACGCGATCGCATTGCTTCGCACCGTAGTTATAACCCACGATCGGCTGCGCTCCCTGCCAGATTCCAAGCACGACTGCGAATATAATCTGCGCTGACCGATAAATCACGCCCGAAACGCTCAGTGCGTTTTCCGCGCCGAAACGCTCAAGCTGGACGTTCAGAATGATTCCCATGAGGCTATTTACCGACTGGGCCAGAAATGGCGCCAGGCCGATCGCAAGGACCGGTCCGCAGATTTTCCAGTCGAGCGGGAGATTTCTCCAGCGCAACTGGAGCAGACTTCGGGAACTTCGGAAGAAATAGAGGACCCATATCACGGTAATTGTCTGCGCTACGGTCGTGGCCAGCGCGGAGCCAGCAACGCCCCAGTGAAAAACTGCGATAAAAATCGGGTTCAGAATGGAGTTGAGTACGAAACCAAAAATAATGGTTCCCATCGCGATTTGCGGGTTTCCCTGCACCCGAATGATGTTATTCAGGCCAAACATCAGGGATGGCAGAATCCCCGAAAAAATGGATATCCAAAGGAACGTGAGCGCCATCTTGCGAACGGGCTCAGAGACGGTCGAGGCGTTTACGAAAAGCGTCCCTAAAATAAGAATGGTGACCGTCATGATGAACGAGGAAAGAAAGATCATGCTGAAAGCATTGCCGAGCGTTTTTTCCGCCTCGTCCAATCGTCTTTGGCCCAGAAGAAGGGAAATACAGGAGCATGCGCCGATCCCGACTAACATTCCGAAGCCGCTCGAAAATACGACGAGGGGGAAAACGAGTGTAATCGCTGCCAGACCGTCTTTCCCGATAAAATGCCCAATGAAAATGGAATCGACAACCGTGTACAGAACCTGAACGAGCATCGCGAGTACGGCAGGAACGCAGTATTTCGCGAGCAGGGTCAAAACGGGATCGGTTCCTAAGGCTTTTGAATTGTCTGACATTAATTCAATTAGGAATCAGGAATGCGTAATGCGTAATTAAAAACAAATATAAAATTTCAATTCCTAATTCCGCATTACGAATTCCTAATTATTTTAGGGTCTCGTGTAGCTTTTTTCTTCGGTAGGAATATCTTCCGGGACGGGTATGGTCACTTTACCCGTTGCAGCCCACTGTGTACCGCGAAGGAAAGGGACGATAAAGGCCACGCTGCGGATATTCCCGCTGGAATGTCCATACAGAATCTGGAAAACTCGCCCTTTCCCGTACAGGATGGCAGCAAGAACGGGTTCCTTATGCCCGGTTCCGCCGAGCTCCGGGGAGGAAAATGCCGAGGCCAAAACCATAACATTAGGTGCGTTTTCTTTTTTCCCGCGCAGATTACCGTAGAGTTCATCAGGGCCATGCAGCATTTTCAGGCTGAGGTCTTTCATGATGGGGTGGTTCGGTGCGTTCACCTCAATGACATATTCCTCTTTCTCGCCGATCGTTCCGGTCGGTCCCGACTGATTAACCTGTATGGCTCCTTGAAGTTCGTCGTTCCAATATCGATACGGCCCGAACTTTGAATTGCGTCCGCCCCAACCAGTGATCCCCAGCAAATCCTGAAATTCAGGCCAATCGGGAAAGGCCGTGTTTGCACTGTGATACAGAACCAAACCACCGCCGTTCCCGATGAAACGAAGAAGGGCTGCGCAGGTTTCCGCGGACCATTTCTTCCCGAAGTAATTCAGCAGAACGACATCAACATCGGTCAGGTCAAGCTGGAAATCTTCCGCGTTTTCCCATTCCGCGGGGGCGGTGACCACCTTCACATCAAAGAGGCCGGTCTCTTCGAGGGTCCGCTTCAGAACAGGAGTCGTTTCCCGCCAGTTGTGCGTTCCCTGACCGTCGATCAGCAAAACGTTGATTGCGCTGAGGTCGTCTTTTCCAGAGGTGATCTCTTCCTCGGCCCAAACCGGCAGTGAGGCAAGAAGAAGCACGAAAAAAAGGAATGGTCTCATCTTTTTACCCGTTGGGAAAAACCACGCCGGGCCGATTTTATCGGCTCAGCTCTATGATTGCCATGCTCGCGTTATCGTTTGGATTCTGGTACACACGGCAGCCGTTTACTGTGTCGAGGGCGATCTGCCTCCGCACGGAGTACCCCTTCAGCTCGCAAAACTCATGGAAGTCGGCGAGCGTCAGGAAACGCACGTCTTTGGTATTGTACCACGATTTTTCCGCATCGCACCCGATTTTGGGCATACGACCGTCTTTGTAGAGCCTCGTACGCCAGGGGAGGAAGGCGCTGTTGGGGAAACTTACGATGGCAAACCGCCCGACGCGGAGCATTTCTTCAAGCACGTGCTCCACCTCTTTGATCGTCTGCATCGTGCAGGAAAGAACAACGTATTCGTACTGACGGTCGTGAAACGCTTTCAGGCCCTCGTTGATGTCTTTCTGTACGACGTCCAGTCCCCGCGCGACGCACTTCTGAATACACCGCTCGCACAGTTCAATGCCCATAAGCCGGCTTTTGTCACTGCGCTGACGCAGACGTTTCAGCAGGTCGCCGTTTCCGCAACCCAGGTCCAGAACGCTGGCGTGCTGGGGGATCAGCTCCAGGATCGACTCGAAGTCAAGACGTCCATCGTGGGACCGGCCGAAACCGTCCTGGATCAGGCCGGAATCGCTGGGTTTGTACGGTGTTTCGTGCATATCCAGAACGACATTTACGTCTTTCTCGCGTTTTTTCACGCTTTCCTGCGAAAGGTACAAATTGTTCAGGAAGTGCTCCATCAGCCCGCCGTAGGTACTGAGCTGTAGCGGGAGAAGGAACGCGTCGTGCCCGGCGTCGCTCTGAATGTTGACGAAACTGACCGCCTTCTTTTTGGAGATCAGCGCGTCCACGATCTGCTCGGACTGGTACGGCGGAAGGAGCCAGTCCGACGAGAAGCACATGACCAGCCACTTGCACTGCGCCGGGGCGAGATTTTCCGCGATTTCCGGCACATTATCGCCGAAATCCATGAAGTCGCAGGCGTTGGTGAGCGTAATGTAGCTGTTCGCGTCGAACCGCTCGTTGAACTTGGACCCCTGATGCGCGAGGTACGAGCCGACCGCGAACTCCGTCTCGAATTGCGTCTCGATCTGGCGGGCGTTGCAGCGGTCCGTCTCCACGTCGAATTTCCGGATCATCGACTCGCGGGAGAGGTATGTGATGTGGCCGAGCATACGCGCCAGAGCCAGCCCAACGCTCGGGCCTTCCGGCTTGCCGTAGTAGTCGCCGCCGTAAAAATGCGGGTCACTCGTGATGGCGTTGCGCCCTACCACGTCGAACGCGATGGCCTGGCTCGTCAGGCACGGCGAGGTGGCGATCGTGATCGCTCCCTTGACCATTTCCGGGTACCAGGTCGCCCAGATGAGGCACATCATGCCGCCGACGGAACCGCCGACGACCGCGAGGATTTTGTCGATCCCGAGCGCGTCCATGAGCATTTTCTGGAGCTTCACATTATCTTCCATGGTCACTTCCGGGAACGATGCGCCGTACGGCTTGCCCGTCTCGGGGTTGATGCTGGTCGGGCCGGTCGTGCCGCGGCAGCTCCCCAGATTGTTCGTGCAAATGACGTAGTAGCGGTTCGTGTCGATTGACTTTCCGGGACCGATCAGAATGTCCCACCAGCCCGGATTGTCGTCCATATTATGGCGCGCGACGTGCGAGTCGCCGGTCAGGGCGTGGCTCAAAAGGATCACGTTGTCCCGCTCTTTGTTCAGCTCGCCGTAGGTTTCGTACACGACGGTGACGTCGCGCAAGCTGCCCCCGCGTTTCAGAGTGAATTCGCCCGGAAACGTTTCGGACTTGGCGTAAGGAAGTTCAAAGGCTCCACGCTGGGAGTCGCTGGAATCGAAAAGGTCAGCCATGGATCAGTCTTACAAAATAGTTAATAATTTTTAGGTCGATTATTCTTTGAGCCTCCCCAGAAAGGGGAGGGGGACCACCGAAGGCCATCATTTAAAGCCTCCCCAGAAAGGGGAGGGGGACCACCGAAGGTGGTGGAGAGGTTCCGGCCGTGGGCTGGATTTTCCCCCGTTTCTGAACCCCTCCGGCGCTTCGCGCCACCTCCCCTTTCAGGGGAGGCTTCTTGAGTAGTTTTATTTTATCTCAAAATTCTTCACAAACTCGCCGTCCACGCGCACGCAGGGGGAGTTTTGCGTTACCGGCTCGCCGAAGTACGTGACGTTTTCCATGCGGATCCCGTCCACGTCCCACTGCGGAGCGTCGCCCCGGAGGTAGATCAATCCCTCAAAGTCGCCTTTCGTGCCGACCACGCGCAAGTCCTTGAACGAGCAGTTCTTCAGGCGGCCCGGATTCGGATTCTGGACGGAACCGTACGTACACCGCTGGGGTTTGGCTACGAGCATCAGGCCGTTGGAGCCGTCCGAATAGACCACGAAATCCTCGAACGTGCAGTTTTCGATCGTCATGTCCTGGTTCGGCTGGAGCCAGAAAATCGTGTTGGCCCAGTAGTGCTCGCAGGGGCGGAAGTCCTTGCTGTAGTGCAGGACGTCGATCCGGCGCGAGTGAATGTTCCGCATCACGTCGGCCGTGCATTCGTAGCCGATGCGGTAAATGTTGGCGACATCGGTCCAGAACTGGCAGTCCTCGATCTCGATGTTCTCGCACGGACGTTGGTCCGCCAGGCAGCCTTTGACCGCGATGGAGTCGTCCTGTGAGCGGAAGAAGCAGTTCCGAACGACCACGTCCTGCGTGTTTACCAGGTCCAGCGCGTCGTCGTTGATCATGTTCGAGCAGCAGATCTTCAGCCCGTCGATCAACACGCCGCGACAGTTCCACGTCGTGCAGGTCCAGCTCCACGAGGCCCGGATCGTGATGTCCCGAATGACCAGATTTTCGCAGTTTACCGCACGGATCGGGTAGCCATTCGGCCCCTTGAAGCGCGGGTAGTCCGCCCCGCAAAGGATCCCGCGGCCGCAGATCGTGATGTTCTTGCCTGTGGCGTCGATCCCGCCTTTCACGACTGCACCGCCCGCAATGTAAACGGTCTGGCCGTCTTTGACTTCCAGTTTTCCCACTTGATGCACGCCGGGGCCGAAGTAGATCACGTTCGGGTCGCCGGCTTTCGGAGCGTCCTTTTCCAGCGCGTTCCCGAACAAAAGGAGTGGCTTCACGCGGCCGTTCGGCTCCACCGAGACCCGGAACGGTTTTTCGGCGGTAAATTTCACGCTCTTCGCGTCCGTTTTCACGTCCAGCCCGAAGCGTTCCGCCGGGAGGACCTGTGTCCCGGCCATCGGGAAGCCGGACTGGATCTCGACGCTGACCGCGCCCTCAAAGTCGAACGAGGCGAAATAGTACTCGCCCTCCCAGTACTGGCTTTTCGTGGAGTAAACGTCCACCGCCTGACCGTTGACCGTGACGGAGTACGCGCCTTCCGCTTTTTCCCCTTCCGGCGCGGGGTACGTCACGACCGTCTGCGCGTTCAGGGCGGAAATCAGGGCGAGGGTGAAAACGAGGAAAAAAACGGGAAGGCGGGATTTCATGGGCGGGTCCTTTCTTAATATACGGAGGGCCGGCGTCCTCGCCGGTCAAGTTCGGCGCAAGCC
>SAMEA3663299__coassemble_212_pt1 | contig 32516 bp, 24 predicted proteins | sample SAMEA3663299__metabat2_low_PE_003 | metagenome-assembled genome bin SAMEA3663299 (sample SAMEA3663299) | pig gut metagenome | biome: pig gut; feature: pig-associated habitat; material: faeces | place: China | collected 2013 | reverse complement strand
CGATGGTAGTACTGCAAGTGCGAGAGTAGGTATTGCCGGTTTTTTTATTTTAAAGTGTGGAGAGTGGAGGGTGGAGAGTGGAGTTTACGCTTGCGCGTAACGCCGCTTTCAGAAAGACTTCGACCAATAAAAGCCGAGGGCTTTTCTAACTCAAATCTTTGGAAGGAAAAAAGGGAGAAGGATGCCTTATACTTTTTTAGATCTTGCGAAAGATGTAATTAAAAACCAAAATATCCCTATGTCGGCTTTCGATATTTGGAATAAAGCTAAAGAATTGGGATACGACAAAGAAATTCTCTAAATACGGTAAAACCCCTGAGAAGACAATTTCAGCAGGAATATATACAGACTTAAATGATAATGGTGAGAACAGTCCCTTTATTCAGGTATCCAAAAGGCCTGCATTATTCTTTTTGAAAGAATTATCTGCTTCTTCAACTTCACTCCCGGAACCCATAGTTGAGGAAAAGTATTCTTATAAGGAAAAAGATTTGCATAAGATTCTGACGTCGTTTGTATTCTCTGATTCTCATTTCAGGTGTTATTCCAAAACCATATCTCATGAATCATCTTTAAAAAAGAAAAAAGGCCAAAATGAGTGGCTTCATCCTGATATTGTCGGCATTCATTACCCCTTTGATGATTTTGGGGGTGACACGCGCCAATTAATGAAATCAATGGCGCACAGCAAATGTAAAATATTCTCTTTTGAGTTAAAGAGAGCCATTGGTTTTTCTACCCTGAGAGAGTATTTTTTTCAGGCTGTTTCAAATTCAAGCTGGGCCAATGAAGGCTATCTGGTGGCTTTGAACTACTACCAGGACCCTGATTTCATGGACGAGCTAAGAAGATTAAATAACGCCTTTGGGATCGGCTTTATCAAACTGAATGCCGAGGATTATGCTCAAAGCGAGATATTGCTTTCCGCTAAAGAAAACGAATTGGATTGGAATACCATTGATCGTCTTTGTGAGGAAAACAAGTATTTCAAGTCATTTGTTCATACGATAACATCCGATTTAGATTCAGATGAAATGCGTAATAAAAATGATTTTGATCCGGTTTTCTCTTCTTATGAGGAATTTCAGCAATACGTAAAGGAAAAGCAGATTCAATAAGATAAAGAACTCGAAAAAGAAGGATCGCTTTTCCGGTAAATCATTCATTGGGGCGACCAGGAACGACCCCTGATATAACACAAAAGGGCAAGGCGCGGAATCTCTGGCACCTTGCCCTTTCTCATGGGCACGAATTCTGTCCGTTTCTCACTCCCACTCAATCGTCGCGGGTGGCTTGGAGCTGATGTCGTACACCACGCGGTTGATCCCCTTGATCTCGTTGATGATGCGCGTGCTCATGCGGGCCAGGACGTCGTACGGGAGGCGGCTCCAGTCGGCCGTCATGAAGTCGTTCGTATCGACCGAGCGGATCGCCAGCGCGTTCTCGTACGTCCGCGCATCGCCCATCACGCCAACGCTCTGGACCGGCAACAGCACCGCGAACGTCTGCGAGGTTTTGCGGTAAAGATCCGCGCTGCGCAGCTCTTCCAGAACGATCGCGTCCGCCTCACGCAGCACCGAGAGTTTTTCCTCCGTCACCTCGCCAAGACACCGCACCGCCAGCCCCGGCCCGGGGAACGGATGACGCCAGACCATCGTTTCCGGCAGGCCCAGCTGAAGTCCCAGACGGCGAACCTCGTCCTTGAACAGATCCCGCAGCGGCTCGATCAGCTCGAAATTCAGATCCTTCGGCAAACCGCCGACGTTGTGGTGCAGCTTGATCGTCGCGGCCGGCCCGTCGGGCGCTCCGCCGCTTTCGATGACGTCCGGGTAAAGCGTCCCCTGCGCGAGGAATTTCGCGTTTTCGATCTTCTTGGCCTCGGCCGCGAAGCAGTCGATGAACGCCTTCCCGATGCGGCGGCGCTTTTCCTGCGGCTCGGTGATCCCCGCCAGCTGGCTCAGGAAAAGTTTCTGGCCGTTCACGACGTGCAGGTCCGTGTGGAAGTGGCCCGAGAAAACGTCGATCACGCTTTGGGCTTCATTCTTGCGCAGCAACCCGTTATCGACCAGGATGCAGGAAAGCTGATCGCCGATCGCCTTGTACAGGAGCGCGGCCACGACCGACGAGTCCACGCCGCCGGAAAGCCCGCAAATGACACGGCCCGGACCGACGATCTCGCGCACCTTCTCGATGGTGATCCGCTCGAAATCCTCCAGCCGCCACGTGCCGGTGCAGCGGCAGATCTTCACGAGGAAGTTCTTCAGCATCTGCGCGCCTTCATCGCTGTGTGTCACTTCCGGGTGGAACTGCAAACCGAAAAGCGGGAGCGTTTTATGGCCGATCGCGGCACAGTCGCAAGTGTCCGTGCGGCCGATCACCTCGAACCCGTCCGGGAGCTGGCCGATCTGGTCGCCGTGGCTCATCCAGACACGCGTCGAAGCGGAAACGCCCTCCCAGAGCGGGCTGGCCTGGGTCTGCGTCATGACGGCGTGGCCGTATTCGCGGGTTGGGACGCCGATGACTTTCCCACCGAGGTGGGCGGTCATTTGGTGGATCCCGTAGCAAATCCCCAAGACCGGGATCCCGAGACGGAACAGGCCCGGGTCACACTGCGGCGCGTTCTCCTCATAGACGCTCGACGGCCCGCCGGAGAGGATGATCCCCATCGGGGCCAGCTCGCGCAGACGCTCGGCCGAAATATCGTGACGGACGATTTCGCAATAAACATTCTGCTCACGGACCCGCCTCGCGATGAGCTGGGCGTACTGCGAGCCAAAGTCCAAAACGAGGATTTTTTCGCTGGTGATTGTGTTTGGCATTCGATTTTAACCGGTCAAAAGGGTGTAAACTGAAAAAGAAACTGAATTAATTATACCAGAAAATTTCAGAAGGAAAAGGCCCCCCGGAAGCGGTTTCCGCTGAGGATTTGCGGAAAATTTTAATCCTTCAGATCCTTTTGATCCTTGCAAATCCGAGTTGAAATCCCGGTTTGAAATGGTCAGGGCCTGACATCACCCCCAGAGTTTCAACCTTCCGCCGAGCATATCGGGGAGTTTTTCGCGCACCGAGTTCAGGATCACGTCCGTGACACTGCGGGCCGTGAAGTGGGAGGCGATGATCAGCTCGTTGTGGAACCGGTCCTGACGCGCCACGACGTCGTTCAGGTGAATATGGCCGAATTTGTGGATCTTGTCACTCAAATGCCGCTGCTCGACGAACGTCATTTCCATAATCAGCGTTTCGGCCTCGTAGAAAATCGGATTTTTGTCCAACCCAAGGCAGTTTGAATCGCCCAGATACGCGATTTTTGGGGTTTTGATCTCGTACGTAATGTCGGCCCCTGCATCTTTCAGACGTTTGATCTCCTCTCCCGGCAGATCGAGAAATTCCGGCTTGAGCTTCTTGCGCCGGTTATAGACCACATATCCCAGCGAATCCACGCGATGCGCAGTCGCGAAGGCCTCCACGACCAGTTCTTTGGAAAGTTCAACACAGTCGCCGTTTTTCAGCCCGACCAGCTCACAGGGGAACGCGCCGCAGTCCAGACGCGTCCAGACGTTCAGCAGCCGGGCGACCAGATCGACGAATTTTTCGGGAAGGTAAACCACCGGCGGGGGCATTTTCATCATTCGCCGCCGTGCGACATAATTGGGAAGCATCGCGATGTGGTCCAGATGAGTGTGCGAGATGAACCAGTTGGGTGTACCCATAAAGTCCCACGGCTGGGCGCCAAGATCGAAACCAAGATGAAACTCGGGAATGTGCCAGAACGTTTGGATCGCCGCGCGCGAAAAACCCTCGATGGTGTAATTTTTGAATTTCAGTGACTTGAACGGAATGTCTTTCATCGCGCTTTGGGAAAAGTTTTGAAGAGAAAAGGGGGTCTGGATCAATTCAATATTATTTTATCTAAAAACGGGATTTTTGAAAGGGGGGGCCTGAATTTTTAAGAGTTTTTCGCGGCTGCCCCTTTTAAATTCCACGAAATTTTTCTCTTTTTTAACTTTTTTTCCTGAAATCCCGGAAATCCCTCTTGCACGAAATCGGAAAAACATAATAATGTGTGGAATGGACTGTTTTAAGCTCAAGAGCAGATAAATTTAACCGACTGAACATAGATTTCCTATAGAACTGATGAAGACAAATAAATCTCTGGTGATCGTGGAGTCTCCGGCCAAGGCACGGACGATCCGGAAGTTTTTGGGTGACGATTATACCATTGAAGCAAGTATTGGCCACGTGCGTGATTTGCCGCAGGGAACGAAAGAAGTCCCTGAAAAATACCGCGGTGAGGATTGGGCCTATCTGGGAGTGGACGTCGATCACGATTTTAACCCGGTGTACGTCATTTCCAAGGAAAAGAAAAAGCAGGTCGATAAACTCAAGTCTTTACTTAAAGAGGCCGATCAGCTCTACCTCGCGACAGATGAAGACCGCGAAGGGGAAGCCATCAGTTGGCATTTGTGTCAGGTGCTCAAGCCAAAAGTCCCGGTCAAACGCCTTGTTTTCCACGAAATCACCAAAAAGGCGATCCTGAACTCCCTCAGCTCGCCGCGGGAAATCGACGAAGCGCTCGTTCGCGCCCAGGAAACCCGCCGGATACTCGACCGTCTGTTCGGGTACGACGTTTCCCCGCTCCTGTGGCGGAAAATTCGGCCGAAACTCAGCGCCGGCCGTGTGCAGAGCGTCGCCGTCCGCCTGATCGTCGAGCGGGAACGTCAGCGAATGTCGTTCAAAAGCGCGACCTACTGGGACCTTCTTGGCCAGTTTGAAACCGCGAAAAAGCAGGGTTTTCAGGCGGCACTGGAAGCCGTTGGAGGCCGACGAGTCCCGACGAGTCGGGATTTTGATGCGAATACCGGGGAACTGAAAAATCCTGAGTGCCTGCAGATGGATGAGGCACAGGTCCTGAAACTTCTGGATCGTCTGCGCAAAACGACTGACGCGGTGGTCAATCGGGTCGAAAATAAGGATTTCGTCCAGCGTCCGCCGGCGCCGTTTACGACCAGTACGCTCCAGCAGGAGGCGAACCGGAAGTACGGTTTCACAGCCCGCCGCACGATGACCGTCGCGCAGAGTCTCTACGAAAACGGGTACATCACCTACATGCGAACCGACTCGACCGCGCTGAGCGAAGAAGCGATCCACGCCGCCCGCGAGCTGGTCAACCAGTACTACGGGAAGGATTTCCTCCCACGCTCGCCGAGAATCTACCAGACGAAAGTCAAAAACGCTCAGGAAGCGCACGAAGCGATTCGTCCGGCCGGGACGGTTTTCCGTTTTCCGGAAGACGTTCGCGGGGCGCTGAATGCCGATGAGTTCAAGCTCTACGATATGGTGTGGAAGCGCACGGTCGCGTGTCAGATGGTGGACGCTCACGGCCAGCGCCAGACGTTGGGCCTGATGCTTGATGACGCGCAATTTACGACCTCCGGAAAGACCATCACGTTCCCGGGTTACTTGCGGGCGTACATCGAAGGGACGGACGAAATTGACGAAGGCGACGGCGAACGCATTCTGCCGGCCGTCAAAGAGGGCGAGCATCTGAACTGCCTCGAACTCGACCCAAAAATGCACACGACCCAGCCGCCGAATCGGTACTCGGAAGCCGCCCTGACCCGGACGCTCGAAGAAAAGGGGATCGGCCGTCCGAGCACGTACGCGTCGATCATCGAGACGATCCTGGCCCGGTCGTACGTTTTCAAACGCGGGAACGTCCTGATCCCGACGTGGGTCGCGTTCGCGGTCGTTAATCTGCTCGAAAAGTATTTGCCCGACCTGATCGACTACCAGTTCACTGCCGAGATGGAGGACGATCTGGATGCGATCAGCCGCGGCGAGCGCGAGTGGATCGACTATCTGCACGAGTTCTATTTCGGTGACGAAAAACCGGGAAAAGGTTCGAAAACCTCGGAAGTTCCCGGTCTGAAACCGCTTCTGGCGAATATGCTGGACCGGATCGACGCGAGGGAGATCAGCACGATCGAAATAGGAACACCTGCGGATGGCGGCGAACCGCTTCGCGTTCGTGTGGGACGTTACGGACCATTCCTGGAGCAGGGCGAACGCCGCGTCAGCGTGCCGGAATCCATGGCTCCGGATGAATTGACTGTCGAAAAGGGACTGGAACTCCTGGAAAACGCGCAGCAGAACGAGGAACCGCTCGGTTACGATCCGGAAAGCGGAAAGCCGGTTTACGTGAAAGTTGGGCGTTTTGGGCCTTACATTCAGCTCGGCGACGCTGAAGGTGGGGAGAAACCGCGTAATGCGTCTCTTCTGAAAGGGATGGACCCGGCTGAGGTCGATCTGGAAACGGCTCTGAAGCTCCTTCAGCTCCCGCGGACGCTTGGCGTTCACCCGAATGACGGCGCGGAAATCATCGCCTCGAACGGCCGGTATGGACCGTACATCAAGTGGAACGAGGAAACACGGTCTCTGCCGGATGACATTTCACCGATCGACGTGACGTTCGAGCAGGCGCTTGAAATCCTCTCCCAGCCGAAAACCCGACGCGGAGCGGCTGCGGGAACGACGAAAACGACAACCGAGCGTCCAGCGGCAAAATCGTTGGGTGTTTCGCCTGTGACGGAAAAAGAAGTGCGGGTCATGGCAGGCCGGTTTGGACCTTACGTCACGGACGGAACGACGAATGCGTCCCTTCCGAAAACCACGAATCCTGACGAGCTGACGCTGGAAGACGCGCTGGATCTTCTCGCTGCACGTGCCGCCAAAGGGCCGGCAAGAAAGCGTGTGACGAAAAAAGCCGCTTTCTCAGCCGCAAAGAAAACGGTAAAAAAAGCCACAAAAAAGGCGGTAAAGAAGACCACGAAAAAAGCCGCGAAAAAGGCAGTGAAGAAAACCTCCAAAAAAGCCGCGAAGAAAACCGCCTGATTTTTCGGCTTGATAGAATGACATTTCATTAATTTTTCATTAACATTAGGGATCAATTATGCAAATCGGTGTTTTGTGCAGCGGCGGCGACTCGCCCGGAATGAACGCGTGTATGCGCTCGATCGTCAGAACGGCCATCCTGGAAGGCCATGAAATCGTTGGTTTCATGGATGGCTACCAGGGAATCCTTAACCGTGATTTTTTCGTTGGAAGCGCTGGCGCGAGACGTTTCGTTATGAATTCGGTTTCCGGCCTGGTAAAAAGAGGCGGCACGCTTCTGAACAGCAGTCGGTGCCCGGAATTTGCGACGCCTGAAGGAACGCAAAAAGCCGCGGCGATCCTCGATGAACTGGGCGTGGACGCACTGATCCCGATCGGAGGGAACGGGACGCTCACCGGCGCTCACGAACTGGGAAAATACTGGAAAGGCCCGATTATTGGTTGCCCTGGAACCATCGATAATGATTTGAACGGAACGGATTTTACGATCGGTTTCAAGACCGCGGTCCAGACGGCGGTCGAGGCGATCGACAAACTGCGTGACACGGCCTCGAGCCACCACCGGATGTTTCTCGTGGAGCTGATGGGGCGTCACTGTGGTTATATTACGCTCTTCGCGGCCATCGCGGCCGGTTGTGAAGTCGCTTGCATACCGGAAGCACCGCTTGAGATTCCGGCGATCGTGGAGAAACTCAAGCTCCTGAATAATCGAGGGAAACAGTCCATCATCATGGCGGTCGCGGAAGGCTACCAGGACGGCGTCGTGGCCCTTCAGGAAAAGCTCAAGGACGCTGGCTGCCCGTTCCCGACTCGCGTGGTCGTTCTGGGGCATTTGCTCCGCGGGGGTGATCCGTGTCCGGACGATCGAATCCTGGCGACCCAGTGCGGCAACCTGGCCGTGAAAGCGATTTTGAGGGGTGAAACGGATAAAATGGCCGGCGTGACGAACAATATTCCTACGCTGGTTCCTCTGACCGAGGCGATCGATGGTCACCGTGAAGTTCCACGTGATTTGGTAACGCTTCTGGAAAGTGTAAGCTGAAAATTTGATACAAGAAAGTTTTTGAACGAGGGGGCTGGGAGACAGCGTGACATTCCGCGCTGCGTTCTTCTTTCGCCCCTTTCCTTTATTCAGGGTTGATTCATGAAAAAATTTTTTCTTTCCACCCTTTGCGTCCTCTCGTTGGTATTCGGATGTACGAAATCAGAACCACCGGTTCAGCCGCCCGTCGAAAATCAGGTTACGCAGGAAAACGCTTCCGTCCCCGCGGAGCCTCCGTCTGTTTCGAATTCGGAAGATTCGTTTCAGAAATTGATCGAAAAGGATTTTTCGGAAGCGATGGCGAAAGCCAAGGCGCTTGAGGCGACGAACCCGGAAGAAGCCAGCCGCGCATACCAGGTTCTGACCGAGGATTACCCGAACCGGTTCGAGCCATACCATCGGCTGGCGCTCCTTTTCGAGAATGAGGGCGATGATGAGGCGGCGATCGCTCTTTATGAAGAAGCGATGCGCAAAAACCCGACGGATGCGGCGTTTTTCAATGATTTTGGCTGGTACTCGTACACTCAAAACGAGTTAGTTAACGCGGAAGTTCTTCTCAGAAAAGCAAATCTTCTCGCGCCCAACACGCCGAAATATATGGTGAATCTGGCGGTCGTGGTGGCGGAACTGGGCCGTTGGGACGACGCGTTCGCGCTTTTTATGAAGGTCCCGGATTACAACGCGGCAAAAGCGTATCTTTCGATTGCCGGGATCCAGTTTAATCAGGCCGCCACAGCGAAAACCTCCGAAGAAGCGAAAAAGAAATTCCAGCTTGCGGAAGAATCCCTGAAGAAAAGCCTCGCCCTGGCCCCGGAAAATCCTGACGCTCTCGCGCTCCAGAAACTGCTGGAAGAGCATAATGGTGAACATTAAAATTGCCGGCTCCCAAAAGTTAATTCCTGGTACATTCTCATCAGCTCGGCGACGATTTCCGCCTCGGTGATGTGTTTACGGGGACGACGCTTCCAGCGTCGTCAGAAGTGCGACGGGCCACTGCGGGGACGACGCTTCCAGTGTCGTCAGAAGTGCGATGGGCCACTGCGGGGACGACGCTTTCAGCGTCGTCAGAAGTGCGACGGGCCGCTGCGGGGACGACGCTTCCAGCGTCGTCAAAAATAATGGTATTTTTCCGAACGACGCTGGAAGCATCGTCCCCGTAACTCACCCGGCGGGGTAGGAACCCAGAACCACGACGCGGGCGTTTTTCTTTTCCAGAGCGGCGAGCGCACGGCGGATCTTCATCTGCGTGCGGTGCCCCTCAAGGTCCACGAAGAATAAATATTTCCCCGGCTCGTTCGGCATGGGGAACGACTCGATCCACGTCAGATTGATCCGGTTGCGCTTGAAAATCGCCATCGCATCGGCCAACGCCCCGGCCTCGTGCGGCAGCTCGAACATCAGCGTGGTCTTGGATTTTGCGGTCTTCGGAGCGTCTTCCTGGCTCAGCACAACAAAACGGGTCACATTGAAGCGGGAGTCCTCGATTTCCGGCACGAGAATTTCCAGCCCGTTCGCCTTGGCCGCCAGGGAACTCGCGACCGCCGCCGCGTTTGGAGTCGTTCGGGCGAGCTGCGCCGCCGCGGCCGTGCTGGTCGTTTCTTCGAGAGTCGCGTCGGGAAGGTGCTTCGCGAGCCAGTGCCGGCACTGGGAAAGCGCCTGCGGTTTGCTGAAAACCTTGCGGATCTCGGAACGTTTGCAGGCCGCCATCAGCGCGTGATGGATGGGGAGCGCGACCTCGCCGCAGATCTGCACTTTTGTGTGCGTAAACGTTTCCAGAGCGTCCACGACCCGGCCGTCGGTGGAGTTTTCGACCGGCACGACGCCGAAATCGCATTGATTTCGCTCGACTTCCTCAAAAATCCCGGAAATCGACGAAACGGGTGCGAAATCCGCGCCGATGCCGAAGAATTTGAGCGCCGCCTGATGCGAGAAACTGAAAAAGGGACCGAGAAACGCGACCTTTTTCGGTTTGACGAGTGCGTCGCACAGTGAACGGACGTCCCGCAGAACGTCCTCCTTTTTATCCGGGTCGAGCAGTGCCGCCGGTCTCTTTTTTCCGTCCGTTTTCATGCCGGTCACCAGAGCCGCGCGGAGTTCCATCAGACGGAGGATTTCCTGATCGATTTCCTGAAGATTCATCATTTCCCGAGCCATTTCTTCACAAATTCCGCGTAATCCGCCGGCGTGTCGATCCCGATGCTGGCGCGTGGTACGACGCCGACCATGATCTCGTACCCGTTTTCCAGAACGCGCAGCTGCTCGAGCGATTCGAGTTTTTCCAGCTTCGTACGGGGGAGCGAGCTGATTTTCAGGAGGAAGTCGCGCCGGTAGGCGTAGATCCCCAAGTGCTGGAAGAAAACCGGCGGGTCATTCTGCAGATCGGCCTCCGTTACGCCATCCCTCGGGAACGGGATCAGGCTGCGGCTGAAGTAGAGCGCGCGGCCCAATTCGTCGAAAACCACCTTGACGCACGACGGATCGTGGGCTTTTTCCAGCGTCCGGATCGGCGTACAAAGCGTCGCCATGACCGCCTCCGGGTGATCTCGCAGCAAAGCCGCCACCGTATCGACCGAATCGCCCAGAATTTCCGGCTCGTCCCCCTGAACGTTCACGAAAACGTCCACGTCGGGCATTTCCCGGGCCACGACGGCGATCCGGTCGGTGCCGCACGCAATATTTTTGCTCGTCAGAACACAGTCTCCACCAAACGCGCGGACCGCCTGAACGATCTCCTCATCGTCCGCGGCAATCGTCACGCCCGAGGCGAGTTTCGACTGGGACGCGCCCTCCCAGACGTGCTGGATGAGGGGTTTGCCCGTTTCGTTGAGCAAAACCTTGCGTGGAAGGCGTGTAGAGGCAAGACGCGCTGGAATTACAATCTGGCATTTCATTGAATTTATTCCCTTGGCAAAGAGGCGAGTTCTTCCCACAGTTTGACGTTTGTTTTTATTCCGCGCTCAAAATCGACCAGACTGAAATGTTCGTTTGGACCGTGGGCGTTATCGTCTTTCTGGGAGTAACCAAGCATCATGATATTCTGGGTGAGGACGGAGTTGAACGTACCAACAATCGGGATAGAGCCGCCTTCCCGAATGAAAACCGGGGCGTGACCGAAGCCAAACTCAACGGCGCGTGAGGCGGCTTTCAGGCACGGGCGTTTCAAATCGACCATCATTCCCGGCGCACCGCCGCCAACGGTGAGCTCCATGCGGATGCCGGGCGGAATCTTTTCTTCTATCCAGTGTTTCAGAGCGTTGGTGATTTCATCTTCGTCCTGGTCAGGCACGACCCGGAAGGTAAATTTGGCGGACGCTTCGGACGGAATGATCGTTTTCCCGCCCTCGCCCTGGTAACCGCCTTTGATTCCATTGATGTCAAATGTTGGGCGTGTCGTAAGTCGTTCCAGTGGGATACGGTCTTTTTCGCCGATCCCACCATTGACGCCGAGTGACGCATACACGGTCTTTTCGTCGAAAGGGAGACTGTGGATCTGAAGCTCTTCTTCAGGGGAAAGTCTGCGTACGGCATCGTAGAAACCGGGGATCTGGATCCTGCGGTTTTCATCTACCATTTGCCCCAGGATCTCCATCAGGATGTTGCACGGATTGGCCAGGATGCCGCCATAAATTCCGGAGTGAACATCCTGCCGGGGACCGTACAGAGTCAGCTCATACGACAAAACTCCGCGAAGACCGCACGTAATGGACGGGAAACCTGCCGCGAACTGAACAGTGTCACTCAAAGCCAGGTAATCACAGGCCAAAAAAGCGGAATTGTCCCGCACGAAGATCTCCGTCGCGGAATTCCCGCATTCCTCGTCTCCTTCGAGGATGAATTTTACATTCAGTTCAGGCCGTTCGGGTTGCTTCATCCAGAACTCCGCGGCCGCGATATGTGTGTAAAGAGGGCCTTTATCATCGGAAGTTCCACGTCCGTAAAGGATTTCTTCCTTTTCGACCGGCTCGAACGGTTTTTCGTCGGTTTCCGTCCAGAGATCCAGCGGGTCCACCGGCTGAACGTCGTAATGGCCATAAATCAGGAGCGTCGGTGCGTCGGGGATTTTGGGTGATTCAGCATACACAAGGGAATGACCGGTTGATAGCGGAAAAAGTTTTGGCGTGAAACCAATCTCGAGAAAACGTTTTTCAAGCCATTTGGCGGCACGAAGGCAGTCTTCTTTATGCCCGGTTTGAGCGCTGATGCTCGGAATACGCAGAAACTCTTTCAGTTCATCTTTGATCCTGGCGCGATTTTCGGTAAGGTATTCGACGATAGTGGTCATCTTGGGCCTCAAAAATTTTTCTCAAAAAAGGATGCCCCCGGTAGATATTTTGGATAAATCGGGTATAATCAAAATAAAAACGATATTTCCTTTAAAATATACACCAAATAGTAAAAAATACTATGGGGGGTGACGAAAAGGAGGTTAAAATGGAAGAAAACGAAACGATTACTGTTACGAAGGCAAAACCCCAAAAAGAATCCAAAGAAAAAAACAGCGAAAAATCCAGCGAGAAACCGAGATATGTACCCCAGTATCGTGTAATTCTCTGGAACGATGATGATCATTCGTTTGAATATGTGATCAATATGATGAGCAAAATTTTTCATTACGACAAGACCCGCGGAATGATCATCGCCGCCGGTGTACACGCATGCGGGAAAATTCCTGTCGCAACGCTTCCGCTCGAGGTGGCAGAACTGCGTCGGGACCAGATTCGCTCCTTTGGACCAGATCCGCTCGTTGAAGATTCGATCTCTTCGATGTACGCCACTCTGGAACCCGTAGAAAAGGAGGATTAATAAATCGTTCCATTTATGTCTTTTTCTTGGTGGAAGGCTGCGGATGGTCGTGGCCTTTCACCTTGATTGAATCTTTATCTCCATATTTCATTTTCAGGAGTTTGTTCCATGCTTAAAAAATTCACCCTCACCCTTTCCTTCCTTTTGGTGCTGACGCTGGGCGTGATGGCCGGCGAGTACACGTTCTACGGCGAGACCGACAAAGACCCGATCACGTACGCGCCGGGCGAAGAAATGACCTTCACCGTGACGCTGCTCGAGGACGGCAAAGCGATTTCCGGCCCGACGCTCAAATGGACACGCCGCGGCGATGACGGCCTGACCGAAAACGGCGAAGCGGTCGCCGACGCGGAAAACCCGCTCGTCATCAAGACGAAAATCACCGAACCGGGTTTCGTGCACATCAACGTCCGGGCCTTCGACGCCGATGGGAAAGCCATCCAGATGGCCCCGTTTGACGGCGGCGCGGGCGTGCGGCTCGACGAGATCAAAGGCTGCGACGAGCCCGCCGACTTCGACGAATTCTGGGCGAAGCAGAAAGCCCGCCTGGCAAAAGTCCCGCTTCATGCCGAGATGGTGGAAGTCGATTCCGGGAATCCGAACGTTCTCTGCTACGACGTAAAGATCGACTGCATCGGAATGCCCGTCTCCGGGTACTTCTGCAAGCCGAAAAACGCGAAGGAGAAATCGCTGCCGGCCTACGTTTCCTTCCACGGCTACGGCGTCGGCTCCGCGAATAAAGCCCCTTGGGCCAAAGACCGGCTCCACCTCGACATCAACGCGCACGGGATCATAAACGGCCAGCCGAAGGAGTTTTATGATGAACTGCGCAACACGACGCTCAAAGGTTACGCCTTCAGCACCGAGGAAAACGCCAAGCCGGAGACGAGCTACTTCCTCGGCATGATGCTGCGTCTGATCCGCGCGATGGAGTGGATCAAGGCCCAGCCCGAGTGGAACGGTGAGGTCCTGGTCGTCAGCGGCGGGAGCCAGGGCGGTTTCCAGTGCCTGAGCGCCGCGGGCCTCGACCCGGACGTGACCGAGTGCAACGCGAACGTGCCGTGGTGTCTGGACCTCGAGGGCCACTCCGCGAAAAACCGTCTGAACGGCTGGCGTCCGGATTGGGCCGAGGGTTTGGGTTACTTCGACCCGACGTTCCACGCGAAGCGGATCAAGTGCAAAACGACCATTTTTGCGGGTCTGGGCGATTACGTTTGCCCGCCGTCGGGGCAGATGGTCCTTTACAATAATCTGAACTGCCCGAAGAAGCTGACGTTCAGCCAGGGCCGAACCCACGGCTACCAGATGCCGAACGGCAGCCAGAGCGTGTTGACGAACATGGAGTAAAAATCTGAAGATCCAAGATTCGGAGGGCCGGCGTCCTCGCCGGTCATAACCGCGTTAGCGGTTAAATGTCAATAGCCGTGGGTGAAACCCACGGAATCCCGGAACACGGCATCCGGCCCCGTGGGTTTCACCCACGGCTAATAACATTCAACCCCTCCGGGGTTGCGATGACGCAAGATGCGCTGTCCCCACAGTAATTTGTTTTCATTCACAAGGACTTGAATCATGCAAAAAACCTTCCTAACCCTCACCTTTCTTTTGATTTTTAACGCGGTCTCGCTCGCGCAGTGGGCGAAGCCGGCGCTCGTTCAGGAAGTTCTGGACGGGAAACGGTCTGAGGCGCGCGCCTCGTGGTGGGGCTTCAATGCCGAGGATTCCACGCAGTTTCTGCAGGCCGCGATCGACTCCGGCGCCCGGAAACTCATCATCGACCGCCAGGCGTCCGACTGGATCACGCTTCCGCTGAAGGCCGCCAGCAATCAGGAGATCGTGCTTCAGGACGGCGTTGTCCTGCAGGCGAAAAAGGGCGCGTACCTGGGAAGAAGCGACGCGCTTTTGTCCCTGCGCCAGTGCGAGAACGTCGTGATCCGCGGCGAGAAACCGGGCGTTAAGGCCGTTCTGCGCATGAACAAGGCGGACTACCAGAAACCGCCGTACGAACCGGCCGAGTGGCGTCACGGGCTTTCGATCCTCAGCTCGAGCAACGTGCTGGTCGAGGACCTGACCATCGAATTCACCGGCGGCGACGGCATTTACCTCGGCGTCTGCAAAGCGGGCGTCACGTGCAGCGACGTCACGATCCGCCGCGTCCTGTGCTACGAAAACCACCGCCAGGGGATCAGCGTCATTTCAGCGCGGAACCTCCTGATCGAAGACACGATCATGCGCGATACGAACGGGACCGCCCCGCAGGCCGGGATCGACTTCGAGCCGAATCAGTCGAACGAGGAACTGACGAACTGCGTCATGCGCCGCTGCGTCTGCGAAGGGAACGCCGGCGACGGGTACGAGTTCTACCTGCCGAATCTGACCTCGAAGTCCGGCACGCTCGGCATCACGCTCGAAGATTGCGTCTCGCGGAACAATAAACGCTCGGGCCTCAACTGGATCCTGACCCGCACGCGCCCGACACACGACGCGGACCCGATTCCCGGGACGTTCGTCGTGAAAAATTTCGTCACGGAAAATGAAGGCGGCTGCGGCATTTCCCTCCACAACAATCCGATCAACTCGGTGAAAGTCACGTTTGAAAACGTGAAAGTCGTCAACCCGGCCAATACCCCGGTGCGGCTCGTCAGCTCGTCGGACCAGCCGGGTCCGTTCGGCGACGTGACGTTCAAAAACGTGGAGATCCAGGACGACAATCCCCCGGCGGATGACCCGAACCGGGAGTTCTTCAAGTTCTCGGACGGCTCGTCGGACGCTTGGGGAATTGAAAGCGTGAGCGGCGAGCTCGTCTGCAAGCGCGGCGGGAAAACCGAGACGCTCGTGATCGACGAGGCGTGGCTTCAGGCCAATTACCCGGTGAAAAACTCGCATCACCTGCCGATGGTGAGATTCGAGGCGAAGGATCTGGCTGCGACTTTGGCGGCCGAGCCGGGGAAATTCAACCCGATGCGGGTGCGTGGCTTTGCGCGGTACTTCTTCGACGTGAAGGCGGGCCAGCCGTTCGAGTTCTCGCTCAGATTCGTTCAGGTTGGGCGGAATACACACGATCCGATCGCTCTGAATCTGGTCGGGCCGGACGGGAAGCGGGTCAAGCTGGAGAAACTGCCGATCAACGAGACGCGCCGGTATGTCGTTCCTGACCCGAAAGACGGCGTTTATACGCTGGAATGCGGGCCGAATTCTCACTCGTTCGTGCTGACCGAGCCGACGGTTCCGGTCGCGCTCGATGTTTCCCGGGTGAATTTCATCTCGGCGGCGGGAAAGGTTTATTTCCGCGTGCCGGAAGGAACGAAGGATTTCGGAGTTTGTGTCATGGCGGAAGGCGCGGAGAAGGTGAACGCGGCCGTTTACGCGCCGAACGGTGAAAAGCGCTGGGAGATGAAGGATATCGATTCGTCGGAATTCTTCTATCCCGACCCGGCCGAAGCGGAAAAGGGCGGCGTCTGGTGCGTGCAATTCATGAAGCCGGAAAAGGCGTGCTTCGAGGATTTCCACCTGCGGATCCAGAACATTCTGCCGGTCGTGACGTTCCGCGAAGGTGAAAGCTGGAAGTGAGAAAAAAAGGACGGCGCGAATGCGTCGTCCTTTGGAGTGCGGCAATACAGAAGCCGAAGGTTTCCTTTGCCGCTTTCACTTTAGTGACCAGAAATTTTAACGTTGAAAAAGAGTTTTCACGTGGGAAACATCCCGCGCGCTTTAGCGGCAAACGCCTCTTCGAGGCGGATTGCCGCAAGGGAAATCGGTGAATGTCGCTTGCGCGACTGTATCACCGCACTCCAAATTAATCCGGAAGTGTGACGGGTTTCCCGTCGTTGCGCTGGCTCAGGTACATATTCAGCTCGGCGTCGATCGAATAAGAAAGCCTGTGGACCGACCCGTCGCACATCGAAATCCCGAACGCACCGGCATGGGTCGAGCCAAAGGCGTGGTCACGCCGGTAATTTGCCCGGTCCTGCAAGGGAACGTTCGCTCTTACACAGGTCACGCAGTTGTCTGTGTCCGCGCCGCGGTAAATATAAATATTGTCATTTGTGCCACCGCAAATCTCGTACTCGTTAGACGGCATATACTTCTCGCCGATCATATACGTGTTTGTAGTTCCGTCACGGATCTCGCCCATCTTGATGCCGCTGTGCTTGAACAGGGTACCGTTTGAATCCTTGCACTGGGGAAGACTGTTCCAGTTGAAATTCTTCGCAGCCGCGACCGAACTCGGCTCGTACGTAGCGTTCGCCCAGACGTTATTTCCGTAGTTGCAGGAGTAGTCGCCCTTGCAGTAGTTTCCACCTGGTGTGTATTTACAGTTCGCAACGTACTGGCTTTCCATCAGGATCGGGTAGAGTTTTGCCGAGCGGCGGGAAGGGCAGAACCAGGTGTTTACGACGGTTTGGGCACGGATGTGAGAACCATCACACTGTTCAGTCGTTTTGGCCGAGACCTGACCGTCCGCACCAAGCTGGTACAGTGCGTTTTGTTCGAGGAACGGGAGAATGGCGTAGGCCCACGACCCCGGCTGCTCGGGCCCCATGCCATTGTCGGGATCGCCTTCCCAATAGGGGGTCCAGCCGGCGGAGGGGAGTTTCTGACAGTTGCTTTCGTGGTTGAGGCAGGCGAGACCGATTTGCTTCAGGTTATTTCCACACTGCATCTGCCGCGCGGCTTCACGTGCCTGCTGTACTGCCGGGAGAAGGAGCCCCACCAACATCCCGATAATTGCGATCACGACGAGCAATTCGACCAGAGTGAAAGCTTTTTTTCGCAGAAATTTCGTTCGATTGCTGTTCAAAGTCCCCTCCTTTGAGTCAGTAAAAACAACATAATTAATCTAATACGATTAGTTTAAACCAAAAAAACAAAAAGTCAAGGTTTTTTTTCTGAATTTTTAAAATTTTTTTAAAATTCTCTTTCTCCTATTTTCTCGGGAATTTTGAGGGAGAAGCGGGGTGAGAGAAATTTCTTTTTGGGAAAATCTGATGAAAATGTTCAAATCAACATTGCGAAAAAAATGAAAAATTTATAGAATGGGAAACACTCTGGCGCTTCCCCTGGGTGAGAGGATTCACGGAAGGACCAAGGATGGGAATTCAGTGAGTCCCGGAACCGTATTTTGACGTTTCAACCTGCTTTAGCCAGAGCGGTCGTGTGAGAAAATCAAGGATGATTTTCTTTCGTTTTGGAGCGGAAAGAGGGGGTAATATTTCTTCTCTTTCCGCCCTTTTACCTTTTGGAGTTTAATGGATGAATTACTCTTCCGACAGTTCCCTCAATCAGAAGTCTGGCGAAACCGAAATCTTTTCAGAATCCGTCCTGAAAATTCTGTTCCCGGTGTTTTTGAGTTTTTCGTTTTGCTTCGGCCCAAACGAAACTTGGGCGGCTGATGATGGAGCGGAGGAGCACTCTGTAAACCGAATGTTCTTCGGCAAACAGAAAACCTACGAAAAAACCGAAGGGCTCGCGGCTCCTCAACTGCGCAACAATGATCCGAACTCGGTCGAGAACGGAGTGGTTCTGCTCGATTTCTATAATGACGCCTGTGGTCCATGCCGTTCCATGATGCCGACGGTGAATAATTTGGTCCAACGCGGTTACCGGGTCAGCAAAGTCAACACGGACCGTTTCCCTGATTGGGCGCAGCGGTTCAATATTACCAAAATCCCGTGTTTTGTTGTCATCGTTGACGGCAAAGAAGTCGCGCGTCAGGTGGGAGTTACGTCGGAGTCCCGGCTGGAAAATATGATCGTGCAGGCCGGCGGCTCGCCGAGACAATTCAAACAGTGTACGCCTCCGGAAGCGTCCCAGTGCAGAACGCAGGTCGCGGAATCTGCCTGGCGTGGACGTGAGACGAAACTCAGCGTTCAGGAAATCGTCGCGGGAGATTACGTCTTCCAGGATGATGGCACTTCAGGTACACGCCAGAACCAGATCGCGTCCATGGAACCGGTTCAGCCCGCTTCGAGCATCGGAACGAATGCGAACGCAACGGTTATGCAGGTTTCTGCGGATACCAGTATGACTCGCCCTTCTGCGCAGCAAAGTATTGTCCCCGGAAACGATTCCTCCGAGATCAGGGATCAGGTCCTTTCTTCTACGGTTCGAATTCAGGTCAACAATGTTCATGGTGATATGATGGCGGAAGGAAAAGGCACGGGGACGATCATTGACTGCCGGTCCGGTCACGCTCTTGTTTTGACCTGTGGACATCTGTTTCGCGAATACCAGCCTGGCGATGTGATCAAAGTTGAAATTTTTACGGATAAAGGCATTCTGATCGTTCAGGGCCGCTATGTGAATCACGATGAAGAACGTGATTTGGGTCTGATCAGCCTTACGGTGGACCGGCCGATTGTGACGACCCCAGTCGCGGGGCGTGAATATCGTCTTCAAAAAGGAATGCCCATCACGACCGTCGGATGTAATCTTGGCGCTGACCCCACCGTTCAGTCGGGGGTCGTTACGAATCTGAACCGTTTCCTCGGAACGCCCAATATTGAGGTTTCCGTTGTTCCGGTTCAGGGACGCAGCGGCGGTGGGCTGTTCTCACAGGACGGGAAACTTTTAGGGGTTTGTGTTGCGGCCAATATTGAGGACCAGGAAGGGCTTTTCGCGTCCTATGAAGCCATTCACGATTATTTTTGTTCTCTGAAAATGGAGCAGTTCGTTCTTTCCCCGCGTAACGAAAGTCAGCTGAATCGGATACAGAATGAAGTTGAGATCGCTCTGAATGATTTGCCTCGTCCCGAAAAAAGCATCGTAAATGAAGAACTGAAGCCGGCGGAGCCGGAAACGATTTCCATTGCCGATTCTAACACGGTGGAACCTATTATGCCCTCACCCTCACCGCGGCTGAAACCCGTTTCGATGGAGAAACCCCTTATTGGTCTGGAATCTCCTAACTGGCCGCCAACGTGGCCGACGAAGCAGTAAGAGCAAAATATTGGGGAGCGTGGTCGTTCATGGCTGCGCTTCAAAAATATTTTGAAAAATTTAAAACCTTTCTCTCAGAACCTGCATATAAAATATTGCCAACATTATATAATCAGTTTATTTTAACTTTCAAGGAGAACTCCATGTTCAAAACTTTCTCGCGGATTTCCGCTTGTGCCGCCCTGGCTGCCAGTTTATTCCTTTCCTCGGCTGCCAGCGCTCAGGATTTAGTTGTCACGATTCCCAGCCTGAATGACGTTCAGACAAAAGTTTCGGCGATTGCCGGGAAGATCAATCCGAGTTACACGCTGCTCGTCAATATGACGCTTGGCCAGTCTGCCGCTTTTGGTATTGACCCGTCCAAACCGATCGCGATTTATGCCGATTCAAACGAAAATGGTTTTTCTGTCGCAGGTTTCGTTCCGGTGAAGAGTCAGAAAATGTTCGACTCCCAGCTTGAGGCGTTGAAGGAAAAGGGACAGATCCCGGAATTGAAAGTTGAATCCAAAGACGGTTACTCGATCCTGCTTTTCAATCAGGAATCGGCTGGCGATATTCCGCAGATTGACGCTCCGAAAACCGTGAATCTCAAGATGAACCCGAAAGTCCTCATTCCGATTCTTGACCAGCAGATCGCAGCCGCCGAGCTTCTGCAGGACGATGCGGAAAAAGAAACCAAGAAGGTCAATCTGGAACGCATGAAGCGGAACATGGAACAGATGGAGGAAATCACGTTCTCTCTCGACGCTTCGGAATCCGGTGATATGGCTGTCTCGTTTGGCGCAAAACCAGCCGAGGGAACAGAAATCGCCCAGAATTATGCCAATACGGAAAAACTCACCACATCAGTTCTTGGTGGTTTCTTTGACAAAAAAGCCCCCTTTGCCGCCCAATTCCTGGGAACGTTCGATGAGAACAACCGCAAAGACCTGGTCGAATTCTTGACTTCCAGCGACAAATTCCCGAAAGAACTCGCTGATGTCATTCTGAAGGCGATGGAAGTTGAAAAATTCAATTTGGCGTGCTCCTTCTACCCGGATAAACTTGGTGTTCAAGGCATTTTGGCCATGGGAATCGCGAACGGTGATAAAATCAATGCTGCGATTGAAAAAGCGATTGGCAAGATGGATAAGGATGCCGGTATTCAGGGTAAAGCGAACGCAGGCACGATCGGGAAATCCATTACCGTCCACGAATTTTCCTTCGAGAATGAAGGCGAAACCAAAAACCTGGCAGTTGCCGTTCATCCGAAGTACCTCTTCCTCGCGGTGGCTCCGCTTGGTGAATCCGCTGTGGATTACCTCAAAGTCGCTTTCAAAGAAAAAGGTCTTAAACCCTCTGAAGTGAAGAAAAGCGCTCAGGTCCATTTCAACATGGAACTGATTTCCTCTCTGGCGAACCTGGCTGGTGCCAAAGAAGAAATCGATTATGTTGGTGACGTGAATTACGTTGGTGGCTTCGCGAATGGTCAGTTCAATGGAACTGTCAAAATCAACGGAGATCTGTTTGAAACCATCGGAAAAATTATCGAAGCCTCGACTGCTGGCGGCGATGATGACGATGACGATCTCTTCGGTGACGACGATGATGATGACGACGACACGACCGAAGCGCTCGATCCGCCGGCTGATGACAAAGAGTGATTTTTGAGATTCAGGGCCTCATTTGGCTTGGGGCCCTCGCTGAGAATTGGAATGGAAGCCTCACAAAACGTGGGGCTTCCGTTTTTTTTTCACCCGCAGGATTCCGAATCGAGGAAAAGCGCAGCGGAGGCGTGGCGGCGCATGATCCCGCACGGGAGTTTCTCGGAGATTTCCGTCTCGGTCAAAAGTCGCGTGACGGCGTCCCGTTTCGTCGCGGCCGGAACCGTGCAGACGAGATGCGCACAGCGGAAAAGCGTCGGGATGGTCAGCGTCATGGCGTGGGTCGGAACGTCCGCCAGCGTCGCGAAGCAGCCATCGTTGACCTGCTGCTGACGGCAAACCTGGTCCAGTTCCACCACTTTGACCGTTTTCGGGTCGTTGAAGTCGGCGACCCACGGGTCGTTGAACGCGATGTGGCCGTTCTCGCCGATCCCGAGGCAGCAAATGTCGATCGGGGCCTCGTTCAGAGCGGCAGCGTAGCTTTCCGGCTCCTTCAGGTAATGTACCGACTTGAACGGGACGAGCCCGAACAGACGGTCACGCAGGAAATTCCCGAAGCCCTGCGGAGCGGCCGGGTCCAGACCAACGTACTCATCCATGTGGAAGGCGTGGATCCGTTCCCACGGAATGTTCGGTGAGTGGGCGAGATGCCACAGGACCTCGTTCTGGGACGGCGCGGCAGCGAAAATCATGCGGAGTTCCGCCTTTTGTGCGAGCAGGGCGCGGATCAATCCTTCACAATACGACGCGGCAGCGAGTCCCATGCTTTCGCGGTCCGAATACGCCCGCCAGGCGAGCAGGTCCTTTTTACCCGATTTGAGCAGCATTTCTGGTTCCTTTCTTTTAAGCGGTCAGAGGAACAGGGATTTCTTAAATCATAGCACAAAACACCGATTTGTAAACCCCCCCGTCTTGACAAAAGATGAAAAATCAGTTATACTAAAGCCTCATATTACTCCGTGGACCATATCCCTTGAGTGTCAATTTAGGGGACGACGCTTCCAGCGTCGTTTTTAAAGGCCCCCTCCTTGAGGGGGCTGGCTCGCGCAGCGAGACTGGGGGAGTTACGTGAACGCGCCTTTTATCTCCCCCCGGCGCTAACGCGCCACCCCCCTCAAAGAGGGTGGCTTTCAACGACGCTGGAAGCGTCGTCCTCACAAAACAAGGGACCATATCCCCGATACAGGAACAAAAAATGGGAATTATATGGCTTTGGATCGGCTTTTTCGCCCTGGTATTTTTCATGCTTGCGCTCGATTTGGGCGTTTTTAACCGCAAAGTACATGTGATGAGCATCGGCGAGGCGCTGAAGTGGACGGCGCTCTGGATCGCTGTGGCTCTTCTTTTCAATGTCGGAGTCTATTTCATCTATGAGCATAATCTTTTCGGGATTGCCGGGATGTTCCACGAATCCGGGACCCACTGCGGGAAGACCGCTTTTTGTGAGTTCCTGACCGGGTACCTCGTGGAAAAGTCGCTTTCGCTCGACAACATTTTCGTCATCAGCCTGATCTTCTCGTCGTTCGGCGTGCCGCAGATCTACCAGCACCGTGTGCTGTTCTGGGGGATCCTCAGCGCTCTTGTTTTACGTGGTGTGATGATCGGCCTGGGCGCGGCAATGATCGAACGCTTTGACTGGATGATCTACGTTTTTGCCGGTCTGCTTTTCCTCACGGCCCTGAAGATGATGTTCGGCTCCCACGAAGAGGCGGACCCGAAGAAAAACCTGGTGGTTCGTCTGACGAAGAAAATCTTCCCGGTTCACGACCGTATTCTGAACGAGTACTTTTTTGAGCGCATCGACGGCCGCTGGTTCGCGTCGCCGCTGCTTCTGGCGCTTTTCGTGATCGAGACGAGCGACGTCATTTTCGCGGTCGATTCCATCCCCGCCATCTTCGGGATCACGCACGACCCGTTCATCGTTTTCACGTCGAACATTTTCGCGCTTCTGGGCCTGCGCTCGCTCTACTTCGCTCTGGCGGCCATGATCACGAAATTCCGCTTCCTGAAGGCGAGCCTGATCGTGATCCTGCTTTACGTCAGCGCCAAGATGATTTTTGCCGGCTACTTCAAAGAGAGGATCCACGGGTACGAAATTTGGGGAATGAGCGGCGGCGACCTGCTGACGCTCATCTCACTGGGAGTGATCGTCGGCGTGATGGCGATCGGGATCTTCTTCTCAATGATGTTCCCGGCCAAGACTGTTTCTGATGAAGTCGCATAAAAAAGGCGAGCGGGGGCAGTGATGCCCCCGAAACTTCCGCAAAACCTGGCGTCTTAAACCTCCGTGCCGTTTTGATCAGGAGATGGATTTTCCGCCTGCTTTTTGCCGAAAAACTTGCGCACGGCCGCCACGATGAAAGCGACTCCGACGACCAGTTGGACCAGCAAGGTCCGAAAGTCGTTCATCTGCTTTTTCCGGCAATTTATCAGATTTTTCTTCGCGTCGTCATTCCCCAGATCTGCGGCTTTCTGGAACCATTCTTTTGCCTTCCCGATGTCTTTTTTCACGCCGAAACCATTAAAGTAGCAAGCGCCCAAACTGTTCTGGGCCTCCGGGCATCCCTGATCCGCCGATTTCCGGAACCATTTGAAGGCCTCGGCATAATTTTGGGGCACTCCTTTCCCAAGATAGTAACAGGACCCCAAATTATTTTGAGCCAGAGCGTAGCCCTGTTCTGCCCCTTTCTGGTACCACTTGACGGCCTCGGCATAATTTTGCTCAACTCCCTCTCCCTCTTCGAAGCAGACTCCCAAATTATATTGTGCCTGAGCGCAATCCTGCTCGGCAGCAACCTGATACCAGCCGACAGCCAGTGAGGAATCCTGCTTGATCCCAATACCTTCATCATAACAGATTCCCAGATTAAACTGCGCCAACGCGTCCCCCTGATCCGCCGCTTTGCGGAATAATTCGACCGCTTTCGAAGGGTCCCTTTCGACCCCGATTCCTTCCAGATAGCAGGTCCCCAGATTGTTTTGAGCCTCCGGGCAGTTCTGTTCGACGGCTTTGCGATACCACTCGACGGCTTGTTTCAGATCCTGCTCAACCCCATCACCTTCTTCGTAACAACTGCCTAAAATATTTTGGGCGTCCGCTTCTCCCTGTTCGGCGCCCAGTCGCGCCCACTTGAGGGCCTCCGCATGGTTTTGTTCAACGCCCTCCCCATTATAATAACAAACGCTCAAAATGCTCTGCGCGGCCGCGAACCCCTGTTCGGCCGACTTTTGGAAACACTCAATGGCCTTGGTCCAATCCTGTTCGACGCCGTCGCCTTGCACGTAGCGGCAGCCCAAAAGGTACTGCGATGCGGCGTCACCTGCTTCGGCCATTTCTTTGAGGAAATCGACGGAAACCTCCTCGTCCGGGGCTTCTTCCTGTGCTTCTTCCTGCGCCTGAACCGGGCCGGTCAGAATTAACGCTCCGAAAAGAACGGCAAAAACAAAAAACAAAGGGACGATAAAACGGGCTTTTTTCATGATGGAATTTTCGGTTAAGGGAAACACGGACACGCAGGACCGTTCCTGCCAGCGTTCATTTTAATACAGATTTCGTAAAATTTCAATCCCCCCCCGCAATTCTTCCTTTTTCCTTTTAAAACGAAAAAAATCTTAAAATTTTCGACTTTTTCCGGCCCCGGCCTCTTGAAATTTTTGGGAAAAAGAGTTAAAACAGAGGAGACAGGCCAAAATGGGCCTGAGTACACACCTCAAAATTTCATCTTACCAGATAAAGAAGGTTTCAATCATGAGTACAAATCCGATGTATCGTGCCGCTGAATGTTCAAAAGATAACGTGAAGTCCGTCGCCGAAAGCGCGATGAACGCCGGCAATGGTGTTTTCCGCATGGCTCCGAACTGGGTCCCGCGCAGCTTCCTTCAGCCGGGCCGCCGCATCAAACTCGCTCCGACCGACTGGTACGCGCTTGGCGTGGACCGCGGTGGTATCGACGAACGCTGGTTCTCCTCCACCACCGAAGCCATGAACGAAGGCCGCACGTGGGACGAAGGTCTGAGCTGGTGCGTTTTCGAGGGGCAGCGCTTCCTGCTTCGCGACGCCGTTGCCGAACTTCAGGGGAAAGTCGTCGGACAGGCGATCTGGGACAAATACAACCGCTGGCCGGTTTTCTCCAAGTTCTTCGATAATGCCGGCCCCATCCCGCACCACATGCACCAGATGGACAAAGACGCGGTCCTGACCGGTCAGCAGGGCAAGCCGGAATCGTACTACTTCCCGCCGCAGCTCAACGCCGCGCAGAACAATTTCGACTACACGTTCTTCGGTCTGAACCCCGGCACGGAAAAGAAAGACGTGATCAAGTGCCTGGAAGACTGGAACAAAGGCGATAACGGGATCCTCGACCTCTCCGCCGCCTACCGCCTGAAGCGCGGCACGGGCTGGTGTGTCCCGCCGGGAGTTCTGCACGCTCCAGGTTCTCTCTGCACCTACGAGCCGCAGTGGGGCTCCGACGTGTTCGGAATGTTCCAGTCTCTGGTCGAAGGCCGTCAGGTCGGCTGGGATCTGCTCACGAAAGACGTTCCGGAAGACAAGAAATACGACCTGGAATTCATCGTCGATCAGCTCGACTGGGAAAAGAACGTCGATCCGTACTTCAAGAAGTCGTTCTACATGGAACCGGTGGTTGATCCGGAAAACAGCGGCGACGGCTACACCGACCGCTGGATCGACTACAAACCGTTCGACGGCAAACAGATGGTCACGGCCAAAGAGATCACCGTGGAATCCGGCGCGAAATGCGTCCTGAAGGATCCGGGCGCCAGCGCGTGGATCTTCGTCCAGGGCTCCGGCTCGATCAACGGCCTGAAGGTCCAGACCCCGGCCATGATCCACTTCGGCGAGGAGACGGACGACGAATTCTTCGTCACGGCCGAAGCCGCCGCTCAGGGAATCGCTCTGGAAAACACGGGAACGGAGCCGCTCGTCGCGCTGCGTTACTTTGGTCCGGACGTTCACGAAAAACTCCCGCAGTGAGAGAAGAATGAATAATGAATAACGAATAACGAATAATGGGCGACTCCGTCCGTTATTCGTTATTTCTTAATCCGGTTTGATTTTAAAATCCCCTCCCCCTCCTACATAAGAAAGAATTCTCCATGAAACGCAGAGATTTTATGAAACTCAGCGCCGCGATGGGCGCGTCGGTCGTTCTTTCCAACGCAAAATCCGCTTTCGCGACTCCCGCCAATGACCGCGTGAATCTGGCCGTCATTGGCTGCGGCTCCCGGTCCGATTGGGTCTGCCGCGACTTTCTCGTCCGTCCGCAGGATGACGTCCGCTTTACGTGGTGCTGCGACGTGGATTCCCGCCGCGCGGCCAATCGTGCGAATCAGGTCAAACGCGACGGCGTGGACCCGAAACTCACGCAGGACGCCCGCCAGGTTTTCGACGATCCGTCGGTGGACGCCGTGGTGCTCGTCACGCCGGACCACTGGCACGCGCTCCACACGATCCAGGCCTGTCAGGCCGGCAAGGACGTTTACTGCGAGAAGCCGACCAGCCGCAGCGCGTTCGAGGGCGATATGATGGTCGCCGCCGCCAAGAAGTACGACCGTATCGTGGCGATCGGCTCGCAGACCCGCTCCGCGCCGTACGTTCTCTCCGCGAAGAAGTTCCTCGCCGAGGGCTACATGGGCAAGATCCAGTTCGTCCGCGTGAACAACATGTGGCCGGAAAACCGTCCGTCAAGTAACCAGCCGAAACTGCCGGCCCCGCAGCAACTGGATTGGGACCGCTGGATCGGCCCATCGCCGTACCGGGAATACGCGCCGGTCTTCCAGCAGGGCCTCGCGTGGGGGTACTGGTGGGATTTCGGGAACGGGATCCTTTCGACCCAGGGCCACCACCAGCTCGACCTTGCGCGGTGGGTGCTTGACCTGGATATTCCGAAGACGTGCTACAGCACGGGCGGTTACGACCTGAAAGAAGACCCGACCATGACGCCGCGTCAGCAGTCGGTCACGTTCGACTGGGGCGAGTACCTGATGCAGGTCGATCAGATCATGGGCGTGCCCTACATGCTGGAGACCGACATGGTGGCGCGCCAGAGCGACATTTTCCCGTATTGGCCGCAGAATTCGACCCGCGTCGAGATTTACGGGCAGAACGCGCTGATGATCATCGGCCGACTCGGGGCAGGGTGGCAGGTCTTCGTCCGAACGAAGGACCGCAAGCCGGTCGTGAAGCAGGAAGAGTTCGGGCGCTACACGAACCCCGAGCACATGAGCAATTTCGTCGATTCGATCCGGGAACACAAGCAGCCGAATGCGCCGGTCCTCGAAGGCCATCGCAGCACGATGCTGGTCCACTACGCCCACATGTCGCTGCGCGCGGGGAGCGTGAAGCTCGAGATCGACCAAGAGACGGGCAAAGTCACCAACTCGCCCGAAGCGATGAACTTCTGGCGGCCTGAATTCCGCAAGGAGTACGACATTCCGGAAATCGGGTGAACCTTCTGAACGCAGAACGCGTCCCGCTTCGGAGTTTCATTTAAACACGGATTTTCACGGATTGGATGGATTTACAGGATTTTTAAAGAACCAGGTTTGAAGTCTTTTCAGAAAAAATCCTATTAATCCCTTAAATCCGTGGAAATCCGTGTTTAAATCCCGGGTTGAAGCGGGACCGATTTGGTGTTTGGCCCCCAGTTCTTTCCAATATTTCGTGCAGTTTGCCCTGATAGCAATTTGGCTCTGCTCGGGATTTGGGGAGGTTTTTTTATCCTTTTCCCACCAACCTACGAAAGGAAATTTCACTTCATGAAAAAACCATTCTTCCTCCTTTCCCTCGTTCTTTTGACGCTTGGCGCGTTCCTGGTTTCCGTTCAGGCGAAAGACCTCCTCGATGTGCGTGATTCGGACTCCACGCCGGTCAAGCTCATTTACGACACGGACATGGGAAACGACGCTGACGACGCGCTGGCTCTGGCCATCATCCACAACATGGTCGAGCGCGGAAAGTGCGATTTTCTCGGGATCACCCTGACGAAATCCGATCTATGGGCTGCACGCTACTGCAAGGCGTTCAACATGCAGTACGGCCGCCCGGATATTCCGATCGGGCTCGTAAACGACGGCGTGACCAAAGGCCCCGGCAAATATCTCCAGCGGGTCCTTGAACTGAAAAACGAAGACGGCTCCGCGATGTTCCCGTTCCCGGAAGGGTGGGAGCCGGAAGATTCCGTCGTGCTTCTGCGCAAGCTGCTGGCGGCCGCGCCGGATCACTCGGTCGTGATCGCTCAGGTCGGTTTCTCGACGAACCTGGCCCGGCTGCTCGACACGCCGGCGGACGACATTTCCCCGCTGACGGGCAGGGAACTGGCCGAGAAAAAGGTCCGTCTCGTCTCCGCGATGTTCGGGGCGTTCACGTTCCAGAACGACCAGCGTTTCGTGAAGCACAAGGAATACAACGTGGTGACGGACCTCCCCGCCGCGCAGAAATTCACGAAGGAATGGCCGACCCCGATCGTGTTCAGCGGGTTTGAACTGGGCGTGGACGTGAAGTACCGCGAGTGCTCGCTCTTTAACGACCTGATCCCCGCGCCGAACATGCTTCAGCGCTCGCTGCTCTTCTACCACGAGGGCTGGGGCAGCAACGACCAGTGCACGTGGGACCTGACGGCCGTTTTGTTCGTGCTGCGTCCGGAAGAAAAACGCGGCTACTACTCGCTCTCGGAGGCCGGAACGGTGACCGTCCGCGACGACGGCACGACGTTCTTCACGCCCGACCCGAACGGCAAGCACCGGTGCTTCATCTCGGATCACGACCATAAGATCCGCGTCGAAGAAGCGTTTGTGAATCTTTGCAGTGAGAAACACTGAAAAGAACGAATAATAAAGAACGAATAACGAATAATGAGAGGATGGCAAAACCCTTTCATTATTCGTTTTTTTGCGGCTGCTCCTTCCGGGCTTTGAGTTTTTCCAGCACCAGCACTTTTTCAGGAACGCCCGAGCAGGTTTACTCCTGAGTCGGGGTGGTCGTTTCGGCCGGGTTGGGCGTTTCGGCTGGATTCGTTTCTACAGCCGTACTGGGGTCTTCATTCGCGCTGACCTCTTCGCTCATTTCGGCCTCTTCATCCGCGTAGCCCTCCTCGTCCATGTATTCTTCTTCATCCGAGTAGTATTCCTCGTCCGAGTAGTTTTCCTCATCATCCCCGTCGGTCTCCTCGTCCGAGTAGATCTCTTCCAGGATGGTCTGCGCGTCTTCCAGCCCTTGCCCGGCGGCTTTCTCGAACCATTCGACGGCTTTCTCCAGGTCCCTTTTGACCCCTTCGCCTCTCATGTAGCAGACGCCCAGATTGTACTGCGCCATTTCATCGCCCTGGTCCGCGGCTTTCTGGAACCATTCGGCGGCTTTGGCGCGGTCCTTTTTGACCCCTTCACCGTTCATGCAGAGCAGGCCCAGATTGTACTGCGCGTCAGCGTGGCCCAGTTCGGCGGCTCTGCGGTACCACTTGGCGGCCTGGGCGAGGTCTTTCTGGACCCCTTCGCCGGACTCGTAGCAAAGGCCCAGACTGTACAGCGCGTCGAGGTCTTTCTGCGCGGCGGCTTTGCGGTACCATTCGACCGCTTTGGCGGCGTCATTTTCCACGCCTTCGCCGTTCTGGTAACAGACGCCCAGATTGTACTGCGCGCGGGCCAGACCCTGTTCGGCCGCTTTTTGGCAGAGTTCCGCCGCCTGGTCGGGATCTTCATCGACGCCCTCGCCGGCCGCGTAGCATTTGGCCAGGTTGAACTGCGCGTTGGCGTCGCCCTTTTCGGATGCTTCCTCCCACAGTTCCACGGCAGTGGCGAGGTCTTGTTCGACCCCTTCGCCGTCATAATAGCACTCGCCCAGCCGGGAGAGCGCTTTGGGGAATTCCTGCTCGGCCGCTTTGGTCAACCACTCAGCGCCTTGGGCCGGGTCTTTTTCGACGCCTTCACCCTTCAGGTAGCAGAGACCCAGATCGCACTGCGCGCTGGCGTCGCCTTCCTGCGCTTTACGCATCAAATTGGAAACACTTTTCGAGCTGCATCCGCTCACGACAAAAACAAGCGCCAGCGCCGCGGCCAGCATCGGAAACCAACGATTCATCTTCATTTCTCCTTTAAGTCTTAAAAACTGACAAAAATTTCATTTTCCCGGAGCGCCGGGAGGGTTTTATTTTGGGTCGGCGCTGATTTCGTCCAGCGCCTTTTGAGCGCCTTCGACCCCTAGCTCCGCCGCCTTTCGGAACAACTCGAAGGCTTTCGTGAGGTCTTTTTCGACCCCCTCGCCGTTCCGGTAACACCATCCCAGATAGTATTGCCCCCATGGATCTCCCTGTTCGGCGGCTTTTCGGAACCATTCGGAGGCTTGAATGGGGGCTTTTTCAACGCCGTAACCTTTCATGTAATAGAGGCCCAGAAGGACTTGAGCCAAGGCCTTTCCCTGTTCAGCAGCTTTGCGAAACCATTTGGCGGATTGGGAGAAGTCAATTTCAACCCCTTTCCCCTCCATGTAGCACGTGCCCAAAATGAATTGTGCGTCAACATGTCCCTGTTTGGCGGCCTTGGTGTACCATTCGACGGCTTTGGCCGGATTTTTTTCAACGCCTTCGCCGTCCATGTAATAGCCGCCCAGAAGGATTTGCGTCGTGACATCCCCCTGTTCGGCGGCTTTTTCGAACCATTTGAACGCCTGGGTGACGTCTTTCTCAACGCATCTGCCTTTCATGTAACACATGCCCAAGTAGCGCTGCGCGTAGGGATCCCCCTGTTCGGCGCCTTTTTGGTACCATTCGAGTGCCAGGGTGAAGTTCTTTTCGACCCCTTCGCCGAGTTCGTAACACCTGCCCAACGCATACTTCGCCTCGGGAAGATCCTGTTCGTCCGCTTTTCTCCACCATTCGACCGCTTTGACCGGGTCCTTTTCAACCCCTTCACCGTAAAAGTAACACCTGCCCAGATTAAACTGCGCCTCGGCGTCGCCTGCCTGCGCTTTTTGCGTCAGGCCCTGTACGTCTTGCGACCGGCAGTCCCCCGCCGCGAAAACAAGCGCCAGCGCCACGGCCAGCATCGGAAACCAGCGATTCATTTTTTTTTCTCCTTTTGGTCTTAAAATCAGACAAAATTTCATTTTTCGGCAGGCCCGCGCTTCATCGCCCGCCCAAAGTTTGGGTTTTAGTCCTTCTGCGGTTCGGAGGCCGAAGCCAGAACGCCCGCGACGACGAGCAGCATGCCGGTCAAAAGGACCGCGTTCATCGGCTCTTTGAAGACCAGGCAGCCGACCGTGGGCGCCAGCGCGAGCTGGAGGATCATGATCAGGCAAACACGTACCGCATCCAAATAGCGCAGCGCGAGGGTGAGGCAAATAAACGCAAGAAGATTCGTCACGCCGGCCATCAGGGCAATTTGCAGGTGCGCGGTGGAGATCGCCTCCCACGAGGCGTTCCCGTTTTGAAAAAGGTCCATTCCCAAAAGCCCGATGCCGCCGACGCCGGGGAGGAACATCACGGCAAAAAACGGGGAGACGCCGGATTTATTGATCCACCGGACCACGCAGTTCGACGAAGCCGCGAGGATCCCGGCCAGCAGCGTCCAGAAGACGTACTGAGCTGCGAGAAAGCGGGAACTTGCGACGGCCGGCGCCGACTCCTGGACCTCCGCCCCGTTCGCGAGGAAAACGAGTGCCGCCAGCGCACAAACGAGCGAAAGCGCCAGCCGCGGCGTGAGTTTCTCCCGAAGCAGGAAAAAGCCGAGGACCGGCGTCCAGAGGATCTGGCCGGACCAGAACGACGCGGTCGTCAGGCCCATCCCGATCACTTCAAGCCCCTGCTGCTGGAAAATGTTCCCGATGAACTGAAGCCCCAACGCCACGACGAAGAAAACGCCGAGGTGCTTCCAGGACGGGAGCGGCGATTTCCCTTTCAGAAAAAGCCACGTAAAAATCACCATCCCGACCAGGCCGGAAAGTCCCTCGCGGATCCCGACGATCAGCACCGGATCCACCTGCGACCCCGCGAGCTGCCGCATGCAGATGCTCGACATGAGGTAGAGGACCACGGAAAAAAACGGGAACAGAAGAAACCAGCGTGAGGTTTGAGTGTGGGGCATAATAAAAAATCCTCCCGAAAGAGGAAAAACGTCAATTTCGCCGAATATTTACGGGGTCATCACCAGCCTGTTGCACATACCACCCCGCCAACTAATCCCATCTT
>SAMEA3663299__coassemble_205_pt1 | contig 33382 bp, 25 predicted proteins | sample SAMEA3663299__metabat2_low_PE_003 | metagenome-assembled genome bin SAMEA3663299 (sample SAMEA3663299) | pig gut metagenome | biome: pig gut; feature: pig-associated habitat; material: faeces | place: China | collected 2013 | reverse complement strand
GGGTATCGAAAACCCAGAATTTACGGTGGCAGTTATGCCACCGTTACGGGGACGACGCTTCCAGCGTCGTCAGAAGAAATAATACTTTGTTGATTTTCCAGAGACGACGCTGGAAGCGTCGTCCCCCCAGGGGTTGGATTTTTAAACGACGCTGGAAGCGTCGTCCCCGTATGGGCTTCTTTAGTTAACCGTCACAAGAATTCCTTCACCCGTTTCGAGCGGGAAAATGTAAAGGCCATTCGCGTCCTGCTCGACTTCTTCGGGCTCGCCGCGGCGGTAGCACGTGACCTTTTTCCCGTTGAGCTTCATCTTCACGACCGTCGTTTTCGCGGCCTCAAGCTCCGTCATGTTCACCAGTGTGAACGCGGTTCTTGCGCTTTCTTCTTTCCTGGCGAAGCACCCGATCAGAAGCGGATCCGGGCACTGGATCTCCTGAATGGTCGGGAAGTCTTTCAACTCGCCGCTCATTTTCAGGTACGGCACTTCATCTGACGCGTTGTGTGTGAACGCGCCGAGGTTTTTGTACTGGCAGTAAACGTCCGAAACCTTGCGGATCTCACGGAAAACTGTCCGGGCGTCGTACCACGCTGGGGTCTTTTCGTTCTTGATGTTCACAAGGGACGGAAAGTCCGGATTATACGCGCCGTAAACCCAGCACAGGATCCCGCGGCAGCCGAAACTCAGCATCGACCAGCACTGCCAGCGGAATTCCGACGCGTTAGGGGTCCGTTTGGAGGGGATCCACCCGAAAGTTTGGATGCAGCACCAGAATTCCTTGTTTCGTTCCCTTGCCACGGACGCGATGATATTAATGGACTCGATGTACTCGGGGTACGTGCTGCGCGTCCCGTCCTTGCGCCAGTTCAGCGGGTAAATGTCCGTGCAAATGTAATCCGTCGGGACCTGGTCGCAGTACTTCTCGCAGTACTTCCGGTAAAGGTCCGGGTCAGAATCGTAGTACTCGATGGCGGCCGCGCCAGCGCCGAACTTGAGCTGGGCGGCGTTCGCGTACATCGGGAGCAGATTAATGAAGGGAACTTTCCCGGTGGCATCGGCGTATGCTTTGGCCGCTTTCCCCCATTTTTCGTAATAGTCGGTTCCCGGCTCGTCGGTCAGGTAGTGCCCGCAGAAGGAGGGGTGGTCGAAGTACTCATCCCCAGCAGTTTCGGGCTTGGCCCACGCGCCGTCGTTGATGTAAACTTCCACGCCGAGACGGTTGCACTCCTGCAGGAGGTTCAGGCGGTTCGGACTTGAAGATTCACCGCCCGTGGCGATGAGCAGGTCAAGGCCGCAGTCCGCGAAATCCTGAACGAAATGCTTTTCCATCTTCTGACCGCGCATTAATCCCCAGCCACCGAGACGGATCCGCTCGCGGGTGAAATACTCCTTCGGGAACGGGCTGGAAACATCGCAGCCGAAACGCTTTTTCAGTTCCTCCGGAAGTGGGACGGAGTTCCTGTAAGGAAATTTCCCCGGGTTTTCCAGCGTGTATTTTCCGGGCTTTTCGGCCAGATAAAACGCAAAACCGCGATGATTCACGTGGCACGGTACCGGTTGGCCGTCGCGGCAGACGGTCAGCGGCCACTGGCCTTCGATCGACGCAGAACGTTCAAGAAGAAAATCCTCCTTTTTCCAACCGTCAGAAAGAGTTCCGCCGGGAATCACGCAGACGAAACGGTCGCCGCGCAAAACGGTCTCCATCGAGTAATCCGGCTGGTCGTTGGCAGCACTCAGGAACTTTTCCGCTTCCTCAGCCGTGGCGAAGAAACCAAGGCGGGAAATCTCGATCTCGGAGTCCAGATCACTGGGATTGGTCGGGTCCAGCCGGAAGGAGGTGACGGTTCCTTTCCAGTTTTCGTGCTTGCAGGTGCGCAGGTCGAGTGTCACGTGCCGCCACTGGCCGTCGCCGATGATGGGGAACGGCGAGTAGCTCCGGTCGGAGAGGTGCTTGAGCGTGTCGGTCGTGAAAAATATCCCGCCGGTTTTCTGGTTGGTTTTCATGCGGTAGCGCATCGCGAAAAAGGGCTTTTCCTCGGCGGGGAACGCATCGTCTGCGTTCATCCGGATCGCGACGGTCAGGTCGGTTCCCGTGGGTTGGATTTGGGTGAGGCCCAGATTCCGCTGGAGGTCGCCTTGACTGACGATCAACGAGTCGGCGTCAGGTCCCTGGTTCAGGATCCACTGCGTACCGGCTTGAACGTTGGCCGCGAGCAAAAAGCAGAAGCAAAAAACGAAAAAGAAACGTGGGTACATGAAAAATCCTTTCTGAGTGGGAGGGAAATGGGTGGTCAGAATCCTTTTTCCTTAATTCTAAAAGATTCGGGAAAAAAGTCAAGGGGCCGTTTGAGGAATCCGGACTTTTTGCCCTCGCTGGATTTTTTTCATTTCTGCGGAAAAAAGAGATTTTTTTGCGGAAAAGGACTCTTGCAATTCTGCCGAAATGTGATAAAATTAACGGAAATCATCGGGCAGTGCGCCTGCTCATCTTCTTTTTCCTGTTTTACAGAAGGTTCATCCAAATGTTAAACTACAAAGTAAAAATTGGACTCGTACCGGAACGCCGTTTTCTTCCCGGTCCGCGTCGGACGGAGCTTTTCAGCCAGGACGTCGCGTTTCAGAACAAACAAAAAGCCGTCCGTTTTCTGAAGGAAAAATTCGCCTCGGACGACGTGGAATTCGTCGATCTGGAATGGCTCAATGACGAAGGGATTCTGGAACAGACCGCGGACGCTTACAAAATCGCGGACCACTTCAAAAAACAGGACGTTGACGCCATTTTCATCATCAACTGCAACTTCGGGAACGAAGAAGCCGCCGGCAAAATCGGCCAGCTGATGAAACTTCCGACCCTGCTGTGGGGACCGCGCGACGAATTCAAAACCAAACGCTACACCGACACGCAGTGCGGCCTTTTCTCGATCAGCAAGCAGCTCAAACGCTACAACGTGCCGTTCACGTACATCGAAAACTGCGAGATCGAAGACCCGAAATTCGAGCAGGGCTTCAACGATTTTCTCTCGATCGTCACGATGGTCAAAAACTTCTACCGTCTGCGCATCATGCAGGTCGGAACGCGCCTGAAGCCGTTCAAGTGCGTCATGGCCAACGAGCTGGAACTGACCGAGCGCTTCGGGATCGACGTCATTCCGGTGAACATGATCGCGATGAAGTCGAAGTTCGAGGAAGTGACGGTTTCGAAGAAAGAAACCATCGAAATGCACGTCGAATTCATCAAAAAGCACTACGACGTAAGCGACATCGAGCCGGAAACGCTCTTCAAAATGGCCGCGTTCATTGAAACGTTCCGCGACCTGATGATCGAGAATCATTGCGACGTGATCGCGACCGAATGCTGGACCGTGATGAATCAGGCGTTTGGCGCGATGCCGTGCCTGGCGATGAGCATCCTGGCTGACCTGGGCGTGATCGTGATCTGCGAGACGGACATTCACGGGGCGATCACCTCGGCCCTGCTTTCGTGCGCCGCCCGCGGGAAGAAGGCGCCTTTCTTCGGCGAGTTCACGGTGCGCCACCCGTCGAACGACAATTCGGAGCTTCTGTGGCACTGCGGCGTCTTCCCCACGTCGATGAAGAAGACGGACGAGAAAAAGCCGCTGGCGGTCTTCAAACCGAGTTTCTGCGGCAAAGACGGCCATTACACGCTGACGCGTTTTCAGGGCGAGCGCGGCAATTACTACCTGCTGGGAGGCGAGTTCGACACGACGGACGGCCCCGAAACCTTCGGAACGTGGGTCTGGGCCGAGTTCAAGGACCTCCCGGCTCTTGAGCGCAAGCTCGTCGAAGGCCCGTACATTCACCACGTGAGCGAAGTGGAAGGCCGTTTCGCGAACGTCCTGAAAGAATTCGCAAAGTACGTCCCCGGGTTGATTTTTGACCCGCTTGAAAAATAAATCAGAATTAAAATTTAAAATCATCGGAGATTCCCATGAATAAATTCCTCTTTTCCATGATCCAGACCGAGCTGGAAGACGCCGTGGGCGTTGAAAACTGCTCCATCCGTGAAATCGATAAACTGACGCACAGCGTGGACTACTTCTGGCTTTCCCGTCTTTTTGTGGACCGCGGCGAGAAAATGCCCGAGGCCGATTACGTCGTTTCGCCGAAAGACGCGAAGGAAGTCTCCAAAGTCCTTCAGATTGCCAATTACTACAAACTCCCCGTCACCACGTGGGGCGGCGGAGGCGGGACCCAGGGCGGCGCCATCCCGGTCTGCGGCGGCATCGTCCTCGATACGAAGCGCATGAACCAGATCTACGACGTGAACACCGATTCGATGTACATCGAGTGCGGCACGGGCGCGATCTACAAGCACATTGAAAACGTTGCGAACGAAAAAGGCTACGCCACGATGCACTACCCCAGCTCGCTGACGTGCTCGACCGTCGGAGGTTTCCTTGCTCACCGCGGGATCGGCGTCGTTTCGACCAAGTACGGGAAAATCGACGACATGGTTTTGCAGATGGAAGTCGTGCTTCCGAATGGCGACATCATTGAGACCTCCCCGGCGCCGAAACACGCGGCAGGGCCGGACCTGAACCAGATTTTCATCGGTTCCGAAGGAACACTGGGAGTCATCACGAAAGCCCAGATGCGCATTTACAACCAGCCGGAAGAACGCCGTTTCCGCGGGTTCCTCTTCCAGGACCTGCACAGCGCGTTCCTTGCCGGGAAGGAACTCCTGCAGAAGATCAAACCATCCGTGATGCGTCTGTACGACGAGACGGAAACGGGCTCGATCATCAAGAAAATCGTCGGCGTTGAGAAAAAAGGCGCGTTCATGAACCTCGCGATCGAGGGCCTGCGCGAGATCGTTCCGATCGAGGAGAAAATCATGCTCGAGACCTTTGCGAAATACGGCGCGGAAGACCTCGGCAGCGAGTACGGCGAGAAATGGTGGAAGGAGAAGATCACGTTCTTCTATCCCGGCCACGCGCTCGACCTCCCCTGGATGTTCGGCACGATGGACTCGATCGCCCCGTTCGACAAAATCGAGAAAATTTACTGGGCGATGAAAAACTCCGTCGAGTCGAATTTTCCGATGGCCCGGTTCATCGCGCACTTCTCGCACTGGTACGAGTGGGGAGCGATGATCTACGACCGTTTCATCGTGGAAGAACCCCCGCAGGACCCTGTGGAAGCCCTGCGCCTCCACCAGCAGATCTGGAACTGCGGCGTTCGCGCTGCGCTCGCCAATGGCGGCGTGGTGAACGACCACCACGGTGTCGGGATCAAGCTCGGCCGCCTCATGAAAGAGCAGTACGGCCCGGCCATGCAGGTCTTCGAGGGGATCAAGAAGCAGCTTGACCCCAATAATATTTTGAATCCGTTCAAGCTGGGACTTTAAAGAACGAAAAATGAAGAACGAATAACGAGAAAATAATTAAGGAGAGTTAAAGTGCATTTTACAGAAAAAGCCAAAAAAACGATCGACGCCTGCCGCTTCTGCTGGATGTGCCGCCACATTTGCCCGATTGGAAACGCGAACGGGATGGAACGCTGCACCTCCCGCGCCCGCGCCCTGGGGCTTTCGATGGTGGTCCGTGACATCACGACGATCGACGCCGCGATCGAAAACGTTTACGAGTGCTCGCTCTGCGGCGCCTGCACGAAAGAATGCAAAACCGGTTGGGACCCCGTCCTTTTCACCACCGAAGCCAAACTTGAGGCCGCGATGGCCGGCGCGATGCCCGAGTACATCGTGAAGCTGCTCGAAAACGTCGAAAAGTTCGGGAACATTTTCGGGAAAACCGAGTGCTGCACGAAACTCGGCGAGAAGATCTCCACGCTGCCGAAAGAAGCGGACGTTCTGCTTTTCGTCGGTAAAAACGCGCTCTACAAGACGTGCTGCCAGGTCAAAGCCGCGATCGACCTTTTCGAGAAGGCCGGCGTGAATTTCACAGTTTTGGCCGATGAACCCTCGAGCGGCTGGGACCTCTTCTTCCTCGCCGGCGGTGCGGAGGAGACGCGCCAGACCATGAAAGCGTGCGCCGCGGAGCTGAACGGCTTCAAAAAAGTCGTGGCCCTCGACCCGAACGACGCCCGAATGTTCCTGCGTCAGTACAAGGAATGGAACATCGGCCTGACCGCGCCGGTCGTGACGTTCACTTCGTTCGTGGCGGACCTGATCGCCGAGGGGAAAATCGCTCCGAAGAAGAGCGCCAGCGTGTACACGTTCCAGGACCCGGCCTCGCTCGCCCGCGATCTGGAAGAAACGGAGCCGGCCCGCAAAATCCTCGCCGCCTGCGGGGAAACGCTGGAAATGCTGGAGCACGGCAAAGACACGAACATCGCCGGGAACCTGATCATGGCGCAGTACATGCCGGAAACCATCGCCAAGGTGGCGGCGCGGCGCTGGCAGGAAGCGATCCGCGTCGGGGCGAAGACCGTCGTGACGGCCAATCCGGACGATCACGCCGCGCTGAAAGCGACCCAGCCTGAGGGGATGGAACTCGCCTCGATCCAGGAAGTGGTTTTGGCCAATTTGTAGATCATACAGAATTCGAGCCTCCCCTGAAAGGGGAGGTGGCGCGAAGCGCCGGAGGGGTTTCGGAACTGGTGAAAACCCGTCCCGCTTCTGGACCCCCCCAGACTCGCTTCGCGAGCCAGCCCCCCTTTCAGGTGGGCCTTTAAATGATTTTTTAAGGAAACCTCAAAATGCTCGTTAAATTCAAAGACATTCTGGCGATTGCCGAGGCGAAATCCTTCGCGATCCCGGCCTTCAACGCCTACAATATGGAAACGGCCATGGGGATCATCCACGCGGCTGAAGAAACCAAATCGCCGGTCATCATTCAGGCGTACTCCCGTCTTTTCGAGTACGGAACGGCCTTTTATCTCGCTCCGATCATTCTGAAAGGGGCGGAGGAAGCCAAAGTCCCGGTCTGCTTCCACCTCGACCACGGTACGGGGATCGTGCCGGTCATGCGCGCCCTGCGTTACGGCTGCACGGGGATCATGTTCGACCGCTCTTCCCTTTCGTTCGAGGAAAACGCCGCCCAGACCAAACAGGTCGTGGACCTCTGCGCTGCCAGCGGAGTTACGGTCGAAGGCGAGCTGGGCCACATCGGAACGACGAAAGAGGAAGTTTCCGAGTTCGTCTATACCGAGGTCGATGACGCGGTGAAATTCGTGGAGCAGACGGGTGTCGTGGCTCTGGCGATCGCCGTCGGGACCGCGCACGGCCGCTACAAAAAAGCCCCGCAGGTGAACATTTCCCGCATCGCCGAGATCCATAAAGCGATCCCTGCCGCGGTGGTCCTGCACGGCGGAAGCGGAATTCCGGACGACCAGGTTCGCGACGCGATCGCCGCCGGGATCCGGAAGGTGAATTTCGGTACGGACGTTTGCTACTCGTTCCTCGATAAAGTGTTCGAGACCTCGCGCGAAGTGTTTGCGGTCGATATTTTTATGCGCGGCGCCATCGATGCGGTTAGGGATTTCGCGGTCAGCAAGATCCAACTACTCGGCGCGGAAGGAAAAGCGGAATAAAAAATGAAAATCACCGGCATCGGCGCCAACGTTTTCGATACGCTGGTCAAAATTCCCTCGTTTCCTGTTGAGGACACAAAAAGCCTCGTTGAGACCGTCGTCGCGAGCGGCGGCGGTCCCACGGGAACCGGTCTGGTCGCTGCGGCCAAACTCGGCGCGAGCTGCTCGGTTCTGGCCGTTCTTTCGACGGACGCCGGCGGCCGTTTCCTCATGGACGATTACAAAAAGTACGGCGTCGATACGTCGCTGGTCGAGATCCGTGACGGGGAGTCTTTTTCCGCCATCGTGCTTTTGAACTCGGCGACGGGGTCGCGCACGTGCCTTTTGAACCGTGGCACGCTCCCGAAACTCGTTCTGAGCGAGGCGCAGAAGGAGGAGATTCGCGGCGCGCAGGTCCTCATGGTCGATGGAAATGAAATGGACGCCGCCGTCGCCGCCGCCGAAATCGCCCGTGCGTCCGGGACGAAAGTCCTCTACGACGCCGGGGGCCTGTACGCGGGGATCGAGCGCCTTTTGCCGCTGGCGGACATTTTGATCCCCTCCGCCGAGTACGCTTTGGGCTTCACCCAAAAAGTGACGCTTGAGGAGGCCGCGCGTGACCTTTACGCCCGGTTTCACCCGGAGATAGTCGTGATCACGAACGGCGCCGAAGGCGGGATCCTCTTTGATGGGCTGGAAGTTCGGTCCTACCCGGCCTTTAAGGTAGAGGTGGCGGACTCGAACGGCGCGGGTGACGTGTTCCACGGGGCGTTCGCATTCGCGGTGACGCAAGGGTGGGACTACTACAAATGCTGCGTCTTTTCCAGTGCCGTTTCGGCTCTGAAATGCACCAAGGTCGGCGCGCGTTCTGGCGTGCCTTTTTACACGGAAGTTGAAGACTTTTTAAAGAAAAATCACTAGAATGAACGCACGTTTTCTTGCATTTCTCGTTTTGTTTTTGAGCTTCACGCCGGTTTGGGCACAGGATCCAACCGATCTGGACTTGAATTTGGGAATCGAAGAGGTTCCGGAGGCCGCTGCTGATTCTCCGAAGGAATCGGCTCCTCAACTCCCGGCGGTTGAAGAAAAAAAGGCTGGTGAGGAGAAACCGGCCTCCAAAGTAGAGCAAATGTTCAATTCCGACGATGAAGTCGTGGACATTACGGTCGATGCCGATGAGATTCCGGATGAGGCAAAGCCGGAAAACGACGTGATGGTCCAGTCCTCGATCGAGGCCGCAGAAAAAGTGCAGGAATCGAACCCTTCCCAATTGGAAGACGTAACGGACACAAAATCAGAACTCATCGCGGAGGAATTGCCGGAAGAACTGCCGGAAGAAAAGCCTCAGGCTCCAGCCTCCAATTCTGCCCCTGCAAACAATTCGCCGACCTCTGCGGCCGGGCCTTCTGAAAATCTGACTCCTCTTGAAATCTCCCTACAGAAAACCTTGAAAAGCCCGCGTGCAATGGTGAATTTCTTCATCGAAAAGAGCGTCGAAAAAAAGTATGACGAGGCGATTTTAGCGATGGATTTTTCCGCTCAGCCGAATCTGAATAAACTTCAGCGTCAGAATTTGGCCTACCAGCTTTTGGGGATCATTTCCCGTCTGGATCATTTTCAGTTAAACGGCATTCCTGAAAAGTACGACCGGGACGAGTGCTACCTCATGCCGGATAAAAACTACCACGCTATCGTTTTGACTCGTCAGGCGGACAGTACGTGGCGGTTCGGTACGGCGACCGTGGCGGATATTCCGTCGTTTTATGAAAAAATCAAAACCAAAACGCCAAATTTCATCCGTAAAACGTGGATGGCCTTCCTGCCGGAATTCATGTTCCACCACTATTTGGGCATGGCTCTGATTCAGTGGGCCTTGTTCTTTGTCATGGTATGTGTAGGCATATTTGCCGCTTGGGTTCTTCCTAAAATATGCGCGCATTTGACGCTCCTTTTTATCCATCTTGTGAATGGTCAAAAGGATTTCATTCCACTCATTCGCAGAGTGTACAGTCCACTGGCGCTCTACGCGATGTTCTTCATCTGGTACCTTGGACTGGTTTTGGGTCGCGTGTCACCTGTGATTTTAAGGTATGCGCTCGTTGTTTTGCATCCTTTGGGACTTTTCTTTCTGATACTTTCCCTGCTGCGCGCGGTGAGCGTTTTCGGACTATGGTTCCGTAAGCGGCTTGAGAAAAAACGGAATAAAACCGCGACTGTTCTGGTCGATATCATTTTGGGCGCAATGAAAATTCTTGTGGTTTGCATAGGAATTATCAGGATCGCAGAGATTTTCGGTTTTTCGGCACTGGGGATCATCTCCGGTATGGGAATCGGTGGTATCGCCGTCGCGTTGGCCGCTCAACAGACGATTTCAAACTTTTTTGGCAGTTTAACGATTCTCCTCGATCGACCTTTTACGGTGGGAGATCGTGTGGTGATTGGCTCGGTAGAAGGGCTTGTGGAGTCGATCGGTGTACGTTCAACCCGAATCCGTACTTTGTATGATTCGAGCGTCATCATTCCCAATGCGACACTTTCAGCCGATATTATCGACAATTTGGGGCGCCGCGCCGCTCATCGTTTCCGTACGATGCTGACCGTCACGTATGATACGTCGCCGGAAAAAATTGCAGGAGTTTTGCGCGAAAATCAAAAAGATGCTCGAAGAAGACCCGGATGTCCTTGAAGAGCGATGTATCGTTTCCGTTTATGATTTTTCCGAATCATCCATCGACATTTTGTTCAACACTTTCTTCCGGGCCGAGACTTCTGCGCAGGAGTTTGCGATTCGTGAACGCCTTTTGCTCAACATTTTGAATATTTCGAAAGAGATCGGAGTGGATTTCGCCTTCCCGACTCAGACGAACTACCTGATTTCCGAAAAGAATTGACCCTTTACCCCACCCTGGTTTTATGAATCGTCGCACCACCTTCCCGTTTTTGTTTTTCATCCTCGTCTTGGCTTTCGTTTCGGCCTTCGTTTCGGCGGAAACTCCGAAGTCGCTGACTCTCATTTCCGGCGGTCAGTCGAACTATCGGATCGTACTGCCAGACGAGCCGACCCCGGTTCAGCAGACCGCGGCGCAGGAGCTTCAGAAATACCTGGCCGAGATTTCCGGCGTGGAGCTTCCCATTGTTTCCGAAACGGACGCGAAGTCGTCGGGAAAACGAATCGTTCTGGGGCCCTCCGCCCTTTCCCAGAAACTGCTGGGGGAAACCCTCGACGAGTCCAAAATCGGCTACGACGGGATCGCGCTTCAAACGGTCGGCACGGATCTCGTTCTGACGGGCCACGCTCAGCGCGGAACGCTTTACGCCGTGTACGAGTTTCTCGAAAGAGTACTTGGCTGCCGCTTCTGGATGCCGGATTGCGAAACGGTCCCGAAGGCCGAAAAGGTAAGGATCCCGGCGGGTTTTTCGTACCAGTACACGCCGAAACTCGTGTACCGCGACGCTTTCTACCGGTCAGACCGCGATCCGGCATTTGCGGCCAAGATCCGGAATAACGGCACGCAGGACATTCCGCCGGAGCTGGGGTACCACCACGAGTTTTGCCATTTCGTGCACAGTTTTTACCCGATCCTTCCTCCGTCGAAGTACTTTGACGCTCATCCCGAGTGGTACAGTGAGGTGGACGGCAAACGGACGTGCGACCACGCGCAGCTTTGCCTCACGAACGAGGAAATGTTCCACGAGTTCGTAAAAAACGCGAAGGAGGACCTGCGCGAGAATCCGGATGCCACGTTCCTCTCGGTCAGCCAGAACGACTGGCACGAGAATTACTGCCGCTGCGAGAAATGCACGAAACTCGCCGAGGAGGAAGGCTCTCAGTCCGGCCCGCTTATCCACTTCGTGAACCGGGTCGCGGAGGAGATCGAGAAGGAATTTCCGAACGTTTACGTCGAGACGCTGGCCTACACATACACGCGCAAGCCGCCGAAACACGTGCGTCCACGGCATAACGTGGTCGTGCGTCTTTGCACGATCGAGTGCTCGTTCTCCCAGCCGCTTTCGGGTGAACAGAATGTGAAGCTTCGTGAGGACCTGGACGGCTGGTCGAAGATCGCGCCGAACCTTTTCATCTGGGACTACGTGACGAATTTCTCGTTCTACCTGATCCCGCACCCGAATTACTACGTTCTGGCGCCGAATATCCGCTTTTTTGTGGACCATAAAGCGATCGGTATTTTCGAGCAGGGCGATATTTACACGGAGGCGGGCGACTTTATGCCCCTGCGGGCGTGGGTCATTTCCAAACTTTTGTGGGACCCGACGCTTGATTTCGACGCGCTGAAAGACGAGTTCGTCGCCGGGTATTACGCGCCGGAACTGGTGCCGATTTTTGACGAGTACTTCAAGCTGATGCGTTCCGAAGTCGAGAAATCGGGGATCTACCTCGGGATCTACCGTCAAACGGTCCGTGACTGGCTTTCCTTCTCTGGACTGAACCGTGCGACGCAGTTGATCAAGGAGGCGCAGAAAATCGCCGCGAAACTCGAAGCGCAGGACCCCGAGCGGTACGCGGGCCTCGTGAAGAAGATCGAGCGTGAGACGTTCCCAACCGGCCTGGTCTGGGTCGAGGACTGGAAGTTTTACAAAAACGAGTCGTTCTTTGACGCTCAGCCGTGGGAAGGCCCGGAGGATTACCCGCAGGCGATCGACGAGATGGTCCGGCACTTCGATTCGTACGGGCTGACCCATTTCCGCGAGTCGGACGGCGGGATCCAGAACCTGAAGGAGCAACTTCTCGAAAAGAAAGTGCTTTGGGAAAAGTGCTACCGTAAAGATTACGCGCCGAATCCCGAAACGTTCCCGGAGGAGGTGCGCAACCTTCCGCCGAAGTCGTGGGTCGAGATCGAGCAGGAAAGTTTCAACCTGCACATTCCAGGGAAGTACGTTTTCATCGAGGAAGACCCGCAGGCGTCGAACGGTCTGACGCTCCGCATGGGCGGCGATCACACGCAGTGGGCGACGTCCTGGTCGGTCCAGAAGTGGGTCCACCGGATGACGCCGGCTCTGGGTGAGGAAAACTCCGAAAAAACGGCCGGGAAGTTCCGCGTCTTTGCCGCCGTTCGCTGTGACGCCACTGGAACCGGCCGCGCGATGGAGATCGGGATCTACGACGAGACCCAGCGCAAGAACCTGGTTTACCGTGCGCCCAGCGCCGAGACGATTTCTGGCCCGGAGTATCACTGGATCGATCTGGGCGAGGTGGAATTCATCGAGGGGAACTGCCAGTACTTCTGGGCCGCCCCGGTGAATCGTCCGAACGAGGTGCAAAACGTTTACGTGGATCGGATTTTGATCGTGCATTAATATATTTTACGCTTTTAACCCTTTAATCAAGGAGAAACTCATGAGCAATTATTCCTACAAGAAATCCTGGAACAAAGAAAACGGCAAATCGGCCGTCATTACGTTCGAGAACAGTTCACTTGAAATGCTCGAAGTGGACATGCTGAAGCTGCAGCCGGGCGACAAAAAGTCCTACCAGGAAGGCGGCAAAGAGTACGGCCTGCTGATCCTCGGCGGCCAGTGCTCCGTCGTGGGTTCCGGCTTCAATTTCGAGAACATCGGCAAGCGCGCGAACGTTTTTGACGGTCCGGCCACCTGCGTGTACATTCCGGGCGAAACCCCGTTCACCATCACCGGGGTCACGGAAGTTTCCATCGCCGTCTGCAAATCGATCGCGGGTGACGGTTTCGAGCCAAAACTCATCAATCCCGAAGACGTGGTGATCAAGGACCTCGGCAAACCGGGCTGGGAACGTCAAGCGCATTTCATTCTGGACGAGCGCTGCCCCGCCAATCTGATCTATATCGGCGAAGCGTACGTCAAGGGCGGCCAGTGGGCCAGTTACCCGCCGCACAAGCACGACGACGACAACATGCCGATCGAAGGAGTTCAGGAGGAAATTTACTACTACGAGTTCGACAAACCGAGCGGATTCGGCATTCAGCGCGTCTATACGAAGGAAGGCGACATCGACGAGACGTACACCGTCAAGTCGGGCGACTTCGTCGAGATCCCGCGCGGCTACCACCCGTTCTGCTGCGCGCCGGGGTACAACAATTACTACCTGTGGATCATGGCCGGTGAAAATCGCGGTTTCCACATGACGACCGAGGAAGGACACAAATGGCTGAACAAATGAAAATTTACCGCGTGACGGACCCGGAATTCAAGTCCTACGGCCGGGTGATTGCGTTGGACGCATCGGAGCTGATCGACACGGCGAAGAAGATGGAAATGCCGGCGGAAGGTTCGAAGTATGAAGCCTCTTTGGACGCACTGGAAGCCACAAAGGTTATGGACTGGTTCATGGACGTCGTGTACGGCGAGATGCCGGTCCAGATCGGCCTTTGCTGGGGGCATAACCGCCAGATGAACGCGCTGGAGTGGCACCGCGACTCGGAAATCAACGTGGCCGTCACGGATTTTGTTCTGATTCTCGCGAAGCTGGACGATTTGGACGCGAATGGCCGGTTGGACTCTGCGAAGTGCAAAATGTTCCAGGTCAAGGCGGGCGAAACGGTCGAAGTGTACGCGACGAGCCTGCACTTCTGCCCCTGCACGACCGATCCGGCCGGGTTCAGCTGCGTCGTGGTTTTGCCGAAAGGGACGAACCTGCCGCTTACCAAAGAGCCGTCGGATCCGCTCCTTTTCCGCCGGAACAAGTGGATCATCTGTCACGAAAACGCCGAAGGACTGAAATCCCGCGGCATTGTGCCGGGCATTTACGGAGAAAACTGGTCGCTGTGAGTTTGATTTGGGAGGCGGTAATGAAGTGCGGAGCGCGGAATTACGCGCCGGTAAAATTACTACGGACGTAGTGACGCGTAATTCCGGCCTTCGGCCTCCATTACCGCCTTTCATTTATGCGTAATTCCGGCCTTCAGCCTCTATTACCGCCTTTCATTTATGCGTAATACCGGCCTTCGGCCTCTATTACCGCCTTCCAAGCGTCCGTAGAGATTCAACCCGGCGCGTAATTCCGGCCTTGCGGCCTCCATTACCGCCTTCCAAGCGTCCGTAGAGAGTCAACCTGGCGCGTAATTCCGGCCTCCGGCCTCCATTACCGCCTTCCAAGCGTCCGTAGAGATTCAACCCGGCGCGTAATTCCGGCCTCCGGCCTCCATTACCGCCTTCCAACCGTCCGCATAATTTCCATTACCACCCACCCCAACCGAAGGAGATCTTATGCTTACCCCCACCCGTCGTCAATTTCTCACCGCCGTCGGAGCATCGGCGCTCTGCGGAACTCTTTCCGCCTCCGTTTCTGCTGAAGAAGGCCAAACCCAGGCCGTTGGAATGACGGTCTGCCAGCTGAAGAACCAAACGCGCACTCAGATGATGGGGTACATCATCAGGACCGCCACCGGCGAGCTGATCGTCGTGGACGGCGGAAACGCCGGCGATGCGTCCCACGTGCTCGAAATGCTCGAACAGCTCAACGGCGGCCCGAACCCCAAAGTCGCCGCGTGGTTCCTCACCCACGCCCATTCCGACCATTACGGGGCCCTCTGTGAGCTGATCCGCACGGAGCGCCTGCCCGAAGTGAAGGAATTCTGGTTCAATTTCCCTTCGACCGAGTGGGTCCTCGGCGGTGAACCGGCGTGCAAACCCTACATTTCCACGTTCGACGAACAGATGCCGAAAGTCAAAGACCGGTGCTTCAAGACTCAGAAGGACCAGAAATTCACGTTCGGAAACGTGACGGTCACGGTTCTGAACGACCCGTACCTGGATCAGAAGCGGAACCCGGTCAATAATTCGAGCGTCTGCTTCCGTTTCGAGACGGCTTCCACGTCGCTGATCTTCCTCGGCGACCTGGGAAAAGAAGGAAGTCTGGACCTTTTGAACTCGCAAAAGCCGGAACTCCTTAAAGCGGACGTGGTGCAGATGGCGCATCACGGCCAGCAGGGGTCCGACCGCTCGCTGTACGTGGCGATCGCGCCGAAAACCGCCTTCTGGCCCACCCCGGACTGGCTCTGGGTGAACGACTGCGGCCGTGGTCCCGACTCGGGCCCGTGGAAGATCCACTACGAGCAGCGCTGGGCGATCGAGCTGGAAATCACGAAGAATTACATCGCAAAAGACGGCACACGCTGCGTGGAGTTTCCGTGAAATTCGGAATGAGGAATTGCGCGGAAGGACTGCGTAATTCCTCGTCCTTTTTAAAAGGGTTCGACGTTTACTGCTTCGTCAAAGAGTTTTTCCACTTCTTCGTTCGGTTTGGTTAAAAGCGAAACGACGACTGCGGCGGTCAGGCCCGCGAGGAAGCCGGGCGCCAGTTCATAAATTCCGGTCTGGCTCATGAAGAATATCCACGTGATGTCCACGGCCGCGCCGGCGACGATCCCCGCGATGGCTCCCGCGAAGCTGAACCGCCTCCAGAAGAGCGAAAGCAGAATCGTCGGGCCGAACGCCGCGCCGAATACGCCCCACGCTTTCTCGACCAACCCCATGATGGAATCCGCGTTGGGGGAAGAGGCCAAAACCAGCGCGCACCCCGCCAGAGCCAGCACGACGATGCGTCCCGCCCACATTAATTCTTTCTCACTCGCCTGATTTTTTCGAATGATCGGCTTGTAAACGTCGCTGGCGAACGCTGAGGATGCCGAGAGGAGCTGACTGTCGGCAGTGCTCATCGAGGCGGCAAGCACTGCGGAAAGGAGGATACCGGAAATGATTCCCGGGAAAATCATCCGGACCATCTGCACAAAAACCAGTTCATTCTGGGCGATTTCTTCGTTTAAACCGAGTTTCATCCGACCGATGATTCCGATGATCGTCGCGAAAAGAAGCACCAGAACGGTCCAGGAGATTCCAATGACGGCTGATTTTTTCAGTTCGTTCTGGGACTTGATCGACATAAAACGGATGATGATGTGCGGCATTCCGAAGTACCCCAGCCCCCACGCCAGCCCCGAAATGATCTTCCTCCAGTTGGAGAACGCATTCCAGTAATTTGGATCGGAAATGGTCTGCGAGGAAGGTTCGAGCATAAAAGAAGCGAAAAGAGGTGCGAGGAGCAGGGCGCCGAGAATCAAAAGCCCCTGAAAAAAGTCCGTCCAGCAGACCGCCGAAAAGCCACCGAGGAACGTGTACCCGACGATGATGAAAACGGCCAGATACATCGCATAATTCGGACTCATTCCAATGACTTTCCCGAAGAGTATGCCACACCCTTTAATGCTCGCGGCCGTGTAAATCGTGTAAGCGATGAGAAAAACGATCGCGCAAATGACTTGCAAGGCTTTTGACTTCGCGAGAAATCGGTTGGAAAGGTACTGCGGTATGGTGATGGCGTCCCCCGAAACGATGGAAAACCGGCGCAGACGCGGAGCCTCGAAAATCCAGCAACAGGACAAACCAAGAGCCAACCCCACAGGGATCCAGACCTCACCGAATCCAAGGAGGTAAATTGTCGTCGGAAACCCCATCAGGAGCCAGGCACTCATGTCAGAAGCGCCGGTCGAGAGCGCACTGACCCACGCCCCCATTTTCCGGTCGCCCAGGAAGTACGTCTTCTCCCCTCCGTTCCGGTCTTTAATGAAGAAAAATACGCCGACACTCAGCATGAAGAAGAGGTACAGGACGAAAACGATGATTTCGGATGTTTGCATTCGGAGTTTCCCCTACTCAAAGAAAACTTTCCACGCGGCGGGAAATGGAGCGGTGAAGGTCATTTCCTCCTCGATGGTCGGGTGGTGGAGAGTCACCTGACGGGCGTGAAGGGCGATTCCTACCGGAAATTTCGTCCGCGAGCGGTATTTGTAGTCGCCGACGATCGGAAAGCCGTGGTGAGAAAGCTGAACGCGGATCTGGTGTTTGCGGCCCGTTTCGAGGTGAATTTCGAGCATCGTCCTGTCCTTGAAGCGCCGAACGACGCGGTAGTGCAGAACGGCCTCGATACCGCCAGGGTCCTGCGTGATGAACATTTTGCGGTGGCGTTTCTCCTCGGCCATCAGATCGCGCAGAGTACCCGAATCTTCCGGGACGATCCCATCCACGACAGCCACGTAGGTCTTTGTCACGGTATGCTGCCGGAACTGCTCCACGATCCGGGAGGCCGCTTTGCTCGTGCGGGCGATCACGACCACGCCGGTCGTCGGCGTATCGAGCCGGCTCACGACACCGAGGTACACATTCCCGGGCTTCTGGTACTTCTCAGCAATGTAATCTTTCGCCAGCGTCAGTAGGGATTTTTCCCCCTTCCCGACCCCCATCGTCGGCAGTCCGGCGGGTTTTACCACGACCAACAGGTGATTATCTTCGTAAAGGACTTGCATAATGCGCCTCTTTAATGTGAATCCGGCCGCTGGGGCATGGAAAGGAGCTTTTCGTTCGTGAGCATGTACTCCATTCCGTAATTCCTCCCGCTCATCATCAAAAGGACGATTTCGGGCTGAAACGTTTCGATTTCCTGAAGGAGAAAACCTTCGTACTGGTTCAACGGCCGGAATTCGACCTGATGGTACGCCAGAGCGAAGAAACTGACCGACGCGCGGCCCATGGAATCCGTCACGAGAAAGATTTTGTGCCGGTTCGGGACCGCGAGATTTTGAACGGAAAGCTCAAACAAATCACGCATAAAAACCGGCGCTTCAAAAGCCCCCTCGAATGTTTCCCGAGTTTGGACGTTACGCACACTCAGAAGCGTTTTCCAGGTAGGATTCATTTGCAGTTCCGGCTCGCGAGGCAGGTAATATTTCCCAAAGCCTTTCGACAAATCGTTCATTGGATTACTGAAGGAGTACGTACAAGAATAATGTTCCAATTCAAGATTTGCCTCCGGGGCCTGAATTCCCATTTGGGCCAGTTCCTTTGCAGTTTCCCGAAACACAAAAAAGGCGTAAAGAGCGTTCCAGTGCGAATCTCCTTTATAAAACAAGCCGTAGTGCGTTTCAGGATCATTGAGAAAGATTTTCCGTGTATCGAGGACTTGGATCTGATTCTGACGAAAAACCGCCAGCATTTTGTCGGCGTTCTTGTTTGAGTAATCGTAAAGGCCCGGATAAAGCATCGGAGCCGTTTTGTGTCCTTTGTGAGGCTCAAGGACAAAAAGGAACGGTATCCCACGCTTCCGGAGTTCCTGCGCAAACCCGAGAACCGCCTGAGTTGGTCCGGCAAGATCGGATTTTTCCGAGACATTACAGAGATGGCCGTTTTCAAGACGTACGATTTTGTCCGTCGGTACATTGTTTAATCTTCGCAGGCCCATTTCACGAACGACCAAGCCGTACAGATCGATAAAAAAGTCTCTTGAGCCTGATTCTTCAAAAGCGGAGTCAATTCCAAGGTTAAGTAAATTGCAGACCGAATCTTTCAGACCTCCTAATCCTGTACGGAGGTTCTTTTGAGCAGAAGGCAAAGAATCACGGGAATTATGACCACTTAAATCGAAGATGATTTCCCCTGATGAAAACACGAACATAAAAAAAATGAAAGCCGTGAAGCAAAGGGAAACAATTCGGTTGCGCATTGGATTAAATGGTGCTTAAAAATTGAAGTAAATAAACGGATTGTACCCACTTTTTACGATGTACGCCACCGACAGAATAAAGACGCAGAGGAATACGAGGGAAAAGCCTGTCGTGAACATCCACTACGCGACTGGATTTTTCAGTTCATCACCTCGTTTAATAAGCCAGGGAACGACCGGAAAACTGAAAACCAGGGCAAAAGCATAGAACCAGCGCGTCTCATGAAGCCAAAGCGTTGCGGCATCTGACCAGAGTGGCTGGTCGTTCAGGTGGAACATTGTGCTGACATAGTGCAGTGTCGAGGGCAGACTATTTACCATCTCACCCCGCATTGCCGCCATATTCGCGTCAAAACCACATTTGAACAGGACCCAGCCGATCACAACGATCAGCATTGTATATACATATTTTAGCGGGATGAACCACGGGGAAGCCAGGCGTTTTTCAAAACCAGTGAATTTCTCAAAAACAAGAAAGACGAAGAAAAGCAGGCCCCACAGAACAAAAGCCCAGTCTGCGCCGTGCCACAGCCCGGTCAACGCCCAGACGATGAAAAGATTCAGAATCAGGCGCGGAGTGGAAACGCGGTTCCCGCCCAGCGGAATGTACACGTAATCGCGGAAAAACGAGCTGAGCGAGATGTGCCACCGCCGCCAGAACTCGCTGATCGAGGTCGAAATGTACGGGTAATCAAAGTTTTCGAGGAATCGGAAGCCGAACATTCGACCCAGACCGATCGCCATGTCGGAGTAACCTGAAAAATCGAAGTAAATCTGAAACGTGTACGCAATCGCGCCGAGCCACGCCAGCCCGGTGGAAAGCTCATTCCCGGGAGTTGCAAAAGCAGCATCAGCGGCCAGTGCCACGTTATTCGCGATTAAAACTTTCTTACCCAGCCCGACGATGAACCGGTACACGCCCTCGGAGAAATCATCGAAAGTTTCCTTTCGGTTGAAAATCTGTTGCGCAATGGTCTCGTATCGTACAATCGGCCCAGCTACCAGCTGAGGGAAAAACGCGATGTAAAGCCCGACATTAAGCGGGTTCTTCTGAGCCGCCCCTTTTCCACGATAAACGTCCAGAACGTAAGAAATCGCCTGAAATGTGAAGAAGGAAATCCCGATCGGGAGCATGATCTGAGGGATCGGCAGATGACTTCCCGCGAAGTAATTCACATTTTTCAGGAGGAACATCCAGTACTTGAACCAGGCCAGAATGCTCAGATTTCCGATGAGCATCAGGACCAGCACGAAAGTTGCGCGGCGATGTTGTTCCCGGCATCGGTTGACCCACAGCCCAAACGCCCAGTTCATCAGGATGGAAAGGACGAGCATGACCGTGAATTTTGTCTCGCCGTAAGCATAAAACGCAAGGCTCATCACGAGCAGAAAAACATTCCTCGCCGTCACGAAACGACGTGGGATTCCGTAATAGACCAAAAGGACAAACGGAAGGAACAGGAACAGGAAAATTTTACTTGAAAAAACCATTCAAATTGAGTTCAGGATTCCATGAATTTCTGCTTTGGTTATGGCCTTTAAGTATCACGCTTTGTTTTCACCGCCTTCAAGCAGCTGCGTGTTCTTCGTGAAAAGCAGACTGATCGTCACGAGGATGAACGTTACCGCGAGCAGGACGGAGGAAAGGGCATAAAGGCCGGGAACTTTGCCATGTTTGAGCGAGTTGTAAATGTAAACCGGAAGTGTCGTGCCGCCGTGCCCTGAGACGAAAAACGTCACGATAAAATCATCGAGCGAAAGCGTAAACGCGAGCAGGGTACCGGCCAAAATCGCAGGACGCAGCAAAGGGAAAATTACCTTGATGAACGACTGAAAATAAGTCGCTCCCAAGTCACGCGACGCTTCCACGAGCGTGAAGTCGAAACCATCCAGGCTCGAGGCAATTACCACCGTGACATAACTCGTGCAGAACGCCACGTGGGCAGCGATGACTGTTCCGCGGCCAAAAGGAAGGTTCATGCTCGAGAAGAAAATCAGGAGGCTCAAACCCATGAGGATCTCAGGAAGTACGAGCGGAATGTAAAGCAGACAGGAGTGAACTTCCTGCAATTTACTTCTGTATTTATAGATCGCCAGAGCGCTCAACGTTCCAAGCATCGTCGAAATGACTGACGCGGAGAGACCCACGATCACCGTGTTCCAGACTGCGGCCAATACTTCGCGCTTGTGAAAAACCTGGTCATACCACTTCAGGGTCCATTCATAACCACCGCCGTTGACTTTACCAAGGAATGACATTAAAACCATCCAGAACAGTGGAAAGTAGAAGAAAAGCATCACCAAAATGGTTGTGATGAGCGGAATGTGTTTACATTTCAGCATTATGCTTTCTCCTTTCTGACGGTCAATTCACCATCCTGTTTCGCCCGGCGAATTGCGCAGACGCGGTAAACTATCCACGGGATGAACATCGCGAGGAGCAGGAAAAGGGAAAGAGCGGCTGCGATCGGAATATTGTAGCTCTGGGTTGAGGTGTACTGGAAAATTTTGTTGGCGTATAAAACGTCACAACCGGGGCCTCCGGCAAGCTGAGGGATGATGTAGCACCCAAAAACAGGGACGAAAACCAAAACCGCGGCTGAGGCGATTCCGTTTTTGATTCCGGGAAGAAAAACCCGAAAAATCGTCTGTACCGAAGTGGCGCCCAAATCGCGGGCGGACTCCATCAGACGAAAATCGAATTTCTCGATGGCGGCGTAGAGCGGGATAATCGCAAATGGAAGGAAAACGTAAATGAAAAGCGTCAGGACCGAAAAAGGCGTGTTCCAAAGGAGCTGCTTCTCGCCAATGAGATTCAGAAAAACGAGTATATCGTGCAGCATACCATCCGGGTGAAGAACGATTTTCCAGGCCGCGATATGTACGATCATATTCGTCCAGAAAGGGATGAAAACCATCAGCAGAAGGAGCTGACGCAGCCTTCCACGGCATCGGGCGATGAAATACGCGACAGGAAGCCCAATCAGAATGGAGAAAACAGTCGTCAGGACAGTGTAAACAATGGTTTCCAAGGTGATTTTTGCGTAATAAACTGTAAAAATCTCCCGGAACGCATTGAGGGAAAAACCTGATCCCCACGTTCCTTTTGAATCTGCGCAAAAGGCCGTGAAAATCACGATCAACGTGGGGATACCCACCAGAAAAATGAGCATCAGGAGCGACGGGAGCGTCAAGAGAAGCTCGTTCCCGATCTGGTTTGCATTTTTTTTCATGCTCCGACCTCCTCGTCACCCGTGAAGAGTTCGGCACCAATTACTTCCGGAGCGTTCTTGTCCATCGGAAGGATAAAGCAGTCGCGGACGTGCCACGTGAGCTGGACGTTCTGGCCGAGTTGAAGTTCCTGTTCATACAAATTATCACGTGAAACGAAACCACGTGAGTGGATCAGGCGAGTCGTCATGACAGAATATTCACCAACATCCACGAAAAAACGCGACTCACTGCCGTAGTAGATCTCACGCTCCAGCACGCCGTTCATGATGTTCTGGAAAATCTCGATATTGTAACCGGGATGAAAATCATTTCCAGACTGGCCGCGAATGAGGAATTTTTCCGGTCGTACGCACATCAGGACGGTCTGCCCAATGCTCAAGCGCCCCCCGAAATGCGGGAGCATTGCCGCTGAGGGCTTGGGAACCAAAAAGACCGCGTCCGAATTTTCACCCGTTTCGGTGATTTGGACCTCCATATTATCATCCGGAAGAATGTTTTTGATTTCCGCTTCGAAGAAATTCATACGCCCGACGAAAGCCGCGACAAAACGACTGATCGGGTTTTCGTAGATGCCGTCGGACGTACCGTACTGCTCGATTTTCCCTTTGTTCATCACGGCAATACGGTCGGAAATGCCCAGCGCTTCCTCCTGGTCGTGGGTCACATAAAGGAACGTGATCCCTACTTCGTCGTGGATCCAGTCCAGCTCGGCAAGCATTCGCTGACGAAGCTTCAGATCCAGAGCAGCAAGAGGTTCATCAAGCAGAAGCACCTGCGGATGATTCACAAGAGCACGTGCGATTGCCACACGCTGACGCTGACCGCCGGAGAGTTTGGAGGGTTTCTTTCCCGCGTGGTCGATCAGCTCTGTCATGTCCAGCATTTTCGCGACTTCTTTTTCGACTTCGTCGTTTTTCAGGCCGCGGAGACGCAGCGGGAACGCGATGTTCTCGAAAACGGAAAGATGTGGGAAGAGCGCATACTGCTGAAAAACCGTGTGAACCGGACGTTTTTCCGGCGGAAGGTCTGTAATGTCCTGGTCGTTAATATAAACCCGGCCTTCATCTGGTTTTTCAAATCCGGCGCAGATTCGCAAAAGGGTCGTTTTACCACAGCCACTCGGGCCGAGCAGGGCGAAAACCTCGCCTTTTTTGATTGAAAGTGAAATCCCGTCAACGGCCCTGTTGGAACCAAAGGCCTTGACCACGTTTTCAAAACGCAAGAAGTTTTCTTCCACCAACCGTTTCTCCCGCAGTTGTGCCGAATTAAAGATCGAATAGTTTTAAGAACCATCGGCTGTATGGAATGGAGAACATTACCTTCCATTGTCAGAATTCACTTTTTAAGGCGACAGAGACTCGCAAGAATTTTAAACTTCAAGCCTCTGATCGCTAAGTGAACGCCGAGCGATTCAAAAACAAAACAAACGATATTAAATTGGCTTTTCTTTTGAAAAATAAACTCACACAACTACCGGATTCTCACCATTCGCACAGGCGAATAACGATCAAATCCAGCAATCCTCCTCTCCATTGGGGGGCAGTACTTTTTGATGAACATTTCATCATAGAAAATCAATTATAACTCTTATGAAAAAAAATACAAGTAGGGGCAAATATTTTTTCAGGGTCCCTTGACAAAAAGAGGAATTTATGAATAATGAAGATTGAAAATTTTCCAAAGGCATTATTCTTTAATTCATTTTGAGTCATTTTTAGTGGAGAATTACCATGCGTAAATCCTTCGTTTTGGCTTTCCTTGCCACAGGACTACTGCTCCCAATTTCCTTGCAGGCTCAGGACGCCACCCCTGCCGCTGAAACCGCACCCGTTGAAGCTGCACCTGCTGAAGCTCCTGCCGCTGAAGCTGCACCTGCTGAAGCTCCTGCCGCTGAAGCTGCACCTGCTGAAGCTCCTGCCGCTGAAGTCACAGCCGCTGAAGCGCCAGCCGCCGAGGTTCCCGTCGTCGCGGAACCTTTGGCCAAGGCGGAACTTTTCGCCGAGCTTCCGCCGGAGATCTGCGTCACACCGGACAGTTTCGTGATCGCTCCGTGGGGCGATATGCTGCTCTCCTGCCCGAACTATGCCGACCCGGAGATGCCGCGCGTCATCATGAGTATCAGCCCGGAGAATAAAATCCGTCTGTGGAGTATCTTTCCGAACAATCCGAACTACAAAATTTCCACCGAGCCGGGAAAACTCAGCTCCCTTTGCGGCCCTATGGGGATGGAATTCGGGCCGGATGGTAATTTGTACGTCGTCGATAATGTCGGGTGGTACGGTGATCCGCTCGCGGGGGACCCGGATTTCCAGAGTGGCCGTATCCTGCGGATCCTTGTGAAAAACAATCGGCCGGTGGGTGCTGAGGTGGTCGCGTATAATCTGAGCCATCCGAACGATATTAAAATCAAGGACGGCTGGATCTACGTCTCGCACAGCATGCTGGCGAAAGAGGGCGAAGATGGCAAAACGCTCGTTTCGGCCGTGTATCGTTTCCCGCTCGACGCCCAGAACGTGCGCGTGAGCAACACACTGGACGACCCGCAGACCGTCGTTACGACCCGTACGACGAAACTCTGGTACGGGATCGATGGGATCTGCTTCGGAAACCAGGGCGAGCTGTACATTGGAAACTTCGGCGATGGCACGATCGAAAAAGTGACGTTTGACGCTGATGGAAAAGCCTCCCAGCCGGAAATTTTCGCCCAAGGCCCTGAGATGCTGACGAACGACGGGATGTTCTTCGACAAAGAAAACGGCCACATTTACGTCTGTGATTTCTCGCAGAACGCGATCCTGGACGTGGATCCGGATGGCAAAGTTCGCATCCTTGCGAAAAACCCCGACTGCGACGGCAGAGACGGTCTGGACCAGCCGGCCGGCGTGATCCTGCGCGGTAAGCAGCTAATCATTTCCAATTTCGATAATGTTACGGGTGAACCGCACACGAATTCGGGTCACGATGAACACTGCACGCTTTCAGTGATCAATCTTGAAGGTATCCTGAAGTAGTTACCGGGACGACGTTTCCCGACTTGGCGATGTATCCATTTCACCTTGTGTTTTACAGGGTGAAATGGATTTTACAATTTTCTATAGGCCAGATTGCAGGTCGGTAACTGAAATACCAGGTCAGTTGCTGCGTCTGTTGGAATCCTTATTTGATGATGTTAATGATAGCCTGACAATTCAGGTTGTCAAGCCGTACAAGCGATAATGGGGTGATGGGAATGTCACTCCCGTTCTCATTCTTCTTCTGTTGTTGCTAAATGGTGTCGTTTGATTATTCGACGAGAATTGACCCCAGAAATTTTCTCAGAACCGTTTGAGTTTATCCAGTGTAACCTGTTTCTTTGCGAGACGGTATCCTCCTTGGTAAAGCGGAAAGCCAGGGGGAGGATGACGTTGATTTCCCTCTCGGTCCCGGCGTTTTCGTCTGTTAAGAATTTTTTACTTTTCTTATTTTGTCCAAATTAACACTCGTTTGGGATTTGTCAAGAAATTTCCTCACGGGGGGGTTTACAATCGGTTGAAAAAGTTTATAATGTGCAAGTGTGAGGTTTTTCTGTTCCTTGCGTCTTCGGGCGTGTCCTTTTCAAAAGAATCCGGAAAGAAACTATGAGCGAAGTATTGAATCATGAATGCAGTGTGGCGGCCCTTTATATTCTGAACGAGTCAGTGGCTCCGGAAGGCGAGGCGAGCCACTCAGCGCAGTCGGGCAATGTCTCCCCTTTGATTCAGCAAATGCTGGGTGAAATGCAAAACCGCGGTCAGCTCGCGGCTGGGCTGGCGACCTACAACGAATCCCGGCCTGATATACTGGCTGTTTACAAAAATACCGGCACCGTCAACGAGGTATTCAAAACGACCCGGAAACGCAAGTTCCAGGAAATTCTCCAGACCTTCGCTGGCCGGGCGGGAATTGGGCATACCCGGTACGCTACCTCGGGGCAGGATGATCCCCGTTACGCGCAACCGTTTGAGCGCCCTCACGGCCGCCTTTGGAAATGGTTCACTTTCGCTTTCAACGGTACTCTTGCCAACTATCAGACCCTGCGTGACAGTCTTCTTTCCAAAAATCAGTACCACATCGTCTTCGACAATGACACGGAAATCATCATGCACTGTATCGCCCAGGCTCTTCAGGGCGAAAATCCCCCGGATCTCCAGGACGTGATGGCCCAGCTTGCGCGTCGTTTCGATGGCGCATACAATATTGTTTATCTCGACGGTATGGGGCGGATGTTTGCCTCCCGTGACCCACGCGGCATTCGTCCGCTTTGCTGGTCTGTTCAGGGTAATCTCTTTGGCGTTGCCAGCGAGTCGCTCGCTCTGCAAAACCTCGGCTTCACCGACATTAAACACTTCAAACCCGGCGAAATGGCCATCGTGGACAAAGACGGTTTCAAACTGGTTCAGTACGCTCCTTCCCCATGCAAAGCGAGTTGCTTCTTTGAGTGGATCTACTTTGCGAACGCGGCCAGCGATATTGACGATGCGAGCGTTTATCAGTGCCGTGAGAAGTGCGGGAAAATCCTCGCGGAAGAAGAAGACATTCCCTGGGATGAAAACTCTATCGTCGTTCCCGTCCCCGATACCGCCAAGAGTGCCGCGGGCGGTTACGCTTACCAGGCGCATATCCCGTTCACCGAGGGGCTGCTTCGGAACCGTTATGCTGGCCGTACGTTCATCCAGAGTGATGACACTCGGGCGTATGCTGTCCGCAGCAAGTACTGGATCATCCCGTCCGTGCTGAAGGGGAAGAAAGTCTTCCTCGTCGATGACTCGATCGTTCGTTCCACGACGCTGCGGGCGCTGGTCAAACGTTTGCGTGAGGTTGGCCAGGTCGCCGAGCTCCACGTTCGTATCGCGTGCCCGCCGGTTTTGGCTCCGTGTTTCTACGGGGTAGATATGAGTACTGTGACGGACCTTTTCGCTCCTGCGTACCTTAAAGACGGTGAGCCGCTTAAACCGAGTAAAGAAATCCTGGATGTCATGGCGAAAGACCTCGGCGTGGATTCGGTTCGCTTTGTCCCGTTGGACCGCGTGGCGGAAAGTATCGGCCTGCCGGAAAACGAGCTTTGCCTTGGCTGTGTGAATCGTAAGTATCCGACTCCGAAAGGCGTGGAACTGTATCAGCTCGCCATCAAGGGCGATAATTCTTTCCGGGAAGAATCCTGTATGGGAGTCTCGGATAACGAATAATGAATAACGAATAGCGAATAATGGGGAGGAAGACTTTAACCTTGGGTCTGAACTCATTATTCGTTTATTTTGGTTTTTTTCTTGAACTGCACTTTAGATTATGAGTAAATTCGTTTTCATCACTGGTGGTGTTGTTTCGTCCCTCGGCAAAGGCCTCACTTCGGCGAGCATTGGACTTCTTCTCAAAAGCCGCGGCTTTCGCATCGAAATGCTCAAAATGGACCCATACCTCAACGTGGACCCGGGCACGATGAACCCGTTCCAGCACGGCGAGGTGTACGTGACGGAAGATGGCGCCGAGACCGACCTGGATCTGGGCCACTACGAACGTTTTGTCGGTCAGTATATGCACCAGCGGAATAATATCACATCGGGCCGAGTCTATTCCAGCGTCATTCACGCCGAGCGTCAGGGGGACTACGACGGCGCCACCGTTCAGGTCGTTCCGCACATCACCAACGCGATCAAGGAAAGCTGGAAGAAACTCGAAACCCCCGATGTTGACATCATTATGATCGAACTCGGCGGAACGGTCGGCGATATTGAAGGCCTCGCGTTCCTTGAAGCGATGCGTCAGTTCCAGCTTGAACGCCCGGTCGAGGACGTTGCGTTCATTCACATGACGCTCATCCCGTATCTGAAAGCCAGCGGTGAGATCAAAACGAAACCGACCCAGCACTCGGTCGAAAAACTGCGCGGGATTGGGATCCAGCCGGACGTTCTGATTTGCCGGACGGTCCTGCCCATCACGGACGAGCACCGCCGCAAGATCGCGCTCTTCTGCAACGTGCGGCCGGAAAATGTGATCGAGGAGCAGGACGTTGAGTACTCGATTTACCAGGTCCCGGTCATGCTGATGGAAGAAAAAGTCGATCAGATTTTGGCCAAACGCCTGAATCTTGAGCTTCCGCCGATCGACCTTTCCTGCTGGAACGCGATGCTCGAGAAGGTCCGCAATCCCAAGGGCGAAGTGAAGATCGCGGTGGTTGGGAAGTACATCTCCCTGACCGACTCGTACAAATCGATCTACGAGGCGCTGACCCATGCCGGGATCGAAAATGAAGTGAAGATCGACCTTCTGAAAGTTGAGTCGGAAGAAATCGAAGAAAAAGGCGTGGAAGCGGTCCTGCAAGGGGTGGACGGGATCCTCGTCCCCGGCGGCTTCGGAAACCGTGGGATCCAGGGGAAAATCGACGCCGTCCGCTACGCCCGTGAGAACAAGATCCCGTTCCTCGGTATTTGTCTGGGCCTCCAGTGCGCCGTGAGTGAATTCGCCCGGAACGTCTGCGGCATCAAGGACGCCGGAAGCGTTGAGTGGATGGAACCCGGCAAAGAGGAAATGGACCGCGCGGTCGTCGCTCTGATGGACTCGCAGCAGAACGTTGTGGAACGCGGTGGAACGATGCGTCTGGGCGCGTATGCCTGCTGGCTCCATGAAGGGACGAAAGCCCGCGAGGCATACGGTGCGGAAATGATCCGCGAGCGTCACCGCCATCGTTTCGAGGTGAACCCGAAGTTCGTCGAACGCCTGAAAAAAGGCGGTCTGGTCATTTCGGGCAGTAATCCGGACAGTGAGTTGGTCGAGATCATCGAGATCCCGGACCACCCGTGGTTTGTGGCGACACAGGCGCACCCGGAATTTCGTTCACGCCCGGTGGAAGCCCACCCGTTGTTCCGTGATTTCGTGAAGGCCGCGAAGAACAACAAAAAGTCATGAAATACGTACTTGGAATTGATTTTGGCGGAGGGGCGAGTAAAGCGACGCTCCTCGCCTCGGATGGTCATATTGTAGCGACCAATACGGTCGAATACCCAACCTTTTATCCGAAGCCGGGGTTTGCAGAGCAGGATCCGTGGGACTGGTACTCGGCGACCTGTCGGACGATCGGCGAGATTCTGGCGAAATCAGGCGTCGCCCCGCAGGACGTGGCGGCCCTTTCTCTCGACGCAGCGACGCATACGGCTGTTTTAATGGACGAAAACTTCCAGGTTTTGCGCCCTGCCATTTACTGGACCGATTCACGAAGTACGAAGGAAGTGGCCTTCCTGAAGAAAAACTTTCTGGAAACGATCGAGCGTGAGGTCCTGCACAAGCCGGACACGATCTGGACGCTCCCGCAGTTGATGTGGGTGCGGGAGAACGAGCCGGAAGTTTGGACGAAAACCCGCCGGATCATGTTCGCCAAGGACTTTGTGCGGCACCAGCTCACGGGCGATTTCGTGACGGACGTGATCGAAGCGCAGGGTTCGATGTTCTTCGACTACATGCGCATGACCTGGTCCGAAACGCTCTGCGGCCTGCTCGGGATCACGACCGACTCGGAACTTCTTCCGAAACTGGTCCAGCCGACCGACGTGGTGGGCGGGATCACCGCAAAAGCCGCGGACGAAACGGGCCTTCCGGAAGGGACGCCGGTCCTTTGCGGCACGACCGACACGGTGATGGAGGTCTTCGCGTCCGGAGCCGTTTCCAAAGGCCAAATGACGATCAAGCTGGCGACTGCGGGCCGGATCTGCGTAGTGACGGACCGGGCGTTTCCGAGCCAATATTTGATCAATTACTCCCACGTCGTGCCGGGGCTTTGGTACCCGGGAACCGCGACGAAGTCGTGCGCCGCCTCGTTCCGCTGGTTCCGGGACACTTTCGGCGGGGAGTACCAGCAGCTCGCGGAGGCCGCCGCGAAAGTGCCGGTCGGCTGCGACGGGCTGATTTTCCACCCGTACCTGAACGGCGAGCTGACCCCTTACGCCGACCCGAAGCTCTGCGGGAGTTTCATCGGCATGAGGGCAGGGCACACGAAAGCGCACTTCACGCGGGCGGTTTTTGAGGGCGTGGCCCTTTCGATGCTGGACTGCCGCAAAGCGCTGGAGAGCATTCAGATCCCGCACGACGAGATCGCGGTGGCGATCGGCGGCGGCGCGCAGAGTCCGGTGTGGCGCCAGATTCTGGCCGATGTACTGGGAATGACGCTGATCCAGAAAGAAAATTCGGACTCCTCGTTCGGCTCGGCGATGATGGCCGGCACGGCGGTGGGGCTTTTCCCGAGTCTGCCCGAGGCGCTTTCGATTTGCTCGAAGGAAATCTCCCGCACGTTCCCGAACCCGGAAAACACGGCAAAGTACGCGAAGATTTTCGAGACGTACAAAGCGGTCCACGACGCCTTGGCGCCGATTTATGCCGCGAAATAATTTCGGAGTGCGGTGATACGGCGCGCAGCGCATTCACCGCTTTCCCTTCCGGCAATAAAGCCTCGAAGAGGCATTTGCCGGTGAACTGCATGGGATTTTTCCACGTGAAAACCAATCCCAACCCAACGTTTTTTAGTCGCTAAAGTGAAAGCGGCAAATGAAGCCTGCGGCTTCTGTATTGCCGCACTCCAAACTCCCCAGACCCTCTACAAGGAAACCAGCCCATGAAATCCCCCCTCCCATTTCTTTGTTTCACCTTCATTTTGACCCTTGCCGCGCTGGCCAACGCTCAGGACGACTCGGTCATGTCGGCCAAGTACCGCGAGTTCTGGAACGCCGACGTTCAGGCGCAGATCGACGCGAACATCGAGAAGAACCGCAAGGCCGACGCGCGTTTCGTCCTTGAAAACGCGGCTCCCGGCACGGAAGTTCAGGTTACGCAGAAAACTCACACTTTCCGCTTCGGAAGCAATATTTTCCTCTTCGGCCAGCTCGATTCAGCCGAGAAAAACGCGAAATACGCCGATCTTTTCGGGACGCTCTTCAACTCCGCCAGCGTCGCGTTCTACTGGAAGACGATGGAACCGGAGCAGGGCAAACCTCGCTACGAAATGACGGACCGCGACACGCAGGAATTCTGGGCTTCGCTTGATGAACCATGGAAGCAGCCGCACTGGCGCCGCCCGCCGACGGACCCGGTTGTGAACTTTTTGAAGTCCCGCGGCGTGAATATTCACGGCCACGCGATCATCTACGGCATGCGCCGCTGGGGCCACCCGGAATGGCTGCCGGCCGATGGCGAGGGAATGGAGCCGTTCTTTGAAAAACGTGTGCGCGAACTGGCAGAGCGATACGGAGACGTCGTTCAGGAGTGGGACGTAGTGAATGAGTGTTACGACCAGATACACCGCGGTACGATGCCTGACGATTATACGTTCAAAACGTTCATGTGGGCGAAAAAGTACTTTCCGGAAAACGTCAGGCTTTCGACTAACGAGTGTGATATGAGCTGGGGGCCGACCCCCCGTTACGTCGAGATCGTGCGTGATCTCGTGGATCGCGGCGCCCGAGTCGATCTGGTCGGCGTCCAGATGCACATTTTCAACCAGGCGCATTGCAAGAGGATCGCCGACGGCGCGGACAGTCACACGCCGGCGAAACTCGGGGCCGTACTCGCCACGCTTGCAAAAACGGAACGCCCCATTCACATCAGCGAGGTGACGATTTCCGCTCCGAGTGATGACGAGACGGGGCGGCAGATCCAGGCGGTCATCGCGCGGAACCTTTACCGCTTCTTCTTCTCGCAGCCGAACGTGGCGGGCGTGACGTGGTGGAACGCGGCAGACGGCGGGGCGGCGCCGGGTGAACCCTCCATTTCGGGCGTGCTCGACAAGAACATGGAAAAGAAGCCGGTCTGGTACGCGCTGGACCAGCTGATCAATCACGAGTGGCGGACCAACCTCACGCTGAAAACCGACGCCGACGGCGCGATCGCGTTCCGGGGCTTCCGCGGGAAGTACGAACTCACCTGGACCGACCGCGACGGAAACAAACAGACCAAAGAAGTCGAAGTCCAATAAAGAAAGGAGTCACTAATGCAGTACGTAGAACTGGGAAAAACCGGGATCCAGACCTCGGTCATTGCGCTGGGAACGTGGGGGATCGGCGGCTGGATGTGGGGCGGAGCCGACGAGGCCGAGTCCATCGACGCCATTCACGCCGCGCTTGACTCCGGCGTCAACTTCATCGATACGGCCCCGCTTTACGGGTTCGGCCGTTCGGAAGAGGTCGTCGGGAAGGCGCTCGCCGGCCGCCGCGATTCGGTCGTCCTGACGACCAAGTGTGGGATCTGGTGGTCGAAAGAGCCGTTCCCCGAGGGGCAGGGCGAACTTCACGTCTATTCCAACGGCGGAGCGCTCGGCGACGCGGAGCATTACGACCGGATCCTTTACCGCTACCTGCGCCCCGATTCGATCCGGGCAGAGCTGGAACGGAGCCTGAAACTCCTCGGGACCGATTATCTCGACCTTTATCAGGTGCACTGCCAGGACGCGACCTCACGGATCGCCGAGACGATGGAAACCCTGCTGGATCTGAAAAAAGAGGGCAAGATCCGCGCGATCGGCGTTTCCAACGTCACGCCCGATCAGCTCGCCGAGTACCAGGCCGTCGGCTACGTGGACGTTCTTCAGGAACGTTTCAGCCTGCTGGACCGCGGTGTTCAGACGTCCGGCATGGTCGCGACCGTGGAGAAGGAGTCGATGACGCTTCTGGCCTACGCGCCGATGGTCCACGGCCTTTTGACGGGCAAACTCTCACCCGAGACGAAGTTCCCGGAGGGCGATTTCCGGGCCGTCACGCCTCTGTTTGCGCCTGAGAGTATTCGCGCGATCAACGAAAAACTTGCGAAACTCCAGCCTCTGTGCGAAAAGTACCAGGCGACCACGACGCAGATCGTCCTGGCCTGGACGTTCAGCACCGGGCCGAAAACGAGCGTCCTTTGTGGTGCGCGTACCGCCAAACACGCCATCGAAAACGCAAAGGCCGGCGCCATTAAACTGACCCCGGAAGACCGCGCGGCAATCGACGAACTCTTTAAGTAAACCGGGATGAATCTCTTGCAGAGGCAATAAAAGGTTGGCTCTCTTATGGGGACGATTCTTCCAGCATCGTCCCCGCAGAGGTTGGTTTTGAGACAACGCTGGAAGGGCTTTCCGTGGGGCATGCAGATTCATGTAGATTAATGTTTAAAAGTGCGTTTGGTGTCGTAAAACAGGGC
>SAMEA3663299__coassemble_199_pt1 | contig 33713 bp, 26 predicted proteins | sample SAMEA3663299__metabat2_low_PE_003 | metagenome-assembled genome bin SAMEA3663299 (sample SAMEA3663299) | pig gut metagenome | biome: pig gut; feature: pig-associated habitat; material: faeces | place: China | collected 2013 | reverse complement strand
CAAGATGGGATTAGTTGGCGGGGTGGTATGTGCAACAGGCTGGTGATGACCCCGTTTTTTACGTTATTTCGCCCCCCAATTAATTCATCTCGATCCAGCGGATCTCCCCTTTTGCTCCTTTCTGGGCCGGGACGGAGATCTGGTTTTCTCCCACTCTCACCGCGTCGTTCGGGAACGTGTAACGGACGGCGAACGGAGTGACTTTTTCCAGCCCCGCGTTCGGAACTTTCTCGGCGCTCAGGGCCGTTTTCCCGTTCAGAGTCACGCCGGCCGGGACCGGTTCATCCTCGCTCACGCCCAGAAGCACGTGGACCGCCCCCAAATCGGTGCCGTGCGGAACGGTAAACTCCGCTCCCGTCGCGAGTTTGCGCGGAAGCTGCTCGCCACGCGAAAAGCCCTCCGGCACCGTATCGCGGTACGCCAGCGGATAAACCGGGTTTTCGGCCGCCGCCGGGCCGTTTTTCAGGAGGAATTCGTACTCGGATTTAAGCACGGGGAGCGTCTGGCAGTCCATCCAGTTAAAGAGGTAAAGCCCCTCCGCGCCGCGGTAGCGCATCGTATCGGCCCAGCCCGCCAACATTTGCAGCGAGTTCGGCGTCATGGGGAGATTTGGCCCCGCGGCTGTACTGTGTTCCGCGCACGGGATCACCTTCACGCCGGTCCCAGCCACGCGCTCTTTCCAGAGCCCGACCGGAATATCATAGTCGGTCGTGCGCCAGAACGGGGCCGGAATGATCCAATCGACCAGCCCTTTTTTCGCCCAGTCCACCGCGTCCATTCCGAGGCCCGCGGCCGCATCAGGGTGAGTCGGAACACGTACCGCGACGGAAACTTTATGCCCGCGCTTTTGGGACCATTCGTCCACCAGCTTGTGGACCTCCGCGACGAATCGGGTCAAAATCGGCGCTTCCTCCGCCTCCTTTCCGGGAGTCAGATGGAACCCGAAACGCATCCAGTCCAGCTCGATCCCATCCGCGTCGTACCGTTCCAGAATTTCGGCGGCAAAGGCCAGATTGTACGCATAGACCTCGGGCACTGCATAGTTCAGCGAACGGTCCACCCAAACTTTGGTCTCGGAGTTCGGCCGGCGCCACCACTCGGGATGGTCCCGCCAGAACGACGAGTGGATCCAGTGCTCGACTTCCAACGCATCATGCACGTCGTTCATGCGCATCGAGATCCACGGCGAAATCCCCTTCTCCCGGCACCGGTCGATCCAGACGGCGTAAGGATCCAACCCGGCGTCAAAGAGCCGCTTGGCGTTTTCGAACCACAAAACCCCTTTCGCGCGGTCGAGATGATCCCACACGGCGTCGCGGGTTTTGGACCGGAAGTCGGCGCACTGTGAGTTCGGGCAGAGGAACAAATGCGTGACCTGCGTGTCAGCGTACTGGTCGATGAACGCGTGCAGGCCGTCCAGATTCATCTGCTCCGGGCGCCTCGAGCCGTAAAAATGGGAATCGTCCTCATTAATGACGAAAATTTCCTTCGCGCCGAGCGGAAGCGTCAAAAAGCAAAAAACCACAAGAAAAAAATGGGCGGGTCGCATAATTGGGTTCCTTCTATAATTTATCGTTCCTGAAATCAAAAATGTGGTGGATGGACAGGATCCCGACGATCTCGTCGCCGTCCATGACGGCCAGCGTCGTGATTTTGTGCAGATCCATCAGTTCCAGCGCGTCGCTGACCATCACGTCGGGGCGGATGCGCTTGAAATTCCGCGTCATGAAGTCTTGCGCCTCGATCTTCCGAATGTCGTCGAAATTCTGGATCGCGCGCCGAATGTCGCCGTCGGTGATGATCCCGACCGGGTGGTTTTCCTCGTCAAATACTACGGTCATTCCGAGGCGTTTGCTGCTGACCTCGTACACGATCTCGCGGAAATCCGAGTGGATCCCCACGCGGGGAATATTCGTCTCCATGCGGTCCCGGACGCGGGTAAGAAGCCGCCGACCCAGCGCGCCGCCGGGATGGTAGAGGACGAAATTGGCCGCCTGAAAATTCCGTTTTTCCATCAGACAAACGGTCAGTGCGTCCCCCATGACCAGCGCGGCTGTGGTGGACGTGGTCGGCGCCAGACCGATCGCCCCGGCCTCGGAACTCACCCCCGTGTCCAGTACGAAATCCGCCGCCAGAGCCAGTTCCGACTTCGGGTTTCCCGTCATGGCGATGAGCGTACACTCGAGCGTTTTCAGAGGCTCCAGAATGGCGAGGATCTCCCGCGACATTCCGCTGTTCGAGATGGCGATCACGATGTCACCCCGGCAGACCATCCCAAGATCGCCGTGGACCGCTTCGGCCGCATTGAGAAAAATCGCGTGTGTCCCGGTGGAAGCGAGCGAGGCTGCAAGTTTATGCCCGATGATCCCCGTTTTGCCGATCCCGGTGATCACGACTTTCCCGGACGAGCCGTAAATCAAATCGACGACCTGATCCATCTCGCTGCCGAGCCGGTCGGCCACTTTTCGCAATTCTTCAATCTCCTGCGCGAATATTTCTTTGCTTCTTTGAGTCCAGTCCATTTTTTTAATGCGTAATTCGTAATGCGTAATGCGTAATTGGGGACGACGCTTCCAGCGTCGTTTTTAAAGGCCCCCTCCTTGAGAGGGCTGGCGAGCACAAGCGAGACTGGGGGAGTAAAGGAGCGTGCCAACCAACTCCCCCCGGCACTAACGCGCCAACCAACTCGAAGATGGTGGCTTTAAACGACGCTGGAAGCGCCGTCCCCGTAAGCGAGTAAAGTCAGATTTATAATAAACGAAAACCCTGAGAAAAGCAAGGGGGGAGACGTACAAGAAATAAAAAAACGCAGCAGAAAAAATCGCGGCGAACCCAAACGCCAGGGACGGAAGCAAACGGTCGTCCCCTGATTATTCTCAACTGCGTAAAAACCAAAGAAGGCTCTGGCTTTTACATATTATCGTATTTCCGATGTAAAATGTTTACGTAAATTTGGAATTTAACGAAGAAAACGGTTTTAACGCCCGGATTTTAACTCAGAGAGCAGAAAATCGACACAGCGGCGGACTTCCTCGTCGCTTTCGATGAGGCTTTCCGCCTGTGCGCAGCCGTGCAGGATTGTCGTGTGGTCGCGGCCGCCGAAGTACGTCCCTATCTCGTCCAGCGTCGCGTCGGTCAGGCGCCGGGCCATGCAGTAAACCACGTCGCGGACCGTCACGAGGACCGTTTTGCGCGATTTGCTCCGCAGATCCGTGAGCTTCACTTTGTAGAATTTGGCGGCCAGTTTCGCAATCTGCGCCACAGTAACCGGAACATTTTCCTCTGAACCGGCAAAGACCTTGGAAACTGATTCGGACTGGATCTCGTTTTCCTGCCGGGTTTTGCGGATCCATTCCATCTTCTGGAACCGCTGAAGCATCTCGCCGACCGAAAGTTCCTCGCGGTCCGCAAGGGCCACAAACTCGTCAAGAGCCGATTCCGAAATCGGAACATTTCGAGAAATTTCGGTCTGGGTCAAAATCCTGCGGCGGGTCTCCGGGGCCGGAAGATGAATTTCAATGCTGACCCCCTGACGGAGCCGGGACGCAAGTTTCGGAATGAGCGTCAAGGCCGCCAGGGGCTGGTTGGCCGTCAGAAAGACCCTTGCGCCACGCCTCAGCAAGAGGTCGAGCGTCTGCACGAGCTGCTCCTGCGTGGCCGTATGTGTCGCAATTTCCTGAAGTTCATCCAGAACGAAAAAGTCAAGAGTATGATACTCTTCGAAAAACTCGTGGGTCGTGCGGGTACGCTGCGCCTGCGCCCAGGAACGTGCGAAATCACGCGCGGACACCAGCTTGACTTTTGCCCCCGGATGACGGCCAAACCACGCAATCAAAAGCCCCTCCGTCAGATGGGACTTTCCAAACCCGAGCGGCCCGTGGATCAGCATCGCAAACGGATTGGGATAATCCTGAATGACATCGTAAACGACCGAACAAAGAACGTAATTCTCCTGCCCCGCGATAAACGGATGGGTACGCAACTCCGTCACCCCTTCCTCACTCCCGGAGAATCGGGTCGTGACTTTTTCCTGAAACGGGATGGAAATGATGGCGGACAATTTGGCAATTCCTTTTGAGAAGACGTGCTTACTGGCCTGGTTTGAAAGAGGTCATACGACGAATCCGAACCAAATGGTTTTTGTGGATTATTCTTTCAGATATAGTTTCCTCTTTTAATCGATCGGGGTTGCGTTTCCGTCTTCCCTTCTTCCGAGATTTCTGAAAACCGTCATATCGATTGAATAGGAAATTGTCTTGAGGGCTCCATCACAGAGCGCCATATTGAAGACACCGGCATGAGCGCTTCCAAAATTATCCCCCTGGTCCTTGCCTCGTCGGTCCTGCAACGGAGGATTCCAGGAGCAGCGCTGGTTGTCATTGTCGTTGCCGTGGTGCGCACCCTCATTATCGGAACCAATTCCTCCGGTTTCATAATGATCAGGGCAAACATATTTTTCGCCCGCGAGGAAGGTATTGGAAAGACCGTCATAAATCTTTCCTGCGTCAATGTCACTGAACCCAAAAATAACACCGGTCGTATTCGAAATCGACGGCCAGGCAGTAAAATTAGGGGTCACATCCGAATACTTCAAATCGCAAGCGGAGCCTTCTCCCCACTGTTCACACGCACTGCTGTCGCCACCGAAATTCCCGGCGTAATCACTGCGCACACACGTAGAAGGAGTTATCGCGTTGTAAATTTTATACCCGGAATTGAACTGATACAATCTGGCCTTGCGGCGCGTTGGGCAGTTCAGGAACGATAGAGGGGTCGTAAGCAGCTTTTGATTGTTTGACTTTTTCGTCCCGGAGGCTTCTTGTGTCGGAGGTTCCCCCAAGGCCGAAAGATTAAAAAGTGCGCTCTGATCGATATATGGCAGTATCGAGAAAATCCAGCTTCCGGGCTGATTTTTGCCAAACCCACGGTCAGCATCCCCCACGATGTGATAGTGCCAACCACCGGAAGGGAAGACCTGATTGGTTGACTCATGGGTCAAACAGGCCGTAGCCATTTGCTTCAGGTTGTTGCTGCACTGTATGTTCCGAGCCGCTTCACGCGCCTGCTGAACTGCCGGCAGAAGAAGTCCCATAAGCATCCCAATAATTGCGATGACAACTAAAAGCTCAACCAACGTAAAGCCGGCATGAACTTTGAAACGACGCTGGAAGCGTAGTCCCCGCAGCTCAACCAACGTAAAGCCGATACGGGAGCAAATGGTTTTCGGTTTCATGAAGCACCTCGACTGTACGGAATGGAAATGAACGTTTTAATTATTAAAAGCAGACTTTTTCTTCCTGCCAACACGAAAAATTTCTGAATTTCAATCCAACTAACCCCAAAAGAAGCAGAAGCCACGAAGCCGGTTCTGGGACGGAGCCTTCAGGGCCTTCGCTGTACACCAGCCACGTGCCGTCCGCGATCTTGCCCCTGTAACCCGCGAAATCACCGCCGACCGCAAAAGCCGTAAGAGCGTTTCCCGCCTCGTCGATCGCGTTTCGGGCGTGAATATCCAGTTCCAACGATTCCGGCATTTCTTCATCGCCGAACCAGTTCAAAATGACCTCCGCACCGTCGATCAGTTCCAGATCGCCGAACGTGAAAGCATCCTTTTGGCCGCCGGAAACATCACACACGATCTTCCCGCCGTCCAGCGTGACTTTGGTGCTGGTCAGATCCAGTGTCCCAAACCGGTCGTCGGCCGTGCCCGTTCCGAGGAGGCCATCGGCGGAAATCGTCGTCGCGCCGGTGTAGGTCTGCTTTCCGTTCAGGTTCAGCGTTCCGGCCTCGACGGTAAGCGGGCCGCTGCCGCTCACGATGCCGTTGACGATCATCGTGCCGTCGCCCTTCTTGACGAACGAAGCCGTTCCATCCTCCAGATTCATCGTGCCGATGTTCGCGTAGATCGTCGCACCAGACCCCACGTCAAAAATGCCGGAGGTCGATTTTCCGTCTTCAGGAACACCCGCGTTTGTACGGCGGAGCGTCACTTTCTTCAGGTCCAGCGTCAGGTCCGCGTTTTCAGCCAGCGTGATCTTCCCGGCGAGGAAGAAATTCCCGTAGCCGCTTCCATTGCCGGAGGCCGAGATTTTGTTTCCCGTGCCGGAGACTTCGATCATGCCGAGGTTCGAGTGCGCGTCCGTCAGCGTGTTGACGATCTCCGCGCCGTTTTTCATCTTGACCACGGCCGTAAGGCCGGTTCCATTGCCAAAGTAGTACATCGCGTTGCTTGCGTTCATGCTCAGGACGCCGCCGTTCAAGTCGATCGTACCGGTGTAGATCGCGTTGGAAGCGTCGAGATTGAGCGTGCTTTTCGTCGTGGTTTCGCCTTCGGTTTTGCTCCCGGTGACGTAAATGGTCCCACCGAAACTGCCCCCATTGTCCCCGGTGATGTTCATCGAGCCGCCGTCCGTTACGTAGATGCTTCCGTAGTTGGAAGGCTTGGCAGTCTTCAGGTTTCCGGTAATATTCAGTCTGGAACCCGTATGGACGTACATTTCCGCGACCGTATTATCCCCACCGGAGATGGTGAACTCGGTGTTCGCGTTCAGGCAAAATTTTTCAGAAACGGCAAGCGTTCCGCCAGAGATCTCGCCGGTCGTTCCCGCCACGTAGATTTTGGTCGCGGTCAGTTTTCCGCCGGTCATCGTGAAACTGCCGCTGTTGTCCCAGTTGAACATGGTGCTCGTGACTTCAAGCTCGCCGCCGGAAATGATGTACGTTCCGCCCGCTTCAATCGTTTCCGCGACGGTCTTCCCGCCGGTCTGGTTGAACTGGCCCGCTCCGGAAATTTTCGTCACGTTCAGCGTCCCGGCCTCGACCGTGGCCTGGTGGTTTTTCTTTCCGCTGGTCTCTTTGTTGTTTCCAAGGTCCAGAGTGCCGTTAAGCGTCATCGTGCCGGCGCCCTTTTTCACGAACTGGGTCGCGCCCTCCCCGCTGTCCGTGAGAGTCAGCGTGACGTCCCCGCCTTCCGTCGCAGGATTCACGGTCAGCGTGGCGTTGGACCCGACGTTGAAGATCCCGGACTGGTTCACCCCTTCCTTCGAGATCGCCGAAGTCGGAATTCGGGTGCGCATTTTGGTCGTTTTGATCTCTAGCGCCGAATTGTCCGCGAGCGTGAACGCCCCGGCAAGGAAGAAGTTCCCGAAATTGCCGGAGCCCGCGTTCGTCCCGATGATCTGGTTCCCGGTCCCGGAGACGTTGATCGTCCCGAGGTTCGAGTGCGTTGCGCCGGCTTCCGCGGTCGTGATCGTGGCGTTTCCGTTCAGGTTGATCGTTCTCAGAACATTCGGATAGTAACCGAGCGAGTTGCCGGCCCGGAGGTCCAGAACGCCGTAGGAGCCGATGGTCAGGCTCGAGCTGTTCGTGAAGGTGAACTGCTTGTTGACTCGCAGCGTGGTGAAAGCGTCGGCGGTCCCATCGGCGATGATGGTCGGCCCGGTGTACGTGTGGTACACGCTGGCGGCGTCCGGATCGCGATCGAGCGCCAAAGTACCGGCGCCGGTGATCGTCAGCGATCCGGCGGAACCGGTGATTTTCTGAACCACCGTAACGGTCTCGCCGCCGGAAAGAGTGAGCGTCGTATCCTGCGTCAGCGCGCCGCCGTTGGAAAGGTCATCGCCGGTCCACGTCGCCGCCTGTGTTCCAGGAACAAACAACAACACAAACGCGAGGATCAAAAAGGAACGGGTCATATTCTTCACCATCGTTTCGTACGTTTTTTATTTCTATAAACAAAATCAGCAATCACAAGATAGTTTTATTATACACGAATTAAACGTTTTCGCAAGAAAATATTTTAAAAAAAGGAGGAAATTTCCAGAATTCCAGCGAGCAACGTCTTATTCTTCAGTTAATTCTCCCATTCTGCCCCGGCTGCCCTGGCATCATTTTCGTCAATGTTTTCCACTTATACAAATCTTAAAACCCTTTTAATATACAACGCCAAACTCTCCACACAAAAAAACGGCCAGACCGAACGTGAAGCCCGGAATGGCCGAATTGTTTTCTCGTGTGAGCTGGTCCAGGAAAGGGTGATTATTTGCCTTTCGTCAGAGTGATCTGGAACGAATCCGTATCGTCTTCCTTCGCGCCGTCGAAAATCTCAACACCCAGGTTATTGTAGGAGGTCCCTTCAATGGAAATCGTGTAGAAGCCGTAGGACATCCCGCTCAAATTGTCGAGATTATCCGGTGTGCTCGGGCTGCACTGGCCATTGTCGTCAACAGCAATCGGCGTGGTCGTTTTGAGCATACCCTCGTGCAAAGGATCCGGAGTCAGGGTCACCTTCTTGTTAAAGACTTCCTTGGCCGCTTTCCCTTTTTTGTCAACGAATTTCACGATCGGGCAAGTAAGTCCGACTTTCATGTCGATCCAGGCCTGGATACGCGCCTTAATTTCATTTGCGTCGATTGCGCCGTCACCGTTCGTGTCGATACTCTTTGGGCCTTTCAGCGAGAAAAGCATCCCCGGGCACGCTTTCAGTTCATCCGCGTCCAGTTTACTGTCCTTATTCGTATCATAGAGTTCCATCGCCTTGGAGGCAATCTTGCCCGGATCATACGGTGGGACATCAACCGCTTTGGGTTTGCTAAGACCACAGCCGACAGACGCTAAAAGGGCGAGACCGCAAACAATCATCAACAATTTTTTCATCAGTTTTCCCCTGTAATAAAGGTCTTGGGAAACAGGGAAGCCATTGTTCCTGAACAGAATACTCCGTCGGTGTTTCCCTTATTATGAGGTTCCAATCAAATACAAATTGACTATTTACTCTATTATTAACGACGTTCCACTTTTCGTCAAGTCCCCGAATCCACTTTTTTCACAAATTTTTTAAACTTTTACAAAAATTTTTAGCCTGAGGGCATCAATCCGGGCAAAACAACCCATTCTTTTGCGCATTTTATCCACCCAAACCATTTTATCGTTCTTTTCCAACTGGATTTTTCAAAAAAGTTTAACATTTTTGCATCTTGAAGCCTGTACGGATTCCTGGAATGTGCTATAATATCCATAGAAAAGCACCTGATCTCCTTTTTCGTTCGAGGTTCATCCATGGAAACAGCAGACTCTTCCATCAACTTTTATAAAACACTGGCTCGATCACCTCGCGTGATTTTGCCGTCTCTGCTGGCCTGTAACTTCGCAAACCTGGAACGGGATATTCGGGAGCTTGAGAGAGCAGGAGCCCAGGGGCTTCACCTCGATGTCATGGACGGTCATTTCGTCCCGAATCTGAGCATTGGAGTGCCGGTCGTGGAAGCTGTCCGCAAGGTGACCGACCTCGTTCTGGACGTTCACCTTATGCTCTCTGACCCGGAATTTTACTTCGAGCCGTTCCGAAAGGCCGGGGCGGACGGGATCACGTTTCACATCGAAGCGATCGCCGATCAGGAAAAACCGGGCCATAATTATGCGCGGACCGGCTGTCTGCCGGAAGACCTCGCCGACGTGAAGTTCCTTTTCGAAACTCACGTTCATTCAGCCCTCGAAAAAGTCCACCGCCTTGGTGCCGCGGCAGGGCTTTCGCTGATCCCGCCCACAGACATCACTCTGATGAAACCTTTCCTGAGTGAGTGTGAAAATGTACTGGTCATGAGTGTTATGCCCGGTTTTGGCGGACAAAAATTCGATCCTCGCGGGAAGGAGAAACTCGCGTGGCTCCGTGAAAACGCCTCGCCCGAAATGCTCCGAAGTGTGGACGGCGGTGTGAACGAAACGACTCTGATGGACTGCAAACTCAGCGGCGGAACAGGTCTGGTCATGGGAACAGCCATCTTCCGCGGAAATCAGATCCAGGAACGCTTCCAACTGTTAAACAAAGCGTTGCAGGAATAAAGGATTTTCCCAAAACGTTTCAACAACCCCACCCTTTAGAATATGGATTGAGGTGACTTTGGAGAGAATACCTCCAATGCGTATCTCATTTATTTAATTTATTTATGGCTAATTTAACTAAATTTTCATCAGAAAGCACTGCGTCTTTTCTGGAAGAAAAGAATGTGCTGAGATTTTTGATCATTCGTCCCTGCGAAACTACGTACGATATTCAACGCCACATTCAGGGAAATCTGAACCTTCGCTTAACCGAGAACGGCCAGCAGGAAGCCAATCGGCTCGCGGAGGAAATGGTCTCTGAAAATCCCTGCCTGATTTACACATCTCCCAACGTTTCGGCCCTTGAAACAGCGGAGTGTATCGCGTCAAGTCTCCAAATTCAGTGTAAAATCCTGAAAGGACTTCGAAATCAGGATCAGGGCCTTTGGGAAGGCCGCCGGGTCGAGGAAATTCAACGCTTTCAGCCTCGGGTTTACCGACGCGCTGCGAACTCTCCGAACTCCATTGACCCCCCAAACGGGGAGTCGTTTCGCGAGGTCCAAAAGCGCATCCAAACCACCATCGAGTGGCTTCTGAAACGCCATCACTGCGGAACTATCGGCCTGGTTATTTGCGAGCCGCTCGCCAGCCAGTTCCGATGTGCGCTGAAAAGCGAAGAAGCCAAAAACCTCTGGAACTTCATCGGACGCCACGGTCTTTGGGAACCGGTTGAACTTCCTGCCGGCCAAGCGATACCAGCGGGACAAATATAATTACAACTTAGTCAATAAAAAGCAGAAAGAAAGGTTTCTATGTCAGAATCGTGCGATCATAATTGTGAAGGCTGCGCCCATAAATGTGACCATCCGCAAAGCCAAAACCTGAAAGCCGAAATGAATCCCTTGAGTGATGTCAAAAAAGTGATCGCCATTGTAAGCGGTAAGGGAGGGGTCGGAAAGTCTCTCGTCACCGGTCTGTTGGCGTGCCAGGCTAAACGCGCGGGACTGAAAACGGCCATTCTGGACGCCGATATTACCGGGCCTTCCATCCCCAAAATGTTCGGGGTCACCAACCGCGCCCAAGGGTCCGAGGAAGGGATCTTTCCGGAAATTTCCAAGGGTGAAATCGAGCTGATCTCCGTGAATCTGCTGCTTGAAAACGCATCAGACCCGGTTCTCTGGCGTGGGCCGATCATCGCCTCGGTCGTGAAGCAGTTCTGGTCCAATGTGATCTGGAACGACGTTGATTTCATGTTTGTCGATATGCCGCCGGGAACGGGCGACGTCGCTCTGACGGTTTTCCAGTCGCTCCCCATTGCGGGCGTGGTCATCGTCGCTTCGCCGCAGGATCTCGTCTCCATGATCGTCGGAAAAGCGATCAAAATGGCTAATATGATGAACGTCCCGGTCCTCGGACTGGTCGAAAACATGAGTTACATCGAATGCCCGGACTGCGGAAAGAAGATTTCTGTCTTCGGCGAGAGCAAAATCGACCGGCTTGCTGCCGAGTTTGACCTTCCGATCCTCGCCCAACTGCCGATCGACCCGAAAATTGCTGAAGCCTGCGACGCGGGAAACATCGAATCGATCGTGAAAGATTTCTTCAACGCAGACCTTTTAAATAGCTGGAAGTAAAGAATCCCAAGTCAGCCTAAACGATCAAAAGTCTTTGAGTGAACCCCGCTCAAAGACTTTTTTGATTTTTGTTCTTTATTCTGTTCTTTCCCGCCATTTCACAAACTGCCGGGCTATGATACTCACCACGATCAGCTGGTACGCATGGTATAACATCGTCGGGAGAAGAAGCACGCCCGCAAGTTGAGGGTCTGGAAGGATCACTTTACTCATCGTGGCCCCGTGAACCAGTGACTTCTTCGAGCCGCAAAACAGGGTGGTGACCCGGTCCTCATAGCTAAATCTGAGCAGATGACAGACCAGATCCACAATAAAAAAGACTACGAAGAAAAGCCCAACCATCCCAATGGACAGAAGGATCAGCGTCGAAAGGGTCATGCCGGCGAACATTTTATGTGCGAAGGAGTGGCAGAACGACGTATAGACGATCAAAAGGATGATCCCCTGGTCGAACCTCCTCAACATTTTGTCGTACCGCTCGGAAAACCACCCCAGCGGTCCGTGGAGGCAGATCCCCAAAACGACCGGCACGATGACCAGAAAAATCAGGTTCAGGATCACGCTCCCCAGCTCCTGCCCCCCCGAGGACGCGCCGACGAAAATCTGCATCCAGACCGGCGTGATGAAGACGCCCAGAAGACTGGAAATGCTCGCGTCGAAAATCGCAGCCGGGACGTTTCCCCGAGCGATGTTCACCATAACGACCGACGACGAGACCGTCGAGGGAAGAGTCGCGAGGAAGAAAATCCCATACCAAAGCCAGGTCGTGCTCTGGTCGGCTCCACGTGTAAAGTACCACGTCAAAGGGAGAACCAACAGCGGAAAGAGCACAAACGTCGAAAGATGTACCACGATATGCAAGCGGTAGTTCTTCAATCCCTCGTAAATCTTCTGCCAGTTCAGTCGAACACCGTAAAAAAAGAAAATGACCGTCACACCATACCTGGCCACAGTCGAAAGTGAGAACAGTTTCTCGCTCGCTCCCGGGGGCGGGTAAAGCCACGCAAGAAAAATCGCCCCAAAGAGGGAAAGAATAAAACCGTCAAGACCTATTTTCTTTAGCAGATTCTTCATGATTTAAAAAAAGAGTGTTTCACGTGAAACACTCTGGTTCGTTGCAGTACTTTTTAACTCTTAAAAAACTCCATCAGGCTGGAGAAGTCGTCGTTATTGCGGAAGTAAATTTCCAGTTTGCCTTTGCCGTTCGAGTCTGCGGTAAGTTTGACCTTCAAATCGAGTATATCCTGAAGCTGACGCTCCAGCTCCAGAACGTGCGGGCTCTTTGTCTTCTTGCGTGTACCACTCGTCGGGGCCGTGACAGTGTTAATGCTCTCTTCCTTGCGTTCACTGACAGTTTTACCATTCCAGTCCTCGATTACCTGCTCGGTCTGTCGAACGGAAAGGTTTTCATTAACGATCCGGTTCGCCATTTCGAGCTGGTCCTGACTTTTCTTCAGCTTGAGGATCGCACGAGCGTGCCCTTGCGTCATTTTTTCATCGATGACCATCTGCTGAACCTCCGACGGGAGATCCAGAAGCCGCTGCAGGTTTGCAATCGTTGAACGATCCAAACGCAATCGTTTCGCCAAATCTTCCTGCTTGCAATGGTTCGCTTCGAGGTAACGCTTGAAAGACGTTGCTTTTTCAATCGGGTTCAGGTCTTTGCGCTGAAGGTTTTCCACGAGTGCAAGCTCCGCCATTTCCCGGTCGGTCGCCTCGATAATCGTAACGGGGACCTGCGTCCAGCCGAGTTTCAGGGCCGCGCGAAAACGACGTTCCCCTGCCACGAGCTGATACCGGGCACGAAACTCACGCACCACAATCGGCTGAAGGAGCCCATGCGCTTTCATGCTTTCCGCCAGTTCGTTGATTTCCTTCGCCTGAAAAACTTCTCGCGGCTGCCACGGGTTGGAATCAATCAAGGAAACCGAAATATTGTAGATCCTGTCCTCGTCGTCCGTATTCTCGGCTTGAGTTATCCGGTCGGAAATCGGCGTTTCATCGACATCAAGAATTTCCGGCTTCACGGTCTTGCGTTTCGAATCATCCCCAGAGTTCATATAGTCGAGCAGCGTTTTGGACTCTCCCCCCCCACTTTCCTCTTTCGTTTCAGCGATCCCCTTAAAATTCTTGACTTCCTCAGAAAGAGCTTCCACTTCACTCGTCACATCGGCTAAATCGTCTTTCATCGAGCTGAAATGGTAAACCTCAGAATCATTATCCTCTTCCGTGCCTGTTTCCTCCTCATCGGCAAAAATCGAGGCTCGGAACTGCGTTCCATCGTGCGCCAATTCATCCGCAAAATTTTTGGGAGAAATGACTCCTTCCGTCACATCGATTTTCCCGCCGTATGTTTCCCCATCTTCTCTTTCGAAAAACTCCTCCTTTTGTTCTTTTTCCTCGCGCAGATCCAGCAGATCCTGCAACCCACGCCCCAATTTTTTACTCTTCCTGCTCATTTTCAAAGACCTCCATGCACAATTCAATGTAAGCTCTCGCGCCGCGTGACCGCGGAGCATACTCAATTACAGGCTTTCCGTAGCTCGAAGCCTCCGGGATCGCCACATCCCAGGGGATCTCTGTCTGGAAAACCACTTCGCCAAAGTAATCCCTCACTTCAGCCTGTACCTCACGAGTCAATTCAAGTGTCGATTTGACCATCGTGAACAAAATCCCGGTGGATTGCCACCGATCTTTCTCGATGAGCGAGGTCATTTTCGAAACGCCCTCCATCGCGAAAAATTCACACTCGATCGGTATCAGAATCTCGGTGGAACAATCCAATGCCGTTTTCGTCAGAGGCGAAATCGCCGGCGGGGAGTCAATCAGAACATAATCGTAAGACCGAAACCCCGTCTGAAGCATCTCGCGCAAACGCTCCGTCTGCTCGTTCTTTCCTTTAGCCAGAACCTTGGCGTCGCCATAACTCTTACTTCCGGGAAGAATAAAAAGTTTCGGCCAGTCCGTCGCAACGACGGATTCCGCCCACGGTGCGCCTGTAGCCAGAGGATGATGATCCGTGGGCTTTCTGTTCAGGCCGCTCGTCGCGTTGCACTGGGGATCCAGATCTGCGATGAGCGTTTTGAAACCCGCCCGAGCGAAACACGCACCCAGATTAATGGCGGTGGTCGTTTTGCCAACTCCGCCTTTCTGGTTCATGACACAAATAATCTGGCCCATGTTACGCCCTTTTTGGAAGCGATTTGAGTGCTTTTAACTTATCAACGGCCCAGAAACAAAAATGTTTCACGTGAAACGCGATTTTTTACCCCTCGACCGATCGGAAAACCAGACCGGAAAGGAGCTTCGGGTAGAAGTACGTGCTCTTCTGCGGCATACGTTCTCCTTCCAGACACAGCGTTTTAATATTTTCCACCGTCGCCGGCATCACGAGAGCCGCAAGCGGATATTTGCCCGGATCTGCTTTCAAATCATCAACGACTTCGGAAACGAGGTGCACATAAGTCGGTTTTGGAGCGTTTGGCTGATCGAGCAGCGTATCCATCACCAGTTTGTGAAGAATACTGACTCCCAGATTACGCCAATCTTCCGAGTGGTCCGCGGCGACTCCATCCTCAGCCATTTTTTCACGGCCCGCTTCTGTCAGCGAGGCAATCGTCCAAGTATCGTCCTTCGTCGTGTAGAAAGCAATATTATCCTGGCTTCCCATCGATTCGATCTCTTCCCAAACGTCCGTAGCCATTTCAGGACCTGTCCCGGCTTTGGTACAGGTAAAGCAGTCGCCCAGTTTGGCGGCCAGTTCATCCGACGTCATTTCCGGAATTCCCGGGAACAGACGGTGAGTAGGAAGGACCGCCAGTCCATCATCTTCCATCGCGACAAACATCGTAAGGACGTAATGCGCCGGGTGCGTGGCCGGGATCCCCTGCTGCTTGAGCTGGGCGAGATAATTGCACGCAGTTTCGTAACGATGATGACCGTCCGCAATGAAAACCGGCTTTTTGCCAATGGCGGCCTGAACCTCCGCAATGACCTGCGGGTTCGTCACCACCCACATTCGATGGATAACGCCCAAATGATCCACGGCTTCGAGCGGCGTTTTCCCCTCGATCGCGGTTTCCAAAATGCTCAGAACCGAGTTTTCCGCATCCGGGTACAGACCAAAAATCTGGCTGAGTTGCGCTTTCGTCGTGGTCGTAAGCATCAGGCGGTCAGCTTTTGCCGCGGCGTGAGTCAATTCGTGCGGGAATACACACCCCTGGCCGAACGGCTGAACTTCCAGACCGGCCATGAACCCTTTGCGCGTGTAGGTTTTCCCGGCGTATTCGAAAATCTGGTAGTAAACATAAATGGCCGGGTCAGCTTCGGTGAAAAGAACGCCCTCGTCGAGCCATTTTTTCATGATTTTCCGGGCGCGAGTGTATCGATTGTCCGTCTCATCGTCTGTCGGTTTCGTTTTGTTGAGAATCAGGCGAACACAATTATTCGGATGTTTGGCGTACAGTTCGTCCTGAAATTCCGGGCTGATTACGTCGTACGGCGGAGCGATGACATCGGAAAGCGCACCGACCTGGCCGAGATTATAACGAATTCCATTGATTGGCTGAATGTTTGGCATAATGAACTCCTCCGAAATGCCTGATTTCGATAAACGAATAAAAAGGAAAAGGGAATTTGAAACGCTGTAACTATTTTCGCAGAATTTTGTTTTTTGTCAATGGGGTATGTTTCACGTGAAACATGAAAATCTGAGGCTTATTCCACGAATTCCGGCTCGACGAGTTTCGGAATCAGCCCCGCCTCGTAGCCGCGTTTCAGCAGAAGCCGGACAGATTCCCGACCTCTCGGGCCAAAATCGAGCGTCCAGTCGTTCACGTACATCCCGATGAACCTGTCCGCGAGTTGCAAATCCAGGCCGCGCCCGAAATTCAAAGCGTACTCCACGGCTTCTTTTCGGTGGTCAAGACCGTATTGAATACTGGCTTTCAGAAGACGGTTCACCTCGTGAATGTTTTCCGGGCCAAGGTCTCGCCGGATGCCATTCGCTCCAAGAGGAAGCGGAAAACCGGTCTGCTCCATCCACCAGACTCCCGTATCGACGATGAGTTTCAGCCCCTGGTTCATATACGTGAGCTGACCCTCGTGAATGATCAGACCTGCCGCAACTTCCTGTCCTGCGTTTTCGCCCTCAAGGACTTTTCCCGCCTCGACGTAATCCAAAATCCGGTCAAATGGACAAATTACATAATTAAACGGGCCTTCCATGAACATTCCGGCGGCCAGGAACGCGGTCGTCATCGTACCAGGAACCGCAATCGTTTTCTGGCGAAGCTCCGCTTTCGTGAAGTTTTCCTTCGCGACGATCATCGGGCCGTAATTATCCCCCATACTCGCCCCACACGGACAAAGCATATAAATATCGTTCAAATACGCATAAGCGTGAAGACTCAAGGCTGTCAGTTCGTAGAAACCGGTGTGAGCCATCTGATTCAGAGTTTCAATATCCACCAGCTTGTGCGTAAACCGATACTTACCCGTCTCGAGGCAGTTTTTCGCCAGCGCATAGAACATAAAAGCATCGTCCGGGTCCGGGCTGTGCGCGACTTTGATCAGAATGGATTCGTTGACTTCAGAAGCCATATTTTTCTCCCTGGTGTTTAAATATAATGGATTTAATGGATGAAATCGGGGTTCAAAACTCTTTTTTGTATTTTAACGAAAAGGACGAAAAAAGAAAAGGGCCCCACCTTGAAAATTTCCCTAAATTTTTATAAAATATTAGAGACTTTTCCAATTTACCCGTTCTGGAGGATTCCATGCCTGATTTTTGTGTGATTTTACCCGCTGCCGGAAAGAGCAGCCGGTTTGGTGATCTGAACTACAAAAAGCCTTTTGCCCCGCTAAATAATCGGGCGGTCTGGCTTCATACCGCCCAGTATTTCCTGAACCGCAAGGACGTCGCTCAGGTCATTCTGGTCGTTTCCCCCGAGGATTATGAAGATGTTCTGATCAAGTATAATGCCGAAATCTCCATCAACGACGTGGACGTGGTCAAAGGCGGGGCCGAACGCTCAGACTCGATCGAAAACGCCATCTCGATCATCCGCCCCGAGTGCGATTACGTATGCGTCCATGACGCGGCAAGACCCTGCCTGATGAACAGCTGGATCGATGACGTGTTCCGGACGGCCATCCAAACCGGCGCGGCCATGCTGGCGGTCCCGGTTTCTGACTCACTTAAACGGGTCGTCCCAAACCAAAACTCTGGCCGTGGGAAACGCGGAAAACCCCGGGAACTCTCTCTCGACTCACTGATTCCCGACGATCCCGAGCCGCAAGCCGTGGGCGACGGTGTAATTACCGAGTCCGTGGACCGTTCCAACATCTGGCGTGCCCAGACCCCACAGGTTTTTCGCCGGGACTGGTTCGAGGAAGTTTACGCCCGCCGTCCCCGTGGGAAATCGGCACTGACGACAGACGACTCGATGCTTTTCGAACAGGCCGGCCATGCGGTGTACGTTGTCGAGGCATCGGCGCTAAACATCAAAATCACGACCCGGTCGGACCTTCAGCTCGCTGAGGCTATTCTGAAGATTCTGCCTGGCCCGAAGAAAAACGTTTTTCACCCTTTTGCAGACGAGGACCTTTTCAGGTGATTCCTATGAAAAACGACTTGAAAAACACGTTGGCGGCGCTCTGTACTCTGGTATTCCTCACCCTCTTTTTCTCAGTCCGGCAAAACGTACAGGCTGCGGACGTTCTGGTCCTGAAAAATGGTGGTCGGGTCCAAGGACAATTCCTCGTCCCTCCTGCTAACGAGGACCTGGTTTACAAATTCCGGACCGCCGAAGGAATCGAGATCCAGATCGCCCGAAGCGAGGTGGAATCCGTTGAGAAAATGGCGGCTCAATCTGCTCTGGAAGAATACGAAAAGAAAAAAGCTGCGGCCGCAGACGATGTTGAGGGAAATCTCACGCTCGCCCAGTGGTGTGCGGAAAACGGAATGCAAAATCAGAAGAAAGCCCACTACGAACGCGTTCTGGAACTGGACCCGGAAAATCAGATCGCTCGCCGGGGACTCGGCTTCAAAAAAATGATCGACGGGCAGTGGCGCACCTCCAACGACGAGATGGAGGAACAGGGAAAAGTCAAGATCAACGGCCGTTGGGTCTCGAAGCAGGAGAAGGAACTGCTGGAGAAGCAAAAGGCCGAGAAAATCAAAACCAGCAAAATGACCCAGGAAATCAGGAAATGGGTCAAGAAGATCGGGACCCGCTATGAAGAGGACGCGCTTGCCGAGCTGGAGGGTTTACGTGACCCCATCGCAGTCCCGGGAATCCTTCAGGTTTATGAGACTGAGAAACGTCCGCACGTCCGCAAGATTTTGATTAAATGCCTTGGCAGAATCGGGAATCAGGCGGCTTTGAGCGCGTTGCTGCAAATCTCCGTGGACGAGAAAATCGAGGAACTGCGTCTCTCCGCCCTCGACGAAGTGATGCCACATAAAGGTCCCGGAGTGACCGAGTACTACATCGCCCGTCTTTCCCCAAAGAGATCAACTCACGAGCAGTTGAATTACGCCGCGTATGCTCTCGGAGCGTTGCAGGATTCCTCGGCAGTGCCCGCTCTTATTCAGGCGCTGGAAACGACGCATAAATTCCAGGTCCAGACAGGCAGCTCCAACGGCTCGACCAGCGCAACGGCCGGGCGATCCTCATCCGGCGGCGGAGGAATGGGGTTTGGAGTGGGCGGCAAAACCATCACCATTTCGAAACCTATGCAGAATCCCGAGGTTCTGGAATCTCTCAAGAAACTGACTGGCATGAATTTCTATTACGATCAGCCACAATGGATCCGTTGGTACCAAAACAAGACTGGCGGCGCAGGCGCGTCCATTCGGCCTGAAAAATAGGAAACCCCGTGTGGGGAGACACTTCCGGCATCGTTTTTTAACTAGGCGGGAAGTGTCATCTCCTCAGGTCAGCATTCTTGGGACTGAACCAGGGCCTTTAAAATGTTTCACGTGAAACATTTTGACCCTATGCACCTCACAAGCTGAACAATTTAAGGAATTTAAGAAAAATACGCGAAGTAGCAAAACCTTTTCTTTTTCTCTTGTTTGGACTGAAAAAATATTTACCCTTTCCCTTTATTTTAGCCATCTTAAACCAAATATTGCTCTAAAATCAATTTTTTCAAGAAATCTTTTAAAATTCCAAAAAAATCGTTAAAGTTTTCGGAATCCGACCTTGCAAAAGTTTTTAAAATGGTTTATACTACCCGTCTGTTATAGAAATCGAGGGGGGCTTGAATTGCTATACGGTTTTTCACTGGACGTAAAAGAGCGCATACGCCAGGCCATTAATATCGTGGACTTGGTCGGTGAATACGTTCAGCTTCAGCCAAAAGGCAGAGTTTACGTTGGTTTGTGCCCATGGCACGACGATTCTAAACCAAGTCTCCAGGTCGATCCAGAGCGCCAGACGTTTCGTTGCTGGGTTTGCGCAGACGGTGGAGACATTTTCTCGTTCATGATGAAAATCGAGAACGTCTCGTTTCCAGAGGCGCTCCAGATGCTCGCGGACCGTGCGGGAATCGAACTCCCGAAAAAGCCGCAAAAACATCGCTCTCGGCCTTACAACTCTGATTTCTCTTCCGCGCGTGGCTCAAAGGACATTTCCCCGGATTCCGCTGATCCTCAAAACGAAGGCGAACCCTCAAACGAACCGGATTATTCCACATTTTCAGGGAAAAAAGCCCTTTACGAAGCCGCCAACTGGGCAGAGACGCAGTACCACGAGTACTTTTTGAGCCTTCCGGAATCGCATCCCGCTCGGGTGTACCTGAACGAACGCGGAATTTCGCCGGAAAACGTCAGGAAATTCAGAATCGGTTTCGCGCCGGACGACTGGAACTGGCTCAAAGAGCGCGCAGGCCGGAATTCCTCGCTCCTGAAGGACCTGAGAACAACCGGTTACCTCGGTTTTTCGGAGGAGCGCAAGTCGCTTTACGAGCGTTTTCGCGGGCGGCTCCTTTTCCCGATCCACGACGCTCAAGGGCGCAGCGTCGGCATCGGCGGCCGAGTGATCCCTGGGATCCCCACGTCGAACGAGTCGGCGAAGTATTTAAATACGCCCGAAACGCCGCTTTTTTCGAAGCACCGCCTTTTGTACGGTCTGGACCTTGCCCGGCCGTCGATCCGCAGCAAAAAGCGTGTCCTCGTGATGGAGGGCTACACCGACACAATCATCGCGCATCAGTACGGTTTTACCGAAGCGGTCGCGGTCCTTGGAACGGCACTGGGAATTAATCACATTCAGATTTTGAGTCGTCTGGCCGACCAGATTTACCTCGTGCTGGACGGTGACGAGCCGGGCCAGAAGCGTGCGGCGCAGGTCCTTGAGCTTTTCGTCGCGGAAAAGGTGGACGTTAGGATCCTCACGCTTCCGGAGGAGGACGACCCGGCTGAATACCTTACGGATTACGGCGCGGAAAAGTTCGAGGAATTAATACAAACCCGGAGCAATGACGCGCTGACTCACGCCTTTCAGCTTTACACGAAAGGCCTTGATTTCACGAACATTCACCAGTCCGAGCAGGCGTTGGACAAACTTCTGGGGCTGATCGCGAGCGGCACGCTCAAGAATGGCGGGAACGATTTTGGAACGCTTTCCTTCCGCGAGGAAAAAATGCTCCAGCAGCTGGCGTTTTCGTTTTCGATCTCGGAGGATTTCCTCCGCCGCCGCCTGAAAGAGATCCGAGGCAAAGCGCTGCACGACGCCCGGATGCGCGAGCGCTGGCAGGAAATGCGTGAGCAGGAGGAGGAAACGCAGGAGCAGATCCTTCCGACGCCGACAGGCGATTCGACCGAAACCAAATCCGATGGCCCCGAGGTTTATGATGAATCCGAGGCGTATTCGGACGGCGAAGAAACGTTTTACGAGGATCCCGACGTTTCAGAATCCGATTCGGCACAAATCAAAACCCAGGTTTCCAACCCTCAGGAGCTCGCGTTGGAACCGACCCTTCTGACGCGGGAAGCGTTCGAGGAACACGCCGATGAGGTGGACTGGGAGATTTTCGGGCGGATCAACGCCTGGGAGAAGGAAATCGTGGAGATCCTGCTCGTCTGGCCGGGGCTTTTGAGCGAAGTCCGAAGCCACACGACCCCCGAGCGTTTCCTGTACGTTCCGGCCCGCGAGTTTTTCCTTCGGATGTGCGAGATGGCCGACGAGGGAATGGAGCCCACGTTCGAGCACGTGCTTTCCTCGTTCGAGTCGCAGTCGATGAAGAGCTGGCTGGTTCAAATGGAAGCGGAAAATATATGGAATCGCGAAAGTAAAACCGAGGAACAGGTCAAAGGGCTTCTGGAACCGATCATGGCGAATTTCGCGCTTTTCCACCTGAACAGCCGCAAGCCTCAGGACCTTTCGGTTTTCAACTCGGCGAGATTGAACCGCGAGCAGAAAATTAATTTATTGGAACAACTTATTCTGGAAACCCAGAGGAAAAATGGGCTTTCGTCAGAAAATCATACAGAAGAACCAGGAGAGGAAGAGTAAATAATTCAGGACAAAACCGTATGGAAACGTTTTTTCCTGACTCCTTCACTACTACCGAACACAAAATTCACTTCCGTTCATCAGTCTGGGGCAGAGTCACGGCTGATAGTGAAATTTTCACGAAAAAACGGTTTAATTCGATTGGAACCTTAGTGCATCAGGGAAGATGCAAGGAGATGACATGAATTTGTTAAAAGAAAAAGTCCAGCCTTTGATCGAACGCGGCAAACAGCAGGGATGCTTGACCTTCAGCGAGGTACAACAGTATTTCGCCTCGGAAAATCTCAGCGCGTACGACATTCAGGAGATCTACCAGAGCATTGAAAAAGCAGGGATTCTTCTCCTTGAAAAGGCGATGGAGCCAATGACCTACGGCGGGTCGGAAGCATCCATAGAGGATCTGGACTTTTCTGAAGAATTTCCCATTGACCTCCCGGTTCATTCCTCTTCACGCATACGCGATGAAGATGATTTCTACGATGACGAAGAAAACGGCTCTTTCTTCCTCGACGACATTTCTGACGAACCCCCGTCCAGGACTGGCGCTGACCCAGTCCGTGTTTACATGGCTGACATGTCAGACATCCCGCTTCTGTCACGGGAAGAAGAAATGCGGCTTGCCCGTAAAATCGAGAGGCTGCGCAAAAAATTCCGCCGTGCGATTCTGAGCAGCTTCGTCTCCATGCGCCACACGATTAACACGCTGAAAAAAGTCCATAGTGGTTCCCTTCCGTTCGACCGCACGATCAAAGTCTCCATGACCGAAGAACTGAGCAAAGAACAAATCCTGGCCCGAATGCCGGAAAACCTCGCGACACTGGACGCTCTTTCCCGCCGAAGCACGCGCTGCTTCAAGAAAATGATCTCCCACAAAACCTCCTCCGAAGAAAAACGTGAAGCGCGCAAACAATTTCTGAATATTCGCCGCAAAATGATCTACCTTGTTGAGGAGTTAAGTCTGCGCACACGCCGGATCCACGCCATGACGACCCAGCTTGAGCAGCTTGCGAACCGGATGCTGGAATTGCGCGAGAAACTTCGTACCGGCAAATCGTCCCTGTCTCCCCTGCGCCGCCATCAGTTACGCCGGGAACTCTACAATTTAATGATGCTCACGCACGACCGTCCCTCCGGTTTGTCCCGCCGGGTGGCTCACATGAAGCAATGCTGCAAAGAATACGAAAATGCGAAGAGCCAACTCTCTTGCGGGAATCTTCGTCTGGTGGTTTCCGTCGCGAAACGGTTCCGGAACCGTGGTTTGAGCTTCCTCGATTTGATTCAGGAAGGGAATACCGGCCTCATGCGTGCTGTTGACAAATACGAGTACCGCCGCGGTAACAAATTTTCAACCTACGCGACCTGGTGGATCCGCCAGGCGATTACCCGTGCCATTTCCGAACAGGCCCGGACGATCCGCATTCCGGTCCACATGATCGACCTCATGACGAAAATGCGTCATTCCCAGCAGGCTCTTCAGCAGGAACTTGGCCGTGAGCCCACTCAGGAAGAAGCCGCGAAAGCCGCCAAACTTTCCATCGAAGACTACAATCGTGTCACGAACTTCTCCAGAAACCCGATCAGCCTTGATCGTCCAATCGGCGACAATGACGATAACTGTTTCAATGAGTTCGTAGATGACACGCGCATGGAGAAGCCGGAACACGTCGCCTCGAACGAAATGCTTCATGACAAACTGGAAGCAATCCTTAATACGCTTTCACCCCGTGAACGCCGAATCATCCGTTTGCGTTACGGACTTGATAACGGGTACTGCTACACACTGGAAGAGCTGGGGAAAATCTTTCACGTGACTCGTGAGCGTATTCGTCAGATCGAAACAAAGGCCATGAAGAAACTCCAGCAGCCGAACCGGTGCCAGCAACTGGTCGGATTCCTGGAAAAAGTCAACTGATTTTGACTGTATGCGCCAGAAAGAGGTCGTAGTCAGCGTTTCGGCTCGTTGAAAAAAGAAAATACATTTTCATTTTTTCCAGAACCAGACCGCTGGCCGCGGCCTTTGTTTTTAGACCATAAATCACGGACGTTCGTCCTGTGACTTTCCGACAGAAAGGAACCTTATGCCCGTCACCATTCAAACCGCACGCCCCGACCAGTGGCTCGAAATCGCCCACCTGATTTACCACTCCACAAACGCCTGGTACGAGAAAAACCGGGGGTTTAAGGCTTTTTCTGCCGAACCAGATTGTGGGCTTCTTTTCCCGCGGACCTACGCCGCTCTCGATGGCCCGGAAAACACGATCATTGCGTGGGATTCTGACGAAAACCGAATCGTAGGGTCCTGTTTCGTTCATCCCCGCAAAACGCATATTTCTCTCGGGATCCTGAACGTTCACCCGGATGCGTTCGGGAAGCACATCGCACCGAAAATCATGACTCACATCGCGGCAATGGCTCAGGCCGCTAGTAAACCTCTGCGTCTGGTTTCAAGCGCGATGAATCTTGATTCTTTCTCGGTTTACAGCCGGCTCGGCTTTATTCCGTATGAGATTTACCAAGACCTGATGATCCCGAATTTTGAGCCGGATGCGATTCGGCTTTCGCCTGAAGTCCAGGTATTTGTGGGCCGAGTTCGTGAAGCGGTCCCGGAGGACGTTCCGGGAATCGTCGCTCTTGAAAGGTCACAAACCGGATTGGAACATGAACGGGATTATACGTACTTCATCCAGAATACGGACGGAATCTGGAAAACGTGGGTCCTGGAAGACTCCGATGGGAAAATCGGCGCAGTTCTGGGTTCCGTCTTTGACCCGGGAAGCTGTATGCTGGGGCCTGGCGTGATGCAAACTGAAAACCAGATGCTGGCGTTGATCTTCACCGCTCTTTCCGCTCGCAAAAAACAGGGCGCAACACCAATCTTCCTCGTTCCCTCCAAGTGCTCGGAAGCCATTCGGACGCTCTATTTCTGGGGGGCGAGAAATACGGAGATCCATGTCGGTCAGTGCCTCGGCGGCTGCGACGCGCCAAGGGGGATCGTTATGCCAACCTTTATGCCTGAGTGATACTAATATTTCCCGAAAATATTTTCCCAGACTGCCTTGACAACGCATTTGTCCCATATTATAATATAGGGTTAAATAGTACCGTGACTTTTTATGGAAACGAGATTTTCAGAAGTCGCCGCGTTTATCGATTCATTTTCTAAACTATCCGGAATAAGGATTTTCCAATGATTTCAAAACTTCAAAGCTGGCTTTTGCCTCTCCTTTTATTTTGTTTCACCCTTGGCGGTTTCGCTCGGGCAGAATCGGAAATCCAGACATTCATGACGATCAGTGTTTCCAGCTGGAATTCGTTCATGAACGACCTGAAAACCATCGGGGAAACCTCCTCGAACCCGGCATTTGCCTCTCTGGTGGAAGGACCTGTTCGTTTTTACCTTGGTAAAGACATGATGAAAGCCGCTGACCTGAACGCTCCGATTGGTGTGGCCCTGCAGAGATTTAAAGGCGAATCCGCCGACAATACGGCCCTGATTTTCTGCTTCCCGATCAAAGAAGCCTCTACCCTGCTCGACTTTCTGACGAAAAAGCAGGATATTGATCTGGAATTCACCCAACGTGAAGACGGGGTCATTGAATGGGATGGTTGGTACCTGAAAGAAGTCGGTGGTTTCACTTGGCTTGTGACGGACGAACGTCAGCTGGCCCAGTTGGATTCCGTGGACCCGAAAACCTTTTTCCTGATGAAAGATGGTCAGAGCCTTCAGCTCACATTTGACCCGCAGGGTTTTCCGGAACTTCCGGTCCAGGTCTCCGTGGCGTTTAGCGAAGGTTCCGAACTGGCGCTCGAAAAAGAGGAAGATGAAACGGACGAAGAGTTTGAGCTGCGCAAAAAACAGGCCGAGGAGCAGAAAAAACAGTTGAAAGCGCTTCTGGACTCCATGCGGATGATCTCGATGGGAATCGGTGTCAATCCGGACGAAAAAACACTGGCCCTGAACACGCTGGTTTCTTTCTTCCCCGATTCGGAAGGATTGAAGCTCCTGAAAAGCGCATACAGCAAGAAGCCCCGTTTCACAGGTTTCGCACAGGCACCGGGGCTATTTCGCGGGTATGGCATTTCGATGAGTATTCCAAGTTCTGAAGAAGTCCGGAATATTCAGACTAATATTACCCTCAAAAATCTGGAAAAGCTCCTTGGCGAAGACGGCAAAAAACTTTTCAGCTCCGACTTGGTGAAACCGATCCTGGAAGAAATGTTCAGCCAGTCAGAGAATCAATCCGGTTACGTTCTGGACGGGAAAATCGGCGCACACAATCTGATTTACGCCTCGACTACTACCCAGCTCGCGAAAATGCAGGAGCTTTGCGAAAAATCCGTAGAACTCCTGAAACAGAAAACAGGCGACAAATTCAAGGACGAGTGGTTCCAGACCAATGTCAAGGCCCATGGTATGACATTCAGTCAGCTGACAGTTCCGACGGGTGAATTATTCCGGATCATCAACGATCAGATCGAAGAAAAAGGCGATGAGAACGAACTGGAAGCCCTGAAAACCTGGATCGGTGAAACTCTCACGTTCGTCGTTGGAGGAAAAGACGATCAACTTTATGTTGGCATTGGAAGCAATCCGATCGAAAAGCTGGGAGAATGTCTGAACCATCAGCCGGCTCAACATCTTTCCGAGTCCTCGATCGATCTGCGCGCCTTGTTCAGTTACCTCGAGGAATTTATGGTTTTCGCCCGCGAAAACAAACTTGTTGGTTTCGGGGGAAAAATCGAAACAAAAACGATTACCCCAGGCGAAGCCGAAGAAGAGGATGAAGAGGAACTCTTTGAGGAAAAGTCTGAAGAAGATGCTCTGAAGGACATGAAAAAGATCGAATCCCTGATGGGGGTCCTGAACGAAATGATGGAGGACACGGAAAAGACCAACCTCCGTATGACGATGGACGCTTCGGAAAATGATTTTCAGATACAAGTCCTGGGAGAAGAAGGACTTCTGAAAATCATCGGTATGCTTCCTGGCCTGATCATGATGAACGCACTTTGAGAGGAACCGTGAATGACGGATTACACACCCTACCAGCAAAAAATCATCAAGCGTTACTACGACAATTACGACGATTTGGGCCGCCAGCGTCTCGGTGAACTCGCGACAGATCTTTATCTCGCCGAGGGCAAAAAACTCGCGAACGGCTGGAAACGCGCGGAAGAAATTATGCGCAGACTGAAAGTCCCGGAAACACGGATCCAAATCATTATGGAGTCGAAAGATCCCGCAATGCTCGCGAAGCTGGTGAAAGACCTGGGTTAAACCTGGCTGGTTCAAGGCAAAACTGATCCAATCGTTAAAAGTCCTGATGATTGGGTCAGTTTTTTTATTTTTTCTTTTTAGAACGCGCTGTCGATCGTGATATTATACGCCTTGAACTTCATCGTTTTCAGATTCACGTCCACACTTCCTGCCTTTGTTTCGTTCCGGCGTCCTCCACGAAATTCCTGCTGAACGATGTAAACCGGGATATTGGGTTCCCCCTCGATCGAGCAGGTGTCTTTTTCCTGCGAATACTTCAGCACAGAGCCTTCCACGGAGAGTGTACTGTTTTCCAGGTGTACGTTTCGTCTGGCCTGGATCTCCACCTTTTTTTCATTGAAGTCTTCCATCTGGAGAGAACCGCCCTGAATCGTCGGAATTTGGTTCACGAAAATCTCCTCACACCGGAACTGGAACCCCTTTTCGGGAATTTTCCTTGGATCGATGCGTGTTTCGGTAATTCTGTATTCCAGGTTTGGAACCGGCTGGGCGAGGGCGGAAATTCGTCCTTTGACGCTGAATTCTCCCTCCGCGAGTTTTCCCGTAATTCCCTGATTATACTCCATCAAAATCTGGAACCATTCTTTCTTCTTATATGTATCGGGTTCAAATTCCAGCGCGGAAGTCCCTCCCTCGGGTAAAACATTCCCAACAGACCCCAGATGAGTGAGGCGCAAAGAGCCGGTCCCTGTAACACTCACCGTCAACGTTTCCGGGAAGAAATTCAGGAAATCCGTGTTTAATTCAAAAATGTCCGTCATTTCGGCCATCGGCGTAAAATTCTTGTGCAAGAGCTTCACGTTATGCTCCGCTGACACGTTCTGGAAGAAATCCATGGCCGAGATCTCTCCCTTCGAGGAAATCTGCGGCGGCGAGCTGAGCTGGATCCGCTCGGCGAGATCTGCGTAAATCAAATCGGCACAGAGAGAAGTATAGCCCATTTTGATCTGAACCTGATCCTTGGCAGCAATTTTCTGACCATTAAAGGAAAGTCCTTTCTCCCAGGAAATGAGTGTTTCCGTCATGGAGGAGTAATTCAGCCCCATTCCCGCGTTCTCTCTGGTGTAAACGTGCATCTTTCCGGCACCAGTAATATCGATCCGGTTGGCGGCACAATTCAGTGCCATTTGAGAACTTTCCAAACGGACCCCTAAACCGGACAAATAGGAACCCGGGCCTGAAATCTCGCATTGAAGCGTCTGTGGATGAAGGTCCTGCAAAAAAACCCGCCGTGCCTGAAGTGAAACCTTCTGTTCGCTCGTAAGCATTGGATCTTCCTCACGAAGCAGGATCGGGGCTTGCTCTGTACCTTCCAGTGCCACTCTCCGAATAAAAAATCCTTCTTTACCAGGCAAAAGCAGTATCTGACCTTTCAAATCTCCAGCGTCCAGAGAAAAATGACGTATTTTTGACTCATCTCCCAACGAGGGATCCAGCGGTCTGTTTCCGGCCTGCATAAAGCCTCCCAAGGGAGATGCGCCCCCTGGGACCTGCTGACGTTCTGCTTTTTTGATCTGCTGAAGCTCCGGCGGAAGAGTGGACGGTTTCAGGAACTGAAACTCGATGTTCGTCAGGGACGCATCCAGCGAAGCGCCTCCCTGATTCACCTGAAGCTGAATATTCCCCTGTGCCCGAAGAAGTTCCGGAAGAAGCTCTGGTTGGGATCCCTCTTTCGGTTTACTGCCCTGGCCAGCTTCCTCGGGTGAAGCGCCCAAGGCCAAAGCAAGATTCAGGTCATTTTGATCGTCCTCAGGTGTACGAGACCGCATACGCGCTGACATCGCGTCCGCTTCGATCTTCCCAAACCTGTCGGAAAAAGCAACGACCTCACCAGCGACCTGAATATCGTAACGCCCAGCTTCGCGCGGGGTCCCCAATAGTTTCCCGGACCAGCGCAGGATCAGCTCTTGCGGCGGTTCCGTCCCCTGCTCCTCAAACGAAGTCTTGAGCCAGCCTCCTTTTTGAGCGCTTTGAATCGTGCCAATGGATTGCATATTTCCAGGCTGGAATGTGTAGGAAAGCTCGAATGCGTGAAATTCGTTTTGACGCATCCGAATCGTCGATTGTTCATTTCCGGAAAGCTGAAGCAGCAGATTTCGGGTAAAGAAACCCAAATTCTCAGTTTCGGCAGTACACTGGAGCGATGGAACACTCAGGCTCACGCTCTGTTTGGCGTGAATCGACTCAACTGGAAAATCCTTCATTTCCCCAGCAGCCAATGCAGAAGTTTCTCCCGAAGCGGAGGAGGAAACCGGAGTTCCAGTCTCGGGCGAAAAGTTTTCCGGGCCCGTTTTAGTCTGGTTTTCCGACCGTGACGAGTCCGCAAGCCGATAGGAATCTGCATTCAGCAAATGATCCTGAAAAATCGAATTGACCCGAATTTCCAGTTCTCCGCAGGTCAAACGATCAGGAGGCGCATTGGGATAATTACACGAAAGGACCACATTCTGGGTAAATTTCAGGCTCCCGCTCGCCACATCGTAAATCATCGGTCCATCACATTTCAGCGTCACAGGAATTTCCATTTGATTGCCGAAAACCTGACGCACGCGCTCTTTAACTTCGGGAGTCATTTTGAAATTCATCTGCTGGAGCAGGATCGGATTGATCCTCAGCGTAATGTGTTCCAGGTGACCGAGTTGAATGGAACGAATACCCGAAAAGAGCTGACCGTTTGATGGTTTTCCAAAAAGAAGTTTGAACCGGCTTCCTTCCGCAGAGAATGGACCAAGCATAAATCGAACGGGCCGTGGGGTTTCAAGCGACTGCATATCGCACTTTAAATCGCTTGTTTTAACGATGCAATCCATCCAGTGCCCCTGGATTTGCATTTTGTAAGAAATCGTAACGGGGCCCAGAAGACTTCCGCCCAGCGGTCGGCTATCGAGCTGATCCCCATCAGAGGAAAACTGTATCTCAGCCCCTTCGTGAATGGTGACTTTAATGGGATGAAATGGTTTATCGAGCCGTCTGGTCGTGGGAAAAGTCGTCTCTCCAGGCGCAATCAGGATCGTACATTTATCACTTTTCACCTTCATGCTTTCGTCCATGGCAAGGTTTTCGAAAAACATCACGATGTTGTTGGACTTGAGCAAATGGCCAGAATCAGGGTCACGTTCCCAATCACCTTCATCAAAGAATTGGGCGTACGGAGATTCCTGCTCTGAAGACATCGTTGGAGAGTCGTAATTCTCCGTTTTTCGAATGGGAGATTCCAGAACAGGAACCAGAAACATGAAGTAGGCACAGAAAGTCCCCATGGTGAGGATAAACACCATCAGTGTTCGCCTGGCAGTCTGATTCATTTTCAGATTCAGATTCATGAAAACTCCCTGGATTACGGAAATCTGGCCCGGAAAGGATTAAGGACGAATTAAAAACCGAAATCTTTCCATTCATTTCGGGACTTCAGAATTTGTTCGATCACCTCACGCACTACACCTCGCCCCCCTTTGGTTTTGCAAACATAATCCGCTGCTGCAAGAATTTCCGGGACAGAATCAGCCGGACAGGCAGAAATACCCACCGCCTTCATGATGGCGTAATCCACCAAATCATCACCTACATAGGCAATTTGTTCCGGTTTCAGCTCGTATTTTTTGCAAATAGCCGCAAGCATTTCCAGCTTGTTTTCGACTCCCTGGCAAAGCTCGTGAATATTTAATTCCTCGGCACGTTTCCGCACCACGGGCGTACAGCGGCGGGTCACAAAACCAATCAGGCCTCCCTTACGCTTCCAGATCGAGATTCCCAAACCATCGCGGGCGTGAAACGCTTTGATCTCGTTTCCCTGCTCGTCAAAAATGAGCGCTCCATCGGTCAGGCAACCGTCAACATCTGAAAGAATCATGCGGATTTTTTGAAATTTGGATGTTAAATCCATCGTTTTTCTCCAATTCGGGTTTTCAAAGGTCGTTCCAGAAATAAGTCAGGGAACAAATCATTCGGGCAAACCAGATTTCCCCAATTCTTTTCTATTATACCATAATCTCCCAAATAATTAAACACGAGTTTGGAAAAAATACGGTTTTTTATTATGCCTCGATCTTCAGAGACCAGGAATTTAGTCAAGCCAGGCAAAACAGAGAAAACGTCTTCATGCAAAACGAAACCTTCATTTCTTCGTCCAACCTCCCCCTTGATGAATCATGAAAAAAAAGTAAAATAGAGTTGAACTTTCACCCACAAATTACTACGGTGCAATTATGACCCGAAACCTGAATTTTGTCGTTTGCCTGTTTTGTCTTGCTTTTGCTGCCGCCATAACAAAAGCCGAGGATACTGAGGAACCGCAGCCGACACTTTACCTGGAGTTTTCATGGCTGAATGACACCTTGCCGCGCGAAGCCCTGTTGATCGCACCTCCTCACAAAGTCCCACTCGTCATTGTGCGTGTTCTTTCGGAGGATGAAACGCTCGAATCCCTCGCGGCAGCCCGCGGGACCCTCACTCAAAGCACGGAAAATCCCGACGAATTAGTCCTCACGTGTTCGGAACCTCGCACGATTTGGGGGAAAAGTGACGCGGAAAAGGCCGTTCCTCCCAATGTCCTCATCACGGGTAAAGAATACGGAGCGGTGGACCTCGGCGAGAAACTGACCGCGTGTCTCGTAAAGCCTGTCCCTCCTGACAAAGAAGAAAAAATCGTTCAAAAGTACTTACCCCCTGAAAAAAATAAATGACGCAAAAAATCCTTTCTTTTTTCATTTTAGCTCTGTTTTTCACGTTTGCCCGAAACGCGCAGGCGCAGGTAATGATGGAGTTCACCTGGACACTGGAAGGGGTTAATTACGAGGGCCTTTTATACGTCCCCCGCGACAAACCGGCCACGATGACCGTCCGGGTGCTCGACGTACAGGGAAACCTCCACGCTCTGGTTCTGGAACGGGTCGATATGGTCCCGGGAGAAAATGGGAGCGTAACTCTGAAATGTTTCTCGCCGAACGTCCTCACTGGGCCGGCAGGTCACCAGCATCTCTGCGAATCGTTTACCGCTCAGGAAGAGACCCAGGGAAAAGTTTCCAACGGAAACGCAGAAGCTCCCTATGAGATCAATTTGATCAATGATGGAAATATCGAGACGATCGTCAAGAAATATTTGAAATCAGAGGATCCACAGCGTCCCGTAAAATAAGCAGGAAACTACGATTGAAGACCGGCGCTTTCGCCTTCTTCTTTGTGAGTCAGCACAAATTCGAGGCTCTGCGCCAAATAATCGATTTCTTTTTCCGTATGGGCCGCGTTGACAGCCAGACAAAGGCTGGATTTTTTCGTGAAATGCGTTAAACCAACTCGGCAGCCGCGGAGTGTCATTTTCTTCCACACTTCTTTCGGATTTTGAACCTTCACCAAAACAAAAGGCAAAAGAGGATCTGAAATATAAGTGATTTTATGGGCGTCAAGCCTTTCACGAAGAATCTGAACATTGTTCCAGAGTTTCTCGTGTCTGTCCGCCTCACTGGCAAGCTGAAGGGCTTTCTCTGCAACCACTACACCGGAAAGAGGCATTTCGCTTCGTGAGCAGCAGCACGGGTCGGTCTGGTGAATCGTCCTTAGCCACTTTTTCCTCCCGACGATAAATCCCCCACTTGCTCCCAGGGTTTCGGCCAGAGACCCGCTAAAGAAATACTGCACTCCTCCACTCGGATCAGGGACTTCATTAGCGGTGATCCCAAAGCAGTCAAACGTTCCTCGATGATTCGGGCCGAGCAGCCCCACGCCACAGGAATCGTCAAGAATCACGATACTGGGGATATGGGTTTTCTTCCAAAGCCGGTCCAACTGCTGCTTCCAGGTTTTAATGGGCGCAACCGAGCACGTATTTTCGCAAACCCCCTTAGCCAAAATGACCACACGGGAAACCGAAGAGGGGATCGACGTAAAAGACTCTTCCGTAAGGACCCGAACCTGAAGATTTTTGTATTGACGCTGAAGAATCTCCAATGCGTCGGGGATCAGTCCTTCCACAGGCTCCTGGAGGAAAAGCAGATCATCCTCCTGAATGAGATTGCGCAAGATCGCCACAACCGCCAAATAGCCATCCGGGAAAAATAACACACTTTCCGCGTTAAAAAATTGCGTGACTTTCCTCTCAAGAATCCGATAATAATTCACGGATTCCTCAGAATCAAACGTCAGCTGCATAATTTCCGGAGCTGTACGGATCGCTAAAAAATCGGACGGACAGAACGAAAACATAAAAACGGAAAAATGTGAACACCAGCTTCAGGCCACCGTGGCCCAAACCCTGGCGATAAATAAATCCCTGCGAATACTTTATTACTTTATCAGGATTTACGAGATTTTTCAAGAGTAATTCAGAAGAAATACACAAAATTTCACCGTTTTTTCCAAATTTACATAAAAAAACCCCGCGGGGGGACGCGAGGTAAAAAAAGAATGAGCGACACGAGACTTGAACTTGTGACCCCCAGCTTGCCGAGCTGGTGCTCTAACCAA
>SAMEA3663299__coassemble_198_pt1 | contig 33770 bp, 22 predicted proteins | sample SAMEA3663299__metabat2_low_PE_003 | metagenome-assembled genome bin SAMEA3663299 (sample SAMEA3663299) | pig gut metagenome | biome: pig gut; feature: pig-associated habitat; material: faeces | place: China | collected 2013 | reverse complement strand
TTTAAAAACCTGTAAGGTTTTTTAGGTTTGAGTGTGTTTTAAGTGCAACAAACTGAACCTCCCGCAAGCGGCAGAAGGATCTTTCCTTCGCCGAAGTTTTTCCAAAAAGCTGCAAAATCGTCTGAACCTGAACTTCGTACCTTGTCCTGATACCACTCGTGGATATCCATATCGGCCTCCGTATTGGCCAACGGCGCGGCAATTCCTAAAGCGATCAAAAACCGGATTCCGTTCCAGACCGAGTAGTAATGTTTGTAGTCCATAACAACATCCCGGCAAAACGCTCGTCCCTCATCTCCGAAGTGTTGCCAGAATTCTTTCTCAGCGGTCGTTTCCTCCATGATCAAGTTCAGATTCTGCTTGAAATAATTCGGGGGTTCAGTACCTGGAACGTCAGACCAATCGTTAGAAGCCTTCTTTAATGGCGGTGTTTTCATTTCAAATTTTGAGATAACAGAAGGATTCTGCGTTCCGCAGTAATTCTGCTCCTCACAAATCTCGGACTGATTACTAACACTGGAAAAATATGAAATATTTTTTTCCTGGTAAAAAAAGGGCGTTTCTGGTGTTTCATTACATATCAATATCTGCCCATTCAGATGATTCTGACCAATCACCTGAATGAAAAACATTGAACAAAGGATAAAAACCAAATGACGCACCATCACCTGCACGGAAAAAAATAAAAAGTCTTGTGTATTATAACAAAGAACCAAAAAGGATGCAATAGAAATTTTGTGAACCCGTCACCGATCCTCGTTCTGCTTCAGCAGCGGCTCGACCAGGTCCGGCTCACGGTTCTGATAAAGGTTTAATGTTGCTTCACGGAGTTTTTCTCCACGTTCCACATCATCAGGAGAATCTGAATGAAGCAGTTCCTGCGCGTGTTCCACCTCCTGAGCCAGAATTTTTCTTCGTTCTTCCTGCTCCATTGCGAGGATCTGACGAATGCGGAAAACCTGACGGCGCGCTACTTCCAGATAGCGCATATTTTTCAAAAGCTCTTCGCGTGAAAAGTTGGGATTTTTCTTCAGCGTATCACACGATGCCTCGTAAAAGAAAATAAAATCTTCCAGTTTCTGAGCCGCCACTTCCGGTTGCGTCTGAAGCGTGCGCACGGCATTAAGATAGTCCCGTTCGATCGCAGAGACGGAACGGAAATAAGAACCTCTCGAGTGACGAAGGAGTTGACGTTCCAGCCGGTCCAAATCGATTTCAGTCTGAAACTCCTGAACCTTTTTGGCCCGTGGGTCCTGCGAGTAACACGAAAGGAAAATATTTACGTTTCGGATGAAAGCCGGTTTGGTGATGGAATCCTCATTTTCGGCCTCCGAGATGATTTTCGCGTACAATTCATCAGCCGGCGGCGGTGTTCCCCACGCACGGATCAGATGCGCAATGAACAAAATACAAACCGCAGAAAGAACGAGAACCATCAGAAGCGCAGCCCACGGGGATTCACCATTCGAGGACGTTTTTTTCGGATCTTCTTTTTCCTCCCTGAAAAAACTCCTGGGTTCTTCCCCTGTTACTTTTCCCTGAGGTTTTACCGTACCTGGCGTTTCTTCCGTCTCTGAACTTGCCGACTCATCAAGCGCCACTGTCTGGGAAGTCGAAATATCTGCCGCGGCAGGAGTTTCATCAGGATTTTCCGCCTTGTTATCATTCACGGCCAAGACTTCCGGCGGAGTCTCCTGTCCCGTTTCCAACTCAAGTTCCAGGCTTAAATCCGGAGTTCCCGCGGGAATGTTCTCTTCCGGGGAAGGTTCACTAGCAGCACGGTTTTCGTTCAGCTTCTTCTGCAAGACATCCGTCGAAAGCGGAACAAGTACCGATGAACCGGTTCCTGTTCCCTGCCCGACCTTGCTCTGGTCGGTGGTTTCTTCCTGAATCGCCTCGAGAAGACGCATCACAAAATAGGCGTTTTTCGGCCGTTTTTCCGGATCACGTTCCAGAAGCCGACCAATCAACTCGTCGAATTCCACCGGAATATCGATTCCCAACTGACTCGGACGCCGGGCGCGGGCCGTGGCGTGCTGGTGAAGGACTTCCGGAAGCGTCGAGCCTTTGAACGGCGGTTTCCCCGTCATAAGCGCCGTTAAAACCGCTCCAAAACTGAAAAGATCTGAACGGGCGTTCGTCGGCTGACCAAGCGCCTGCTCCGGCGCCATGTAGCTGAGCGTCCCCACGATGTTGCCCGCGTTCGTGATTTTGCTCGACCCGAAAAGCGTCGCGATCCCGAAATCGGAAAGCTTCACGATGCCGTTTGTTGCAAGCATCAGGTTTGCGGGTTTCAGGTCCCGGTGAATGATCCCGTGATTATGCGCACAATTCAGCGCCGAGGCGATCTGGACCGCCATGGAAAGCGTTTCACGCCAGTTAAAACGCCGCCCTTTGCGCAATTCCTCCTCGAGTGAATGGCCTTCCACCAATTCCATCACGTAATAATAAGAATCGTCCTCCTGACCGTACCCCAAAAGCCGTACGATGTTCGGGTGGCGCAGTTGCCGCAGGGCCTCGATCTCCTTGTTGAACCTCTGACGGAAGTTCTCATCATCCGCCAGTGGCTCCGCAAGCATTTTGATCGCGACCGGAAGACGTGTATTTACGTGAATGCCGCGATAAACCGTCCCCATACCGCCCCGACCGAGGCGGCTCACGACTTCAAAAGGTCCGAAATGGGTTGGAAGCGATGGGGGCATTTTTTTCAATCAGGAATTAGTTCGTGGAATCGAGGTACGGGTCCTGGCCCATTTCTCGCTGCATCTTTTTGCGCTGTTTCTCAAAATACATCAGCGCTTTACGCTGACGGAAATGCTTTTTCTCGACCTTTTTCTGGGCACGGCGGAACATTCCCTCATAAGAATCAAAACGGGCTTCGGAATTTTCGCCGCGTTTTTCCATCCGCTTCGCCTTTTTAGGGCCGAAACCGGTCAAAATCAGCTCGTCGTCCAGTGCGAGGTACTGACGATACGACCCCGGGTCCCCCTGACGGCCGCAGCGTCCGATGAGCTGGCGGTCGATTCGGGCCGACTCGTGCATTTCCGTGCAAATCACGTGAAGGCCGCCGAGTTCCTCCACGCCGTCACCGAGCCGAATGTCCGTTCCACGCCCGGCCATGTTGGTCGAAACCGTCACTTTGCCGCGCTGGCCCGCTTTGGCGATGATCTCCGCTTCTTCCTCCACGTGGTAAGCATTAAGGATCTGGTACTCAATGTTTTTCTCGTCAAGGAGTTTTGCGAGTATGAGCGATTTATCGATCGAACGGGTCCCGATCAGTACCGGCCGCCCCTCGGCGTGCAGGTCCGCGATCTCGTTCACGATGGCGCGGTATTTCGCGTCGCTGTTCCCGTAAATCTGCGTTGGAAGCTGAACCCGCTGCGGCGGTTTGTTCGTCGGGATCGGTACAAACTGGCACTGGTAAATCTTTTTGAGTTCCTTCCGGCTCGCGGCGGCAGTACCGGTCATTCCCGCCACGTTCTCAAACCGGAGGAAAAAGTCCTGGATCGTGATTCGTGCCGCCTGCCCCGTCGCGACGGTGACCTCGAGATTTTCTTTCGCCTCGATCGCCTGGTGGATCCCGTCACGCCATTTGCGTCCCTCGGAAAGTCGGCCAGTGAATTCGTCCACGATCACGATCTCGCCGTCGCGCACGACGTACTGGCGGTCCAGATGAAACTCCCGCTGAACCTTCACCGCACGTTCCGTGAACGTGTAAAGGTCGAACATTCCGACGGAATCGAGGATCGGCGGTTTCTCAAGGTTTCGGACCTTGGCGCGGCCCTTCCGCGTCAACTCAACGGACTTTTTATCCTCGTCCCAGTCGTAATCAACGCCCTCCTCGAAATCAAGCGCATGCTCTGCGCACCATTTGTACGTCGCGACCTGAATTTTCTCGGCCTCACCCGGGATCGCGCTGATGATCAGCGGCGTACGCGCCTCGTCGATCAGAATACTGTCCGCCTCGTCCACCAACGCGAAGAACGGGTCCCGTTGCACCGGTTTATCACCGCCGCTATTCTGGTAAAGCCCCTGATTCATCATCGCGCCGATCAGGTCGTTCTGTCCTTCCTGGATTTTGCGGAGAAGCAAGCGGTCGCGCAGGAAGTCAAAGCCGAACTCGTTCGCGGTACCGTACGTAATGTCGCAGGCGTAGGCTTTCGCCCGGTCCGGGGTCTGCATCTGTGACTGAATGACCCCGACGTTCATTCCGACCGCCTTGTAAACGGGCCCCATCAATTCGGCGTCACGTTTCGCGAGGTAATCGTTCACCGTGGCCAAAAGGGCCCCACGGCCGGCCAGCGCATAAAGGAACATCGGCGCAGTGGCCGTGAGGGTTTTTCCTTCACCTGTCTGCATTTCAACGATGGAACGGTGGAAAATCGCGATCCCACCCAGCAACTGAACGTCGTAATGGCGCATTCCCTTGGCACGTCGCGCAGCCTCCCGAACAAGCGCAAACGCTTCCGGAAGGATTCGCGCCAACGGCTCACCGCTGCGCGCACGATGACGCAGGGAAAGTCCTTCTTTGCGGATTTGGCCGTCGTTGAATTCCATGTACTTCGGCTCCAGCGCATTAATAACCTGAAGCTGCTGGTACCAGCGCGCCAGTTTGCCCTGTGTCGTGATAAAATCGACCGATCCGCGAATTTTCCCGACTAATCCCGTCGAAACTCCCTGCATTTTTGACTCCCTTTTACCGTTACAATGCAATTTTTTAAGTTTAGCATATTTTCTGTGAAATACAACCCCCGGGAGCAAAAAATTTCTGAAATAAATGGATCGATCGCCCTGTTTCCTGAAAGTTTTCGGGAAAATTCCAAATTGTTCTTCCAGAGCCCCTCCATTCCTCAAATTCTGCCGGACCACACTAAACAGCAATGTCAAAAATGGGTTTGTGACAGAATGTGACACACCGTGCCAAAATACGTCACAACGATTAGAGCGGTTTAATTTCTCGCATTTCGTTCTTTTTTCAGAACTCCCACGTCTGGGAATTTAATCCTATTTTTTGTTTGTCAGATGCCGATTTTTGGACTAAGATTCAGCGCTCAAAGAAAACTTGAGTCTTGATTTCATCCTTTTTACAGTTTTTCATCCTTAAAGCAGCCTTGAAATCGTCATGAAAATTCCGCAGTACATCCATCTATCCTCTCCCCTTCCTCAATCACCCCTGACCGCTCGACAGAGACAAGTACTGGAAATCCTTCAGTTAAACATACAGAAATCCAATATTGTACCCAGTTTGCGTGAGATCAGTGCGGCTTTGGGAATCTCCTCCCTAAACGGGGTACGATGCCACCTCGACGCCCTGGAACGAAAAGGATACATTCGCAGAAACAACCACTCCTCACGTTCCATTACACTGCTCACAGGATGCCCAAAAGAAAAACGGGAGATCCCTGTTTTGGGAAAAATCTCCGGCTGCCGCCTGTCTAAAATGCCTGAGAATGAACCGGTCAAACTTCATCATCCTCACCTGAACGGTCAGAAAGGCTGTTTTCTGCTGCAGTTTTCTGACCAGAGTCTCTTCGATGAGTACGCGGTCCGATCGGGAGATTACCTTCTGCTTCGTATGACCCGAACTTTAAAAAACGAGGAGCCGATCTGCATCACAGACGGCTCCAGTGAGGTTTTTATCGTGCGAAGTCTCTGGAATCCCAAAAGCAAAAAATGGGATTTCTACTCCTGCGGGATCGGCCACGAGCAAATTAATATCGTCGAGCCGAAAGTCGTGGGCGTAGTCGTCACGCTTCTTCGATTCGGTTTCTGACGGAACCCGGATCAAACCAGCATTTCCGCCCTGCGAATGATCTGATCCTGGTACGGGCGGTCCAGTTCGACGAAGTACCCACTCCAGCCCCAGACGCGAACGATGAGCTGGCGGTACTGCTCCGGATGCGCCTGCGCATCGAGAAGCTGATCACGGTTGATCGTATTGATCTGCAGCTGATGCCCGCCGCGGTCGATGAAGAGTTTCACGACCTGCGCGACTTTCTTCACTCCATCCTCATGACGGAACACACTGTCGTGGATCTCGATCGTCAGAGGTCCGCCATTGATCACGCGGGAAAGATCCGGTTTCGTGAACGATTTCACCACCGAGATCGGCCCGGCAATCTGAACGTCCAGACTCGGCGCGTAGTTGGCCGGGAACGGCGTCTTCGCCAGTCGGCCGTCCATCGTGGCCGGCAGTTCGTTGGCGTGCCAGATGTAATACATGGCCGACCCCGTCCCGGGCCTGTAGATCCCACCGCGGCAGTTCACCCGATTCTCCCACGAGTCGGCGAAATCGGCGAGGAGCCGTACCGCGATCTGGTCCACTTCGTCCACGTCGTTCCCGAATTTCGGAAAGTCATGCCGCACGTGCGCCAACAGTGTTTCCTCTCCCTGGAAATCCGTGTCCACGATCGTCACGAGCTGCTCCAGTGTGTAAGACTTTTCCTCAAAAACAAGCCTCTTGATCGATTCCAGTGAATCCACCGCCGGAGCCAGGCCCGTACCGTGGATCCCGAAATTATTGTACTTCGCGCCCCAGCACATATCGCGCCCCAGCTCGATGCGCCCTTTGCAGAGCATCGAAACCATCGGACACGGCAGCATATCGACCCGCTCCAGAGATGCGGCGATCAAGTCCGCCTGGGCGAAAAGCTCCTCACGAATGACCTGCATGAACGACTCGAACGTGTCGGCAGCTTTGCCTGAATCGGAACGCATGACGTTATTCACGATGGCGGGGAAAGAAACGGCCGCGATGTTCGGAATGTCCATTGCCACGCCCGGGATGATGAACTCCCAGCAGGCAGCGACCGCGTAATCACGCGCGTCTTCCAGTTCGTAACCGAGGCGCACCAGGCCGGGGATCACGACGTCGTCGTTCGCGTACTGCGGGAAACCGATCCCTTCTTTCGTCAGCTCGGTCGCTTTTTCGAGGATCTCGATCGGCGTGTTTTTCGAGACGCGGAGGTTGATTTTCGGGTCGATGAGTTTCAGCTCGCGGGAGGCGTCGAGGCAGAGGATCGTGAGGAGATTCGTCGCGTCTTTCCCGTCTTTGTCGCAGCCGCCGAGCATCATACTCTGGCCGTTATCGCCCTGCTGAACGCCGACGTAAAGGTCCGAGTCGCGGTTGAACGTCAGGAAAAACTCCTCAAGCAGATCAAACGCCGTTTCACGCGTCAAAATTCCTTTTTCAAGGTCCGCGATCAGGTACGGGTACATGTACTGGTCGAAGCGCCCGACGCCGTTATGGTACGCGCCCTCGCACCAGAGCGTGTAGTGCAAAATTCTCAAAAACTGCAACGCCTCGTGGAAATTCCGGGCCGGCTTGCGCGGGATATTTGAGAGCATCGACCAAATCTCGATCAGCCCCTGCTTCCGGGCCTCCTCGGCGTAGGCGTCCACCAGGCCGTAAATCGCGTCGATACCGCTCAGAACCGCGTCAAGAAACTCGACGGTGCCGTAGTCCTTTTCCCCGATCGCCCGTTCACGGCGAGCCACGGCCTCGGCCCGTTTCGCATCCAGACCGGTCGAGATCGCGTCCTCAAAATTTGGGCTGAGGTTAAACACGACGCCTTTCTCGTGGAAATACGCCTCTTTGCGCAGACGCTCCATCACCTCGTCCGGGTACCGCTCCGGCAGATTGGCGCACGTGCGGGTGAGGACGATCCGCTCGTTCGGGAGGAAAACCGGGTGCTTCGCTTCCTCGGCCAACACGGTTTTCAGGACGTTTGCCGCCTGTTTGTCGCGGTCAATGTCCCACTGCGGAAGAAGCGCGTCCCAATCCACGGTGCGGCGAAACTGGAAATGCTTCCGGTCGAGCAGATACTTTTTCAGAGATTCGATATGCGGCGTCATATTTCACCTTGGTTGAGTTTGGTACTTTTTCACGTTTTAAACCATTATAGACGATTTTCCCCAAATTGGAAGGGGGGGCGAGGGGAATGAATAATGAAGAACGAATAACGAATAATGAAATGGAGAGGGGCGAACTCTTTCTCCTCATTATTCGTTATTCGTTCTTCATTATTCATTGTTCATTAGCCTTTGTAGAAGTCGTTAAGGATTTCGACCGCTTTCGCCATGATGGAGGCCGTGTGGCGTTTGCAGCGTTCACCGACGATCTTCTTCTGCTCGTCCGTGGCGGCGCTCATCCAGGCTTTTCCCATGACGGCGCAGGTGATCCCGCCGGCCTTCACTTTCAGGAAATCCGGGTACTTGTCGTCGGCCGGGACGAACGTCGGAAGCTCGGTTTCGGCAGCCCAGTCTGCCAGTTGCTTCGCCAGAGCCGGAATTTCGGCGTAGTCATCCACGAAGCAGCTCATGAACAGAATGGCACCGTTCAGCGCGCCGCAGATCTCTTTCAGCTTGGCGCATCCGGAACGACCGTAGCGGAACGCAAAGAACGGGAAGTTCTGGGCCGCCGCTTTGTCGTTCGGGCAGGTGGTCGTTTCGGCAAAGACAGAAATCGCGCCTTTGACCGCTCCGTACATGCAGCCGTTCGCGCCGAAAGCGTCGTAGGCGGCCTGAGCGACTTTGGTGGGGTCGAGTTTCACGTACTTCCAGCACTTTTCCGGAGCGGCTTCGGCAGCGGCGGCAACATCAGCCATAAAACCGGCCATGGCGAGACCAAAACCGCCAGCGAGGGCAGTACGGCGGGAAATTTTCGTATTCATGATGTATTCCTTTAGTTGAGTGAGGTTGAATTTTGCCAAACGACGACCGTTTGGTGAGTACAAACGTTCATTTTACCCCTTTCCCTCCGGAAATCAAGGGGCAGGGAAATAAATTTTAACTATTTTCAAAATTTTGACTGAAATTTTAAATTTTTTTGTTGACTTTTAAAAGGACTGACGTAAAATAAATATTAAGAATAAATGTCTTTCCTAATGGGAGAGAATACGTACCCCCTTTCAGGTGGGCCTTTAAAACCTTTTTTACCTTTAATGACTAAAATGTTTCACCGCTGCTTTTTCGTTTTATTCCTCGCCTTGATCTGCTCCGCATTTGCCGCTGCGCAGGAACCGAAGGTTCACATCTCGTTCGATAACGATTCCATCGTGAATCTGGGCTCCGTGACGCTCTCGGGCGTTTCTTTTTATGACGAACAGGGCGATGCCCCGGTTTACGTCTCCACCGGCATCGGCAACATGAAGGCGATCAAGTTCGACGGGACGAACTACATCAACACCACGACCTCGACCACCGCGTTCAACATCGAAGGCGCGAAGCCCAAAACCGTCATGGCCATCATCAAGAGCGACGTGACGGGAAACTACTCCCTCTGGACGGTCGGAAACCCGGCCAGCTACCAGGATTACACGATCAAAGTCAACGGCGCTGACGTGCTCATGGGGCAATATTGGGGCGGTGACTACACCACACATGCGCCGTATCCAACGACTGACGCCTGGGCGCTCGTAGCTTTGACCTACGATGGAACGACCTCCCGGATATACTATAACGGCCTGGAAACCGGTTCCACCGCGATAGCCCTGAACACGGGAACGGGCAATTTAAGGGTCGGCTTCTGGAACGCGCTGGCGAACTCCTACCGGGGCGGGATCGCTGATTTCCAGATTTACGACACGGCGCTCACTGCGGATCAGATCAAGGGCATGACGCGGGACTATGGCGGGATGCTCCTCACCTTCAACAGCAGTCAGGAACTGGTCGGCGTGAATGGCGGCGCCGACGGCTGGATCGCCTCCAACGGCAAGCAGATGTTCACCACCCAAAGAAGCGGAAGCGTGGGCAACCTGGCCACAAACCTGAACAAAACGACAAACGTCTATAACCAGAGCAACGACACGTTCACGGGTGTTCTTTGGGGTGAAGCGTTCGTCGTGGCCGATGACTCCAAGCCCTTGACCATCCAGATCAGCGGCGGCGGCTTGCGCAACAGCGACGACACGGCCGACCATTTTGTGGCTCCCACGGCTGAAGTCGGGCCGGCCAACATCCAGTCCTTTGCCAACGTCGCGGGTTTCGCCCTTTACGATGCAACGCAGGGGAAATTCCTGATCGACTCCTACCGCTGCACATCTCACGACCAGAATGAAAGCGCTTACGAAACCAAAACGATTGACCTTGCAGGCCTGACCGGGCACCTCATCGTTCCGACGGTCGTGGACTTTGCCACCACGTCCTGGGGCATGACCGCGCTGAAAAACGTTTTCCTCCCGCTCGGCACGGCCGAAGCAAATACCTGGCTCGCCACGAGCGTCACCGGTTCCTGGACCTTCGACACCCAGGAGGAATTTGAGTCCAAATGGTTCGAGGTGGACGCGAGCGGCAATCGGCTGGACACCATCACGAATTTCCGCCTCGGCGCTCCGGGGACATGCAACGGGTACGTCGGCAGCAATTTCATGACCGCGAACGGCTCCTCGTGGGACACGACGACAGGCACGCTCCGCAGTGAAACGTTCAAGATCAACGGCGACGTGATCGAATTCCTCATCGACGGCGGCGCGGCGGCGCTGAACACCGGCAATAACGTTGAGTTCCAGCTTTGGGTCGATCAGGAAGGGAACGACACGTACGAGAAGATCTTCACCGCTAACCGTTCCACCTCGGACAACGCGTTCGAGTTCCAGCTCTGGAACGTCTCCGACCTGAAGGGGATGAACGCCTACTTCCAGGTTTACGACAATCGAAACACGAACTGGGGCTGGGTCGGGCTGGATAACATTCAGATGATCTCGTTCCACTACGTCCCGGAACCGGCGACGTGGCTGCTCCTGCTCGGCGGTTTATTCGGTCTGGGAGTCGTGAGACATAAAAAAAGCCTCCCATGAAAGGGGAGGGGGACCGCCGAAGGCGGTGGAGGGGTTCAGAAACCGAGGGAAACCCGTCCCGTTTCCTGAACCCCCCAGCCTCGCTGCGCTCGGCAGCCCCCCTTTCAGGTGGGCCTTTAATATTTTTTGATAATTCACTCTGATTTTAACCCCTAACCCCCACAAAAACCATGCGCCGTTCAGCTTTCACCCTCGTTGAGCTTTTGGTCGTCATCGCCATCATTGGAATGCTCGTCGGTCTGCTTCTCCCGGCTGTACAGCAGGCACGTGAAGCCGCCCGTCAGATGCAGTGCAGTAACAACCTGAAGAATATCGCTCTCGGCGCGATGAACCACGAGTCCAACGTCAAGATTTATCCCGCCGGTGGGTGGTACTACTACTGGAAAGGGGACCCGGATCTCGGTTTCGGGCACTTGCAGCCCGGGAGCTGGGCGTACTCGCTTCTGCCGTTTATCGAGCAGAACGCGCTTTTCCAGCTCGGGACGGATGGAGATCCTACGCAAATTTCCGCGACCCAGAGACAAGGGACGAAACTCCGTTGCCAAACGCCGCTCCCGATTTTTTACTGCCCCTCGCGCCGCGCATCAAAACTTTACCTTGTCCGTGACTTCGGCAAAGACTGCGACTCGCTCGATAATCAGCAAGGGGTCAAAGGAGATTATGCCGCTTCTTTCGGTTCCAACAGCGGTGGTTTCAATAATGGCGCGAACCAGAGCACGAACACCTCATGGGAAGCCAGCCTGGCCTGCGGAAGAAACCGGACCTGGAAAGACCCGAAAGCGAACGGCGTTTCGTACGACTACGGGGCCGCATCCGTCGGGGAAATTCGGGACGGAACCTCGAACACCTATCTCGTTGGCGAGAAGTATCTCGCGCCGGAGGCTTACGACTCAACCGCTTCGACTTTCTGCTACACGGATGACGTGACCGTTTATGCCGGTTGCGACGGCGATAATATGCGCATCGCAGTCAAAGACACGCGTATGCCGCTTCAGGACCGGACTGGCTACGACATTGGTTCCCCGACCCGATTTGGAAGCTGCCACGCCGGCACCTTCGGAATGAGTATGTGTGACGGCTCTGTTCAGAGAATTTCTTACTCGATCGACGGTGAGACCCACGAGTGTCTGGCCAACCGCGCCGACGGTAAACCTGTTACGATTCCGTAAACTTGCGGGGACGACGTTTCCAGTGTCGTTTCATCTGGAGTACGGTGATACAGTCGCGCCAGCGACATTCACCGCTTTCCCTTGCGGCAATACAGCCACGAAGAGGCATTTGCCGCTAATCTGCTCTTGATTTTTCCCCCGTGAAAATCTTTTTTCATCACCACATCTTTTGATCGTTAAGTGAAAGCGGCAAATGAAGCCTGCAGCTTCTGTATTGCCGCACTCCCAAATTCACACCTGGCTGAACCTTTTTGCCGGAAAATTCTGCATAATCGAAAAATTTTCACAAATCGTTAAATTTTACCTAAACCCCACGACCGTTACAACCGATAGATTTACTATCCTAGAGGATAGAAGTGTGTATCGTGAAATTTTGTTACAAAGGAAACGGTCATGATTAACGATTTTTTCAAACCGTACCGAATTTTTGGGAACGCGGCAGTTCTTACTGCGTTGTTTTTCTGCGGTCTCGCGCAGGCTCAAAACAACATTCCGGATTCCATCCAGCTCAATGACGAGATTCCGGCCTACAGCCGTTTTTCCTCGCCGTCCGCTCAGATCACTCAGGTCCAGTACCAGGAAGCGGTCTCAGCGCCGGTGCCAAACGGTCAACCGCAGGCGGCCTCCCCAATGTCCTATCCCAATGCTCCCGTTCAAGGCACCCCGGCTTACACGCCTGACGGAGCGGCTCCCGTGATGGGTACGGCCCCGATCATGGACGGCGCGGTGATGGAAACTTCCTGCGATGGTCTTTTCCTTGGGGATTTCTGCGAGCCGGTTTGCCAGCCGAGCTGCGGCGGAATTCTGGGCCCCGGCTGCCTGTTCGTTGAAGGCTGGGTCGATCAGGGGTTCAACGTGAACAGTAACAAAAAGACTTCTTCCAACCTCCCAATGGCCACCGACGACTATGAAGGTTACCAGCTCAATCAGCTTTACCTTTCCTTCGGCCGCCGCGTCATTAAAGCGGATCAGTGGTCCCTGGGTGGTCAAATCGACCTCATGTACGGTACAGATTACTACTACATGACCTCAACAGGTTTGGAAACTACGACCGAAAACCTGCCGCACATCAACGGCCAGGAATACGATCAGGCCGAATACCGAGCCAATTATTCCAAATACGGAATGGCCATTCCGCAGTTCTTCGCGGAAATCTACGTCCCGCTTTTGAACGGTGTCGATGTGAAACTCGGCCATTTCAATTCCATCATGGGTTTTGAATCCAATCAGGCGACACAGAACTTCTTCTACTCCCGCTCCTACCAGAGCGTTTACGCCTTGCCGACGAGCATGACTGGTGTGATCACCGACTGGAAAATCGGTCAGTGCTTTAGCATCATCGCGGGCGGCGTGAATGAATGGAACGCGTTCTGCACCTCCGGGGATGAGAACTTCTCCTTCATCGTCGGTGCCACCTACGAAAACCTGTGCGGAAACTTCGCGGTTTCAGCCCTCGTAATGAACGGCAAACAGCGCGGAGCCACCTTCATGCCCTACGGTTACCCCGAAGATGCATACGACACGACACTCTTCAACCTGATCCTGAAGTACAAATTCACCGATCGCCTCGCCTATGTCGGCGAATTCACCTACGGCAATAACGACGCTCCCGTCGTCACGTGGGACGGTGATGAATTTCAGGGCCGCAACTGGTACGGGTTCAGCAATTACCTGTTCTACGTCGTGAACGAGCACGTGACCTTTGGCGCCCGCTTCGAGTGGTTCCAGGACAAAGAAAACACTGTGCTGACCGGCGGAAACCGCGTAACCGTCCAAAATACGCCCGCCAATTACTTCGCCTGGAGCTTCGGCGTGAACTGGGAACCCTTCACCTGGCTGAACATTCGCCCGGAAGTGCGCTGGGATTACTCCGACCTGGAGATCGAAGGTGTGCCGAATGGCTACGCGTTTGACAATGGAACGTCCAAAACGCAGTTTACTTTCGGACTCGACGCGATCGTGAAATTCTGATGTAACACTAGAAACGAAACACACTTCTGAGAATGGCCCGTGAGAAATCGCGGGCCGTTTTTTTATGGGAAAATGGAAGGCGGTAATGGAGGCCGAAGGCCGGAATTACGCGCAAATTGGAAGGCGGTAATGGAGGCGCGTAATTCCGCGCTCCGCGCTCCATTACCGCCTTCCGTTCGTCCGTCGTGATTTAAGCCGGAGCGTAATTCCGCGCTCCGCGCTCCATTACCGCCTTCCGTTCGTCCGTCGTGATTTAAGCCGGAGCGTAATTCCGCGCTACGCGCTCCATTACCGCCTCCCGTTCGTCCGTCGTGATTTAAGCCGGCGCGTAATTCCGCGCTCCGCGCTCCATTACCGCCTTCCAGTTCTCAACCAAACATTTTCTTCGCGAGAAGCTCGGCGATCTGGACGGCGTTCGTCGCGGCGCCTTTGCGCAAATTGTCGCTCACGCACCAGAACGTCAGGCCGTTTTCACGGGAAACGTCTTCACGAATGCGGCCGATGTACGTGTCGTTGCTTCCCGAACAAATGCTCGGCATCGGGTAAACGTGATTCGCAAGATCGTCCATGACCACCAGCCCGGGCGTGTTCTTCCAAAGCTCGATCGCCTGTTCACGCGTGATTTTCTTTTCCGTCTCGACCGTCACCACTTCGCTGTGGCAGTTTTCGACCGGAACGCGGACGCACGTCGCGGAGATCTTGATCGAATCGTCACCGAGCATTTTCCACGTCTCGCGGATCATTTTAACTTCTTCGCTCGTGTAGCCCGGGAAATCCTTCGGGTTCTTCGGATTGCCGATCTGCGGGATCACGTTGAACGCGATCGGGTACTGGAAAGTCTTGGCCTGGAACGGCTCGCCCGCCAGATGGGCTTTCGAGGATTCCACCAGCTCGCGCTGACCGCCGACACCGGCGCCGGAAGTGGCCTGGTAGGTCGCGACGTTCACGTGGGTGAGTTTACCAAACGCATGCAGCGGCTGCAGGGCCTGCACCATCTGCGTCGTGGAGCAGTTCGGGCTGGAAATGATCCCTTTATGCTTCATGATGTCGTCCGGGTTCACTTCCGGAATGACGAGCGGAACGTCTTCCTTCATCCGGAAAAACGCGCTTTCATCGACCACGATGCAGCCCTTGGAAACGGCGACCGGGACCCATTCCTCCGCGGTTTCGTCTGGAGTGGAAGAGATCACCAGATCCACGCCCTCGAACGCCTCGGGGGAAACGGCTTCCACCACGATGTCGCGGCCGGCGTATTTCAGGACTTTACCGGCGGAACGAGCCGTTGCGATGAATTTAATGTTTTTCGTCGGGAAGTTACGTTCTTCCATCAAAGCACGAATAATCGAACCGACAGCGCCCGTGGCGCCCAAAACTGCGGTCATGTTAAACACGGTAAATTCTCCTGAACATAAAAAAAGTTGAAACGGGAAATTTTTGAAAATATACCACAAAAGTTGAATTTTGTAAAGAAGTACCCCCCCTATTTTTCAGGAAAAAAATTCCCCTCCCCCCTTGATTTTGTAAAAATGTTGGGGTAAAATTAAGGAAACGGCCGGGCGAGTGCCGCCTGCCAGCCAGATGGGAGGCGGTAATGGAGTGCGAAGCACGGAATTACGCGCCCATTTAACCCGCCACGGACGACGGTGCGTTTACAAAACTCCCCCAGTCTCGCTTCGCGAACCAGCCCCCTCAAAGAGGGAGCCTTCGGACGACGCTGGAAGCGTCGTCCCCGTATTATTTTTCTCAAATTCCCCCTTCCGGCCCTTTGGCCGTTTCCCTCCTGGAGGTCTTTTATGTTTCATCGTTTTTTATGCTTTACCCTTTTCCTTTTCAGTTTCGCGCAGACGCTTTCGGCCGAAAATCTCGTGCTGAAAAGTGACTTTCTCGCCGTCACGGTAACGGAAGCCGGTTTCGTCGATTCCGCCGTCGAGCTTCGGAACGGGACCGACTGGCTCCACCACAAAGGCGAGTACTTCGCGCTGGTCGCCATGGAGAATCAGCAAAACGTGGTCGTGCCGGAAAAAGTCGAGTGGGTCTCCGATGGCAAGCAGATCCGCGTCACGTTCAAAAACGGCTTCTGGGTCGTGCTGAACTACGAATCTTTCCCTAATTACTACACGCTCGAAATTGATTCTGTCAGTTCCGAGGAATTCTTTAATCTCGAATTCGGCCGCGTCACGCTCAAACCGGACTACGCCTCGCCGGAAGCCTTCGGCTTTTCCTCGCTGATCCTCACGATCAACACGGACGTGGTGGAGTACCCCGGCCGTGCGTCGCGTCTGGGCGCCCGGGTTTGGGGTGAAGTCGGCGCGAAAGGGGCCAAGGCCGCCTTCGTCGGCGTCCCTGAAAAGCAAATGCGCACCGTCATGCAGGGCGTCACGACCATGATCCTGGAAAAGCAGGCCGCCGATCCTGAGTACTACAAAATCGCCCCACCGGTCAACCGTTTCGGCGGCGGTTTCGCGATGGATATTCCGAAGAATCACGGCTCGTACATCATCACGAGTACGCCGATCAAGGCCGAGGAAGTCGAGGAATGGGCGAATCATCTGGGCCAGTTCGGCGTCAACCAGATCGACTTCCATCAGGGAAACCCGTTCCGTCAGGGTGATTTCCATTTCAAAGACGCGGCGTACCCGAACGGGGTCGCGGATTTCCGCCGGATGACCGACGAGCTGAAGAAGCACGGAATGATGGCCGGGCTGCACACGTACTCCGAGTTCGTCGTGAACGGCTCGAAGTACCTCACGCCGGTCCCGCATAAAGACTTGGACGTGATGAACTCGTACACGCTGACCGAAGACCTGACGACCGAATCGAAAGACGTGCCGGTCGAGGAAAGCACGGAAAATATTGAGTTCGTGCTGGCGTACACCCGCCGGAACAGTCACTACGTCCGGATCGATGATGAACTCCTGGAATTCACCGAGCTGGGGACGAACGGTTTCCTGAAGTGCAAGCGCGGCGCGTGCGGAACAGTCGTCGCGGAGCACAAAAAGGGCGCGAAAGTCGATCACCTTTCGCAGTTCTTTTTCAGTTACTTCTGCCCGAACCCGAAGAGTGACCTTTTCCTGGAGATCGCGCGCAACACGGCGAAGACCTACGATGAAGGCGGGTTCAGCATGATCTACCTCGACGCGCTGGACGGAACGTCCGGGATCCTCGGGGAAAAGCGCTACTTGTGCTGGTACTACGACGCGCTGTTCGTGCGTGAGATCCTGCGGAACATCAAGTCAGAGCCGCCGCTTTTGGAGTACAGCACGATGCACCCGTCGCTTTGGGCCGCCCGAAGCCGCATGGGGGCGTGGGATTCACCGTCCCGCGGCTACCTGCACTTCTTCAAGTGGCATTTCCAGTCAAACAATCAGAGCGCGGAAAAGTGCTACCTCCCCGGCCAGATGGGCTGGTTCGCCGTCTGCCCCGCCCGCAAAACTACTTACGCAAGGAATTTCCAGTGCAAAACGCTCTTCCGTGAGGATCTCGACTACCTCGGCTCCAAGATCCTCGCGCACGACGCCGGGCTTTCATACCTCGACATTTCGCTCGGCCAGCTGGTTCCCGCCGCGTGGGAAAACGGCCAGATCCTGAAGACGTACGACCTTTTGCGCCGTGACCACTACTTCCCGGCGGAGGTCTGCGAAAAGGTCCTCGACCCGGAAAAACACTTCCGTCTGATGAAGGACGGCGAGAAATACGTGATGGCGGAGGCCCGTTACACGTCGCTGGTGACCGAAAAGACGGACGAGGCGCCGTCGGTGGTGAAGGTCGAAAACCCGTTCAGGGCCCAGAAACCGTACATCCGGATCGAAAACCGGTACGCGTTGGAAGCGTACGACGCGGAAAACTCGGAGGAGCTTCTGGCGTTTGACGAAACGAAACCGGCCCAGACGATCACGAGCCGCGTGGTTGAGGCGCCATACCTGAACCTTACGCAAAAACTCGGCATGGGGATCTGGATCTACGGCGACGGTCAGGGCCAGCTCCTGAATATTCGCGTTTACAGTCCGTACCACCTGCACACGGCTTTCGCGGATCATTACGCCGTGCTCGACCACAAGGGGTGGAAGTACTTCGAGTTCGCCGAAGCGGAAAACGGGAAGTACGGCTTCAAGCAGTGGCCGTCCGGACGCTCCGGGCTTTACGACGAGCTGCGAAGCCCCGTCCGCTACGATAACATCGAGAAGATCTACGTCATGGTCGAGGGTCCGACCGACGGGCTGAAGTTCCGCACGCTGCGCGCCATTCCGATCGTGGAGACCGAGCTGACCGACCCGGCGTTCGAACTGGCCGGGCAGAAAGTCGTGCTGAAAGGCTCCATCCCGAGCGGCTGCTACGCGGAAATTACCGCGGAATCGGACGAGATCCTCGTAAAAGACCCGGCCGGAAACGTTCTGGGCCAGCTCACGGCGGAGGGGGCGATTCCGCAGATCCCCACGGGTGAGTCGGAACTGAAACCGGTTCCGAGCGCTCAGGCTCCGCGGACACTCTGGACCGTTGGGGTTTATGAGTGATTTTCCCTGAAGCGCGGGAGTTCTGTTTCACCAGGGCTCCCGTGTGAAAGAAACAGAATAAACCGGCAGGAAGCCGGAATTACTTCATCGTTTCAATCGGTCTTTTTTCACCAACCCGAAAACTGGCCTCGTTTTACCGATTTTTTACAGGCGTCAGAACGCGCAAGTGCCTCCCGATTTTGGAAAGGATTTTTTTTCTTTTTCTTTGCAAAAGGTTTAATTTCAGTGTAAAATAGTTATAGACGAAATCACACTAAATTTAATTTTTGTTCCAAGAGGCACTTGATTCCCAAATAAGAAAGGACTCTTACGTGAATTGCAGCTGCATCCGTTCGCCGATTTTGCTGGATATTTACCAGCAATACTTAATGAACGCCGACATAAACGAATTTGAACAGCGTGTTAAGCAGTTTTATAGCTTGGGAACACTTGAGCGGCTTCTTAACCACTCAAACCCCAAGGTACGCCGGGGAGCTATTTTGGCACTTGGCCTTGTCGGTGAGTACAGTTCTAATGTTCGTTTGGCTTCCATCCTTCCCTATTGTGACCGAGTGACGTCACTCCTCGCGGAAAACGCTCTGCGTCTGATTTGGCGCCGGAATGGTGACTCCAGCGACCGTGAAACACTTCAGGGCATTATTCGCATGAATGCTGAGGGAGAACACTGGAAAGCGATTACTTATGCATCTCTCCAACTCGAACGGACTCCGGATTTTGCGGAGGTCTGGTTCCAGCGTGCTTCGGCCTGGTTTATGGAGGGTAAATTCCGTTTCGCTATTGAAGACCTGCTCAAAACTGTCGAGCTGAACCCGTTCCATTTTCAGGCTTATGTGATGCTTGGAAATGCGTACATGGAAATCGGAAAAACATCGCAGGCGCTTCGGGCGTTCCGCAATGCGCTGGATATTAATCCAAGCCTGAAAAAAGCACAGAGTTTTCGAAATTTCCGCCAGCGTTTGAGCTGATGCGATCCGACCTTCGGAGCGATTTCCCCATGAAATCCGTTCCGAAGTTTTTTCTTTTTTTCATCGAAATTTGTTCTTTACCTCTTGACTTTTCACTCCTCCGGATTATAATTAAAGAAGCGATTGATTTCAGGGAAACGATTCATAATCCATGGTAAATAATGCGTCCGCGTTCATTCTTCACGACCGTTTTTACGTTCCTGGGAGTGCTTTTTGTACTCTTCAGCGGCGGTTCGTATGTGAACGCACAGGAAATTTCCCGTCGGGACGTGATGCAGCAAATCAACGCCCGTTCGGATGCTTTTCGTCGTTCAGCCGGTCGTATGGGCTGGGACGAAACTTCGGCCCGCCAAATTTTGGAGGAAGGGTGGGACCGCCTGACCAATCCCGCATCATTCGTTGACATTCCGGAAGGTTCCGACGCGGAATTTATGTTGAACGCTCTGGAATCACTCGGCGTCTGCGAGGCGGTGGACCGTGCCCGCGCGTTTGTGCTCAATGACTGCGGACGCGAAATTTCCGCCGTGGCGTTGGAAGACCAATTCCGCCGGGCCGCGCTGGGTTCTTTGGAGGATGAAGAAGCCGCTCTGGACATTCTCGCCAATTGGTGCAAGGATTCCGAGGAACTGCTTCTTCAGAGCGTCAACGATTCGCGTCAGCCGAAACCAACTCCTTTCGATCCGGAAGATTTTCCGTCGGTCGCGGCCGCCTCTTCGACCGGTTCCGCCAACGATTTTCATTCATTTCTGTTTTTGAGTCAGTCGACGCCGAACGCTCTGGATGGAGTTTGTGTCCCGCGAAACGGTCGGCTTCCTGAGATCACGTTCTTTTCTTTGGCCCACGCTCTTTCCGCCGGGCGCAAGGCGTTTCTTTTGATTTGAGTCTTTTCTGAGTTCAAATGGTAATTTCGTGGGCGATGCTGAAAGTCTCGTCCCCCCAGTGTTTTGACCATAAACGTCCCTCAGAAATGAAAAGATTTCAACTCATGAATATTTATAAACGAAACGAACTCACGAAACGAATAGGGTTCACTCTGGTGGAACTTCTGGTCGTCATCGCGATCATTGGAATGTTAGTCGGCCTGCTCCTTCCCGCGGTCCAGATGGCCCGGGAAGCCGCCCGCAAAATGCAGTGCCAGAACAACGAAAAGCAGATCGGTATCGCCATGGCTTCTTTCGAGGCCATCAATGGAGGTTTTCCATCCAACCACATCGGAATGACCGACACGACGCAGCCGAATTTCGTGCGTCTTCTGCCGTATATGGAGGCGCAAAATATCGTGGACCTTTTCCACGAAGACCAACCCATTTACGCCTCCGTCAACGAAGCGTTCCGCATGACCCCACCGCCGTGCCTGACGTGCCCCTCCGCTCCGGGCGGGAATACGCGCACGGTCGTCGTGAACACGGCTCAGGGAAACTCGGCCGCCGGCTCCGGAGCGTATAAAGGCGGCGTCTCCGACTACATCACGTACCACAAATGCGTGGTTTGCAACGACGGAAAGGTTTATACGCCGGCGCTCGGAAAGCCCTCCGCCAGCAATCTGGTTTACATCCGAACGTACAAAGACGGCCTTTCCAACACGATCAACTACCACGAACACGCGGGGCTCCCCTTCAAATATTGGAAGGGCAGAGAGACGGGCGAATTGGGTTCCGAATCGAGTAAATTTTCGTGGATCTCCGGCTGTTCGACCCCCGCAGGAAACTCGGCGCCGGCAAACAAGGTCGCAAGCTGGTACTACGTCGCGGATTCCAGTGCCGATGGCTGGAGTTTCGGCCCCATTTCGCTTGGAAGCCCGGCCGGAAAATCGGGTCGCCTGCTGAACATCACAAACACCAGTTCACCTCCGTACTCGTTTCATAAGGGCGGCGTTCATGCCCTTTTCGGAGACGGAAGCGTACTTTTCGTGAACGAAATGGTCCTTCCAACGATTTACCAGTACATGACCGCCAAAGATGATCAATCCGGCGTGGACCCCGAAACCGGGGCTAGTATGACTGGCTGGACCGCCAATTGGAAGACCTCCTCGGGATCTTATCCGGACGGAACACGATAATTAATCCAAACCACTTCAGCTCGCGGCCGCTTGACCGCGTTCTGAAACTTCACTTTCCCAAACCAGGACCAAAAATCATGACTGAAATTTCCCATCTTCTTTGCGAAAATATTACGAAAATCTACCGCGGGGGAAGCCTCGACGGCTCGGCGGACGTTTCGGCCCTGAAAGGGGTCACGCTCGAAGTTCCTCACGGCCAGTTCCTCGCCATCATGGGCGCGAGCGGCTCCGGGAAAAGTACCCTGCTCCACATCGCGGCGGGCCTGACGAAACCAACTTCCGGAACCGTCCGGATCAATGAAACGCAGATCTCCAGCCTGGGCGACCGGGCGTTGACGCTCTTCCGGCGTGAAAACGTCGGCGTCGTTTTTCAGGCGTTCAACCTCATTCCGACGCTCACGGCCGAAGAAAATATTCTGCTCCCGATCCTGGCTGGCGGGAAGTCCGGCGGCACCGAAAAAATGAACACGGCCATGACGCAGATCCTCACCCGGCTCAATCTCCTGGAGCGGCGGCGCCACTACCCCGACGCACTCTCCGGCGGCGAGCAGCAGCGTGTGGCCATCGCCCGGGCACTCTTCACGGACTTTCTGAACGAGGACTCCAAAGCCTCGCTTCTTTTCGCCGACGAGCCGACCGGAAACCTCGACTCCGCCAACAGTGAGGTGATTTGCCGCCTCCTGCGCGAGCTTTGCGACGAGCGGAAACACACGATGGTCGTGGTCACGCACGAAACCTCCGTGGCACGTTGGGCCGACCGCGTGATCACGCTCCAGGACGGGAAGATCCTGCACGACCAGACCGCCGCGGAATTTGCCGCGCAGAATTCCGTAAAGGAGGGTTGAAATGAAAGTGCTTCTGAAACTCTGCTTTAGAGACCTGATCCACCGCAAAGTCCGGCTTGGATTCACCGTTCTGGCGATCGCGGCGGTCAGCTGCCTCATGATCTGGTTCGTCGGGAGCCTCGACCTGAACTCCCTGATGAAGCGCGACGTCGTGAAAAAAACGTTCGGCGAATACTCCGCCGTCATGTTCCGCGACGACGGGTTTTCGGACGGGCAGCTTGCCGGACTGGAAAAACTCGACTGCGTGGAACGGCTGGACCAGGCCCGCCAGACCGCGCCGGAAATCACGCTCGACGGGGTAGTTCACGAGGCGGCCGCGTTCAAACGCTCGCCGAAACTCACGGGGATCGACCGGTTAAAAACCTCGCCGTACACGCTGGAGGAAGGCCGCTGGTTCGAGAAACCCGGCGAGTGCGTCGTGAGTTCCACCGCCGCGCAGACTCTTCTGGGTCGCACGAACAAAGCGGTAAAAAGCCACGTGGAGATCGGCGACACGCTGACGGTGAAAACCGAAGCCGGCGAGACGAAACTCACCGTGGTCGGAACGTTCAAGCAGGCCGCGATGATGGCCCAGTCAGGCGGTCCCGGAGCCGGAAGGCCCGGTGGGAATTTCGGCGTGACCGCCTTCGGTTTCGGCCAGGGGCTTGGCGCGTCCAAACCCATGCCCGGGAAAAACACGCCCCAAGCTGCAACAGGAACGAGGTCCGGAGGTCCCGGAATGGGAAGACCTGCTCAGCCGCAAAACGACGGAGCGCGTACGAAAGGCCTGCGCGGCCCGTGGACCCCCGCCGGAGTCGGACTTTCTGCCGAGGCGGTTTACGTTTCGCTGGCCGACCAGAACCGGATCAGCGGGAATTCCGGACGCGCCAATCTGGTTTTCGTGAAGCTGAAAAAGGGCCAAACGCCGGAAAACTTCTTCACCGCGGCGGAAAAATTCCTTGGAAAGTCACTCGAGGAGGCCCAAATCCAAAAGGCCGACGCGGTGACACTCCAAAACCAGCAGGACCAACAGCAGTCGGTGAACGCGATTTTCGCCCAAGCCTGGTCCGCGATGGGGATCGTCATCGTGACGGCCGTTTTGATCATTTTCACCACGCTTAATATGGACGTGACGGAACGGACGCGCTACCTGGCGATGCTCCGCACGCTTGGCCTGACCCGGTTCCAGGTCGCCCTTTCCATCCTTTTGGAGGGCGCGCTGCTCGGGGTTTTGGGCTGGCTGCTCGGGATGCTCGCCGGCTGGGTTCTGCTCGAGTACCTCGCGTTTTCCGAGGAGGGCGCGTGGGTTTTCCTCCCGCTTTCCGGCGCGAATATTTTCCTCGCGTTCCTTTGCACGCTCACGGGGGCCGTGGCCGCGTCGGTGGTGCCGGCCGTCCGCGCAACGTTCGTCTCGCCGGTCGAGTCGATGGTCCGCAAGACCCGCCGCTTCGCGTTCAAGGACCTCTGCATCGCGGCACTTCTGGGCGTCATTCTGCTCGGCGTGATGGCGCTGGTCGTTTTCGTCCCGATGGAGAAAGCGACGCGCGGCATTCTGTTCGGAACGCTCGGAACCTTCTGCTTCGGGGCGGGTTTCCTCCTCATTTTCCCGTGGACGATCGCCATGACCGAAAAGATCGGCGCGCCGATCCTCGCGCTTCTCTGCCGATTTGACCGCCGCTTCCTGAAAAACCAGCTCGCCGGGAATCAGGTCCGCTCCCTCATGACCGCCCTGATCATGGCGCTCGGTCTGGGACTTTACACGGCGATCCTGATCTGGTCCAGCTCGATGCTTTACCGCTTCGTCATTCAGGACGGCGCGATCCCGTTCGCTCTGGTGCGCGTCGATGACCAGATCACTTCCGACGACGCGGCCGCAGGGATCCGTTCCATACCGGGAGTCAAAGCCGATGAATTCATGGAGATCGCCGTGGCCCAGCCCAATCTGGACGAGCGGACGAGCGAAAAGATGAAAGAGGGCGGCGCGATGAGCGCCTCAGTCGTGATCCTCGGCCTCGACCCGGAAAAAGCGTACGGAAAGAACCCGATGCTGAACCTCCGTTTCCTCGAAGGCTCACGCAAGGAAGCCCTGAAAGCCCTGACCTCCGGCCCCGCGGCGCGGGCGTGCGTCATTACGTCCGAGCTGAGCGAGCACGGCGGGCTGCACCTCGGCGACCCGATCAAATTCCAGCTTCCAGGGACGGCCTCGGACCCGAAATTCCTCGAGTACACCGTGGCGGGCGTGGTCGATTTTCCCGGAATGCTCTGGTTTTCCAAGTTCGGAAACGTCCGCGTGGGAACCGGCCGAAGCGGAGCGATGGCGTTCGCGCCGTACGACGCGATCCACCAGGACTTCAAAACGCCCGAAAACGAATATTTCTGGTTCAACGTTGACAGGGGCGTGACCCACGAGCAGATTTCCGAAGAAATTCAAAAAGTGGCGCACCGTCTGGCCTCCAAAAACTTCCTCCCGGAGACCGACGCCGAGTTTAAGGCCGCGACTTACGCCTCGGTCAAGTCGAACAAAGTCGCCGGCCTGCCGCAGGTCATGGTTTCGCTGCATCCCGGCGCGTCGATCAAGTCGGCCGCCTTCCGGATGCGTGCCCTGCCCGACGCGCAGACCGACGAAATGCTTTACGTGAATTCGGCCCGTGCCTCACTGACCGGCGGAGGCTCCGCGATCCTGTACGGGCTGGACCCGCAAATCGCCTTCAACGCGGCCGACCCGCAGCTGAAACTCAAATTCATGGACGGAACGGCGGCCGACGCTTTGCGCCTTTTGTGCGACGGCGATTCCGCGTGCGTCATTCCGGCCGATTACGCTCAGGCCCACGGTCTGAAACCCGGCGACCGGATTTCCCTCGAAGCTCCCGCTGGAGCGGCAAACGAAATGGGCCCAATGGGTGGCGGAATGGGCGCACCCGAAGGAATGGGTGGAAGGGGCCCCGGTGGTTTTGGCGGACCCGGCGCCCGTGAAGGAATGGGCGGAAGAGGACCCGGTGGCCCTGGCGGACCCGGCGCCCGTGAAGGAATGGGCGGACGGGGGCCCAGTGGACCCAGCGGCTTTGGCGGACCCGGCGGCATGGCGCCGCAGCAAACGATCGAACTGACGGTCGCGGCGGTCGTGGATCTTCCGGACTGGCAGACGCTCGTCCGGAGTTCCGGCTCGCTGATGCGCCAAAGCGTCGAAACGGTCCTTTTCGTGACTCCCGCTCTGGTGAAAGACTCCTTTAAGGGGAAAGAGTTCCAGAACTACTGGTTCAACCTCGCCAAACCGGAGGATTTCAACGCGGTCGAGACGCAGGTGCAGGCGATTGCCCGCGCAGCCGCCGAGGAAAACCGGGATGCCGACGCTCTGGCCCGCCGCGACATGATCCGCACGATGGCAGGCGCGACGGTCGCGTCAGTGGAAAGCGTGAACGGTTCACTCATGGCCCGGTCCGGGAGCGTGATCGGTATGATGACGAAAATGCCGCTCATCATGCTTTTCATTTCCACGATCGCGATTTTGAACACGATGATCGTTTCCGTCTTCACCCGACGGTGGGAAATGGGCGTTTTGCGCGCCTACGGCGTGACACGGGGCGGGCTGATCCGCCTGATCCTCGCCGAGTCGGTCCTGATCGGCTTCTGCGCGATCGTCATGAGTTTCCTTTTCGGCGTTTTTTACTCGTGGCTCCTGATCCACGTGACCTCGATGTTCGGGATCGTGACGCCGCCGCTCATCATCCCATGGAGCAAAATCGGCTTCGGCTTTGGTCTGGCGGTCCTCATCTGCCTCGCCGCGAGCCTTTACCCGGCGTTCCTCACGGGCCTGAAAGAACCGGTGGAACTCCTCAGCCGCAGGGAGTGAGTTGAAACGCGGAAACCCACCGGAGGGCCCTGAAATATTTCTCCGGTGGGGGTTGAAATTCCCCGAAAATGTGCTACACTAAAGGAGAATCGTTTCCTTTGGTTTTTTATTTTTTAAACTCCTTTTCATTTCATCGAAGATCATGCACGAAACCATTCAAAATCTTCTGTCCCGCGGGGTCCAGGTGCTTGACGGCGCGTGGGGGACCCAGTTTCAGTTGAAGGGCCTGCCGATGGGTCAAAGCCCGGACTTCTGGAACATCGACCAGCCTGAAAAGGTCCTCGAAGTGGCCCGAAGTTACGTCGATGCCGGGAGCGACATCATCATCACGAACACGTTCGGCTCCAGTGCCCTGATGCTCGCGAAAAGCGGTCAGGAAGCGCGGGTACACGAGCTGAACGAAGCAGGCGTCCGTCTTTCAAAGCAGGCGGCCGGCAACCGCGCGAAGGTTTTCGCCTCCATGGGGCCGACCGGTTACATTCTGATGATGGGCGAGGTGACGGAGGATGAAATGTTCGAGAGTTTCCGCCTCCAGGCCGAAGGAATGAAAGCGGGCGGGGCCGACGGGATCGTCGTGGAAACAATGAGCGACCCGGAAGAAGCCGCGATTGCGATCCGTGCCGCCAAAACGACGGGGCTCCCGGTCGTCGGATGCATGGTTTTTGACTCTGGCGAAAACTGCGACATGACCATGATGGGGACCACCGTGGAAGACGCCGCTGCCGCGATGCTCAACGCCGGGGCGGACGTGATCGGCTCCAACTGCGGCCGCGGAATTGAATATTTCCTCGACGTTTGCCGCCGCCTCCATGCCGTTTCCGGTGAAAAGGTCTGGATCAAAGCGAATCGCGGCCTTCCGGAAGTTGTAAACGGCGAAACGGTTTACAAACAAACCCCTGAAGAATTCGCGTCCTTCATCCCCGATTTGATCGCCAATGGAGCGGGTTTCGTCGGCGGCTGCTGCGGCACCTCGCCCGAAATCATTCGTGCCGTCCGCGCCACGGTGGACGCTTTGAAATAGCAGCCAGTTTTTCGGCTAAGCCAAAACGCTCACTACTGACTACTTCACCCCCGAAAGGTTTCCCCCAATGCTCACTCCCACGCCGGAACTGCTCGCCACGCTTCGTCTGACCCTCGTGAAGGGGATCGGGCCGCGTATTTTGCGCAATCTGGTTGAGTATTTCGGCACGGCTGAGCAGGTTTTCCAGGCGGATCTTTTTGAACTGCGGCGTGTGGAGGAAGTCGGCGCCCAGCTCGCGATGGCGATCCTCAACGCCCCCCAGGAAATCAACGTCGAAAAGGAGCTGGAACTCTGCGAGAAACATGAAATTCAAATTCTTCTGACTTCTGCCCCTGAATACCCAGCGCTTCTCAAAACGATTCCCGACCCGCCGATACTTTTGTACGTGCAAGGGAAACTTCAGCCGCAGGATTCTGTCTCACTCGCGATGATCGGGACGAGGCACGCGACTTTCTACGGGGAACGTCAGGCGGAACGCCTCGCGGGTGAATTCGTCCGTTCCGGTTTTTCCATCGTTTCCGGCCTTGCGCGCGGAATTGACGGTGTTTCTCAAAAGGCGGCACTTGACGCGGGCGGGCGAACCATCGCGGTTCTTGGTCACGGTCTGGCTCAAAAGGTTTACCCTCCGGAACACGCCAATCTTGCGAAACGGATCATTGACGCTGGCTGTGCTCTGGTGAGCGAGTACCCCCCGCTCCAGCCCGTGACGGCCAAAACCTTTCCGCGACGGAACCGGATCATCGCCGGTATGACGCTCGGAACGGCCGTGATCGAGGCCGGTTCCCGCAGCGGAACGATGCTCACGGCAGAATTCGCCCTTGATTACGGCCGGGAAGTTTTCGCCATGCCGGGCCCTGTGGATTCGCGCTCCTCGACCGGCTGCCACCGCCTGATCCGTCAAGGGGCCAAACTTCTGGAAAGCGTCGAGGACGTTCTGGAAGAACTCGGCCCGATTCGCGACCGTTTCCCGAAAGAATGTAAAGCGGAAGAAATGATGGTCGAACACCCGGCAGAAATTTCCATAACCGAGACGGAAAAAGCGGTTTTCGAGGCCATCCCCACAGACGGCGCAACAGTCGATGAATTGACACAGCTTACGGGAATTCCGGTCTGGAAGCTCATGACCCAGCTCACAGGGCTGGAAGTTAAACGATTAATCAAACGCGGCGCGGGCCAGAGGGTTTACAAATGCTGAACGCAGATTCCACTCAAGTTTTTTTTGCCGAATCTCCCGAAAAAAAGCGCGGGATCCCGTTTTTTCTCTTTCCCGCCCTTGCCTGTAATGCGCGTCTTTACTCTCCACAAAAAGAAGCGCTGAGCGACCTGTGCCGTGTGATCGTTCCCGACTGGCTTGAACCCGAGCGAGGGGAAACGCTTCCCGATTTCGCACGGCGGTGGGGGGAAGTGGTCTGGAAAACGTACTACGGCCCCGAAGCCCAGGAAACTCAAAGACTGGATCCCGAAATCGGCTGCTTCACCGGCGGGCTTTCCTTTGGCGGAATGGTTTCCCCTTTCGCCAGCGATGTTCTTCAGGAGCACGGTCTGAAAGTCCACAAGAATTTTCGGCTTTCAACCTTCCTTTACGGAAACCAGATTCCGAAATTCCTCCGTCTCTGGTGGAGTTTGAGCAGTACGCTCCCTTATGGCGGCTGGAACGTGATCCGATTTTTCGCTTGGGCTTCGTTCCAACTCCAGGGGAAAAGGCTTTCTTTCAAACGGCGCGAGATCCTGAAACAGTTTATTGAGTCACCGTCCCTCCGGTGTCACCGGGTCGTAAAAATGATTGCCGGGTGGCGCGGAGAGGAGCAGGTTCACGATTTCCCGACGATTCAGATCCACGGTTTACGGGATCGGCTCCTTCCCTTTTCGGTGGTCAAATCCCCGGAAGTTCTGTCTTTGGAGGCCGGTCATCTTATGACTCTGACCCAACCAGAAAAGGTCAACGCGCTGCTGCGCGAATTACTCTCATGAGGTGAAACCGTCCGTCATTCCATCACCGCGGGAAATTCCTCGATTTTTGAGTTCTCATCCCAACCATTCAGCCGGGCACGCTGGAGCCAGTCTTTGGCTTCCTGCTCATTTTTCGGAATCCCTTTCCCTTCCATGTAGGCCATTCCAAGCAGATACTGCGCCACTGGCTCATCAGCTTTCGCGGCAAGGAACAGCCATTTCGCGGACATCTCATCATTCTGCTCGACTCCGACCCCTTGACGATAAAGCAGTGCCAGACTCAACTGTGCCCGCGAAACACCATGCTCCGCAGCCAGTTCGTATAATTTGATTGCTTTCGGGTAGTTCTGTTTCACACCTTCCCCATGCGCAAACGCATTCGCCAGAAGCAATACAGCATCCATCTGTCCCTGATTTGCGGCTTTGTTCAGCCAATCCAGGCCAACCGGGTAATTCTGTTCCACCCCGGTCCCATGGAACAGGCAGGCCCCATAAGCCCATTGAGCCTGAACGTTTCCCATTTCAGCGGCTTTCCTGAAATGAGCGGCAGCTTCCGCTTCGTTTTTCTCACACTCAAAACCATTTGCCAAACGAAGACCAAGCTCATATTCTGCCTGGGCGGCCTGTTCTTCTGGAGTTAAAACGCGAACGATCTCCGTTTCCTCTTCTTTCTCCTTTGCTGTACCGTTCGGATTTCGCAGATTCTCGGTCGCTTCTGCCATTTGCTCATCCAGCATCTTCTGAATTTCCTCTAATTTTTTCTTGGCGGGTGATTCAGGCCCAGAACAGGAAATACACATGATTCCCGGAAAAACCACAAGGCTCAAAAACAAGACCACATTCCATGAATATTTCATCCCAAAGTCCTCGTTCAAATCGTTAAAAAACGTGTCTGTGTTTTGTCAAAATACCCGAATCAAATCGAATCAGCAGGCCGGCGGAAAGAAGCAAGTGCCTCCCTGAAAACACACGCGACCGGTACCGAAGCCTTTTGTGCAGCGGCCTGGCAGTCCTCAAACTCCGGCGCGAATTGAACGTCCGAGCCGCCAAACGTCCCGATTTTCACCCGGATCGGCCCGAATTTCGTTTCGACCGTCTCCCACCGGCGCTCCAGCGAGTACCGCGTCACGGCAAACTCCCGCACGCCGAACGTCCCGGTCTCCGTGAAGATCAACTTCAAAAGCGCCTCACGGTCTTCCGGACGCGCCAAAACCCCGAGCTGAACGGCCGGGCGCTGCTTTTTCATCGTCATCGGCGTGAACCAGACGTCCAGCGCGCCGCGGTCGAAGAATGACGCCATCGCCGCGCCGAGCTGCTCACCCGTTACATCGTCCAAATTCGCCTCAAACTGAATCAACTGTTCCGTCTGGTACGGTTTTACCGTCTCCACGGCCGGTTCGGCCCCGTTTTCGCTCTCGTAAAGCGTCACGCGCAGGACGTTCGGCCGGGATTCCATCTCACGATGACCGAACGAGTTGAACGAGGCGCGGATCACGGCGTTCCCCCTGATTTCGGCTTTTTTCCAGACCGCAAACAGCGCCGCGGCGGTCGGCGTCAGCATTTCGCACGGCTCGTTTTCCGACGAGACTGCGAGCGAAAAGCGGCTCAAAAGTTCCTGCGTCGCCGGGGCCGGCAGCGGATAAACGCCATGCGCGCAGCGGACGGTCCCGATCCCCACCGGAAGCGGCGAGAGCGAGATCCCATCGACGCCCAAAAGCGTGAACGCGAGGCAGCACCCGCAAATGTCGATGATCGAATCGACCGCGCCGACCTCGTGAAAATGGACCTCATCGGCCGGTTTGCCGTGGACTTTCCCCTCTGCCTCCGCCAGCGTGCGGAAGACCTCAAGCGAGAGATTTTTCGCCTCGTCCGGCAAAGCGCTTTCCTCGATCATCGCCCGAATATCCGCCCAGGAACGATGCGCATGATCGTGGTGGTGCTCCTCCTCGTGATGATGGTGGTGGTGATGGTGATGTTCTTCCTCATGGTGATGTTCATGCAGATCCACGACGAGGGTTTTGCCGGACATTCCGTGCGAGCCTTTTTCGCTGCGGCGCAGGTGGAAATGGTCGGGAACGAGCTGGTGAAGCGGTTCCTCGATCGCCGTCTGCGGGATCCCGTTCATTTCGCAGAACTCGATGAGCGCGTTCAAAATCATGTCTCCGGACCCGCCGCCGACGGAATCGAAACGTAAAATTTTCATGACTGACTTTCTGAAAGGAAAAAGAAACAGACCACCAGGAAGAAAGGAGACGAAGCCCCGCCCCCCTTTTCTTCACACTCATCCGCTATTATACCCGGAAAAGCATTTTTCGCAAGAGGTTTCCGGGAATTTTGAGAAATAATCTCCCGCAACATTTACCGGGACGACGCTTCCAGCGTCGTTTAAAGGCTCCCTCCTTGAGGGGGCTGGCGAGCGTAGCGAGCCTGGGGGAGTGTACGGGGACGACGCTTCCAGCGTCGTAGATACGGAGGGCCGGCGTCCTCGCCGGTCAAGTTACAAGCCCACCACTTCCAAATTCTTTTCCATCCGAACCTCTACCTTCTAAATTTTTTTTACTTTTTTTCTTAAAATTCCGCCGAAACTCCTTGACATTTTCGTACTTCTGGTATAGAATATAAATTAACATATTGGCTTTGTTCGCCAAAGAATTCGCTAAACCGTACGAAAACTTCGACAACTTTCTTCGTTTTGCGAAAAACGTCCTTCGTTCCGATCTGGAATGAAAGGGTGTTTGTGCGTATATTCAAAACCAAACAGAATTTGAGCGTGTTCGACTCCTTTGGGAGTCGTCGCGTGTCTATTCTGTTGGGTTGTCGAAGACCTTCGTACGGGGATGCGTTTGACGTACTCCCTTTTTTTCTGGAATTTCTCAAGATTTTTCTGAAAAATCGGAAGAATAGCCTGTTTCGTGTAACAGGTGTACGTTCTATATTATAGTGAAGGATTTTTATTATACAGGAACGACCTTCCTTAACTGTGTTCATGTCGGACATTTGCTTAGGAATTGAAAGGCCATTTCCTCATAATTTTTTCGCACTTGCAAAGGAGATCCCTATGAAATTTGAAAAAATCACTCCATACCTGACGAAAATTTACGAATGGCTTGTATTCTTGGGAAAGTCCATTAAGAGTTATGGAGACCTGCTCTTTGAAAAAATCAAATCACGTTTTCCACGTTTCGGCCGTTTATTTCCCAATGCGATGTACTTTTGGGGAATCTTGCTTTTTTTGGCTATAACTGGCCTTTACTTAATGAGTGGAATAAGTTGTGATTCTAAAAAGAAACCAAATACGGCAAGTCAACCGATCGAAACTCCATCAAGAAATGTTAAGAACGTTCCCAAAGATAAATATATAGATTTTAATGACATTCTGGAAAATGCTGGCTTTAATCCTAATTCAGATGGAATCACTGCTTACCTCACTTATGGTTCATCTGATTTGATGGATCGTTCTCAAAATGCAGACGCTTTTGATAAAAAAGCCGTACAAAAGGAAGTCTCTCAGTGGCGAAAAGTTAACTTGCGAAATAATAGTTATAAATTCTCAATACCAATTACGGATGCCCTTGTTTCCGATAATTATAATAAAGATGGGATAAAAGTAAGGTTTTACTTACCATTTTTTCTTCAAAATTTTGTGAATGAAATGAATGATAATTCATCCCTAGTCTCATTTACAACAGAAGGTGAACACTTACGACTTAATTATTGTTTAGATAATGACAAAAATAACATTGGAAATCATGGTATTAATGAGGAAATTGCATTCATGCGCATGGCCTACCAATTAGATAAAAAAACATTTACCCGTGAAAATGAAATCAACTTAGGATTTGCTAGTGTTATTGACAGAATTGAACATACCGTTGGAAAACTCTATAAAGCTGTAGATCAATGGAATGAGGCAAGAGGAAAAGAAGATTGTGAAGCGAGAAGGGAAAAACTTCCTTTTATGTACAAACCCTTATCTAAAAAACTTTGGTGTATTTATATTCTGAAAGCTCCCGAAGAAATTCTTAAAGATGTCTCAAGACACAAGGAGAATTATAGCATTGTTATTAAATTTAACAATTTTCAAATATCATATTTAAATACTCCTAATGTAATGTATCCCTATACTATTTCTAACAAAGATGAATTTTTATCATCTGACACGACTATTCCTGTAAGCAATTCTCCTGAATATACAGATTTATATCCTTCTTATTATAAAACCGATTTCCCAAACTGCCAGCTCCTTTCTCTTGAGATACAGAAAAATGACGGAACCATAATCACAAAAATGAAATATAAAAAGCCGTCATCTACTCATAAAAATTTCAGACCTCACTGGAAGCAAGCACTTACCTGCGAGAATTGGCGATAGGAAGAGAAAGACGACTCCAAAGACTATAAAATTAGATAGTCCTTCGCTTATCCAATTTGCTTGAACTGCGGCGATAAAACGTAGAGTGTATCGCCGCTTTTATTTAACTACAGAAAACTGCTTGCGTGTAGCATTGAGCAGGAAAAGCCTTCGGCTTTTATGGATCAAAGTCTTTCTGAAACCAGCGTTACGCGCAACAATTACGAATTACGAATTACGAATTCCTAATTTAAAATAAAAAAACCGGCAATACCTACTCTCGCACTTGCAGTACTACCATCG
>SAMEA3663299__coassemble_197_pt1 | contig 33933 bp, 20 predicted proteins | sample SAMEA3663299__metabat2_low_PE_003 | metagenome-assembled genome bin SAMEA3663299 (sample SAMEA3663299) | pig gut metagenome | biome: pig gut; feature: pig-associated habitat; material: faeces | place: China | collected 2013 | reverse complement strand
AACTCCCCCAGTCTCGCTTTGCGAGCCAGCCCCCTCAATGAAGGGGCCTTTAAAATGCAAGGCGGTAATGGAGGCCGAAGGCCGGAATTACGCGCCGGGGGGAGTTGAAAGACGCGTTCCGGGAACTCCCCCAGTCTCGCATCGCGAGCCAGCCCCCTCAATGAGGGGGCCTTTAAAATGCAAGGCGGTAATGGGGGCCGAAGGCCGGAATTACGCGCCGGGGGGAGTTGAAGGTGCGTTCCTGTAACTCCCCCAGTCTCGCTTTGCGAGCCAGCCCCCTCAATGAAGGGGCCTTTAAAAATCGAAGATTCATCCACTCAAACCACTAGTTAATAAGGAGCCAAACCATGACTCAACCTCAAATCATCCTCACGGGATTTGCAGATGAAGGCGTTTCGAAGCAGCCGGAAAAGTCGATCAAGGAGCAGTTCACCGCTTACGCCGCGATCGGGCTTCAGTACTACAGTATCCGCTTCATCGACGTTGGAAACGGCACGAAAAACGTCATGAACCTCACGATGGACGAGATCCAGACCATCCGCGAGGTCCAGAACGACTTCGGCCTGAACGTTTCGTCGATCGGTTCCCCCATCGGAAAGGTGAAACTGGTGGACGTGGAAGACGGCACGAAAAACCGTTACGTCCCGTTCAAGGACTACATGGACGAGGTGAACCGCGCCTGCGAGATCACCCACGCGCTGGAGAGCAAGCTGATCCGTGGTTTTTCGTTCTACCACCCGCACGGGGCGGACGTTCACGACTACATGAATCAGGCGGTCGATCAGCTTTCCGCCATCGCGGAAACGTGCCACCGCAGCGACCTGACTTTCGGGCTGGAAGTCGAGCCCAACCTGGTCGGCGGAAACGGCTGGCAGCTTGCCGAGCTTTACCAGAAAATCAACCATCCGTCGATGGTCCTGGTCTTTGACGTCGGAAACCTGGTCGTTCAGGGCTTCGACGCGTGCGAGATCCTGGACCAGTTCCGCGCCTGCCTGCCGGGCTTGGGGTGGTTCCACGTGAAGGACTACCGTCACCCCAAACCGGTGAAAAAGGGCGACCCGATTGATGAGGACCAGCTGAAGAATTTCGTCCCGTGCAATTTGGGCGATGGCGGCCACGAGGCCATTTTCCGCGAGCTGAAAAAGGCGCTTCCTGAAATTGACGCGAAACTCAAGGCGCGCGGGATCCCCGGTTTCTTCGTGGACCTGGAACCCCACGTGAAGGGCGGCGGCCAGTTCGGCGGTTACAGTGGCCCGGACGGCGTCGGCGTGGCGCAGCGCGCGCTTTGTCGTCTGCTCGACTACGTGGGAATCGGCTACCACCTGCGTGATTTCGACGACATTTTGGCCGCCCGCGGGTTCTAATTTTTTTACGGGGACGACGCTTCCAGCGCCGTTTTATCTGGAGTGCGGTGATACAGTCGCGCAAGCGACATTCACTGCTTTCCCTTGCGGCAATTCAGCCTCGAAGAGGCGTTTGCCGCTGAAGCGAGCTGGATCTTTCCCATGAGAAAAACCGTTTTCCCCGCTGCATTTTTCGGCCGCTAAGTGAAAGCGGCAAAGGAAGCCTTCGGCTTCTGTATTGCCGCACTCCATAAGACGACGCTGGAAGCGTCATCCCCACATTTTTCCTCTTTCCCAAGATCCTGCCATGAAATCCCACTTGAACCTTTTTTTCACTCTTGCATTTTGTGCTTTTTGTTCCCTTTTGAGCGCTGAACCGGCGGCGTGGAACATGAATCTCTCCACCTCCGACGGCGGCACGTGGAAAAAGCGCGTCGCGTTTGAACTTCAAATCAGCCCGGAAGTTTTGGCCGAGCTGAAGGCCCGAAACGCCGATTTACTGGGCGATGACGAAAAAGCCGCCAAAGAAGCGACGGGCATGAATTCCAAACTGGAACCGACCCTTTTCGTCTTCACCGTCGTGGCTCCGGGAGCCGACACGGAAAACGTGGAAAATCCCCTCCCGCTGGCCGGCGCCCGGGCACAGGACGTTCGGATCTGCACGGGCAAAAACGTCGAGTACCTCTTTGAGATCCTCGGCACGGACGGGCAGTCGCAGCACTCCGGCACGCTTGAACCCGGTGCGAAAATCGCCGTTCCGATCGAGCTCACGACCCTGGAGGAAGGAACAGTTTTTTACGTCTATTACGAAAACCCCAAGGCGTGGGAACAGTCCGACTGGTGGACCTTCCACTACTTCCAGAACGGCAGTTTCGAGGAGGGAGAAAACGGCCCGAGCGGCTGGCGTTTCGATGCCAGCGACGCGACGCACAAAGTCGAAAGAGCGTCAACCGGCGCCCGAACCGGAAGAATGTGCATCAAAACGACCGTGGCCGAAGGCGCGGAAGCGTCCTGGATCTCCGCGCGTCAGATGGGAATTCCGGTCCGTCCCGGCGAAAAATACAAACTCTCCGGCTGGACGAAAGCCGAAAACGTCAAAGGCTACGCGGGCTTGTACTGGCATCTCGGAAACGACCGCAATGGAATGATCGGGAACGGAATGCTGCAAGCCGGCGGCGGAACTTTCGACTGGAAAGAAATCTCTGCCGAGTTCGTGGTCCCGGCCGATGTGGACCGGCTTGCAGTCGGAACCGTTCTGTACGGAACCGGTACGGCCTGGGCCGATGACGTAAATGTCGAATTGATCGAAAAAAGCGTTGAAACGCCGAAAGTCACCGTTTCCATCGGCGAGGTGGAAACCTTCCCGCTCGTGGACGTTTTCCCGGTCCGTGGCTCCAAAAACGGCGCGGCTCAGTTCAACGCCCAGGAATTCTTCGGAAACGCCGCGGAATTGCCCCGCTTCGCGTTTATTCGTGTGGAAAATTTCTCGGATGAGGAGCGCAAGCCGCTGGTGAACGTGAAAGCCTCCCTGGTTTCCGCGCGCTGGCGGGTCGAAATGACGCCGGAAAACGTGGAAATTCTGGGGCTTGACGGCGAGCCGCTCGAAGTGGACGCGTGGGATTCGAACCTTTTCGTTACGCCGACGCTCCCGCCGAAAAGCATTTCCTGGCTGATCCTCGCGGAAAAACCGACGGCGGTTTCCAGTGGCGAGGCGGCCCGCCGGGTGCGCGACCAGCAGACCACGGACTCCGGTTTCCCCGGAACGTCACTCCAGCAGGTCAAAACGGCCGCGAGATCGGTCTCGCTGAAAGACCTTTCGGCCCTGAAAAAAATCTTGGTCAAGAATCAAAACCTCGTGCAAAATCCTGGCTTCGAGGAACTCGACCAGAACGGGAAGCCCGTGGCCTGGAACGTGGACGTTCCGAAGGACGGGATCACGTTCAACGCGATCGACCCCCAAGCCGAAAATGACGCGCTGGGAAAATACTGCGCCGAAATCAAAATCGACCCGGGAAAACGCGCCTCCTGGTCCGGCTGGCGTCAGAATTTCAAAATTCAGGGCGGGCGCAGCTACTTCTGCGGCGCGTGGATGAAAAGCCCGACCGCGAGCCAGTTTGCGATCCACATTCACTTCCGTACGGCCGAGGGCAAACTCTGCGAATCGGGCGGAATGACCTCTTTCGGCGGCACGGCCGTCGGTCCGAATGAGTGGTCACTGGTTTCCGGCCTGATCCGTACGCCGGACGACGCGGCCGAGATCAGCCTCCAGCTCACGACGAACGATTCGGAAACGCTCTGCTACGATGACGTTTTCGTGATGGAAATGGACGCGGGAATTCCTCAGGATTTCCAGGGTGGAAGTACTGGGATTTTCCAGGTTTCGCCGATCATCAAGGTCTTCCCCGACTCCACATGGTCGAGGAACCCGGACGAACTGAAAAAGACCGCCCCGCACGGTGTCGTGACCGCCAAAAACGAGGAAGAAACCATTCAGTTCGCCTTCCGTTACGCGGAGGACCAGAAATTCCAGGTCGCGCTTTTCCCGGCGGTTTCGGCGGACGGGAAAATCACGCTTCCGACGGATCTTTTCGCCATTGGTTACGTCCCGATCAAACACGTGACGAGCTACTATAGTACGCGGCAGGCGAAGTGGTTCCGCAAGCTCCCGAAAGGCTCAGGCAACGCGGACGGCTGGGTCGGAATGTGGCCGGACCCGATGATCCGGTTCATTTCGGCGAATCACGTCTTTGTGCCGAAAACCGAGGCGGAAAAGGCCCTGAGTGAGCTGGAAAGCGCGGAGTATTCCAGCGATTCCGAGCGTTTGGCCCGTTACACCGAGCGGAATCTCATCGAGTTCCGTGCGTGGGAGACCCGGGCGCTGACGGTCCAGGTGAAGACCACGAAAGAAACACCCGCCGGCGTTTACCGGGGAAGGATCTGGCTCAAGAGCCTCGAGACGGGAAAGGTCATGTCCGTTCCGTTCAGCGTAGAAGTCAAGGACTTCGCGATCCCGGACGAACCGGCCGTTTGTGCGATCTACGACATTCGGATGACACACCCCGAATTCTGGAACCGGGAAGAAGGGGAGGACCTTTCGCAAAAGATGGTCGAGTACGTGGCCTCCAAGCGTCTTTCCTCGGATCGGATGCGCGTGGAGCCTAAATTCACGTACGACAAAGAAACGAAGACATGGTCGGTCGATTTCACTGAGTTCGATGCCGCGTGCGAGCATTACTTCAACGACCTGAAGGTCAAATTCGCGTATATGCCGGGCGACTGGTACTGCTTCGGGTGGGGAATGCCGCCGCGGGCCCGCCAGGGGATCCAGCCGTACGAGGGTGAGTGGCCGTTCGAAGGCGTGGATCGCCGCATCCTGCGTCCCGAATTCAAGAAAGTTTACCAGGACAAACTGCGGCTGATGTGGGACCACCTGAAAGAAAAGGGCTGGGACAAACACTTCGTTCTGTACATTTCGGACGAGCCGTTCTACTCCAAGCCGGAGATCATCGCGCAAATGCAGGCCTGCTGTGAGATGATCCACGAGGTGGACCCGAATATTCCCATTTACTGCAGCACGTGGGTCCATGTTCCGGAATGGGACGGCTACATCACGGTCTGGGGGATCGGCCATTACGGGCGCGTTCCGGAGGAACAGATCTACAAATCGCTGAAACGGGGCGACCGGATCTGGTGGACGACCGACGGCCAGATGTGCACCGACACGCCGTTCTGCGCGACGGAGCGTCTGCTTCCGTACTGGGCGGTAAAATACCAGGCGGACGGCTACGAGTTCTGGGGTGGCTCCTGGTTCACGATCGACCCGTACCGCTACGGCTGGCACTCGTACATCCATCAGAGCGATCAGCCGGGTGTCGAGTACTACGTTCTGTACCCGAACGGCGACGGCTTCATCTTCTACCCCGACAAACTGATCGGGCGGAATGAGATCGTGCCGTCGGTCCGTCTGGAACAGGCGCGCGAAGGCGTAGAAGACGCGGCGTATCTGCAGATCCTCCAGGCGGAGATCGAGCGGGTGAGCGGGATTCAGAATTTGACACCAGATCAGGCGCAGACGCTGAAAAATGCGCAGAATACGCTTGCTCGTGCGTTCGATCTGGTCCACATTCCGAACGCCGGCGGGCGGTTCACGTCGGTTTACCTCCCGAATCCGGAAGAAGTCGATGAGGTGAAAACGCTCATGGTTCAGTTAATTGACGCTTTGAAAAAAATCTGACGTATAAAAGAAACGTGACGAACGAACAGTGAAGAGTGAAAAATATTCGCTGTTCGTTCGTTTTTTTATGCCAGGATTGATAGGATTTCTTGAAAAAAGCCCCCCTACCTCTTGCAAAGAAAACGATTCTGTGGTAAAATATGCTTTAAAATAGAGATTTTCAATTTTGGGAATAATATATTTTGGGCTTTTCATGGATACAGAGTCATTTAAACGGATGTGCCGTCTTTTGGACTACATACGCCGCAGTTACATCAGCCGTGAGTGGGATTCCATCTGTGCCGGTAAATCGATCGCGAAGCTTTCCGCCCGTCATGTGTACTACCTGATGCTTATTCGATTTCAGCTTCCCTGCAATTTGAACACCATCATGCAAATTACGGGTCTTTCCTCTTCTGCGGCTTCGACTTTTGTCGAGAAAATGGTTCAGTCCAAAGTCTTTCTTCGTGTTTTGGATCCGGAAGACCGCCGGAACGTTCGAATTCTCGCGTCAGAGGAAATCACAGAGATTTTTCGTGAAATGGATCGGCGTTTAGACGCACTGATTGACCACCTGACATCAGACTGCACCGAGGAAGAACTTCACGCGCTGGACCTGGCTGGTAAACTGGTGTACCGTAAGATTCAGATCAATAAAGAATGGCTGGACGCACAAATAAACCGGGGAGATATAAAATGAAAAAAAGGGTCGTAATTACAGGTTATGGGGTCATTTCGTGTATAGGAAACGATTCATCGACGTTTTGGGACGCTTTGCTTGAGGGAAGCTGCGGATTGGGGCGCATCACGAAATTTGACGCTTCCGGTTACCGCACTCAAATCGCTGGCGAAGTCAAAAATTTCAATATTACGCAGTATGTTCCTTTTAAAGACTCCAAACGCATGGACCTTTTTTGCCAGTATGCCATTGCGGCGGGTGATGAGGCTCTGCTTAGTGCGGGTCTTCCCAAAAATTTTCAGGAAAGCGAACTGGACGAAAACCGCGTTGGGGTCTTGGTTTCAAGCGGTGTTGGAGGAATTATTGCGACGACCACCCAAAACTCCATCCTTTTTGAGAAAGGCCCGGGCCGTGTATCTCCACTGGCGATTCCGATGATGATCGGTGACAGTGCGTCGGGCGATCTTTCGATTCGGTATGGCGCGAAGGGGCCGAACTTTGGAATCGTTTCTGCCTGCGCTTCTGGTTGTCACTCGGTCGGGGAGGCGTACTGGATCATCCAGCGGGGTGATGCGGATATTATGCTTGCCGGAGGCACGGAAGAAAGCGTTATGCCACTCTGTATCGCGGGATTTGCCTCAATGAAGGCGATGAGTACACGCAACCGGGACCCGCTTCACGCGAGTCGGCCATTTGATCTGCACCGTGACGGTTTCGTAGCCAGTGAAGGTGCGGCTGTAATCGTTTTGGAAGATCTGGAACACGCCCGGAAACGCAGCGCGAAAATCCTTGCGGAAGTCATTGGCTACGGAGCCACTGCGGACGGTTTCCACATTACAAGCCCTGATCCCACTGGTGAAGGCGATGCCAGGGCATTTCAGATCGCGATGCGACACGCTGGGATCCAGCCGGACGAGATCGACTACATTAACGCTCATGGGACCAGTACCCCTCTGAATGATAAATACGAGACGCTTGCCATTAAGATGGCACTCGGTGAAGCCGCCAAAACCGTGTCGGTGAGCAGCACCAAAGGCTCAACAGGCCATGCGCTTGGGGCGGCTGGAGCTCTGGAAACTGTCGCGTGTGTGAAGGCGATCGAGACGGGAATCGTACCGCCGACGATCAATTTTGAAACGCCCGACCCGGATTGTGATTTGAATATTACGCCGAACGAGCCGGTAAAACGCCCGATCCGCGTCGCGGCCAATAACAGTTTGGGATTTGGGGGGCACAATGCGGTGGTGATTTTTAAAAAGTTTGAAGATTAACCCCTTGACAAACCGTGAAAATCGGGTACAATAAAAAGAAGTCTGGGAGAAATCCTGGCTGGATCCGTTTCCGTGGCACAATTGGATAGCGCGCTGCCCTCCGAAGGCAGAGGTTGTGGGTTCGACCCCCGCCGGAGACGCTTAAAAAGCAAGGTCCGAATGAGTTTTAACGCTCACTCGGACCTTTTTTTGTTTTCAAGTCTTAGTACATCAAATGCAAGGCGGTAATGGAGGCCGAAGGCCGGAAATACGCGCCTGGGGAGATGATGGTGCGTTCCTGCAACTCCCCCAGTCTCACTTCGCGAGCCAGCCCCCTCAAGGATGGGCCTTTGAATGGGGCGTCAGATCACCGCCAGCTCGTATTCCTTGCGGAGGAAGTTGAGCGAGTTCTGGATCGCTTCTTCACGGTCCAGTTCGCCCGGGCAGCCGCATTCAAACGAGCACGGACCGGTGTAACCGATGTACTTCAGGCCGCGGAAACCTTCGACGAAGCGGCTCTGGTTCAGACCCGGGAGAGTACGGCGCGGATTGGAAACACCGCCCGCAAGGTGGACGTGCTTCAGAAGTTTGCCGCCGGAGATGAACGCGCCCATCATGTCGGTTTCTTCGATGCTCATGTGGTAGAAGTCACCCATGACCGCCATACCGCATTTTTTCTCGGAGGCTTCGTTAATGTCGCGGGCGATCGCAGCGCCGTCAGCGACCTGACGGAGGAAGAACGCCTCACCGCGATTCAGCGGCTCGAAGATGATCGTCGTGCCGCACTCGGCAGCGAAATCGGCCAGCGCCGGGAAATCGTCCAGCAGCATTTTGCGGATCTCCTGATTGGTGAGCGGGCTTTGACCGTTGAAGGCCGGGACGTAGATCACGCCCGTGCAGCCCAGGATCCCAGCGCCTTCGAGGACTTTTTTCAGGTCATCGGTCCCTCTCTGTTTGCGTTCTTTTTCGAAGCTCATCAGGTCGCCGCCGTGGGAACCCCAGCAGACTGCCGCGGCTTTCAGGCCGGCGTCGGCCAAGGCTTTTTTGTAGCTTTCCGCGCGGCTCGGGTCCGCAACATCACCGCCGAATTCAGCGGCTTCCATGCCCCAGGCTTTCATTTTGGCGAATTTTTCTTCAACGCCGTTTCCCGGAATGATCCCGAGCTGGGAGCAGAGGCAAAGGTGGGCGTTGGCCTGCTGATTGGCACTTTTGCCGTCGTACGTGGAGTCCGTGACTTCGGCTTTCAGGTCAATGTTGGAGGAAAGAGCGACGGCCGCGGCGGCACCAGCGGCGAGAAATTCACGACGTTTCATAATTTTTGAGTCTCCTGAATGTTAGGAAGGAAATTTTTTATGGAAAAAAACTCAATATTACCCTAATTTTAACCCCTCATTTCAAAAAATCAAGGGGTCGTTTCAACTTTTTCTGACTTTTTTTCGTCCCGGTACACGCGAAAGCGTTCCAGATTCACCCAAAGTTCCAGTTCCGTGGAGCCGGAGTCCACAGCCCTGGTTTGAGTCTCAAATGCTTTTTCATATTTGCCCTGCGCGAAGTACACCGTTGCCAGCGTGTCCTGAATTCCGGAGGCTTCAGGTTGCAGTTGGACCGCCTCTTCAGCGTATTTTTGGGCCTCGTCGAGTTTTCGGTTCGTGTTGGCTGCCAGCCAGGCGTAGGTATTGAGCTGAGATACCAGCAGGGCCTTCGTCGATGGGAAATTCTTCTCTGTCTTATCAAGAAAATCATCGATCCTTTTATCCAGAGTGTTCAGCCACTCGGAATCTTCGGTGAAAACGGCAATTTTTCTTGCAAGAATCAACGAGTCTATGTCTGGTTCCGCATCGGCTTCAAAGTCTTTCACGAGCGCTTCTTTTGCTTTGGCGTAGTCTTTATTCTTGCAAGCATCAAGAGCCAGGAGCTGGGCAAGTTTCTGATTCATTTCGATTGACGTTTCGTCTTCATTGTCTTCACTGGCCTTTTTGATGTTCAGGAAATTGAGCCTCCGTGAGTTTTTGGTGTATTCCCGGGCGAGGCTGAATTCGCCGATGGTACTCAAATCCGAGCTGAACGAGGGAAGGAGCCGGACTTTTTCCGTGGTAGAGATGTCTTTGTTCAGAAGGGCGATTTCATTAGGTACAAGCGCCCAATGGCCTCTTCGAACGAGACGCTGAATCAGTAAAACGCGATAATTCAAGGTCAGAGAACGTTCATTCGCTATTTCGAAATGGCCTTTTCCAAATCCGGTCAGCCCCATGGCGGTTTGTGAAAGGAAGAAGTCTCTTGCCTCTTTTTCATGCCCGTTCTGCGTGAGGAGATCGGCTGAAAAATACAAAAACTCCTGTAAAAAATTCAGTTGGATCGGGTCGTCGGTATTTAGTTCTTCATAGAGAGTTTGAAACGTTTCCTCAAATGCCGAAGCGTCAGCATCTTCAGCCCGAGCCGTTTTTTCGAGTTCAAGGAGTTGGTGAAGAAAGCGTTTTCCTTCCGTTGTGGCGGGTTCCGAAGCCAAATACTCGCGGAGTGCTTTAAGTGTTTCTGCGCGTTTTTTTTGATTCAGTTCATTACGTGAGGACCACTCGTCCGGATTCGGAAAAACTTTTGCCTCGGGAACCGGCAGGGGAAACTCGGGAATTGGTTGCGTAAAAGGGAGCGCCCACATAACGGCCAGAGCAGAAAAACGGGCCGCGCAAGGGTCTTTCTCGTGTGTTACGATTCGCATGAGAGGAATGAGAGATTCCTCAGCAGGGATCTCGCTTAATCCCATGAGCAAAATCATTTTCTGCACGGTCTGGCATGAATCATACTGCTTGATGAAAATCTGCGTCCTCGGCGAATCGTTCGACCGGATCAACCCCCGGGTCAACATGGAAAGGCAGTACTTTGCGTTTTCTGCGATGGTGAAATCGGCTTGAGATTGCGCCTTTTGAAGAGTTTCAATGGCTCCATCCCCGAACTTGAGGATTTCCTCAATCGTTTTTTCACGTTTTTTATTGGATGGGTCATTCAGCTTTTCAACAAGCGCGTCGAGTTTTGCCTGCGCCTCCGGCTCCAGGGGTTTATCCCCGAAATCCCGGCAGAACAAAGGCGGAACGAAACAAAACAGGAGAGTAAAAGCGAAAAAAAAGCGTTTCATGGAATTTTGCTCTATGGATAAAGGAGTAAGCGTTTCATAAAGGAAAACCGGAAAAAGGTCGAACCCCATAAAATTTGAAGGGAAAGGCTTCCGGGGTGGTTTCTGATCGATACTTCTGTAAATATTTTATCAAAACCCTCAAAAAAATCAAGACGGGTAAGCCTCAAATTTTTCCTGCGTGCATTTTAGAACTCAAATTTCGGACTTTTGGGGACTTTAATTGTTGTAATACAGTTTTTACGTTTGAAAAAACAGTCCCTTTTTTCAGGGTTGAGGATGAGGTCGAAAAGTCCTTGAGGCGGATGAATACTCTCTGCAATTTTTTCAGAAAAATCGCAAAAAATCCAGTGGTTCCACGTTGACTTAATGAACTTTTTGGCGTATAATACGAAGATTATTTAAACTAGTGCGCATCAAAGTTCAAAATTTATATAATGGTCAATCAGAATATTCACGTTAAGGGAGCTCGGGAGCACAATCTGCAAAATGTTGAAGTTGAGCTTCCGAGCAATCAGCTCATCTGTTTTACGGGGGTCAGTGGAAGCGGGAAAAGCTCGCTTGCGTTTGATACGCTATACGCGGAAGGCCAGAGACGCTACGTCGAAAGCCTTTCCAGTTACGCACGTCAATTCCTTGGTCAGATGCCCAAACCCGACGTGGATTTCATTACCCATCTGAGTCCAGCGATTTCCATCGCCCAAAAAACCACGGGCCAAAACCCCCGTTCCACCGTTGGGACCATCACGGAGATTTACGACTATTTACGTGTTCTTTACTCCCGTGTCGGAACCGGCTATTGCCCCTACTGCGGCCGGAAAATCAGCGCGCAGACACGCCCCCAGATCCTCGCTCAGATCCAGCTCCTGCCGGAAGGGACCAAACTCCTGATCCTCGCCCCGCGGGTACGCGGTCAGAAGGGTGAATTCAAGGACCTCTTTAAGGATCTGTTGCGTCAGGGCTACATCCGGGCCAGGGTGGACGGCGAAGTGGTGAAGCTTACCGAGGAACTGCGTCTTGACCGTCAAATGCGCCATACGATCGACCTGGTCGTGGACCGGATCGTTTTGCGTCACGATTCTGTTTCCCGTCTGAGTGAGGCGGTGGAGCAGGCCCTGAGAGTCGGAAATAACACGTTGATCATTGCTCCTGATAAAGACTCGGAGCAAGAACCGTTCGAGGAAATGATGCTCTCGAGCGAGTACGCCTGCGCAGACTGCCAGGTTGGTTTTGAGCCGCCGACGCCACAGCTATTCAGCTTCAACTCTCCGCAGGGAATGTGTACGGAATGTAACGGTCTGGGGGAGATTTACACGTTCGACCCTGAACGGCTTATTCCCGATCCGAAAAAGTCCTTTCGGAAGGGGGCTATTAAGACGTTCGGTACGTGGGAGGAAATGGGCCGCTGGAAGCACGTACAGTTTCGCGGTGTGGCGGAGTATTTGGCCCGTACTTATCCGCAGTTTGGGCTGAACGCCAAGGCGATCCTGGACAAACCGTGGAAAACTCTCCCTGAGGAGATCAAGGAAGCGCTCCTCTTTGGGACGGAAAACGCAAATATTACGTATTCCTGGCACAATTCCCCCCAAGGATTAAATTGGGGTGCGACTTTCGACGGGATCATCCCCCAACTCCTTTCAGCCTACCGGACCACCCAAAGCCGGATCCAGAAGCGTCACCTTGAAAAATTCATGAACGTCTGCACGTGCGGCTTCTGCAAAGGGGAGCGGCTCAATCCGCAGGCGCGGGCCGTTCGGATCCGAAGTCATTCCGTCAATCGTGAGCTTTCTCTTCCGGAACTGGTCCGAGAACCGATTTCCAGCGTGATCGAGTTTTTCCGTGATTTGGACCTCGACGCGACCGGGCGTTTCATCGCGAAAGACATTCTGCACGAGATTCGGAACCGCTTGGGTTTCCTTGAGGACGTGGGACTGAGTTACCTTTCGCTCGCGCGGACGGCCCCAACTCTTTCCGGCGGTGAGCTGCAGCGTATTCGCCTCGCGAGTCAGATCGGCAGCGGGCTGGTTGGCGTGTTGTATATTCTGGACGAGCCTTCCATTGGTCTTCATCCGCGTGACAACAATCGACTTCTGGCGACGCTTCGTCATTTGCGGGACCTTGGAAACACGGTGGTCGTGGTTGAACATGACGAAGACACCATGCGCAGTGCGGACCGGATCATCGATTTTGGCCCCGGCGCGGGCGTAAACGGCGGGCACGTGGTCGCGCAAGGCTCCGTGGAAGATGTTTTGGAAGCCCCCGAAAGCATTACCGGCCAGTTCCTTTCCGGCAGGCGCGCCATTCCGGCCGTGCGGAACCCTCGTGAAGGAACAGGTGAAAAGCTCGTTCTGCGCGGCGTCTCGCATCACAATCTGAAGAATGTGGACGTGGAATTTCCACTTGGAAAGTTCATCTGCGTCACGGGTGTGAGCGGTTCCGGGAAAAGCTCACTGATCAACGGCGTCCTGAAGGAGATACTGCACCGTGACCTGAACCACGGGATCGGTACACCCGGAGCGTACCGGGCCATTGAGGGACTGAATTTCCTGAACAAGATGATCGCGATCGATCAGTCTCCGATCGGCCGCACTCCGCGCAGTAACCCGGCGACATACATCAAGCTGTTCGACGAGATCCGTATGATGTTCGCGGAACTTCCGGAGGCGAAGCAGCACGGTTTCAAGCCTGGCCGGTTCAGCTTTAACGTGGATGGCGGCCGCTGCGAGGCGTGCCAGGGCTACGGCTCCACGAAGCTGGAAATGGATTTTCTGGCGGATATTTGGGTCACGTGTCCGGTCTGCGGCGGGAAACGCTTCAATTACGAGACGCTTCAGGTGAAATTCAAGGGCCATTCCATCGCGGAGATCCTTGAAATGGACGTTCAGGAAGCCATGGAACTTTTTGAGAACGTTCCAAAGGTTTACCAGAAACTCAAAACCCTGCACGACGTCGGCCTCGACTATATGAAAATCGGCCAATCCTCGCCGACCCTTTCCGGCGGTGAGGCCCAGCGTGTCAAACTGGCGCGCGAATTGACGAAAGTCAGCACCGGACGGACGATTTACATTCTTGACGAGCCGACGACGGGGCTGCATTTCGCCGACATTGAGCAGCTTTTGAAGGTCCTGCACGGTTTCGCCGATGCTGGAAATACGGTTTTGGTGGTCGAACACAATCTCGACGTCATCAAAACGGCGGACTGGATCATCGACCTCGGCCCGGAAGGTGGAAACGAAGGTGGGCAGATCGTTGTCTGCGGTACGCCCCGAGACGTAGTGAAGTGTAAAAAATCCTACACAGCGGCGGCTTTGAAGAACGTTTTTACCCCTGCCGCGAAGAAAAAAGCTCTGGAATCGGTTTCGGTCCCGGCCAGTACTCTGAAAAAAGCCCCAAAAGACATAATCCAATCTGAAACCAAAACAGGAGCGTGTTCCTGCGGCCACGATTGCATTCACGTAGAAGATGCGAGCCAGCACAATCTGAAACACGTGAGTGTGGAAATTCCGCGCAACGAGTTGACGGTCTGCTGCGGCCCGAGCGGTTCCGGGAAAAGCTCCATGGCCATGGATACGGTTTACGCGGAGGGACAGCGGCGTTACGTCGAAAGCCTTTCCAGTTACGCCCGCCAATTTGTGGGCCAGATGCAGAAGCCGCACGTTGAGAGGATAGAGGGCCTCTCTCCCGCAATCGCCATCGAGCAGAAACGGGCGAGCCAAAGCCCACGCTCCACGGTTGGAACAATTACAGAGATTTACGACTACTTGCGTATTTTGATGGCAAGACTGGGTAAACCATACTGTCCGGATTGTCAGATCCCGGTTGGGTCACAGACTACTGACGAAATCATCTCCCGTGTGATGAAGTACCCGGAAGGAACGCGCCTGATGCTGCTGGCGTCGCGTGAAGTCGCTGTGGGACACCGCTTCGAAACCCTTTGGGATGAACTGCGCCGCGGCGGTTTTGTGCGTGTTCGCATCGACGGAATGATTTATACGCTGGATCAGGTTCCGGACATTGACCGCCGTCGAAAGCATGATGTGGAAGTGGTCGTGGACCGTGTGGAGATCCGGCGCGATAAGAAAGTTCGTGCCCGTGTTGCGGAAAGCGTCGAGCAGACGCTTCTGCTTGGCGGCGGAACGATGATCGTTCTGGAAGTGGACGATTTGAAGCCGGAAACGATGTGGAAGTCCAAAACACACAGTCTGCACAACGTTTGTGACCGTTGCGGACGCAGTTTTGAAACGCTCGCCCCGAATAATTTCTCGTTTAATACCGCTTTGGGTTGGTGTCCGACCTGCGAGGGACTTGGCGTACAGAGCGGGGCCAACCCGAACCTTCTTCTGCGCGATCCGAAGCTGACACTCGCCGAGGGCGCGATTTCACTTTGGAACACGCACAAGAGCGCGCTTGCGATGGAAATGCTTAAAGTCTTCTGTACGGAAATGGAAGTTCCAATGGACGTTCCGTACGAATCGCTCGCGCCGCGCTACCGCAAAATCCTCCAAAGAGGAACGGGGGAGCGTTGGTTCCAGGTCAAAACGAAGGACTTTACTTTCCGTTTCCAGCTTAAAGGGTTGATGGAAGTCGTAGATGAAACGGCCCGGTTGGTTCCCACGCTTCGACACAAGCTGGAATCTTTCCTCGACGATGTGCCGTGCACCGAGTGCGGCGGAAGCCGTTTACGTGACGACGCGGCCGCGTACCGTCTGCATGGCCGGACGATGGACGAAATTTGCGAGCTTCCCCTCGACCAGCTCCAGCATCTTTTTGCGGACTGGAAAATGACTCCTTCCGAACGTAAAATCGCGGGCGAAATTATTCGCGAGATTCGGAGTCGGACGCAATTCCTGCTCGATGTGGGGCTTGAATACTTAACCCTTTCCAGACCGGCTCCAACACTTTCAGGCGGTGAAATGCAGCGTATTCGCCTCGCTGCACAGGTCGGGAGCGGCTTGTGTGGTGTGCTTTATATTCTGGATGAACCGACGATCGGCCTCCATCCACGTGATAACCTGCGCCTGATCAACACGATGAGAAAACTGCGCGATTTGGGAAACACGCTTCTGATCGTCGAGCACGACCGTGATGTTCTGGAGAACGCGGATAAACTCATCGACTTTGGTCCCAAGGCTGGCCGTTGGGGTGGTGAAATTGTTGGCGAAGGAACTCCTGCCCAGATTAAATCCAATCCGACTTCGGTCACGGGGTCCTACCTTTCCGGGAATACTACGATCCCAATTCCGTCAAACCGCCGTATTTCCTCCATCTCGGCCAAACGTCCGCCAGAATCCAATCTTGTGATGAGGCAGTGGCTGGAAATCATCGGTGCGCGTCAGAACAATTTAAAGAATATTAACGTCCGGATCCCGCTTGGAACGCTGACTGCCGTGACGGGCGTGAGCGGTTCCGGAAAAAGCACGCTGGTCGAGGACGTCTTGTACTCGTCGCTTGCCCGAGTTCTGCATCGCGCTGGTACGATCCCGGGAGCGCATGACACGATTCGCGGGATCCAGTACATTAATAAAGTGATCGAAGTCGATCAGCGTCCCATTGGAACCACGCCAAGTTCCAACCCGGCGACTTATACGGGCGTTTTTGAACACATTCGTGAGCTGTTTGCCAAGCTCCCGGATGCCAAACTGCGCGGTTTTACTGCCCGACGATTCAGTTTTAACGTTCCGGGCGGCCGGTGCGAAAAGTGTGAAGGTAACGGTCAGATCAAAATCGAGATGCACTTCCTGCCGGATGTATGGGTCACGTGCGACGAATGCCACGGTCAGCGCTACGAGCCGGAGACTCTTTCGGTCCGGTTCAAGGGCTACACCATTGCCGACATTTTGAACCTGACGTGCGCAGAGGCTTTGGAAGTTTTCCAGGGCGTTCCGGTCATTCGGCGCATTTTGCAGACGCTCTGCGACGTTGGTCTCGATTATATTACCCTCGGTCAGCCTGCTCCGACGCTTTCGGGTGGTGAGGCTCAGCGCGTAAAACTGGCGGCGGAACTTTCCCGCCCTGATACGGGAAAGACGCTTTACATTCTGGACGAACCGACGACCGGTCTGCATTTTTCTGACCTGGCGAAACTCCTTGAGGTCCTTCACCGTCTGGTAGAAATGGGGAATACAGTGGTCGTGATCGAGCACAACCTGGACGTGATCAAGAACGCGGACTGGATCGTGGAGCTTGGCCCCGAAGCGGGAGTGAACGGCGGCGAGTTGGTGACGGAAGGTACGCCCGAGGATGTGGTAAAGTACGCCGTCAACGCGAAGAAAACGGTTAAGTCCCGCAAGCCTCTTCCACGGAGCTGGACGGGTGAATTCCTTGCGCCGATCCTGAAAAACGGTCCGTACGAGGAAAGAAAACGGTTCAATCTGGATGAGTTCCGCCGAGCACAAACGGAAGAAATCGTGCTTTCGGAAATGAACGCCGAGGTGAAAATGCCGTGGGAAGTGGACGGGATCCGCTGGCACACCCAAGGACGAAGTTTCCGTTGCCGCTCAACCGTTTTGGAGCACGGGGAAATTTTACCTCCGGTCTCACCCATCCCGACACCGCCGCCCGCCAAGTGGGACGTGCGGGTTTTCGACGCAATTATGGACCGGCTCGAAAGTATGGATGACGTGGAGATTGACTGGAACGACCGAAACGTGATCCGTGTCGCGTCGTCCGGAAAAACCTCGATGAAATTCCTTCATCTGTACACCAATGACGAATGGCTTCTGAAGTTGAGTTTCCGCGTTGCGAAAGATTCCTTCCAGGAAGCGGACCTGATCCAGCGTTTGAACCTTCGTCCGTTGAATGAGTTCCCGGAACTTCCACTTTACGGGACGTCGCCGCGCGTTCGGCTTATCGATTCCAAAGACGGTTTCCAGGAAGTGGAACTTCGCGTCCATTATTGGGACGAATTCAATCACCCGCAAATGTGGGAGTTTTTTGAACAAGCGCAGGAAGCGTTTCAGACGCTGGTTCAGCAGGTCGAAGCCGATCCAACGGACCTGAAACCGTGGAAGACACTCGGTCGGGCGTGGCATGAAAGCCGGAAAGGATTCATCGGAAATGTTCGACCGAGCTGGAATCAGGACCTTCTTCAGACGATTATTGCCGCTTTGGAACGCGTTGCGCCCAACGCTTCATGGGGCTGGCAGAATAAAGTCGTGGTTCCAATCGTTCCAGCAGGGTCGAATCGGATTTGGTGCCGGGTTGGAACGAAAAAACCCGACGCGGTTTATATCGAGCTTTTCAACGGTCGAAATGAGTTCACGATGGGCCGGATCAGCGGTTTTGGTTTCCACTCCGAGGTGGACAGCCGAAACCCGGAATATGACTGCCTGCGCTTCCAGTTCCGCAGTTTAAACGACTGGAAGAAAGGCAATTTTGAAGCGTTTTTGGAAGAACACCTGAAAAAAAGAATGAATAATGAATAACGAATAATGAATAATGAAAGATTTGATGAAAATCTCCTCTCAACGAACATTACGCGCAAGCGTCATTATTCGTTATTCGTTCTTCATTATTCGTTAACGTAACAAATGTCCGTTTTCCTCATTTTCAGTGACGATTGGGGCCGCCATCCTTCGAGCTGCCAGCATCTGACGCGTCGTTTAATGTCGCGGGGAAACCATCGTGTGTACTGGGTGAATACCATTGGGACACGCCCGCCAGGCTGGAATTTGCTGACACTTCGACGCGGTTTGGGGAAAATCCGTTCCTGGTTTTTTGATAGTCAGAAAACCAATTCCCAAGTGGGAGAAAAAACTGCTTCCAGTGAAAACGAACCGGCACCGAGAATCCTCCATCCGTTCATGTATCCGTGGTTTCGACGTGGTTTTGACCGTCGGTTGAATCGTTTTCTGATGAGCCGCGCGATCAATCATGTACTGGCGAAGGCGGGTGAAACGGACGTGACGGCCATTACGACCCTTCCGATCACGGCCGATCTTCCGGGGGAACTGCCGGCAGTGAAACGCTGGGTTTACTACTGCGTGGATGATTGGAGTCTCTGGCCAGGTATGGACGCGAGACCGCTGGCGGAAATGGAGGCGGAACTGATCCGTAAAGTGGACCGGATCGTCACTGCGGGAGAAAATCTTCACGATCGGATCCAGTCTTTGGGGCGCGAATCGCTTCTGCTGACACACGGGATCGATCTGGAATTCTGGCATGGTGCGCAATCGTCGGAAGTCAGGAAAAATCCCCAATTTGCTCGTGATTTGCCCCGGCCGGTTTTCACGTTCTGGGGGTTGATCGACGAGCGGCTTGATCCTGAAATGGTGGAACGGCTTAGCCAGGATGTTCCCCAAGGCTCGATTCTCTTCGCGGGTCCAGTGGCGGCTCCTGAAGTCGCGAAGCGGCTGGAAGCGATTCCGAACGCGCGTCTTTTGGGAATGGTCCCGTATGAAAAACTCCCACGGCTTGCGGCGGAGTCGGACGTATTAATTATGCCGTACCGAAAAAACGAGACTACCGAACAGATCCAGCCGTTGAAAATGACAGAGTACCTTGCGAGCGGGCGTCCTGCGGTGGTTAGGGCTTTACGCGCATCTCATCCGTGGGCTGACGCTCTGGATGAGGCGGATTCCCCGGAAACTTTTTCACGTCTTGCCCGGTTTCGTGCTTTGAGCGGTCTCCCGGAGACACAGGCCAGTGCGCGAAAACGCCTTGAAAGTGAAACGTGGGACGAAAAAACCCGGCAGTTTGAAGCGTATATCCTGGAAGATACTACGGAAAACGAAAACATATCCAAAAATGATTAACGAAATCGTACCCATTACTTCCGAAAAACGCAAGACCGAACGAAAAGCGACCGTTCTGGAAACGCGAGTCGTGACCGGGCAGGGGGGTGGTCCCGAGAAAACGATCCTCAACACGCCGCGCTATATGACGAGCTACGGCTTTCCTACGCTCTGCGCCTATATGCGTCCACCGAAAGATAAAGGGTTTGAAGTCATAAAAAAGCGTGCGGAGGCTTTGAATTGCCCATTGATTGGAATCGATGATTCAGGAGCCTTTGACCGAAGTGTGGCCCGGAGTCTTCTCCAAATTTGCGAAGAAAAAAATATTACGATTTGGCACGGGCACGACTACAAAAGCAACTACCTTGGCTTGAAACTCCGCAAAAAACACCCGATGAAACTGGTTACGACCGTTCACGGCTGGGTCCATCATACGTGGAAGACACCGTTTTACTATTTGCTGGACCGATGGTGTCTGCGCCGTTACGACCACGTGATTTGCGTCTCGAACGACCTGTATGAGAAGTGTCTCGCGCTGGGCGTTCCGGAAAGCCGGTGCTCGTTGATCGTGAACGCGATCGATACGATGCAGTACCGTCGCGTGATGAAGGTCGAAGAAGCCAAGGCAAAGCTCGGTTTTCCTGTTCATCGTGTTGTCATTGGAGCGTGCGGCCGGCTTTCCCCGGAAAAGAATTTCTTGGGCCTGATCCGGGTCGTGGCGGAGCTTTTGAAGAAAAACGTTCCGATTTCGCTTTTTATCGCAGGTGACGGTCCGATTCGTGACTCGCTTCAGCGCCAGATCAACGCCACGGGTTTCACGGAGCACATTCGGCTCCTCGGCTTCCGCGACGACATCATGGACTTCTACCAGGGGTTGGACATTTTCGTCCTGAACAGTCTTCGGGAAGGTCTTCCCAACGTCGTTCTTGAGGCGATGGCGTACGAAGTGCCTGTGATCTCGACGCGCGTGGCGGGTGTTCCTCGCCTCATCACGAACGGCTACGACGGCATTCTGATCGACATTAAAAACGAGCTGGAGCTGAAACTTCGGCTTGAAAAGCTCATCGAAGATTTTGACTATCGGCGTATGCTCGGTGAAAATGGGAATTACACGATCAAAGCCCAGTACAGCTTTGGTGTGCGGATGAAGAAAATCCGTGACATTTACGAGAAAATTCTGGCCGGGAATAAATAATCAGTGGCCAGAAATCAGGAATCCGTTCTTCGGTTTGACCGAAACCTGAACGGTTTCCTGACCACTGACCACTGAATTATAATCAGAGGAGCAGGGCCTCAAAAAACGTTTTACTCTTCTTCACGTTCCTGAACCGCGAAAGAAGCGCCCGCGTCTTCAAAGACCGAATTCTGCCACATCTGGTACTCATTCTGAAGTTCCATCTGGCTCTGCTGCTGGCTCAGGTACATGTACATCGGGTTGGATTTCAGGTTTTTGAACATTTCCTGAAGTTCCGCATCAGCCGGGTCGAAGGACTTTAGTTGAGTCACGTAGAACACGGTACCGCTGCGGTTCGGGAGCGCTTTGATTTCACCCGGAGTCATCTGGAAAACACTGGTACGGAAGTTTTCGGCCACATTTTCCAACTGGGTGTAGGTACTCAAATCGACCGGGGTCGGGAAACCTTCAACCGTCATCTTGCAACGGGCGAAGTTTTCGATTTCGATCGGGGCTGCCACTCCGCTCAGAGCGTTGGCTTTTACGCAGTCTTCTGCGTTCTTCCGTGCGGCTTCTGCGGCCAGTTTTTTGGCTTCTTCGAGTTTCCACGCCTTCTCGACCACCGGTTCAAATTCTTCCGTCATTTCCTTCAGTTCTTCTTCCGGAACAAACTCAGCATTCCAAACGATGTACTCGTTGGCCGGGTCATTGCATTCGATTCCCATAAAGGTTTTGGCGCTAAGACGTTCAAAGCCGTTCAGCTTTGCGATCGGCTGCTCAGCAAGCGTTTCCATGTCCATCAGTTCAAGTTCAACGTACTGAATACCGCATTTTTCCATGTAAGCCTTGGTTTCGGCGCTGAATTCAAACACGGGTTTCTCAAGGTTTTCATTTTCACTGAACTCGTAGCGGGCTGCGGCCTGTTTGTAAGTTGAAAGGTCGGTCTGGACCAGTTTCAGGAATTCTTTGGCATCGTAAGGATCTTCCAAATCGACTGTCGGGGCCGCTTCAGCAGGGGCCGCTTCAGCAGGAGCCGCATCAGCAGGAGCCGCATCAGCAGGAGCCGCATCAGCAGGAGCCGCATCAGCAGGAGCCGGTTCGGTGGTTACGGTTTCATCAGCAACCAAACGGAATGGATTCTGAGTCCGTGCGTCCGCAGAAGGTTGGGCCGGGGCTTCAGCCGGAGCGTTTTCAGCCGGAGCCGCTTCAGGTGCCGCTTCAGGTGCCGCTTCAGGTGCCGCTTCAGGTGCCGCTTCAGGCGCCGCTTCAGGCGCCGCTTCAGGCGCCGCTTCAGGCGCCGCTTCTTCCAGATTGATGTTTTCGGGGAGCGGGACGGCTTCCGCAGCGGGCGTGCCCTCAATTACCGGTTTTTTGTAAACCAGATAATGAATACGCATCTTGGCCGGGATTTTGAAACCGACGATTCCGAAATTTTTATTGGGGAGCTCACTCTTGTGTTCCTCAAAAAATTTCTTGAGCTGGAGTTTCGACGGATTGGAAACCTTGGTAAGGAAATCTTCCGCACGAACCGGAATGACGTTAATATTGGCGTTCCTGTAAATCGTGCAGAACAGTTCCCACTGTTGCTGAATGGTACGAGGCGCGAGAAGACCCGAAAGACAATACGTCTCGTATTTCTGAGCGAGGATAATTTCTTTTAACCCTTCCTCGAAAGTGGAGGAGTTCATGCCAAACTGATCCAACGCTTTCTTATAATCATCAGCCGACTCGAAACTCTTGCTGATGAAATCACGGATTTCATAGTCAGAGACGACAAAACCGAATTTTTCAGCGTACTTGGCTTTGAGCCATGTAGAAGCGACCATTTGGTTAGTCAGTCCATAGAAATTCTGCTGGAAGACCTGATAAATGGAGCTTTGTTTCTGGCGTTCAAGCTCGAACTGGCCGTATGACAGATCGCCGAACTCACGAGTTTTGAAGTAAGCCTGGTTTCCCGGAACGAAACGTCCGCTGCACTGTTCCAGGGTCGGGATGAAAACGAAAGAAAGCATGGTCAGCACGCCGAGGACGGCAAGCCATAATTTCTGGTTTTTACGAAAAACGCTGAAAGTTGACATAGTAAAATTTCCAGTAAAGTGAAATCAGGTATTCCTTGACGGCCAAAAACATCCGTTTCTCAAGCCGCCAAAATCTTTATATGCAAAAGGATTTCTTATTATATGCAAAATTCAAAAAAATTGCAACCCCCCGTGAGCGGTTTTCTCTGGATTTTTATTTCACTTTTTAGAAAATTTTTATTTTTTTCCAGCGAGCAGGGTACTTCTTCCTTCAAAAAAAAGTAAAAAACACTTCTGACTCGACGATTGAGTTTTTCGTTTGGAGAAATTTTCCGGCTTTTCCTGATGGACATTTCAAAAAATTTTTCGGTGGTCCTTTTCTTTTTATTCATCTTGGGTATAATAAAAAGCGAAATGTTCAAACTTCTTGAAACCAATTTGTCAGAATTATCCTATATTATAATAAATAGTGAAAATCGACATTAACTCCTGAGTTTTCCCATGGCCGCCAAAGAACAAAGTCCCCAAACTTCTCCGCAAGAGATTCAGCTTAAAGATCCGTACATCGCCGCCTGGCTCACCTGGCTCTTGCCAGGCTTGGGGCATTTGTATCAGGGTCGCAAGACCAAGGCGATGATTTACGCCGTTTGTATTTTGGGACTTTTCTTTTTTGGGGCCATACTTGCCAGTGGGAAGTGCGGTCTTGCGCGATGTGTGTATATTTCGATGCGGCCTGGCAGCGGCGGCGATATGCGATATTACTACTTTGCCCAGTTTTGGGTAGGTTCACCGGCTTTCCCCGCCATCATCCAGTATATTCACGACCCTACGGGGGAAAATCCCCTCTGGAACGGTCTGATGGCTCCGCCGCTGCGGGTCACGCCCTCCCTGCGCGGGTACTCTGAAAACGACAATTCGATCGATAATATACGCAAAAAGCTGAACCGCCGTTTCGAGCTTGGGACTCTCATGACGACAATGGCGGGGCTGTTGAACATATTCGCTATTTTTGACGCGTTGTCCGGCCCGGTCAACGAGGAAGAAACTGAACGCCGCCGGAAAGAAAAGCTCCAGAAGAAGCGTATGAAACGACGCGCGAAACGCCAAAAAGATGATGCGGCGGAAGAAATCTGAAAACCCGGAATCCCGACCAGTTGAAAGGGCCTGACCCTATGGAACCTTTAGCTTTTATTCGTTGTTTGGACTGCCTTTACGCGATCCCTTTGATTTTCGCGACGAGTTTTGTCTATGCGGCTTCCCGAAATGAAGACACGCAGAACCTGATTTATTATGCCCTTCGTATGAGCGCTACGCTCGGGTTTTTTATGGTTCTGACCCTCGTTATCATGATGATCCTTTTTTAGGAAAAACCCATGCACATTCTGATTCTCGGCGCAGGAACCGTTGGTTCTTCCATCGCGAAACTCCTCAGTTCGAACCAGCACGATGTTACGCTCGTTGACCAAAATCCGGACAGGCTCGCAATGCTGAGTGAGTCGCTGGATGCCATGGTCCTTGAGGGGAATGTTGCGCTTGCCAAGGTTTTGTCTCAGGCCAATGTGGAGAAAACGGATCTTTGTCTCGCAGTCACCGATTCTGACTCCGTGAACCTTGTTGCGGCAAGCATGGCAAAGCAAATGGGGGCCCGCCGCGTCGTTGCCCGGGTTTATTCCAGTCTGATTGATAATCTGGAAACTTTCAACTACTGCAGCCATTTTAAAATCGATAAAATTCTGAGTCTCGAGTATCTTACGGCCGTCCAGCTTGCGAAAGCGATCGATAATTTTACGGAGTCCCTCAATCTTGAGGCGTATCTCTACGGAAGCCTTGAGTTTATGGAATTCAATATGGATGCCGGTTCCAAAGGAATGGGGCGCAAGATCCGTGACCTGAAGTTTCCGGATAACGTGCGGATCGGAGCGATTCGCCGTGACGAAATACCGTTTATTCCCAGTGCGGATGACATTCTCAAGCCCGGAGACAAGATCGCGATTTTTGGTGTACACGATGACCTTTTGAAAGTCTGCAAAAGCTTGGGCGGTGAACTCCCCCAAAAGAAAAACATCGTTATCGCCGGCGGCGGTGAGACTGGAATGCACCTGGCGCAGATACTTAAATCACGCCATCGGATTCGCCTTTTGGAAACTGACCGTGATCGCGCACAGAGACTGGCAGAAGTGCTTGGACGTTCGGTGGAAGTCATCAATCTCGATTTGCGGAACCGTACCGATATGGAAGAAGAACACATTGGTACGGCGGATGTGTTTGTCGCGTGTACGGGCCTGGATGAATATAATTTGATTGGCTGCGTGGAAGCCAAAGAAATGGGTGTGAAGAGCACATATTCAGTGATTAACCGTGTGGACTATGGTAATGTGATCAAGAGCAAGCTGGAAATTGAAAACTGGATCAGCCCTCGTGAAGCCGCGGCCCGCCGGGTGTTGAATTTCCTCCAGCGCGGTGTGGTCATTTCGATGGATTCCATTTTCAAGAGTCAACTCCAGCTTATGGAGATCGAGGTCCAACCTGGATCGCCAATTTCCCAGTTTACCGTCCGGGAAGCAAAACTTCCGCCGCAGTGTATTGTCCTTGGTGCCAGCAGGAAAAATGGTGAAAAGAACCAGGTCCCGGGCGCCAATTTCCGTTTTGAACCCGGAGACATCGCGTTGATAGTGACCCGTAATGCACATCAGGAAGAAGTCATTTCCAGATTTGAAACCGCGTAACCCTGACTTAAAATCATTATTTTGGAGCTTTCTATGACTCTGACTCGCCGTCATTTTCTTCAACTCTCCGCGGGACTTTGCGCCGCGGGTACTTTGCCATCCCTCTGTTTCGCTGAGGAAGAAAACCTTCTGAAAATCGATCGTCTGACCATTTCGATCGGTCTTGAGAAACCGTTCCGGGCGTTCCACATTTCCGACACGCATCTGGCGTATGCTGATGAACGTGAAACCGAGCGCAAGATCGCGCTGGCCAAGAGCCGGACCGGCCATTTCAAGACCTCCGAGGCCTGTTTTGCCGCCTCGCTCGCCTATGCGAAAGAACACAACGAGCTGCTTCTGCACACGGGCGACCTGATCGATTTCGTCAGCGAAAAGAATTTCGAAGCCGCTGCCGCGGGTTTCCAGGGCCGCGACGCTTTCGTCTCTGCCGGGAATCACGAGTTCAGCCATTACCTCGGCGAGGCCAAAGAGGATGAAGCGTACAAGGCGCAGAGTTACGACCGCGTGCAAAAAGCGTACCCGAACGACCTGAAATTCTGCTCCCGGGTGGTGAACGGCGTGAATTTCGTCGCGATCGACGACGTGTACTACTACTTCCTCCCGGAGCACCTGCCCCGGTTCGAGGCGGAGGTGAAAAAGGGGCTTCCGATCGTGATGATGTGCCACGTGCCGCTCTACACGCCGAAACTTTTCGACCGGATGGTCAACGTGAATCACACGCTCGGCTACGTTACGGGCGCGCCGGAGGAGCTGATCCGGCACTACCCGAAACACCGGTTCGAGCAGCAGCGTGCGAACGACTTTACGCTTGAGTTCATCGACTACCTGAAAAAGCAGCCGCTCCTGAAAGCGATCCTTTGCGGCCATCTGCATTTCCCGTTCCAGGAACGTTTCTCCGAGACCGCCATCCAGTACGTCGCCGGCGCCAACTTCAAGGGCGAGGCGTACGAGATCGTGTTTGAGTGAGATAGAGAAAGATTTGGAGGGCCGACGAGGACGTTGGCCCTCCTCTTTAATAAAGATTAAATTTCTTGCATCGCGTCTTCCAGTTCTTTCTTCGCCTTGGGTACTCCCGTGGCGGGAGATTCCCGGCCCTCGTACTCGCAGGAGATGAACCCGCGGTAATTCGCCTCGTCGAGGATCTTCATGATCCGCGGGTAATCCATCTCCAGCGTGTACCACGCTCCGCCGCCGAAGTACGACTTGGCATGGACGAACGTCGCGTAAGGCGCCATCTGCGCCATCTGTTCGTACCGGTCGTCGTCGAGCAGGTTTCCAGTATCGAGCGTCAAACGGAGCCAGGGCGAATCGATCTTTTTGACGATCTCCACCGCCCCTTCCGCGCGCCGGGCCAGGCCCCAGTGATTTTCCAGCCCGAGAATGACGCCGCACTTTTCGGCCGTCGGCAGGCATTTTTCGAGGCTTTCGATCACCCACGGAAGCGCGTCCGCGTCGGTGTAGCCCTCAAGCGGCGGCTCGATCCCTTTGTGGTTCATCAGGTCGGTGAAATCTTTGGAGGTCCCCCACCGACCGGTATTAACGCGGAGCGTGGGAATTCCAAGCTCGCCGGCGGTTTCGATCCCGGCAATCGTCGCATCGACGTTCTTCTGGCGGAACTCTTCGTCCGGCGTGACGAAACTCTGATGGGTCGCGTAGCCGCACAGCGCGATCCCCTGCGTGAATGCGAAGCGTTTCAGGTTTTTCAGGTACGCCCGATTGGTCCGGTACGTCTGGAAAAGCTGCCCGCCCCCGGGGAGTTTCGACTCGGTGATCTCGCCGGCCGCCGGGTTCAGGTACATCTGCTTCTCGAGGATCTCCAGCCCGACGAAACCCATTTCGGAGGCCCAAAGGACGCACTGTTCCATGGTGGGCGCGGCTTCCGTCCTGTATCCCCAGTAGGAATACGACGAGACGCACAGCGGGCGGCGGATCCGGGTGGAAGGAACGTTTTCGTCCGCGCGGGTCACTGAAGCGAGAGCAAGCGCACCGGCTGCACCGGCGGCGTAATGATAAAACTGTCTGCGATTCATGATCGGCTCCAGAATGTTGAAAGGGTGGACTAAAATTTTGAACTGGAGATTTGGTTCGTTCTTCAAGGAAATTCCAAAAACCTTAAACCCTTTTCCCGGGTGAATGCACAGCGTGATTTGAACCTCAATTTAAACACGGATTTTCACGGATTAAAAGGATTTCCACAGATTATTTAAAGGGATTTTCCTGTATTTTCTTGTGATCCTCAATCTGATAAAACAAAATCCTTTTAATCCATTAAATCCGTGGAAATCCGTGTTTAAATAAAAGGTGGAAGTGCAACGGGGCTGGTGTTTGGGAGGTAAGGTCTTTAAAATCTCTTTTCAATATAGCACACCTCTTTAAAGAAACAAGGGGGAGAGCCGGAAAAAGGGCCGGTTTTGTGGAAACTCCCTGCCACTTTGTCAATGACACGCTTCTTGCATTTATAAAACTCATACGCTTTCAGCCCAATTTGTCAGGTTGGGTATATTTTTGAAACGGAATACGATTATAGTTTACATACCGCCAACAACAGGAGGAATCCGCAGTGGCAAAACAAATGGTTTTTGAAGATGAAGCGCGTCAGCCTATTCTGGAAGGTGTTCAGAAGTTGGCCCGCGCGGTCCGCAGTACGCTTGGTCCTCGCGGACGTAACGTAGTTCTTGATAAAGGCTGGGGCGCCCCGAAAGTCACCAAAGACGGCGTCACGGTCGCGAAAGATATTACCCTTGACGACGCTAACGAAAATATGGGCGCGCTGCTCGTAAAAGAAGCCGCAAGTAAAACGAACGACGTCGCGGGCGACGGCACTACCACCGCCACGGTCCTCGCCGAAGCAATTTACACCGAAGGTCTGCGTTTTGTGACCTCGGGCGGCGTGAACCCGGTCTCCCTCCAGCGTGGAATTCTGAAGGCTGCGAATGCCGTGGTCGCCGAAATCGAAAAAATGGCCGTCCCGGTTGACGAAAAATCGAAGAAGGAAATCGCTCAGGTCGCCGCCATCGCCGGAAACAACGATCCGGAAGTCGGCAAAGTTCTGGCCGAAGCCTTCGTTAAAGTCGGCAAAAACGGCGTCATCACGGTCGAAGAAGGCCGCGGATCCGAAACGACCGTGGAATTCACCGAAGGGATGCAGTTCGACCGCGGGTACTTGAGCCCCCACTTCGTGACGAATGACGACCGTCAGACCGTGGAGCTGGAAAACTGCCTGGTCCTCTGCTACGAAGAAAAAATCAACAACGTACAGTCGCTCGTTCCACTTTTGGAAGCTGCAAGCCAGGCGAACAAGCCGCTGCTGATCATCGCTGAGGACATTGAGGGCGAAGCGCTTGCGACGCTCGTCGTGAACAAACTCCGCGGTATCCTGAACGTCTGTGCCGTCAAAGCCCCGGCTTACGGCGACCGTCGTAAGGCCATGCTCGGCGACATCGCGACGCTCACCGGTGGAACGGCCATCTTCAAGGACCTCGGCATCAAACTCGACGCGGTGGAGCTTTCCCAGCTCGGTTCTGCGAAGAAGATCATCGTCTCGAACGATACGACGACGATCATCGACGGCGCCGGTTCCAAGGAAGCGATCGCTGCCCGCGCGGCTCAAATCCGCTCCGAGATCGAGACGGTCACGAGCGACTACGACCGCGAAAAACTCCAGGAACGTCTTGCCAAATTGGCAGGCGGCGTGGCGAAGATCCTCTGCGGCGCTTCGACCGAATCCGAGATGAAAGAGAAAAAATTCCTCCTCGACGACGCGAAAGCCGCAACGGCCGCCGCGCTTGAGAAGGGCATCGTTCCGGGTGGTGGCGTGGCTCTGCTGCGCTGCTCCAAAGTCCTTGACGATCTGAAACTCGAGGGTGATGAGGCTCTGGGAATCGTGGTCCTGAAACGCGCTCTGCAGGTTCCGCTTCGTGAGATCGCGAAGAACGCCGGAATTGACGGTGCCGTAGTCGTGAATCGTGTCCTCCGTATGGAAGGCCAAAACGACGGTTACGACGCCGACAAAAACAAGTACTGCAACCTCGTGGAAGCGGGCGTCATTGACCCGGCCAAGGTGGTTTGTACGGCTCTGACCAACGCGGCGAGTGTTGCGGGTCTGCTCCTGACGACCTCATGCGTGATCACGAACATCCCGGTAGATACGCCGGAACCCCCGGCAGGCGGCGCCCCGGGAATGGGTGGTATGGGCGGCATGGGTGGAATGCCCGGCATGATGTAATGTGGAGTGCGGTGATATAGAGCGAAGCTCTTTCACCGCTTTCACTTGCGGCAATACAGCCTCGAAGAGGCATTTGCCGCTGAAGTGCCGCGCACTTTCAATTTTACCATCGGCGAATGAAGCCTTCGGCTTCTGTATCGCCTCAAATCAAAGCGGTGAATGAGCTTCGCTCTGTATCACCGCACTCCAAAAAAACAAGAATCCATTTAACAAATAAAAGGAACCTTAAAATGAACGCGAATCTTCGTCCTCTTGATGATCGTCTTGTCGTGAAACCGATGGAAGCTGAACAGATGACCGCTGGCGGCATCGTCCTTCCCGACACCGCGAAAGAAAAACCCCAGCGCGGTACCGTTGTGGCTGCCGGTCCGGGTAAACTCCTTGAAAACGGTACACGCAGCGCGATGGCCGTCGCCGTTGGCGATGAAGTCATTTACGGCAAATACTCCGGAAGTGACATCGAAGTCGCGGGTGAAGAATTCAAAATCCTCCGCGAGAGTGACGTTTTGGCAAAAATCATCAAATAGAATTTTGCGGGGACGACGCTTCCAGCGTCGTTTCCAGTACTGAGATTTTCGACGACGCTGGAAGCGTCGTCCCCGACAGAGATCAAACCGTACAATAAGGAACAAATACCGTGTCGAAACAACTTCTTTTTGCCGATTCCGCCCGTCAGCGCATGCTTCGCGGCGTGGAGAAACTGGCTGACGCCGTTGCTGTGACCATGGGTCCGCGCGGTCGTAACGTTATTATTAATAAAGCCTACGGTGGCCCGTCCGTCACGAAAGACGGCGCGACGGTCGCCGGAGAGATCGAACTTGAAGACCGCTTCGAGAACATGGGCGCCAAGCTCGTGAACGAAGTGGCCCAGAAAACCTCCAACACCGCCGGCGACGGAACCACCACTGCGACGGTTCTGGCGCGTGAGATCTTCCGCGAAGGTCTTCGCAACATCATCGCCGGAAGCAACCCGGCCGGTATTCGCCGCGGGATCGATATGGCGGTCAATGCCGCTGTGGATTCCCTCTGCGAACAGGCCAAACAGGTTACGACCAAGGCCGAGATCGCTCAGGTCGGCGCCATTTCCGCCAATAACGACCACACGATCGGTGACCTGCTCGCCGACGCGATGGAAGCGGCCGGAAACGACGGCGTTATCACGGTCGAGGAAGGCAAAACTGCCGAAACGACCTACACCGTGGTTGAAGGGATGCAATTCGACAAAGGCTTCCTTTCCCCGTACTTCATGAACCGTCCCGACACCGCCGACTGCTTCATGGAAAACGCGATCATTCTCCTCCACGAGAAGAAGATCAACAATCTGCGCGAGCTGATCCCGCTCCTTGAGAAAGTCGTCCCGACGGGCAAACCGCTGCTGATCATCGCTGAGGACATTGAAGGCGAAGCGCTTACCGCTCTGGTTGTGAACGTTCTGCGCGGCAACCTGAAGGTCTGTGCCGTCAAAGCTCCGGGCTTCGGTGATCGCCGCAAGGCCATGCTTCAGGACATCGCGATCCTCACCGGCGGTCAGGTCGTCAGTGAAGACCTTGGTATCAAGCTGGAAAACGTGGACCTTTCGATGCTTGGCTCCGCGAAACAGGTCACGGTCACGAAAGACTCCATCACCATCGTGAACGGCGGCGGAACGAAAGAAGCGATCAAAAAACGCATTGACGTTCTGCGTGACATGATTGAAAAGACCGAGAGCAACTACGACCGTGAGAAGTACCAGGAACGCCTGGCGAAACTCTCCGGCGGCATCGCGGTCATTCAGGTCGGCGCCAGCACGGAAGCCGAAATGAAGCAGAAGAAAGCCCGCATCGAAGACGCCCTGCACGCGACCCGCGCGGCCGCGGAAGAGGGGATCCTCCCCGGAGGCGGTGTCGCCCTTCTGCACTGCCGTGAAGCGGTCGAGAAGGCCCGTACCAATGCCCGCGGCGATGAGAAGATCGGCGTGGACATCATCCTGCGTTGCCTGAACAAGCCAATGGTCCAGATCGTGAACAACGGCGGCGAAGACGGAACCGTCGTGGCCGACATCGTTTCCGAGATGGAGCCGGGTAAAGGCTACAACGCGGCGACCGGCGAGTACTGCGATATGTTCGAGGCCGGGATCATCGACCCGCTGAAAGTGGTCCGCACGGCTTTGGCGAACGCCGCGAGCATCGCCGGAATGATGCTCATGACAGAAACCATGGTCACTGACTTCGACAAAGAAGACAAGAAAAAGGCTGCCGCTGAAGGCGCAGTACGCTGATTTCAGGTTCTACGGGGACGACGCTTCCAGCGTCGTTAAAATCACCTTAAAAAGGTTTTCCTTTTTTGACGACGCTGGAAGCGTTGTTCCCGCAAGAAACTATTCCACAAACGAATAACGAATGATGACGTTTCCGCGAGTTTTCATTATTCGTTATTCGTTGTTCCATATTAACTCCTTAACCTTTTACTCCTCCTTACGCATCGAAAATGGCAGAAAACAAACGGGATTATTACGAAGTACTGGGCGTTGAAAAGACCGCAACGAAGCAGGAAATCGCGGCCGCGTACCGCAAACTCGCCATGAAATACCACCCTGACCGTAATCCTGGTAATGAGGAAGCCGTGGAAAAGTTCAAGGAGGCTTCCGAAGCGTTTGACGTCCTGAACAACGACGAAAAACGCGCAACCTACGACCGTTACGGTCACGCGGGTGTGAATGGTATGCCCGGCGGCGGCCCGCGCTTCAACGACATTAACGATATTTTCGAGGCCTTCGGCGGTATGGGCGGCGGCTTCGCGGACATTTTCGGCGACATTTTCGGCGGCGGCCGACGTGGTTCCCGATCCGGCAGACCCCCGAGGGGCGAGGACATTCGCTGCGTCGTGGACCTCGACCTTCGCGAAGTGGCCAAAGGGGTCAAGAAGAAAGTCAAGATCCGCCGAAAAGAGGTTTGCACCACGTGCAACGGCTCCGGCGCAAAACCCGGTACCGCTCCGGAAACGTGCACCTACTGTGGCGGCCACGGCGTGATCATGCAGGGTGCGGGCTTCATTCGGATGCAAACCACTTGCCCGTCGTGTCACGGTTCGGGAAAAGTCATTCGTCAGCCCTGTACCGCCTGCCGCGGTTCCGGCCTGTATGATGGCTCGCAGGAGATTGATGTGGAAATCCCCGTCGGTATCGACGAACGCAACCAACTGCGCCTCGTTGGTGAAGGCTGCAAAAGTCCGAAGGGCGGCGAGCCTGGTGACTGCTACCTGAACGTCCGTTTCCTGGAACATCCGGTTTTTCAGGTCGATGGAAAAGATCTGATCTGCAAAATGCCCGTCACGTTCACGCAGGCGGCCCTTGGCGCTACACTGGATGTCCCACTTCTCGACGGTCATCAGGATTTCAAACTCCCGTCTGGCACGCAGAATGGTGATATTTTCCGCCTGAAAGGAAAAGGGCTTCCCCAGCTTAATCGTCCGGAAAAGTGCGGCGATATTGTAATCATCGTGACCATTGAAGTTCCGCGGACCCTGACGGACGAGCAGGAAAAACTCCTGCGGAAGTATGCCGAGACGGAAAACGTGAACGTCTCGTCCCAGCGCAAGGGTTTTTTCAAGCGCGTCGCGGAATATTTGAAGTCACTTGGAGAAGAAACGGACGAAAAAAAATGAATAATTAAAAAGGAGGCTTAAATGTTTTTCAAGAACAAGAACAACGAAGAGATTTACGAAGATTTAGGCGATAATATGGAAGATGACGAACTGGAGCAGCAGACCCCGGAAGTCGATACTTCGAAGGTCGAGGGGCTGGAGGAGGCTTTGAAAGGGGACGAGCCGAAAGATGAAGACGTTCCGAAAGACCCGGTCAAAGAGCTGGAAAAGGCTTTGGCCGAGGAGAAGGAACGCACGCTGCGCCTTTACGCCGAGCTCGATAATACGCGCCGCCGTGCCGCTCGTGAGATGGTCGAGGAGCGTAAATATTCCGGGATGGACGTGATCCGTGCGATCCTCCCGGTGATGGATAATTTGCAGCGTGCCATTGACGCAGCCTCGCAGCAGAACGCGGACGATCCGCTTCTGGAAGGCGTCAAAATGATTTACCAGCAGTTGACCGACGCGCTGAAACAGAATAATTGCACGAGGATCGAGGCGTTAAATCAGCCGTTTGACCCGAAATTCCATCAGGCCATTTCGCAGATGCCGAGCGCAGACGTACCGGAAAACACGTGCATCGTCGTGGCGCAGGAGGGCTACATGCTCTTCGACCGTGTGGTCCGCGCCAGCCAGGTCGTCGTCAGTAAAAAACCGTAAAGATTTTAAAGCCTCCCTCATTGAGGGGGGTGGCACAAAGTGCCGGGGGGAGTGGTACGAAGTGGGCTTTACTCCCCCAGTCTCGCTTTGCGAGCCAGCCCCCTATGAGAGCAGGGCCAACTTATGAACGGGGTAAATTTTAACGATTAATTTTTCGACTCCCAT
>SAMEA3663299__coassemble_191_pt1 | contig 34569 bp, 16 predicted proteins | sample SAMEA3663299__metabat2_low_PE_003 | metagenome-assembled genome bin SAMEA3663299 (sample SAMEA3663299) | pig gut metagenome | biome: pig gut; feature: pig-associated habitat; material: faeces | place: China | collected 2013 | reverse complement strand
TTCAGGAAAATACAAGATGGGATTAGTTGGCGGGGTGGTATGTGCAACAGGCTGGGTTTGACCCTCATGGCATTTGCCACGGATGAAAATTTGGGCTGGATGGATCAGGTCGTCGGAGAGTACGGGAAGAATCTGGCGCGTTCTTATCTGGTCGGAGCAATTCCGGTACTTGTGATGCAAAACGTCCTTGGCGCTGACAGACCGATATACGGAAGTACGAGATGGACCCCCTTCGAGCATGAGCATGGGGTCAGCGGTCATGCGTTTGTTGGCGCTGTGCCGTTTATTATGGCAGCCAAAATGACGGATCGAATCTGGTTGAAGGTCCTTTTCTACACGTGCTCCGCGCTCCCGGCATGGTCAAGAATGAATGACGGTATGCACTCGCTTTCGCAAGTAGGATTGGGCTGGTTCATAGCCTATATGGCGTGTGACGCTGTAGCGGAAACAAATCACACAAGAGTCGCAAATTACGCGTTCACCCCTATTTTCTCGGGCGATACGATAGGGGTGAATTTTATGATCAGGTTTTAGAAAGACTAAAAACGTCACGTATTGTTTTACGCATCTTCTTCACCTTCTTCGGCATTCCTGCTCGCTTCGCGTTCCTCTTTCAACAGTTCTTTGCGGTCAATCATGGGCGTTATAAACGGACGCTCCCGGTTGAGTTTCGAGTTCCAGATGTTGCAGAACGTGTTTACATTCTGAACGAGCTGGAAGTCGTACATCCCGACGCAGAGGAAGTCTGCGCCGCCCTCAAGCGCGTATCGGAACCCATCCTCGGGACGCAGCGCACCCGCGGCCAGAACCTTGAACGCGATCCACGCTTCCTTGCGGTCTTTCATCCACTCGCGCGTTTCATCCGGTTTCCGACAGAAAGTATTATCGTGTTCCTGTTCGGGTTTGGCAGACCAATAATTATGATGGTGGAACGTCTTCATCCAGAAATCCGGCTGAACACCCGTTGTGACGGCAGCCCGCAGCGTCTCGATCCTGTGCGCGCCGATACCGCAAGGTATTCCCGCGTCACGGATGATTTGCATTGCTTTCGGATAAAGGTCCAGCTTTCCCTCACGAGCGATTCGGTCAGAGGTTTCGCCCTGAATGTAACACGCAGCCGAACCCATATCGATCGCCTTCTTGACTGTGTCAAGCAGTTCTTCCGGCTGGCAGCCGATGTCGGCGATGAACTGCATTTTGCCCTTGGTCCACTTCCAGTAGCCTTTCACGAGATTGAAAAGACTGTAATGGCCGAGGAAAGTGTTGATCCCGCACTGCTCGGCGAGGTAAAACGTTTCGTAAACCTTCTGCTCGGTGTGGTACGCCTTCACCAGGTCGGAGACGTAGATCAGGTCACGGGCATGCGCCCAGCCGCCGATGAGGTTTCCACCGAGGATCATGCGACTGACGTTCAGGTTCCCGATGCGCGACATGGGAACCTTTTCTTTCAGATGAGGCCGTTTCGGTGGGGTGAAACTCGTGCGGGTCGCACCTGATTCGCCCTGAATGGACTCTTTTTTCTCACCAGAGGTGACTTCTTCGGCGAGGCATTTTTCCTCAAAACTCCGAATGACGGAGATGGAGGCGACACCCGCGGCTGGGATCATCGCCATTTTACGCAGCGCTTCGCGCCGGTTCGGTTGAGAGTTTTCTTTGTTCATGATGAAATGAAGTAGGAAAATGAATATTTACGACAAAAAGTTATGAATCTTTATTTATTGTAATCAATTCAGGATTTTTTGTCAAGTTTTTTCACGTAATATTTTAAAAAAAAGAAAGAATTATCTGATTTTGGAAAAAAACTGCTTGCAATTTTAATCAAGGTGAGTATAATATAATAAAAGAATTGATGCCCGGATTATTTTACAGGAATTCAGGTCTTGGTATGTTTAAAGATAAAAAAGGCTTTACGCTCGTCGAGTTACTTGTCGTCATCGCGATTATTGGGCTTTTAGTGGGATTGCTTCTCCCGGCAGTTCAGATGGCCAGAGAGTCCGCTCGCCGGATGCAATGCACCAACAAGCTGAAGCAGCTCGGAACCGCTACGCATAACTACATCTCGGCACATAGCGGTTTACCGCCAGCGTCCGGCCCAACCTATTACGACAAGCATCCGAATCAGTATTGGAAGGGGTATAACGATTACGGAGTTCATGCGTATCTGCTTCCGTATTTGGATCAGAAGCCGCTTTACGAAATGATCGATTTCGATAAAGGGTATATGGGTTTTGTCGCGACGGCGGTTGGTAAATCCGTACTGATGACGGAGATTTCGACGTTCCTCTGCCCGAGCTGGGGGGAAGCTGGTGTTTGTGAAACGGGTGCAACGTATGAAAAAGGCGCTCTGAAAACCTACGATGCTGTGAACGGCGCGTACATTACTGCGGCCGATAATAACGGCGTGAAAGATTCTGAAAAATTCAAAATTCCGACCGGGAAAGATTCCTGGTACGGGAGAATTCCTGATAACGGGATGATTCGTTTTGGGGAAGATACCCCGATCGCTCTCGTAAAGGACGGAATGAGCAATACATTAATGTTCGGCGAAATGATCCAGATCGATTCCCCCGGAAAAGAACACAGCAAATATCCGGGAGGAAACCGTCCTTGGCTTTTCGGTTGCCATGATAATACTTCCAGGACACTCTATTGCGCGAAGGCGGTACGCTGGGGCCTGAATCAGAAGTGCGACCGTAATGACCAGGGCACGACCAAAACCAGTGTGCCGTTCAATCACTTCCCCTTCCGATCGCCGCACTCGGATGGTGTGACGTTTGCGTATGGTGATGCCAGCGTACATTATCTGAATGATGAAATCGATGTGCCGGTTCTGAAACGTCTTGCGACGCGTGACGGCGGAGAAGTGATCGATTTGGAAAAAGAAGTTAAATAAGTAAAAAAAACGGGGGTCAAACGGCCCCCGAAATTATTTATAGGACTTTTAATTACTGGTTATCGATATCTTTGGTGAGGACATCGTTCGTGATAGCCTCAACTTTCCCGAGGTATTCGTCCAGCGTTAAAGTGATTTTCTTTTCCAGCTCATCCAGTTTTTTCATGACTTCATCATGATGATTGGAAAGTTCCTGAAGGTAATCGACTTCTGCCGTTTCGCTACTCATTTCCGCCTCTTTTCTAAAACCGTTTTCAGTAAATAAAACTTGCTGATTTTATCGGCTTTATAATCCCCGCTTCACCAATCTCTTAGGGAAACGGGACGCGAAAAAGGAAAAAATCCAATCAGTTAAAACAGTCGGAAAATCTGTAAAAAGTTTGATGATGAGTGGGACTTTAACGAATATTTCAGAGCACGGCTGAAAAACGGCCGTACTCTGAAAGAAGCCTTTTCGGGCAACAATCTGAATGTTTACCTGAAAATCGCGGTTCCCTGCTGGAGCAGATCCAGATGGTACTTTTCGCTCTTGAGCTGGCAGCGGATCGGGTAGTTGCCGCGTTCATTGACCTGTGCCTGAATCTGGAACGTATGACTTTCGCCCGGGACCAGAGGCATGACGTCGAACATGACGATCCCACCTTCGAGGATTTTGCCGCCGTTGAAAGTGGCTTGTGGTTCGAAACCCTCCGAGAAGAAAACATACAGTTTTCCATCGTCGATTTTTTGGCTTCCCGTATTTACGAGTCGGATTTCGTAAGTGCCGGGTTCCAGGGCTGTAAGGGCTCCGGAAGGAACGTTCAGTTCCATTTGCACGTTTGCTACACCTTCAATTTGAAGCGGGATCCTGGCTTGGGCAATCGTCCTTGAGTTGGCGAGAATTCCGAGTGGAATTTCCGGATTTCCTTCCTCTTTGATTTTGAGGTCCAGGGTATAAGTCTTTGCTGCGCCAGCGGGCAAGGGCATCATGTCCATCATCATCAGGCCTGAAGCGGAATCCTGTTGGAACGCGCCGAGGGATTCGCCGGCAAATTCCAGCTGAGGCGGGAGTTCCACGCAGAGACTGCACCCTTCAAGCGGAACATTACCCGAGTTGTAAATTTCCACCGGGATTTTCTGGTTAATTCCCACAAAACAGGTTTCCGGATTCTGGATTCGGATTTGAAGGTCTGTGTAATTCACCGTGATTTCCAGATTGCTTTGGCTGAAAGTCTGGTTTTGAATCATTGCATCGACGTGAATTTTCATCTTTTCACGGGAGGCTGGCTTGATGCTCAGATCGACCACTTTCTTTTCGCCGGGGCCGATGTACGGGATTCCCGGAACAAAGTATTTCTGGGACTGACACCCTTCCGCGCTGCAAACCAGATTCAGGTCACTGACGCCACATTTTCCGGTATTGGAAACCTGAATACTGACCTTGGTCTCTTTTCCTTCCAATACACTGCTCGGGCCGAGGATTTCCATTCGGATTTCCGGGTCCTCGGAAACGATGGTTTGATTACTGGAAACCTGCTGGTTACTCCAGGAAACTGCGATATTGGCAGCATTTTTCCGCTGTGGAACTACCTGAAGTACCATTTTTTCCCGGGCTCCCGGTTTGAGGTCACCAACGAACCAGGTACATCTCTGATCTTCAGAGTTTTCCCCAGGAACGATTTTGACGATCCCTTTTTCGGATTCCATTTTAAGGACCTGCATCCAGATGGGAATCTGAACCTCGACAGTACTTTTTTCCGAAGTGGCTTTACTGGGATTTTCGACTTCGATCTCGAGCTGATTTTTAACTCCTGTGAGCAAATTTTCAGGGATACGAGTGAAAATTCGGAGTTCCGCCTGATCTTCCTTTTTGGGAAGCGCGACCTGCTTGCCTACCCGCGAACCAATTTGGACCTTCGAGCTGCCAGGTGCGGCAGAAAGTGAGCGAAGGGTATTGGTGGCCGGAGTGTGGGATACGGTGTCTGTGACTTCCGCAGGAGACGTAAGCCGTTGCGGGGAAACGTTCAACGTCGGTTCATGTTTCTGGGTTTCGATGAAATCCAGGTCAGGTACGGTTTGATTCCAATTATCAAGTTCGTTTTCCTCTGATTTTTCCTCTTCATTTTCCTCATTTTTCTCTTCGGAGTTGATGGAGGATGTGATTTCCTCGTTGATCGAGTTAACGATGGAATCATCCGGTTCCAGTATAAGATTCGGATTCTCTTCATCTTCACCCTTGGCGGTTTTGGAAGCAGAACTGTTTTCCGCTTCTTTCACCAGGTTTTGTACCGTCTCTGGAGACTCTTCGGCTTCTTCAAGGACACCATCGTCAGAAACCTTGGAATCCGAAAGAATGACAGCATCCGAGGGAATGTCTTTCGGGAGTTTATCTCTGGAAATTTTTTGTCCCTTTGCAGAACCTTTGGATTCGGAATCCGAAGCGACTGCCGCATCGCCAGAGCTTTTCTTTTCTCCGCCGGCGGGAACTTTGATTTTTTTGGTATTTTCCGGGGTGTCTTTTTTCACGAAACCACCAAACAGTTTATCGAACGGCTTCCAGGGCTTCGAGGCTTTTTCTTCTTTGGAGGTTACGACCTCTTTAGAACGATGGACTCCCCCGGACTTCGGTTGAGAAGTCTGTTTTCCAGTGGTGGTTTCTTTGGAAGAATGATGAAACGCCCCAAAGAAAGAACCAGATGGCTGTGATTCTGTCTTATGAGTTGCGCTTCGTGGCTGAGGCGGCACTGCGTCCACGTTTTCCGTACAGACGGAGAGCGAGAGACTCAAGACGACGATAAACGTCACGAAGTACAAAATGGAGGTTTTGGGTATAGGGTTAAACTTTTTCATGATTCTGCCCTCAAGCTTGTTGAAGCTCTTTTCTTTCGGCGTAAATCTCAGGTTTAGCGTTTCTGGAAAACCATATCGGTCTGTCTTTTAATCTTTCGGACGTTTTATTTGTAAAGTTGAGTAAAATTTTCGGGTTGTAACGAAATTTCCATTTATTCTGGTTTTAATGAATAAAATGACGTTTTTTAGGGGGGTGGGACGCTTGAAACTTTTTTACGTTTCGGGTATAATTTCAAAAGTGATCCATTTAATCACCGTTTTGTTTACCCTCACCAAGGAGTCAAATCATGAAAAAACTCGCCGTTTTGGGAGCCGCTCTGGCTCTGATTTTTACGTTCTGCTTTAACCTCACCACCGTCCGGGCGGATGACTCTGCGAAAGAGTTGAAGATACTTTCCTTTAATATTCGTCTGAGTTACGGCGAAATCGGCAAACCGACGGAATGGAAATACCGTAAAACCCAAGTTTCTGAAATCATGCGTGCCGGTGATTACGATTTCATCGGGATCCAGGAAGCGATCATCACGCAGAAACCGGGCCTGAATCAGGTGGAAGACCTGAAAGCGCTGCTTCCCGAGTACGGTCTGCTGACCCGTTCGCGTATGGTCTCCGAGACGGAAGGCGAGTCCACCCCGATCATGTGGCGCAAGGACCGCTGGGAAATGGACGAGCAGGAGCACGGTGTCTTCTGGCTCTCCGACACGCCGGACGTCCCGCAGTCGATCACGTGGGAAAACGCCTGCCCGCGCACGGTCGTTTGGGGAAAATTCCACGAACTGGCCGACGGGAAACGCACGGGCCGCGTGGTTTACTTCATTAACACGCACTTCGACCACGTGAGTGAAAAAGCCCGCCAACTGGCCGGTGTCGCCATTTCTGATTTCATCGTGAAGCACGTGAAACCGGGCGAGATCGCGTTCGTTACGGGTGACTTCAACTCGGGTGAACGCTCTCAGGCGCTCAAGTACCTGAAGGGCGAAGAAGCGGAAATTCAGGCTAAAGACGTGAAAGGCCCGATCGCCATGGTCGATACTTTCCGTGTAGTGAATCCCGATGAGAAAGACGTTCAGACCTTCCACGGTTACGGGACGGTCAAATTCAGTGAAAAAATCGACTATATATTAATGTACGGTGATCTGAAAGTCAAGTCGGCGAAGATCATCCGCGACAAGACGGACATTTACCCGTCCGACCACTACCCGATCGACGCGGTGATGGAATTTTAGGGAAAGTTTGACCATTCAGGAGCTTTTGCATGAAAAAATTTGTATTTTTCTTTCTCGCTCTGTTTATGGGTCTGACGGTCTGGGCGGAGGAGTTCGAGGCCATCACGCCCGCCGATTTCGGGCCGATCCGGAACCCCGAGATGAAATTTCCCGCCGGGGACGAACTGAAAGACTCCGAGTGGAAAGCGCAGAAGGCCAAGGACCCGACCGTGGTCTGGTTCAAGGACCGCTACTTCATGTACTTCTCGCTCTTTCCGAAGGATCTCAAAGCGTCCGACTGCTGTCTGGCGATCGGGATCGCGGAGAGCACCGACCTGACGCACTGGACCTTCGCTGGCGTGATGAAGCCGCTCGGCGACACGGACTCGAACGGCTGCGGCGCCCCGTGCGCCAAAGTCTGGGATGACCAGGTCCATCTTTTCTACCAATCCTACGGGAACGGGCCGAAGGATTCGATCCACTACGCGGTTTCCGACGATGGGATCCATTTCCGCCCGAAAGGTGAAAACCCGATTTTCTTCCCGGAAGGGGATTGGACCAACGGCCGCGGGATCGATGCGGATTTCTTCGAGTTCAAGGGGAAGTGCTTCCTCTACGTCGCCACGCGTGACCCGGAGGGCAAGATCCAGAAAATTGCCGTGGCCGTCGCGGAAAACCGGGATGAAATCGGGCGCGGAAAGTGGAAAATGGCATTCGACGGACCGATCATGGAGCCGACGCTCCCGTGGGAGACCCGCTGCATTGAGGCGCCGACACTCATCGAGCACGACGGACGCGCGTATATGTTCTACGCCGGCGGTTATAATAACGACCCGCAGCACATTGGCGTGGCCGTGAGCGACGACGGGATCCACTTCAAACGCCTCTGGGACGTTCCTCTGATCACGAACGGTCCAAAAGGCCAGTGGAATTCCTCCGAGTCGGGCCACCCGGGCATTTTCACGGCGCCGGACGGTCAGACCTACCTCTTCTACCAGGGAAACGATACGCACGGCGCGACGTGGTTCCTCTCGAAGGTCCGTATCGGCTGGAAAGACGGTTTGCCCTTCGTTTTTTAGTGTTCTTCCCCACCCCCGCAAAGGTTAAAAGATGAAACGAAAACTACTCACATTTACCGGTTTATTCCTTTTCGTGTTCATGGTTCTGGCGCAGGTTCAGGCGCAGAATCTCGATGAAAACGGGAAACTCCCCCGCGCGACGGCCGAGTCGCAGGGGGTTTCATCGGACGTTCTGACCAGGCTGATCGACCGGCTGGACGCGGAAGTCGTCTCGCCGAACAGCGTGATGGTTTTGCGTCACGGAAAAGTGATCGGGGAGTGCTGGTGGGCGCCGCATTCGCCCGAAACGACCCACGCGCTTTACTCACTGAGCAAGAGTTTCTGCTCGACGGCGGCCGGCTTCGCGGTTTCGGAAGGAAAACTCAGTCTGGACGACCGGATCGTGGACCTTTTCAGGGACTACCTCCCAGCCGATTTTGAAAACCCGGAACCGGCGGATAAATACGACCTTCTGAAAAAGTCGCGCCTGCGTCACCTCCTTTCCATGTCGTGTGGTCAGGAAAAAGAGCCGCCGCTGAAGGGCCTTTTCCCGGTAGATTTCTCGCGGCCCGAGGAGGGGGACTGCTGGCAGAAAGAATTTTTCGCCTCGCCGTTCACCAAAGAGCCGGGGACGTTCTTCCGCTACAATACGGCCGGGACTTTTATGGTTTCTGCCGCCGTGCAGCAGGCGGTCGGCCAGACGATCCGCGACTATTTGGTGCCGCGCCTCTTCGAGCCGCTGCGGATCGAAACGCCCTACTGGGAAGAATCGCCGAACGGTATTAATAAAGGCGGGACGGGACTCTTCCTCAAGACCGAGGACATTGCGAAGTTCGGCCAATTCATCCTCCAGCGCGGCCAGTGGAACGGCCAGCAGCTCCTCCCGGCAGAATGGGTCGATCAGGCGACTTCCTTCCAGGTCTCCAACGGGAACGACCCGAACAGTGACTGGGCGCAGGGGTACGGCTTCCAGTTCTGGCGGTGCCGCTTCAACGTCTTCCGCGGAGATGGAATGTTCTGCCAGTTCATGATCGCGATCCCGGAAAAAGACGTGGTGGTCGCGATGACGAACGACTCGGGCGAGTACCAGAAAGTCGTGAATATTGTGTTCGAGGTGCTTCTGCCGGAGCTTCAGCCCAACGCGCAAACGAAAGAATCGGTCTTTAGTGATGCGCCGCTTCCGGAAAACCCGGCGGCCGTGGCGAGACTGCAGAACCGTGCGAAGCAGATGAAGGTCCGTGACGGCCAGTCACCGAGCGTGGTGCTGGAAAAACTGCGCTGCCCGAGCAAAATTTTGGGGTACGACGTCGAGTTTTACGCGTATTTGCCGCAGGGGTACCTGGTCAGCGGCTTCAAGTACCCGACGCTTTATCTGCTGCATGGCGGAGGAGGGGTCGATCAGGGTGAAGCGTGGAGCAAAAAAGGCGACATGAAACGGATCTCGGACGAATTTTTCCGGAATCGTGCCGAAAAAGCGATCGTCATCATGCCAAGCTGCAAGGACGCGCGCTGGCGGAACGATTTTGAAGGAAAGGTCCTTTACGAAGATTTCTTCATCAACGAGCTGATCCCGTACGTGGAATCCATCTTCCGCTGCAAGCCCGGGCCGGAAAACCGCGCGATTGCCGGGCTTTCCCGAGGTGGGTACGGCTCACTCTTTTACTCGCTGCGCCACCCGGACGTTTTCGGGACGTGCTTCGCGATGAGTCCGACGATCCGTACTTACGAGGAGATCCAGAGCATGAGCCAGAAAGATTTCATCTGGCTTTACGAGACGTGCGTCAAGCCGGGGCACAAAGAAGGGGATGAGCGGTTGACCCCGTTCTTCTACGAGCACGATCTGCTCACGATGGCGTCCAAACTCCCGGAAAACTTCAACGGCGTGCGCATCTTCATCGACTGCGGCTACGATGACCAGTTCATCGAGGGCGTTTGCCTTTTCAACGACGCGCTGGAAAAGAAGCGGGTCCCGCACGTGCTTCGGCTCCGCGCCGGTGCGCATACGTGGGATTTCTGGCAGACCAGCCTGAAGAGCGCGTATAAGTTCTGGCTCGATTGATCCTGTTGCGGGTGAAGTAAGACTCAGAAGATTGGGAGGCCCGGCGGAAACGTCGGGCCTTTTTTACAAATTGGGTAAAATTTTTTGGTTCATCTGGTGACTATGTACCGAAAAAATAATTAAAACGCGGAGCGGTTCAATGTATAAAAATATTCCAAAAACCTCAGAGTCTTTTTTCAAGGTGCGAGCCTGATCCACTTCCACCCTTTATTTAAACACGGATTTTCACGGATTTACAGGATTAAAAGGATTTTGTACTTTAACGATTTTGAAATTTTGTAAATTGGAGGGGTTTGAGAATTTCCTTTAAATCTTCGCGGACTTTGCTAACTTCGCGTGAGATAAATCCCCAATCCCACAATTAACCCAATGAAAGACGTGATAAAAACTCACGCAAAGTCCGCGAAGTTCGCAAAGTTTTAAATGAAGAAGGTGGAATACCGCGTTTCTTATAAGCCTTTTTAAACAAATTAAATCCTTTTAATCCTGTAAATCCGTGAAAATCCGTGTTTAAATAGAGGTTGGAAGCGCAATGGGTTTTGTGTTTAGAGAAAAGGAAGGCTTTGAGCGCTTCCTTTAATGCTAAAATCCTTGGGACCTATAATTGCTGGCGTTCGCAGTGAGCTGGGCGTGAACTTGGGGTTGGTCCCGTTTTGGTTTTTGAGGAAGCCGATTTTCTTTCTTCTTTTATTTCTTCGCGGGGACCATCAGTCTGAGAATGAAACGTTCCAAAAGGAGCCGGTCCGATATGGCGCTTTCACCTTTGAGCTGGAAGTCCAGCTCGACGAGCCACGGGAGGAGTTTCTTGCCGCGCTCCCGGCCCAATCGTCTCAATTGGTTGGCCGTTTTTTGCACGTAGTAACTCTTTACACCGCTCGAAGTCAGTATGGCATTAAGGTTTGGACGGCGGCCCATTCGTTCCTCTTCAAGAACGATTCGCAGAGCAGTCGCCAGACGACGCAGCGAGCTGGAAATCTGGGGCAAAATCTTATTAGGGTCCTCGCCCGAATCAATGAGCTGACCCAGGTACTGAAGGGCCTCTTTTGCGCGGCCATCCAGAATGCAGTCCACGAGAGTCCAAATGGTCTGCGTTCGCCACGTGCCGCAATTCTGCCGGACCTGAACCTCGGTGACGGGCTGGCCTTTTTCGACGGAAAGGGCCAGTTTGCCAAGTTCCTGGTCCAGAATCCCCATTTCCGTACCGATTTGCGAAACGAGCAGGGCGGCGGCGGAGGGCTGGATCGTGAATTTGTACTTTTTCTTCGCGGTTTCGCAAACCCAAGCGGGAAGCTCCCCTCTTTCGTTTAGTGGGTTACAGCTGATGAGCGTCCCGTTCCCCTCCACCAGTTTATAAAGGCGCGTGTTTGCGGGGAAGGATTTCAGCTCCATGACGAGGATCCCCATTTCGGCCGGTTCTGCGGTGTACTTTTCGAGCAATTCGCGGTTTTTCGTGATAAAATCATCGGCGTTGTTCAGAATTACCAACCGGCAGGGAGGCCCGAAAAGTGTAAAGGTCGTGAGTTCCTCCACAACTTCTTTCCACGGTACGACGCTCCCGTTGAACTCCGCGGGAGTCAGTGCGTCGGGCTTTTGCTGAAGCGACTCGGCCACCACGGAGGGGATCTTAGCCAGAACGGTCCTCCGAAGGAAGGATTCCTCGCCGAAAACGGCACAGACTCCCTTCGGAACGAGTTTTTCCGGATGCGCGAGCCAGTCAAGAGCGGAAACCTGATTTTCTGTGGGCATAATAAAAAGTCACGAATCAAATAGTACGCCGGTTGGGTTCCAAATCACCGAAACGCTCGGTAAAACTTTGTTTCACGACGCGCCCGGTGAACAAAACATCGGGACCGAGCTGGATGAATTGCGGTGCGTCGAGCTGGAAGGCTTTTTCCATCCGGTCAATTCCGTGGCCTCCGATGGGCGTCATAGCGTTGCGACCGCCGGAGAGTTTCGGCGCAATGAACGCCTGAACTTCGTCGATTTCCTGAAGGTCGAGCAGGGCGCCAAGGACGGAACTGCCACCCTCGACCAGGAGGTTGGTCAGCCGGCGTCGGCCCAGCTCGTCCAGCAGCTCGGCCATTTGCGCGGCGCGCTCGCTTCGCGTGAAGCGGAAAATCTCGCAGCCGGCCGCTTCGAACGGCTGGATCTTCTCCGCGGGGACCTCGGAACTCACCGCCAGCAAAACGGGAAATTCGCGGGCCGTCTGCACAAGATTGGAAGTCAGAGGCGTTTCCAGCCGGGCGTCCGCCACGACCCGGAGCGGCTGGCGAAATACTTTCCCGCTTTTCGGCCGGGCGTTGAGCATCGGATCGTCGGCCAGAACCGTTCCGGCTCCGACCAGGACCGCATCCATTCGGGCGCGGGTCTCGTGGGCGAAATCGCGGGCTTCGCCGGAAGTGATCCAGCGTGAGGAACCGGTCCGCGTGGCGATTTTCCCGTCGAGCGTCATGGCCCATTTCGCGGTGACCCACGGGCGGACGGCCGTCACGAGTTTCAGGTACGGAGCGTTCAGCCGCCGCGCTTCTTCCTCGCCGACCCCGACGGAAACGGAAATTCCCGCTTCCTTGAGGATATTGAACCCTTTCCCCGAGACTTCCGGGAAGGGGTCACTCATCGCCGCGACCACCCGGGCGACACGGGCTTTTACGAGAGCCAGAGCGCACGGCGGGGTTTTCCCGTAGTGGGAACACGGCTCCAGCGTGACGTAAGCCGTCGCGCCGACCACGGAATTCCCGCGTTTCTCCGCGTCGAGCAAAGCATTCACTTCTGCGTGGTTCGAGCCGTATTTTTCGTGCCAGCCTTCCCCGAGGATTTCACCCTCCGGCGAAACCAGCACGCAGCCGACCATGGGATTGGGTTCAACCTGGCCCCGGCCGCGTTCGGCCAGAGCGAGAGCACGATGCATAAAATCCAAATCGTTCATGAAAGTTCCATTTGCTCCTTGAAAAGATTGATGAACTGCTGAATTGCCGGGACGGTTAGGAAATGATCATCGCAGCGAAAACAAAGGCGCAGGCGGTCCGCGTAGGTCAGGGCGGAAATTGAAATCATCGTCTTGCTCCGAATTGGCGGAGCGGCGTCCACGGATTCCAAAACGCAGGGGCCGAGCTGGATTTTTCCCTCTGAATTCCGGGGGACCGGAACGTCGGTAAAGACCCGCTTCAAGTTGGAAAGGACTCCCGTGGAGCGGCAACTCCCGGAATGGAGGAATATTTCCAAAAGGCCCGGGAAATAGTACGCGAAAGTTAAAACCCTCGGGAAAACGTATTTGAGGTCCCGATTTTTTACTTCGTCCATCTCACGGTGGATCGATTGCAAAAGCCATTGCGGATCGCTGTCGATTTGACGAACAGACCGATCAATAAAATAGGACGAAAAAATATTCACGGCCGGTAAATTTTTGTGAAACGGCTGACGAAGGTTGATCGGGACATTGATCCGAACGTTACCTGGCGGAAGTTCCCCTTTGAGGTTTTGTTTACGCCACGTTTGAACGGTGACGTAAAAATCACGCAGAAGCAAGTCATTCAGCGTGACGTTTTGCGCTTGTGATTTTTGCAGGTACGTCTGTGTTTCCTCGCTCGTGAGTTGAAGGGAAAGGATGAATGGATAGTTGACCGGAGGAGTTTCTGATGAAACCGCTTTGATTGGGAACAAAGGCTGGGCGAATTTCCAGACGAGCAACTGGCGGTAAATTCCGGAGCTGAAAATATTTCGCAGGTAGTTTTTCCACGTCCAGCCAAGTTGGGCACGAAGCGGAAGATTGTCGGGGGCCAGCTCTGGAAGTTCGGTTTCAGGCGAAATGGTTCCCAATTCACGGGCGTAAATCGTCATGAATTCCGCCAAGACCTGCATTTCTCCGGTTCCATCGGTCGAGCTGTGGTGGAACTGAAAAAGGAGTTTCGTGCAGTTTTCCTTTTCCGACTCCACGACGTAAAGGCGAAATCCGGCTTCTTTTTTGAGGTTGAACGGCGTCAGGATCGGGAAACCGGTTTCGTTCAGGCATTCCGGATCTTCATCCTGGTTTTTCCAAAATATTTCGGGCGGATTTTCCGCTGGAACCCAAAAGTAGTAGCTTCCCTGCTTTTCGACTCGTGACCGAAGCATCGGATGACGGCACAGAATTTCCGCAAAACTCCGGGAAATCAGTTCCTTCTGAAGCAGGCCGGAAAAGTGCAGCAGTCGTACACAATCCATGGGGTACGCAACGGAATCGTCACGTATCAGATAATCTTCGATTACCGTAAGCGGAAGATTTGTTTTCATTTTCCATCACTGAATTAAGAACAAAGTGCGAATCAAAATGAAATATAAATTAAATCTCAGGGATTTTAGTCTTCGGAATCGCGCCTAAACTTTTTCGGTCCGCGGGATTTTTTTCTTTCACTTCGGAAACCGGACTCCAGGCCGCCGCCGCGTCCGCCAAACCCTGGGCCTTGATCGGTGCGTTTTCTCTTTTCACCACGGTCTTGACCAGAACGTTCGGACTTTGAACCAAATGGCCGACGCGGAGCGTTTTTCAGGATCGAAACCTGATCCCCGTCTTCGTCCAGACCGTCAAAATCGGCGGCGTCCACGTACTCGACCGTTTCCTCCACGACGCGCGATTTCCGCCGTTTGTCGTGGTCGAATTTGTTGCGGGACTTGGAGGTTTCCAGCGAGGAAAGGACGCACAAATTCCCCTTTCCGATTTTTTCTTCCGGGCAGATCTGCAAAATCACGCTTTTAGCGCCGTTTTCCTGCTCGGTCGGGTTTTCCGTTGGTGAGGTTTCTGCTTCCTCGGGCGAATGATTTCCCTCGTCCGAGCCGGGAGTCGTGTACTCTTTCAGCTTGCGCAGGGCCAGGCCGTGCATGAGGGAGTAGTGGCGGGCCTCGCCACGTTCCACCGTCCATTTTGGCCCTTTGACCAACAGCATCCGGTCAAAGTGCGGCCAGCACGGTTTGAACCACTCGAGGATCTTTTTCATCGAGGCGACCGCCCGGAACGTCAGCGTGTGGAACTGCCAGTTCCCCAAAATGTCCTGCCCCAGCGCGCAGTAAACGGGGATCGGGAGCTGAAGTTCATGAATGATCTCCGCCAGAACTTTCGCCTTTTTCGCGACGCACTCCACGAGTGAGATGGAAACGTCCGGGCGAAGGATCCCGAGCAGGATCCCCGGGACACCGTTTCCGGAGCCAACGTCCAAAACCTTTTCGTTCGGCGCGAGGAACTCGGAAAACGCCAGCGTATCGACCAGATCGCGGGTCACGAATTTTTCATACGTCGTGTGGCGTGTCAGGTTGATTTTCGTGTTCCAGTCCCACTCCAGCTCGCAGAATTTTTCCAGAAGCTCGATTTGCGGCTCCGAAATTTCGATTCCATATTTCGTAAGTGTCGCTTTGAGTGTTTCAACAGACGGCTCATCTGTGACCGTCGCAGTGCGTTTGGTTTCTTTCTGAGTTTCTTCGGGATTCAGTTTAGTTTCGTCGCTCATTGGATTTTGGCTTGCTAATTATTTCAAATTTTGAAGAGTCTGTAAACATAATCTATTCCATTTTACCAGAACTTTGGAAAGAAACAAGGGCCAGAGGGAAAAATAAATGAAAAAAATCACCACTTCTCTTTGTGAAAATGGTGATTTTTTACCAATGTCTGTTGGAGTTCAAGAGAGGGATGAGTCAAAGTTCCTTCCCAAAGCCGGAATCAAAACTCTGCTGTTCCAATTCTCCGAGGCTCAAGCGCAGGCGCTGCGCGGTTCCGAGACAATGCCTGGAATCTTCACGCTCGTTTGGGTTCATACTTCCGTAGAATTTCCTCGCGAGGACTTCCTGTTGACGGATGATTTCACGAACGGCTTGAGTGGAAAGCCCATTTTTCTGGATTTTGGGAACACTCTGGAACGGGCAGAGGACCACGACCACTTCTTTTTTCATGCGGTTTCCGCGCATGGCATACGAAATATCTTTCCGCACACCAGCGTTTTCGACGGGGAATTCTCCCAAATCCATTTGAAGGATGAGAGAATTTCGGCCTTGTGAAGGAATGGCGAGCGTCACGTGGAAATCTTTCGCCTTTGCTTTCGGTCCAAGGTCTTCACGGGGGGCACAAACTACCTCCGCGTTAATTCCCTCTTCGTTTTCGGGGTTCTGGCGGTACGTGACGGTAACCTGGTACGGAACCTGATGATCCTGAACATTCAGATTAAAATCAAACCTCATCGGCTGATCCAGCGCCAGCAAAGCGGAGGTTTGGCCGGGCATGGGGGCTGGCTGGGTTTTGAGCTGCTGACGAACGGAAGCCAGGAACGAATCAGGGCGATACGAGATTGTATAGGCCTGAAAATCGGAGGACTTTTCTTTTTTCTTGCCGTAGATGAACGTTTTTTTCTCTTCTTTGTTCTCTGTCTCCATTGGAGCAATACGCTGAAGCACCAACCCTTGAGAATCAGCAAGCTCCGGGAGTTCAAGTGACTTGAAAGTGCCATCCAATTCCCGCTCGAACACGAAAGTGTTGACCCGGTTTTCAGGTGCGGGCACATCTACGATTTGCTGTATTTTTGCGAGCTGATCGAGAGATAAAACCCAGTCCGTGACGCTAAGGCACCTTTTCCCCAGTGAATCCTGGCTTACAGAGCAGGTCCCGAACTGGGTCAGATTGGACCTGAAAACAAGTTCAAGCTCTTCCAGAGAAATGTACTCTGGGGAAAAAATCCGTGTTTCGGTTTTCTCAAGCGGATTTGGAAGGTTCATCAGTTGATTCGAGTGGGCAACGTACACGAAATTCCCGCTTCGCACGAATTTGAACTGTGTGTCCGCGAGCAGACTGGCAAGAAGAACTTCCGGGTCGGAGTTTTTGCTTTTGCAGGAGACGATCCCCTGAACGTCAAGCGAGGCAACAACTTTCAGCCCCGTTGCGATCTGGAAAGATGCCAGCGCTTTACGGAGATTTACACGATAAAGGTCCAGGGAGTATTCTTCTTTCTGAACTGGCGCAGGTTCTTTTACGCTTTCAGGAGTCTGATTCCTGACGGGTTTTTTCATGCGTGTCGGCTGAGGACTGGCAGGAATTTCCGCGGGCGGATTTGACGGAATGTTGGATTCCGGTTGAACCTGGGGGGCCGGCTGAGGTGTGGCCTGCTGAACCACTTGAGATGGTTCATGAGGCTGCGCAGCAATTTCCTGTTTTGGGGCTTCGCTGCTTGCCGTTTGGGCCTCGTCCGAATTTTCAGAGGGGTTTAAGCCCATAATGACTGCGAGAGGATTTTGGTCCAGGTCTTCCGGGGTATCAGTGGCCCGAGTGTTTTCTTTCACAGTGGGAACATTGGGCTTGTCAGGAAGTGGGGCGAGAGAGCCGACTGCCTGGTTAAATGTCGCCTGTTCCAAACTCTTGTTTGGCGTTTGCAGCGTTTCAACAGGAGCAGGAGCTTGTACCGGCTCGGGCGTTTGAATCGGAGCAGGAGTTTGCGCCTGAGCGAACAGTTCCTGGGAAAGTGATTTTTGAGCCTCAGCGGCAGTTTGTACCTGAATTTCCATCTTGTTCTCTATTGGATTGACATCGAAGATGGGGGTCGTTTGCCTGTAATCACTAACATTAATTAACGCTTTGGGCTTTTGTTCAGCGATCTGCTGCGGTTCTGGCGTCTGCTGTGCGAGTTCCATTTCGGGAGACTTTTGAGCCTCGCTGGAATCGTTCAACGAATCTGTCGTTTTAGGGGAAGTTTTCGCTATTTCCGCAGACTCTTCAGGCGTTTTTTCAGCGTTAGCTTCTGCAGAGGCTATTTCAGAAGGCTCGTTCTGTTCCGGTGAAGCAAGCTCAGGTGATGCGACGCTTTTCGCTTTTTCCTGCTCTACTGCGGCGGTGAATTCATAAAGTGTGTGATTGGCTGCGAACTGTTGCCGGATTTCGTCTTTCAAGGATTTTTCCGCCATATCCGGGCGTTCAGGTGTGGAGTTGAACCAACTGGAAAATTCGTCCAACCGGTAGGAATTTGGGAAAAAGGAGTCGCCCTGATTATAATAAAGCAGTCCGGCAACACATCCCAAAAGGATACTTGTGATTAAAATAAAAAGGCGAAATTCAAGTTTCACGGTTTTACCTGAGTCTTTGAAAAAAGGGATATATTCACTCTGCTTTATAATTTTAGCGTTTTTCAGGAATCTGCGCAACACGAAATCCCGGTGAATCGTCAATTTTTGACAGAAAAAAGAAATATTGGGAAAAAAGGAAGTGCCCCCCTAGACAAAACGGATAAAGTTGTTATAATTCAATAAATTGTTTAAATCGATGAGAGCAGTGACCGTTCTTGAGGAGGTGATTTTTAATGGTCAAACTTACGTTGAGAGAGAATGAATCCGTTCAGGAAGCGGTTCGTCGTTTCCGCAAACTTGTCGAACGCAGCGGTATTAAAAAAGAAATGCGCCGCCGTGAATTCTACGAGAAGCAGAGCGAAATCAACCGTCGCATCCGTCTCCGCGCTGAGCGTCGCTCCAAGCACCTCCGGGCGAAAGCCAAAGACTGATATTGATCGAGTCAACGAAACCATCAGGGCGCAAGTTCTGGTGGTTTTTTTATTTTAAAGCCTTCTACTCCCTTGAAATCTTTTCAGTTTGGTGTAAAATAAACGCTTTGATGCAATGAGGTATCCCGACGAATGGGGACTCTGGGCTTTTCATTATATATAATTAATGGAAGGAAAAACTGTCATGGAGATCAATCGCAATGAATACCGTAATCCGCTGATTTCCCGCTATGCCTCAAAGGAAATGAGCGCCATTTGGAGTGAGCAGAGAAAATTCAGCACCTGGCGCCGGCTCTGGGTCGCCCTGGCGGAGGCTGAAGCCGAGATGGGGTTGCCGATCACCGAGGAACAACTCAACGAGCTGCGCGCACACGTGGATGACATCGATTTCGACCTGGCGGACGCCTACGAGAAAAAACTCCGTCACGACGTCATGGCCCACGTGCACACGTACGGCGACGCCTGCCCGAACGCCAGGGGGATCATTCACTGGGGCGCTACGAGCTGTTACGTCACGGATAATACGGACGTGATCCTGATCCGCGACAGTTTCCGGCTGATCCTCGGCCGGCTGCTGGACGTGATGCGGACGCTGGCCGCCGCCGCTCAGAAGTACAAAGATCTTCCGTGCCTGGCGTTTACGCACCTGCAGCCCGCGCAGCCGACGACGCTCGGTAAGCGCCTCTGTCTGTGGCTCTACGATCTGGTGATGGATCTGGAGGACCTGGAGCATCGTGTGAGCCTTCTGCGCACCCGCGGCCTGAAAGGAACGACCGGTACGCAGGCAAGTTTTTACTCCTTATTTAAAAATGACGGCCAAAAAGTCCGCCAGCTCGAGGCGCTTGTCGATAAAAAAATCGGTTTCGAGAAATCGTTTGCCGTGACGGGGCAGACGTACCCGCGGAAACTGGACTCGCAGGTCGTGGACGTTCTTTCGGGTATCGCGCAGTCAGCGCACAAAATGGCGACGGACCTGCGTATTCTGGCGCACCGAAAAGAGTGCGAGGAACCGTTCGAGAAGAACCAGATCGGCTCCAGTGCGATGGCGTACAAGCGGAACCCGATGCGGTCGGAGCGCATTTGCTCGCTCGCCCGTTTCGTGATGAGCATCCAGTCCAGCCCGGCCATGACGCTTTCGACGCAGTGGTTTGAGCGGACACTCGACGACAGCGCGAACCGGCGACTTGTGATCCCACAGGCGTTTCTGGCCATTGACGCGATCCTGATTTTGTACCGGAACGTGATCGACGGGATGGTGGTCTATCCGAAAGTCATCGAGAAGAACCTCCGTGCGGAGCTGCCGTTTATGGCGACGGAAAACATCATGATGGCCGCGACGGCGAAGGGCGGCGACCGTCAGGAACTGCACGAGCACATTCGCCAGCACTCGCAGGCGGCCTCGGCCGTGGTCAAGCAGGAAGGCGGCGAAAACGACCTGATGGCGCGTTTGGCCTCGGATCCTATGTTTGCCGGCGTGGACCTGAATGCCACGCTGGAGCCAAGCCTGTACGTCGGCCGTGCCCCGCAGCAGGTCGATGAGTTCCTGGGCGAGATCATGGCCCCGATTTTCGGGAAATACCAGAACGTGACCTCGCAGGAAACCGAGATTTTCTGCTGAAGATTTTTTGGGGGGCTACTGAACAAGTGCTCTTGAGGTCCTGTTCAGTACCCCTCTTTGAAATTCTAAATTCTTCTCATTTTAACTATCTTAAACCGATTATTCTGCCTAATCCTAAATTTTTCCAAAATCCTTATAATAATTTTCATTATTATTTCTTTTTTAGGGAGAAATACTATAATTTTCGACAGAAACGGTCGATGAAGAAATGGTTACCAAAAAAGGTACATTTGGAAGATGTAATATTCGGTAACCACAAAATACATTTCCCGTATTTTGAGTCATTGTTAGAAGGATTCGACACATGGAAGTTACAATGAGAAAGAAAAGTTCGCTATCATGGATGGCGGCCGGCTTGATTGCTTTGGGAGCGATTGGGCTGTATTCTCCGCAAGGAACGGCCTCTCCGATTTTGGCAGCTCCTTACAACAATTCGGAGACTACTCTGGTAGGTACTTACGGTGTAGAGAGAACCGGCGGTAGCAACTACGGAGTTAATCACAATCTTGAACCCGGCGCAAATCCTGACCCGGGTATGAGTGATCGTTCGGAAGATCTCCTTCAGTTTACCGGTACCAATTTCAATATCGGCGCTGAGGGTGAGACGACCGAATTTCTCTGGAAGACGAATTTTGGCAAACGTGGTAATGGTGACAATGTTACCATTAACATCGCTTCTGGAACGAACGTCTTCGACAACCAGGGGATCTACATGGGTTCCCGCAGAGAGGACGGCGGTGTTGGAGGTCAGACCAACCTGAACATTTCGGGTGGCAATAACCTCTTCACCCAGCGTGTCATCGTTGGCGGTGAAGGCGGAACAGCCGGTAAATCCACCATCAACATTTCGAACGGCACGAACGTCTTCACCTACAACAAGGCCTTTGATGGTTCTGAATCCGTCTCGCTTGGCAGAAAGACCAACAGCGTGAGCGGCTGGACTGGTGTTACTTTGGATAAATACCTTGGTGACAACCGCTTTGCTTCTCAGGTCAAGGGAGATGATTCCGACTGGCCGTCTGACTCTCGGTCCTATGGTTCCACCAACATGTACAACTACTACAACAACTATTACGGAGTTTACTTCTCCGCGATGGCCAGTGGAAACAAAACCGAAGGAACTGACCTGAATATTTCCGGCGGCAAGAATATGTTCAACGTGGCTACGTACATCGGCGGCGGTTACGACCTTACCCCGTACTGCAGCGTGAACACGAGTGCCAATGACGACGACGTCGTGAGCGGCGGAACCAATAATGTGAACGTCACAGGTGGTTTCACCAACTTTGCGGCCCGGACATACTTCGGCGCTCAGAAGAGCAACACCACGGTCAACTTCTCGGGACGTGGCACCACCTACTTTATGGGTGAAACGATCTCGGAAGATATGGACCTGGCTCTTGCGAACGCCAAACTGGAAGTCGATGGCAGCTACGCGGCCTACACCAACGAATACAAAGGCGGCGACCTGCCGTACGTGTTCCTTGGCGGTAAGGAAGGGAATGCCACGGTCAATGTGAACGGTTTCAACGAAAACATGACCACGCTGGACATTCAGACCTCCACCTTTGTGGGCGGCGCTCACGAAACCTGGCTCGCGGGTGACCAGTACCTTCAGGAAGACCTTGACGGTCAGCCGATTTACACCTTCCGCGATGCTACTTCCTCCGTTTCGGGTAACTTCAAGAATGGTATCCGTCAGGACAAAGGAGTTGGCATTTTCAATCTCAATTCCGGTAAAGTCAATATCGGCTACGTCAACAGAACCCCGATCGTGAAGACCCGTAACAACGATAACTGGAACTACAGAGACACCGAACCTTACGGAACGGTTTACAATGTCACGGATTACCAGGACCGTTACGAGCAGATCCGTCTGATCGGCGCGGCCAAGGGAAGCGAATTCAACGCGACGGGTGGTCGTCTCCAGTTCGATGTCGTTGTTCACGCTGACCAGAAAGACATCATCGACGCTGCGAAAGCGGATGGTTACTCCGGTTACTTCGTTGACGAATTTGAGGACTACACCACGAACGCTCAGGGACAGCAGGTCCTGAACCTCGAAGCTGGTATGATCGCTTTCGACAAAATCACCATTGGAAGCGGTGTGGACATCACGGCTAGCGGAATGGGTAAAATTATGGCTCGGGCTGAAAAAGGAATCGGCGCCGCTGCGGGACAGAAGGAATTCTACACCAATGCCGTGTTCGTCGATACGACCAACGCCACCTACAAAACGACCGACGTGATTTTCCAGGACAACGAGATCGTTCACGGTACGGATCAGACTGAAGTGAGTGTTGACCTCTCCGAGTCTTACAGCTCTGCCCTGGATACTCAGTCGAAATCCTCCTACGGCAAGACGGTTTACGACAAGTGGCTTTACACGGCTACGCTTGAAGATGTTGCCCGCCCGGGTCAGTCTGGAATCCAGACCAACCAGGTCCGTATGCACATCGAAACCAAAGGCGACAAACTGAGCGATAACTACATCGGCAACATCGCCAACAATGCGGATACGTTCACGGAAGTCCTTTTGAACGGTGAAGATCGCTGCCCGGAAGTGTACGATGCGATTGAACAGATTGCCAGTACTTCCAAGAACGCTGAAGAAGCCGCCCAGAACTTCGACCTCCTGACCGGTGCGGGTTACGCCAGCTACGCTGCCTCCCAGGTTCGCCGTATGAGCAACTTCAACAGTATGATGATGGACCAGATCCTGGCCTCGGATATCTGCCTGAAGAACCTTCGCCGCGGCGGCAATGGATGTGGCCAGTGCAACGGTTGTGACAGCTGTGGAAGCTGCGGAAACTGCTGCCAGAACTGGACCGCGTGGGGTCACTTCTACGGTGACGGCGGAAAAGTCGATATGAACAGCGATTACCTCAGTGGTTACGACACGAACACTTGGGGTGGAATGATGGCTCTTGACTGGACCAACTGTGAATCCTGCCACATTGGAGCTTTCTTCGACTATGCCAAGATGAACATGGATTCGAGCGCTCCGATGGGTAACTTCAACCTGGAATCCAACAACTACACGATTGGTTTGTACGGCAAGTGGCTTGGAGCGTTCTGCACGGGTGGTTATGGAAGCCTGATCGCTACCATTGGCATCAGCGATATGAAATCCGAGCGGGAAATGTACCTGGATGACTCGTTCAAGGGTAAATCGAATGGACTCCTTCCGTCGATCTTCTACGAACGCGGTTGGATCTTCTTCCCCTGCGAACGTTTGAGCCTGAACCCGTTCTTCAACCTCCAGTATGCCTACTTCCACAACGACGCCTTCACCGAAGAAGGGTATGATGAAGTGGGAGACCCGAGCAAACTGGCCCTGAACGTCGGTGACATTGATCATCACTCCCTCCGTACTCAGGTTGGTCTCCGTGTCAATCGCGACTGGATGATCGGAGCTGAACACGACCGTCGTTTGACCACCCGCTTCAAGGGTGCGTGGCTCCACGACCTGCTCGGAGAATGTGACCCGGTGGTTACTACCTCGCACGTTGGATACCCGGACTTCCCGGTTTGGAACGTCAAAGGTAATAACGCTGGCCGTGACTGGGGTATCATCGGTTTCGGTATCGACTTCAACGCGAGCTGCAGACTGTCGTTCCTGTTCGATTACAACTGCTACGTGAACCAGTACACGACGATCCATTACGGAATGGCGACCATGCGCTTCTCATTCTGATAACTGAAACTTAAAATACGGGAAAAAAGGTCCTCACTTGTGTGGGGACTTTTTTTTGTTTTAATCGATTTCATACGTCTAAACGTTATAAATTCTCTTATCCTTAAAATAGCCAGTTTGTTCTTGGAAAAAAAGACAGATTCCCAAGTATACCTCTTTTGAAAATATTTTTTTACCGATAAAATCGACAGTGTTATATAGTGTTTATACCCATACCAGATTTAAAATACGAGGTCATTATGACGAAATCAATGAATCGCCGTTTGTCCCAGTCTTCTCTCAAAAACGCCAACCACAAGGCGCGTGATCTCCGAATGGAGTCTCTGGAAGAGCGCCAGCTCTTGAGCGTCTCGCCCGTTTCGGCCGCTTCCGATGATGTGGATTATGCGTGTATCGCTCCGGCAGAAATGGTTCCCATGGAATCCGCTCCGGTCGTGGAGATAAACCTTACGGACGAGGTCCCGGTGAAGGACGTCCCGGTCGAGCTGGCGGCATATTCCCAAACTCTGCAAGCTGGGACAAGTATCGACTTTGGCGGTTATAACTTTACGGCTGTTGGAAGTGATGCCACTTATGAGACTTCTGGAACCAGTATTTCCATTTCTGGTAACATTTCGATTACTGACCACGAAAGTGACGATGGGTCTGTCGAGATTATCAGCGACGGTACGTTATCGGTTGAAGCCACTCTGAAAACTGGCAGCTCCATCTCGATGACCAGCGGCACGTTGACCGTCAGTTCGGGCTGCGATGTTCCGACGGTGACCTCGTCCGGAATTACCATCGAAGGCGCCGGAACGATCGGCACGCTGAATTTGAACGGCGGCACGACCGCAGTCACCGCTGGTACGGTTTCCTCGGTTACAGGGACCGGCGATGTTACCGTCAGTGGCGCCGGAACGGTCGGTACTTTCTCGAGCGCCGGCACCCTGACGATCAATAACACCCCAGCTGCGAACAGCGCGATCACGATCGGCAGCGCGAATTCGACCGTCGTCATGGGTGGTTATAAATATACGACCGCCAGCCCGAACGGAGTGATCTCCATCGAGGCAAGCGGTCTTGCCACCAGCGGCAACGTCAAGATCGACGACGCTGACACGAATCCTGCGAATAACGAGACCGTCACGATCAGCAACAGCGGGACGCTGGACATTAACACCCCTCTGGGTTCCGGTAGTTCAGTGACCAATACCGGCGCCGTGACCACGGACTTCGGTGGCTATACGTTCACGCTTGAGAGTGGGGCCACGTTTGAAATCACCGGAGGCAATAGCGTTTCTGTCAGCGGCAGCGTCACGGTCACCGACGACACCTCCACGGACGATACGAGCATTTCGATCAACTGCGCCTCCGGAAATCTGACGGTCAATACGACTCTGGCGGGGACCAGCTACGTCGATTTGGCCAGCGGTAGCGCTTTGTCCGTCGCTTCGGGCAAGACGGTTCCGGCGGTGAACTCGAATGGTGGCGCCATCAGCGGTGACGGAACGATCACGACCCTCGATCTGACCAGCGGCACGACCACCGTCAGCGGCGGAACGGTTGGCTCTACCACGGGCAGCGGTGCGGTCAGCGTCACTGGCGGGTCGATCACCAGCGCGACCAGTACTGGCGTGGTCAGCGTCAACGGCGGAACGATTGGTACGGTCAGGAATTCCACCGATATTACCCTTGGATCCGGCTCGATTACTCTCGTTGAACTGAAGAGCGGCGGGGCCACGACCACCATCAACGGCGCCGGCAAGATCACCGAAGTCAAGAGCATCGGCAACAGCATCATCAGCGGGGCCGGAAATATCGGGATGCTCACGTTGACCGACGGCACGACCACGACCGTCAGCGGCACCACGATCGACGAAACCAGCACCGGCACCGGCAATCTTACCGTTACCGGCGGAAAGGTGACCAACTCCTATACTTCCGGCGCGATCAGCGTCAGCGGCGGAACGGTTACGAATATTGAGAATTCCCAAGAGATCACGCTCAACACGCCCGGCACGATCGGGACCGTCACCCTGGTGAGCGGCACGGACGAAGACAACCCGGCCGTGACCACGATCAACGGTTCAGGCACGATCGGCACCGTCAAGAGTAACGGCAGCAGCGACATTGCCGGCTCCGGAAAAATTGGCACACTTACTTTAAACAGCGGCACGACCGATGTCAGCGGCACCACGGTTAGTGAAACCACCGGTACCGGCGCGCTCCACGTTAACGGCGGAGAGGTCACTGAGGCCAACGGCTCTGGTGCGGTCAGCATCAGCGAAGGGAATATCGGTACGGTCACGAACGCCAGCGGCGTCCAGTGCACCCTCAACGGCAAGATCACCACGGTTAACATTTCGGGCAAGACCGAGGTCAGTGCGGACGGAGAAATTACCGAAGTGATCGGCACCGGCGCGACCGAGATCACCGGCGGGTCGATCGGTACGGTCACGAACACCTCGACCACCAACGGCGTCGTCTGCTCCGGCGGTCAGATCGGCACGGTTACGATTGCGGGCAAGACCACCGTCAACGGTGACAATGGGATCATTACGACCGTGAATGGTACCGGCGCGACCGAGATCAGCAAGGGGAAGATCGGTACGGTCGAGAACGCCTCCAGTATCAAGGTAACCGGCGGCGAGATCACCACTTCCGCTTCCACTACCGGTTTGGTGGACATCAGCGACGGGAAGATCGAGACGGTCGCGAGCGCCGGCAGTGTCAAGGTGACCGGCGGCGAGATCACCAATTCGGTTACCGCTACCGGTGCGGTTACCGTCAGCGACGGGTTGATCGGTTCGGTCACGAGCGCCAGCAGCGTCTCCATCAGCAGAGGCTCGATTGGTGAAATTTCGAACACTTGCGCCGGCACCGTCGGCATCAGCGGCGGTACGATCACCACGGCCAGCAGCTCCGGCACGATCACCGTCGATGGCGGTACGATCACGCACGTTACGTCTTCGGCGACCAGCCCGGTCATCATCAACGGCACGACGAACGCCGACACCATCGCGGTGGGCCAGACCGTCACAATCGGCTCGACGAGCGTCACGTTTGATTCCGGCGCGGTTGCTGATGTGACGATCAACGCCGGCGGCGGCAACGACGAGATCACGGTCACTGCCGACCCGACATCCGGCGCGCTGACGATCAACGGCGGTGAAGGCGACGATTACATCGCGGTTTCTGCGGACTCGAACTCCGGTACGCTGACGATCAACGGCGAAGCCGGGAACGACGTCATCATCACCGGCGGTCTGGAGGCCACGGTCGATGGACAAGGGAACAGCGACCTCATCATCGCGGGCAAGTTTACCGGCAATGCGGCCACGCTCAAAACCTGGGACGGCGACGCTGCCAAGGCTCTGGCCTGGAGCCTGGACGGAACGCTCTCCTCCTCGACGGTTGCGGCCGCTTCGGCCAGTGCGGCGGTGAATGGCGACAGTACCGACGTGCTGTACTACAATACTACCGGGGCGGCTCCGACCGTCACCGGAGCTCTGGCGCTTGGGCTGACCACCACGAGCACGACCATCATCGTGACGGCCGAGAATGAAGCCGACACATCCCTCTCGACGATCACCATGGCGGAGGCGTATGCGGCCATGACAGCCACTCCGGGGGCCTATACGCTCGGCTTCTCGCATAGTGAATACATCGTTAACAGCGCGCTGCCCGTCTATGCCAACACGACTGAGGCCAACAAGCTGACCATCGACGGTACGAAGGTTTACAACGCCATTTCTGGCGAAGGTACCGACGGAGCGGTAACGCTCAAAGTCGGGGACTTTACGCCTGACTCCGGGACTGCCTATATGATGGTAGGAGCGGGGACCTACGTCGATCTCAAGGGACTGACCTTCACAAAGAACGCCGGCTCTCAGGCGATTGCGGGTATCAACGTTGCGGGTACGCTCAAACTTACCGGCGGCGCGAAGGTTACCAATTTCAAATCCCACGGTATCGAAAACGTCAGCGTCAATACCCTCATCGTTGAAGAAGGTGAGATCAGCGGCAACACGGGAAGCGGTATTTACAACACCGGTACGGCGATCATCGGTACCCAAGGCTCCACCGACGCTGCGGCTGTTCAGATCTTCAACAACGGTAGTAACGGAATTACCAACACCGGCGGCGATGCGAGTCTCACGATTCACAACGTGACGATCTATGGTCATACCGCAAGCGGTGGCCTTAATGGAAAGGGTGTTAATAACACAAATGGCGCGACGGCGACCATCAAGGGAGCAACCGCCAGTGCTATCAATATCTACGGTAACAGACGAGGGGTCGATAACTACGGAGATGACGACCCCGCCAATACCATACTCACTATTAATAGTGCGTATATTCATAACATACAGCAGCTGGTGTTTACAACACGGACGGCATTGTGACCATCGGTACCCAAACAACTGGTGTGGCTTCTGACGTATTGATCCTCAACAACCTTAATGGCGTTGTAAACGCTGGAGAAGGTAATCTTACGATTTACAATGCGACGATCAGTGGAAATACTGGCGAGGGTATCTCCAATGGCAGCACTGACACCGATGACACCACTGTCGCTAAATTGACCCTCGATGGCAATTCGGCCAATGCGATCCTCATCGGTGAGCTAAAGAACGGTGAGGAAGTTGTGTATGAAGGTAACACGCTGCGCGGTATTCTCAATAACGCTCGGGGTAAGGCTGAAATTAAAAAAGCGACGATCAACGGCAACAAGAGTGGAGGAATCGTAAACGCTGGTATGCTCGAAATCGGTACCTCAACCGGCGGCGACGCTGTGAATGTCCAGATTTCTGCCAACCAGGGATACGGTATTGAAAACACCAGCCGTGGTGTTGTTGAAGAAGGTGTGGTTACGACTCCAGGCCTCAGGGTTTACAATGCGACGATCGACAACAACACTTCCGATGGTATTTACAACCATGGTAAAGGTACTGTGACCGTCGGTGTTGACGGAAGAACTGCTGCGGACGTTCAGATTTATAGAAATGATCATGACGGTATTGACAACGATGGTGAAGATTCGACTCTTATCGTTCACAACGCGGAGATATTCAAAAACCGTACTGTTTATGGAGGGATTAATAATCGTAACAGCGCTAAAGCATACCTGTATGGTTCGACAGCCAATGCGATTTACATCCATGAGAACTACAGTTATGGTATCAAGAATGAAAATAATTCCACGATGACCATTGGTATCGAGGGTACTGGCAAGGCTGAGAACATAGTGATCGAAATGAACAAGACAGATGGTGTTCAGATCACTGGTACTGGTGGTAATGTTACGATTTTTAATGCGACAATTCAGGATAATAAAGAATTTGGCGTTGATACAAAAACCGGCAACTCTATCCTTAATCTGTACGGGAACACGACCAACGACCTCTATATCTACCATAACGGCTACAGTGGTGTTAATGCTGAGGGGCCTAAATCCGGGAATGGGGCTCCGACGGTTAACGTCACTAAAGCATTGATCGATAGTAACGGTTACAGAACAACAACAGAAGATGATGGTTCAAAAAAGAACGGTGGTGATGGCATTAACATCCGAGTAGGCAAGCTGACGATCGGTACCTACAACGAACAGACAGGTAAAGTCGGCGACGCTGGGGATGTGGTGATCACCAAAAACACGCGTTATGGGGTCCAAAACGGCCAAAACAGCTCTAATTGTGAACTCATCATTTACAATGCGACGATCGGTGGAACAGAGGGTGCAGGCAACAAAAACGGTGGTATTTACAGTCATAAGGGTTCGGTGACGATCGGAACTCAAGGTGTTGAAGATCCCGATAACCCGGGTACCTACATCAATGCCGGCGAGGCCTCGGACGTGCTGATTTCCTATAACACTAATGAGGACAATGTTAATAATACCAATCCAAAAGGACACGGTATTTATAATGGCACTTACGGTACCCTCACGATCTACAACGCGGATATCCATCACAACGCCGTGGACGGTATTCACAACTGGGGTGAGGCAGATCTGTTCGGGAACACTGTAACGGCGATCAATATCCATGACAATCTTGATAACGGTATTCATAGTGAATCGAATCCTGATCCTAATACTCATTATAGTACTCATCCAAACCATGTTGAGATCACGAAAGCGACGATCAAAGGTAACCACTACCATGGTATTTACATGAACTATGGCTCGGTGACGATCGGGACGCAAGGCACTGGCGTGGCCGGTGATGTGATCATCAGCGGTAACATTGGGGATGGTATCGAAAACGACGAATCTACCCTTATCATGTACAATGGGACGATTCGGGATCACGAACACCCGCACATGGATATCAAGAGCGCTTACGCCATCAACAACAAGTCCGGCCAGGTATTCTTGTACGGGAACGAGACTGATGCGATCCTGCTTACCAAAAACTACTCCGGCGGCATTCAAAACATGAATGGCCAGATTGTAGAGGGGGAAGCGGTCAAAGGCCAAGTTACCATCAAGAAAGCCACGATTACCGAAAATGGCAGCACAGAATATACTGAACCCTACAACCCCGCGGTTGGAACCAAAAACTGGGGACATGGTATCTACAACAGAGACGGTATCCTGACGATCGGTGACGTGAACGGCAACGGCAGTGCCGACGACGTGGTGATCTCCAAGAACGCCCGGAACGGTATCGAAAATACCACTCCTAACGATGGTCACGGCGTAAATACGGTCACGGTCTACAATGCGAAGATCGATGACAACGGGATGAACGGTATCAACAACAACGGCTACATGAAGCTCCAGGGTACGGTCACCACAGGCGCTAATCCGAAGGAGTCGATCCAGATCATCAACAACGACGAGGATGGTATTCACAACCTGTACGATCTCATCACTACCTCAGGCTATGAGATCAAGAACGTGTACATCGCCAATAACGCGGACGACGGTATCGAAAACACGTCCACCGGCAAGCTCCACGTCGTCAGCGCGACGATCGACAGCAACGACGATGACGGTATTTACAATGCCGGCACCGTGAAAGTTGGCATCGGCGGAACGGAAGGCTCTGCCGCGGACGTGACGATCACCAATAACGGGAACGATGGAATCGAAAACGCCACGGGCGGAGTGCTCGAGGTTTATGACGCGACCATCAGCGGCAATACTGTCAATGGTATCAACAACGCCGGCACCGCGACGATCGAAGGCACCGGTGTAGGCGCGGCTTCGACTGTCCAGATCGAGGAGAATCCGACCGGTATTTACAATACGGGCGCCCTCGAAGTTTCAAACGCGAACATTGCCGACAATGCGGACTACGGCATCAACAACGCCGGTGGTACGGCCACTCTCGAAGGCAGCGGCGCAGGCGCGTCCTCGACGGTTCAGATCTCGGGAAGTCAGACGGGTATTCTGAACTCCGCAACCCTTGATATTACCGGCGCGAATATCACCGGCAATACGAACATTGGTATCGACAATCAAAACGGCGTTGCGAAGATTAAAGGCTCCGGCACGGGCACGTCCTCGTCGGTCCAGGTCACGGGCCAGCCGCTCGGTATTTACAATACGGGCGCAGCCAGTAACCTTGAGATCTCCGGCGCGTACATCACCACGAACACGACCAACGGTATCGGCATCCAGAACCACGGCGGCAATGCGACACTCGAAGGCGCAACCGCTGCGGCCGTTCAGGTCACCGGAAGCAAGACCGGTATTCTGAATGAGTACGTTAACGCGAACCAGAAGGGCAACCTTACCATCACCGGCGCGTCGGTCAGCAGCAACCGCGAAATTGGTATCGACAACCAGGGCGGTATCGTGACGATCAACGGCGAAAGTGCCGCTTCGGTCCTTGTGAACAACAACCGTGTCGCCGGTATCAGGAACATCAATGCCTCGGGTTCGACAGCTGTTCTTGCCGTCAACGGTGCAACGATCGATGGCAACGGCAAAGCTTCCAGCTCCAGTGATTATAACGATGGTATTTATAACGACGGTACGGCAACCATCGGCGTCCAGGGCGATCATGGGGCGAATGAAGTCCTGATCACCAATAACACGTTCAGTGGCATTGATAACCGCGGCAATCTCACGATGTACAACGGGACGGTCAGCGGCAGCCAAAACTACGGTATCGATACCCGTGGAACTGCGAATCTGAATGGCAACACGCCTGATGCGATCCAGATCACCGGCAACACGTGGAGCGGTATCCGGAACATTTACAAGAGTACTGCTCTTCCTGGCGTTCTTAATGTTACCAAAGCGACGATTTCCAGTAACAGTACGGACGGTATTAACAACGAAAAAGGTACCGTGACGATCGGAACCCAGGGCTCCGGTGTGGCCAGTGATGTGGTGATCGCCAACAACGCCCGCGACGGTATCGAAAACAAAAACCAGGGCAATGTTACGATCTACAACGCGACGATCAACGAAAACGGAACGATCGAGGGAGAGTTCGACTTTGGTATCTACAACAATAAAAATGCTACCATGCTCCTCGACGGCAATTCGGCAGATGCGATCTATATCAGCAAAAATGGCCGGAGTGATACGGACGTGAAGAGCGGCGGTGTGTTTAACGACACGACCAGTAATATCACCATCCGCAAAGCGACCATTACCGAGAACCACCACCACGGTATCGAAAACGATGGCACCATGGTCATCGGTATCGATAACGACGGCGTGGCCGGTGATGTGCTGATCACCAGTAACAAGGGTGACGGTATCGAAAACAAGGGCACCAGCGCGAATCTCACGGTTTACAACGCCACGATCAGCGGCAATGCGAATAGTGTGGTCGATGGGTATTACGATTACGGTATCGACAACCGGGATGGCGGTAAGGTACTCCTCGACGGCAATTCGGCCGAGGCGATCTACATCTACAACAATGGCCGGAACGATACGGACGATAAGAGCGGCGGTATTTACAACGGCGCGAACGTCAGCGATGAAGTCCTTACTGAATTCACCATCATCAAAGCGACGGTTACCGGGAACCATCATCACGGTATCGAAAACGCCGGTACGATGACGATCGGCACCGAGCCGGCCTCTGGAAGCGCTACGGTTGGCGCTGCCTCCGATGTTCAGGTTACCAAGAACAAGGGTAACGGTATCGACAACGACGAGAACGGTACGCTCAGGATCTACAACGGGAACATCAGCCAAAACGATGTCGGTTCTCACACCGAGAGCAATATCAATATCAACAATGGTATCCGCAATGACGGTACGGTGGTTATCGGTGTCGAAGGCTCTACCGATGCTGGCGCTGTGACGATCAACGAAAACCGCGGTAACGGTATCCTCAACAGAAAGGGTGGAGACGTCACGGTTTACAACGCGACCCTCGATGGGAATACCAATGACATCCATTTCCGGGATGACCCCAATAACAACGGTATCCGAAACGATTCCGGCGCGAAGTTGAAGCTCAAAGGTTCGCTTGACAGTAACGGGAATGAGTCGATCCGTCTCACCAACAATGGTGAGGACGGTCTCTTCAACGCCGCTGACCTCAGCGCCGCGGGCTATGAAGTTGAGCACATTTACGCCGCAGATAACGGCAGTGAAGGGGTTGAGCAGAGTCGTATCAAATCAAGCGATGAAACGCCCTATATGACGATCCTCAGCGGAACCATTTACCATAATGGCTACGGGAGTACCTCTGACAAATACGGTTTCGGTATCCACGTCAAGAGAGGTACGATGAACCTCAAGGGCGCCGACGTCAGCTCGATCAATATTTATGAAAACTACCAAAGCGGTATTCGCGTCGAGAACGACAGCGTTCTGAACGTTGAGAAAGCGACGATCAACCAAAACGGTAGAAATGATAATGGAGACGGTATCCACGCCAGCGGCACTTCTCAAGTGACGATCGGTATTAATGGTCACGCAGCTTCGGAAGTGTTGATCACCAACAACAAACGAAGCGGGATCCAAATCGCGGACACCAATACGAAACTGACGGTTTACAACGCGACGATCAGCGGCAACAATGGGCCCAGAACCGATGTGCCTCACCACGGTATCAACAACAAGGGGCAGACAGAGCTTCTCGGCACTGGCTCGGGTGAGGATGCGACGATCCAGATCCTTGAGAATGGCCAGCACGGTATTTATAACAATTATATCATCGACCAGGCCCAGGGTCTGTACATCGAAGGCAACGGCTCGCGCGGTATCATGAATGAGAATTCCTTCACGCAGACCGGCGCGATCGATGTGGTCAACAACGTCGGCGGCGGTATCGACAACACGGCGACCGGAACCTATATCCAGAACGCCGGCACGACCCTGAACGTCCTGAATAACAAGGGCGCCGAGGATGGCGGAGTTTACCAGGGCGTCGATGATGACGGCGCGGGTATCAAGAATACCGGTATCCTCACGCTGGACGGTACGGTCACCATCACGGGTAACGTTGGGATCCGTAACGGCGGTGGTCTGTATCAGGGCGGGACGCTCACCAATGACCTGAACGAAACCCTGACGATTCAGGACAACGAAGCGACCAACGGCGGTGGCGTGTACGTCGCGGCGGATACGGTCATCAATAACGGCGACACGGAAAGCATCTCCGGCAACACGGCAACGGCCAACGGCGGTGGTATTTACGTCGAGGCTGGCAAGACGCTCTCGACCACTGGCGAAAGCAACGTCAAGAGCAACAATGCCGTGAACGGCGCAGGCATTTACAACGCCGGTACCCTTACTTTTGATG
>SAMEA3663299__coassemble_185_pt1 | contig 34966 bp, 25 predicted proteins | sample SAMEA3663299__metabat2_low_PE_003 | metagenome-assembled genome bin SAMEA3663299 (sample SAMEA3663299) | pig gut metagenome | biome: pig gut; feature: pig-associated habitat; material: faeces | place: China | collected 2013 | reverse complement strand
CACCTGCAGCGGGCGTATCATCGTCATCATCGTCACCTGCAGCGGGCGTATCATCATCATCGTCATCGTCACCAGCGGCGGGAGCGTCGTCATTATCATCGTCGTCGTCACCAGCGGCTGGAGCGTCGTCATCATCATCGTCATCGTCACCAGCGGCGGGAGCGTCGTCATCATCGTCGCCGGCTGCTTTGCCGAAGCCGTCGTCATCGTCATCATCGTCGCCGGCTGCTTTGCCGAAGCCGTCGTCATCATCGTCATCACCGGCTTTTGGCGCGGCAACATCATCGTCGTCATCATCATCGCCTAAAGCGTCATCATCGTCGTCGTCATCACCGGCTTTTGGCGCGGCAACATCGTCGTCGTCATCATCGTCGTCACCAGTACCGAAACCTGTTTTGGAAGTGTCGTCATCGTCGTCGTCATCATCATCGTCGCCGAGTGAGTTCGTATCAGAATCCGAGGAATCATCGAGATCGCCAACGTCCGAATCGAGGTCTAATTCATCCGCAACGTCATCATCGTCATCACTGGCATCCGTGTTTTCGGTATCGTCGTCATCATCGTCGTCGTCTCCGGTGGTGTCGTCATCATCATCGTCGTCGCCAATGGAGACATCGTCGTCATCGTCATCATCATCGCCAGACATTTCGGAGGTGTCGTCATCATCATCGTCATCATCCCCAGTGGCAACTTCTTCCTCGTATTCCTCGATTTCTCCGCTGTCCGAGGCTCCGACGTAACCGTCGTTGGTCATGAAACCGACTTCTCCCCCAATGGTAGATTTGTTGATTGTTTCATGGGCGGCTTCGATTTTCCGAGCGTTCTGATAGGCGATCAGTTTGGCGTCGGTACGGTAATTTTCGAGGGTAAGGCGAATCTCACCCTGCACGAATTGAAGATCATAGCCGATTTGTTTTTGCACGTCATTGGTTGAACGGATCTCGAGATTCGCGCCATCCTGAAAATCGAGTACGGCATCATCTTCGCGCCCTAAATTTATAAGAGTGAGGCCGCGGAAATAATAAACACTAGGATTTTTCGACTCGTTTTCAATGCACTGGGTAAATTTTTCATAAGCGGCGGGGAAATCATGTGCCTTAAAATAGTGCATACCCTGGCCGAACGTCTGGTAAATGATTTCACTGTCACCGGTTTGAGCATTTGCCGGAGCGGCGCACAAACAGAGCATGACCGCAGCCAAGGTGAACAAACCAAGAATAATATTCCGATACATATCGGCGCACTCCTAAAAATCGAATTCATCTAATTTACGGGGATTTTCTGATGAATCAATATTCCGTCCCCGTAAAAAATCTAATTTTACACGTTCAATCCTGTATTCGGCATTTTGTCACGAGAGGGAAACCTTCTTTTCAGTCAATTTCAGAAAATGAGCCAATTAGATAATTTTTCGTGCCGGTTGTTCCGGTAAGAAGGTTTTTAACGGTGAAAAGTCACTCGTTTCCTTATGGATTAGGACTCCACTGTGGACGTTGCGCAGTTCCCGCGTTGCTCCCGACCTGAGGATTGGCGGACTCAAGGGTCAAACCACCTTGAGGAGCCTCAGCGATCGATTTCGGAGCCAGATTGATCCTGGCGCTCTGTGACAGCATACGCTTGTCGCTCGTACAGTAGAGAATATGAAGCTCAAGGTTGAGGTTCTCCGGACAGGATTTTGCCCAAGCCATATTAAGTGGAACCGAAATTCCTGCCTGGCCACTATTAATAATGTCCGCGATGTCCTCGGCGGTGTAGTTCCACTTGGAAATACGTGAAGCGTCGCCGGTTTTGGTCGGGTCTGTGACCATGATCACGACCGGAGCCGGAGCCAGAACGATATTTCCCTGGGCGTCCTTCATCTGGAATTCGGCGTGAAGTCCCTCGTAATGAATCGCTTTGGCCTTTTCAGGAAGGATCTCTACGGTTTGAACGTTTCTGCTGTCGGTTTTTCGTACCCGAATCGTTTTTCCGGAACCGCCAATCGAGGCCTGAGACCCTGTTGCGGGATTAACCGGAATAGTTGCCGGAGAGGAAGGATTTCCCAGCGTAGTGTCCGGTGGCTGTGGAGAAGCTGCCGGAATGGCGGATGGGACCGGTACCGAAGCCGGACTGGAATTTCCCGGTGAAGTCCACCCTGACGGTGCGCCGCTTCTCTGATTCTGAAGTGTCGCGATCTGTTGACGGAGGGCTTCGTTTTCCTGACGAAAGTCTTCCATCTTGCGATTACTCTGCCAAATACGTTCCCTCTGCTGGGCATTTTCCTGCTCCAGACGCGCAATGGCCTGCTGATTTTGCGCGCAGCCCCCCGATGAAAGGATGGCAGCGGCAAGGAATCCTAGGCTCAGAAGTGAGGAAACGATCGTTTTCATTTTGGGTCCTACAAAGGAAATTTCAGGTATTTACTGAGACAGAATAACGAAAAAGTTTCTTTTTGTCCAGAGCAATTTGGAAATTTTTTGAAATTTTTTGGGAATTGAGTTCCCTTGACAGGAAAAATACTTTCCAGGATCGTTAAAAAGGAAATATTTCCCGTGCTTTTCGCTTGTAACGCCCTTAATTATAATAATCGATAAAAATTTTTCAAGAAATTTCAGGGAGGGGATTGACGATTTGTTCCTTGTGAATTAAAATATAGAAAAGGAGTTTAATTTTCCCATCCCGATAATGAAAATTAAGGTGAACCATGAAAAAGATTCGTTTTGATTTGCTTTTAACAGCCCTTGGGGTTCTCTGCTGTGTGGCTTTGCTCGATGTGATCCTGACCTCTGAAGCGCAAGCCCGTCCGAGGAACCAGCAGACGGAAGTCGAAGAACCCTATGCGGAAGAGGAAGCTCCTCCCGCGAGACGTTCAAACACCGCAGCGGCGGCAAATGAAGCAGCGCCTGCGAACAACGCGGCTGAAGAGGAAGACGAGGAAACGTTTGATCCGAACGCTCCGATTCCGGAACCGGAAAGGGTCTTCGGCGCGCGTCTGGAGTGCAAGGACGGAGTACAGCTCTCTGCGACGTACTATCCCGGAAACCGCGGGAAGAAGAACGTGCCAGTCATCATTCTTCATGACTGGGGTGGAACTCGTGCCGATGTGGCGGTATTGGCCAAGGAACTGCAGGCAAACGGCTGCTCCGTGATCACCCCGGATCTGCGGGGTCACGGGAAAAGCATTAATAAAAGGATCGGGCCGGAAGATAAGGAAACATTTACGGCCAGGGACCGTATCGTTGCGGCTGACTTGCTGGAAATCGTTACGTTGGATCTGCCTTGTCTGAAAAAGTTCCTCCTTCAGAAAAACAATGAAGGGGAACTGAACATCGATAAATTGATCATCGGCGGTATCGGTTACAGCGGATTCGCGACGGCGTTTTTCGCCAATAATGACTGGAATCCCAGAATTAAACGCAATAAACCTATGGCTGGGATGGGTGACGTGAAAGGGTTCTTCATCGTGTCTCCGCCGAAAATCCTGAAAGGCGTGAACATTAAAGAATCGATTACTTTTCCCACATGGGCGAGGAGTATTTCGTGTATCATGCTTACCGCGAATCCTAAAGAAAAACAGTTCGCAAAGATTTATGAAAACTATCTCCGCAAGACCTGCGGCGTGGAAGCGATGGAACGTTGCTGGTTCAGGAATTACGACGTGAATGGAGATGCGGTGGATGCCCTTCAGGACCCCAATTCCGATTTCGTCCTTGATATTTTGGCGTTCGTCGATAAACGTGGAGCGAAACGTGATTTGCTCTGGAAGAGTCGATAGTTTATAAAAAAAGGGGACATTTCTGTCCCTGGACTTTGAGTTTTCTTTTGCAGACGGGAGCGGCTGGGCTCCCGTTTGTTTTTATCGTTTACTTCCTGTTACCGGGTTCTGCCGGCGGATAGTGCAAAAAAGGCGGGCAGTCGTACAAAAACGCCGGGTCGAAATTTTCCAAATCGTCTGGTGAACGGCCACCGATCTGGATACGAACGACCGGACGTCCAAGTGTTTTGGCGACGAGGATCGGGTCCGCTGTGGCTGCGACATCGAAATACCCCTGGCCCACCTGATCTCTGGAGGAAATCGGCAGCGCAGTCTCCGGGTTTTCAATGTAAATGATCCGGGTCACAAACTTTCCGCGGATGGCGGCGTAAAGGTCGTCTTTCGTGAATTCAACCTGAATGGCATGCCGCAGTTCCTCACCAATCGGCGGGTGGGTACGGTCCAGAATTTCAATCGTTGGGAAAAGTTCCACGCCAGGCATAAGCGGGATATTCGTCAGACGAAATCGGTAGGTTTTTCCCACTTTCAGGGCGTAATACTGTGGAGCCAGCATGGGTTGAATGAATTTGCCTTCCGCGGCGGGAGCGATTTCCGTTCCTTCCGGGGCCGAAACGAGAACGTGCTGGAAATACTCGCCTGTATCTGGAGTGTTAAGTATCTGTGCGCCGTCCTGAATGGCTTGGAGTTCCTGGGCGAACGTTAATTGCGGGAGGCCCCAAAAACAAAGCCCAACAAGGAGTATTTTCGTCAGATTGAATTTCATGGAAAATCTCTTTCTAAAGATTATGAAAGGCGTCAATACAGTGAGCGGAATCAGGCGTGACGCGGAAATCGCTGCACTCGCCTGAATCCGCTCCTTTCGGTCGCGTCATCACGGCCATTCATTCTTTGCCCAATGGATCGAGAAATTATCGGGTCGGGTAGGTGCCGCGGCGACGAGCGCGTTCACCTTCCGGAAGATCGACCGGTCCTGGGAGTCCGTGAGGGGTTTCCGTGATCGGAGTGCCAAATTCAGGACCCGTAACGCCGGAAATATAGTCGGACGGGGTTGTACCGCCCTGGGCGCCAGCCGGCATTCCCGGGACTGCGCCATTGATCGGATTCCCGTTTTCGTCCGTGACGACACTGCCCATCGGAGCCATTTCGGGCGTGATGGATTTGTTGCCCATACGGATGATGGCGAGGATCGCGCCGCGGCGGTCGGCTTCCGCAACCGGGTCAACGCCCGGGTCAAGGCGAGTGCTGACGATGGTGTCAGGGGTTCCCACGGCCAGAGCCAGTTCCTGGAATTCAGGATCCGGCAGATAGATCACCTTGGTGACGAAGTTACCGCTGCGGACCTGCATGATGTCTTCTTCGGTGAAGTTGACCGGGATCATGCTGTGGGCGAGGAAAGCCTGCGTACGCGGCAGAGCCGGTGCGACTTCAATAGTCGGGTAGAGTTCCAGACCGGCGTGTCCCGGAATATCTGTGAGTTTCAGACGGTAAATACCGCTCTGGGGGAAGTCCTGACGGAACGGACAGACCATCTGTTCCGAGTCAAACATTCCCTGTGCGGAAACATCCCAGGAAACCTTGGCTCCCTGAGGGCCGACAAAAGCCAGCTGGGAGGTTCTCATTTCAGGTGGGGTTTCCGGTGCACCCGCGTTGGCCCCGTAACCGCGATTCGGTGTGCCTAAATCAACTCCTGGACCTGGGCCAGCGATTCCAGCCGGATGGTGTGGTTGTGAAAGGTCCGGTCCACCCGTTGTGTATGGGCCTAAAGTCTGTTCTTTGCATCCAATCAACATGGTAATAATGCAAAGTGAGAAAAACGTTGTCAACCAGGTTCTCATACTGTACCCCTATATGACTCCTTCAAAAAATGACGCATACGCATCCTGCTCGTGCGACTTGATTATATTTTACAGTATCAATATAAACCAAATCGTGATTTTTTTTCAATATCAATTTGGGTTAATTCCGAAATTTTTGCCAAAATTTCGCAAATTTTTTGAAATTCCGTTTGCATATATCCGGTACTTCGGATATAATGCCCCGTGACGTTCCGATGTGGGTACGAAATATTCCGCTCACACATGGGGAACGCCTGCTATAAATATTTTCGGTTGTTACGATCCATTTCTTTGATAAAATTGTTCAAATTGTCAAATGTATCATAAAAATTTTTTTCGGACCCTAAATCGGGTAAAATACGCAAATTACATTTTCGTCATTTCTGGAATATCCCTATTTTTTAATTTGTTTTTCACGACCGTTATGGTTTCTGCGGAGGAAACGCCTCAATCGTTTTCCGCCTCGGACGATCTGGACAGAACAGTACGGATCATTCTGCAAAATTCGATTCGCACGATATGGGAAGCCCAGAATTATTCTACCAATTTGCACTGCCAGGCGGATATTATGGGGAAAATCTTCAACGGAAAAGGGGAATTTTATCAGAAGTGTGAGATCGGTTCCCTGAATGCTCAGGAAAAGGTTTCGGCCCGTTGGGAGTTTACATTTTACATGACGGGTTTCAGGTTTTATCAGCTTTCGGTTTTGAATGGAGATCAGGAACGTCTTTGGACATTGACCGAACGGCGAGCAGACGAACAAAAAAATCAGGATGACAGTTTGGGTAAGGTCCAGGTTGTGAATCTCTCTACAGTAAAAACGATGGTGGGACAATCACCGCTGGAGTACCCATCGATTGCGCCGCCGTGGTACTCACAGCCGAATGTCGCGCAAATCCTGGAAGGTATTTTGATGTCCTACCAGTTCACCATGGCAGGCGAGACGCAATTACCTGGAACGAACCAGCCTATTTATCAGATTGAGGGACAGTTAAAACAAGAATTTGTCTGGGAAGTTCTGGAATCTCGTGGGTTGGATCCTGCAGGGGGACTGTTTGCCCTGCCTGGCGAGATCCCGATGTGCGTGGAGCTTCTGATCGACAAAGCGCAGGGGTTGCCGATTCTGATTCGATTTTATCGTATGCCGTCGGATGAGAAAAAGGCCCAGGAGCCGAAAGAAACGTTCAGTTATACTATCCGGTTTGAGCAGACTCATTTGAATGATGTATCGCTGGACGATTCCTTCTTTGAAATTTCGTCAGGGAATGAGATGATCGATGTAACAGAACAATATTTAAAAGATCATCACAATTAATTAATATGAGGGACCCGCATTGGGCGAGTCCCCCGTGTGAACGTCTCTATTTCACCTCAAACTCCCACGCGCAGTCCATCACGGGCTGGACGTCTTCCGGGAGTTGGCCGTCGCAGAAGGAAATGAAGAAATTCGCCCGGTCGCAGAAAACGTTCGCAGGTTGGGCTCCGGTGAAGTTCCGGACGCTCAGCAGGGCTTTCCCGTCGGACTTCAGAACGAATTCATCCGGCGCGCCTCCCAGATCCCGGCTTTGGGCCGAACGATGCTGGGCTTCGAGCGGGTTTCCTGACGCGATCTCTTTACCGTCTTTTATGAGTGAAAATCCATTGACCGTCTCACTCGTCATCATCCACGAGAGGAATGCGTCGCCGGCCTTCGGGAGGCTCGGCGCGTCGATCTTCGAGCGCATTTTCACCGTCGGGCTTTCGTCCAGCGTGTATTCGGTCACGAACGAAACGGTTTTCGGAATGCGTCCGAAACGGTCCTTCTGACGGAGCCGGCCCTCGAAATGAAGCCGAAGCGCGCCGCCGGGCAGAGTCTCGATCCGTGACCAGACTTCCACTTCGTTTTCGTTTCCAAAACGCTTGCCGCGCTCGCCGAAACCGTAGTCGGTGTAGAGGCTTCCGGATTTGAAAATGGGTTTTCCTCCGTCTTTTTTCGATTTGAACTCCGTGATTGCACCGGACCGGGTGAGGCGCAGCGCGTAGAATTCGTTCTCAAAGAGCCAGCCGCCATTGACCGGGAGCAGGGTGGTGGCTCGATTATTAACGACGCTGGAAGCGTCGTCCCCGCAGTCGTCCCCGCAGTCGTCCCCGCAGATCGTCACCGTGAAGCGGCTTGGAATCTCCGCGTCAAGCGGCCCCTGAAGCGAAAGTGCGGCGACCAGGCCTTTGGTTTCTCCAAAGTGGTTCAGCCAGCGGACGCGGGCGGGGAGGGCGTGCTCATTGAAATGGAACCGTACGGCAACGTTTTGCCATTCTGCGCCGAGGTACGACCCGCGCCAGAGCGGCTGGTACAGCGAATCGTACAGAACGTCCAGTTCCAGCGGGCGCCAGTAAATACCGTGGCGGGCGTTCACGTTCACGTTTTCTTCGTTCCGGAATGTGATCCGGTCACGAAGCAGTCCTTCGGCAGTTTGGGCGGACCAGATCTCAGCGTTGGGGCACGTGAAGAAGAACGTCGTGTTTTCGGGCGCTTTTCCGCCGAGCCACTCCACGTCGAACCGGAGCCGGTCGTTTTCGACCCGGTACGCGGACGAGCCGATCCGCCGCTCCAGAACGATCGATTTTTCGTCCCGGGAAACGCAGGTCACGGAGGCTTCGTACGCGTTCGAGTCGTGCATCCCGCCGAGGACTTTCACGCCGTTTACCGTCATGGAGGTCAAAAGACCGGTCTGACTATTAATTAATGCGGACCAGTTGGAGCCTTTCAGTTCCCAGGCGTTTTCGGTCACGGCGGCCGGTTTTGCGGCGGCCGTTGAGGCTTTCAGCTCCGGAGGTTGGAAATCGACCCGGCGCAGCGCGAAAACGTTAAACCCGTACGCGGGCAGAACGACTGGGATCTCACCGTTTTGAACCGGAATGGTGCGGCCGGCGAGCATGTCCGTTACTTCTTTCAGAGCGTCTTTTTCGGGTTTGTACGTGAACCGGACCGGAGTCTCGTTGAAGTTCAGGAAACCCACGGAGCGCAGACCGTCTTTTTCGTACGCGACTGCGAAAACGCCGTCGGGAGCCGGGACGCTCATGTAGTCGTAATTCGCGTTCTGCATTTCGGGCAGCGCCTTCCGGATCGCGAAGATCTTGGCGTAAGTCTCAATATTTCCAACTTCCTGCCCCTGGTACAGAAGCGGGATCCCGTCCACCATGGCGGTCAGCGCCACGATTGCGCGGGCGGGCCGGACGCCGTACCAGAGCTGGGAGCGGAGGGAGTCGTGGCTTTCCGAGTGGCGCATACGAAGCAGATTTTTCAGCCCCCCGAGGCGGCACTCGTAGAGCCAGCGGCGCAGGTCTTTTACGTACTCGGCGGGGGGCAGTGACCGCGAGGCCTGGAACACGTTGTAGCATCCGGCAAAATCGTAAACCGCGTCGCTCGTCAGGCCAAAACAGTCGCTTCCGACTTCCGCCAGTGTGCCGCCTTTTTGGGGCTTTTCCTCTTTTACACCCTCACGGATCGAGCGTTGCATGTTGAACCCGGCCTGGAGCTTTGCGAAACTGGCGCGGGCGTACGGGATTCCGGGGTTCCAGTTCGGGATCTTGGAGCCGCTTACGGCGTCGATGCGGTAGCCGTCGATCCCATACTCGCGCATGTAGTACTTCGCGACGTTTTTCATGTACTCGCGCCAGGTGGGCCAGTTAAAATCGAAGCACCAGTAATTGAACGTGGAGCCGTCTTCGTCGTAAACGAGCCATTCCGGGTGCTGTTTCGCGCGGTCGAACTCGTTGCTTCCACCGTGGGGCACGCAGTCCTGCATGACGTACAGGCCGCAGTCGTGCATACGCTGCACCAGGGCGCGGTACTCGTCGCCGGTCCCCAGCCCTTCCTGGAATTTGTAGTAGTCGCGCGGCCAGTAAATTCCCCGGTCCTCCACCGGGAGCATCCAGACGGCGTTCACGCCGGATTCGACGATCCGGTCCACGTAAGGAACGGCCTTTTTGAACCCGCCGAGGTCCTGCATGTTGCTCCCGATCCAGCCGCCGGGGTGGAACGAGAAAAGAAGCATTTTTCGGAACTCTTCCGGCGTGTCGGACGGCGTAACGATCCCAAGCCGGGTGTAGCCCTCCTGAAGTTTTTGAAGAGCCGTTTCACCGTCTGTGGGGAGGAACCAGAGCCAAGTCGTACCGAGTTCCTGCGTGTTTCCGGGCTTCATGCGGCCCATGATCGAAAAGACCTGTGAGACCTGGAGGCCCGCCTTTTCGTTTTCGCCGGTGCGCATGAACTCGGTGGAGCCGGAGTCGAGCGTCGGGTCCGTGTAGTCCATGAAGTAAACCGCGCTGCACTTTGGCGAGAGCTGAACGATCCCGGGCCGCTCCCAGGCGGTACGTTTTCCGAAATCCCGTGAAAGACTGGTCCTCTGCGGCGGGAACTGGCCCGGCGTGAAGAAGTACGCCGACTCATCGATCTTGAGCGTCGGAAAACGCCACCAGAAGACACGGATCTTCACTTCCTCGGGGCCGTTCCAAGTGACTTTCATGCGGCGGCCGAGCATTTGGCGCGCGGGGTCGATCGTCCAGATGAGCGAAACGTTCCAGTTGCCATCGGCCTTCCAGCGCGTTTCGACGGTCTGGGCGTCGGTTTGCTCCAGACCGAGGAATTCGGTTCTTCCCCCCCACGCGACCCACTTTTCGTTTCGGGTTTCTTTTTCGCCCTGATTCACGTCGAAGGGCATGTAGCGGCTTTCAGGGACGGTCAGCGTTTCGCCCTGAAAACGAATCACTTCCAGAAGCCCCGTTTCGGAATTGAAATCAACTTCGAGGTTTTTCCCGTCCGAAAGCGTGACGGTTTTCGCGTCCATCTGGCCGCACAGAACGAACAAAACGGCCAAAAGAAGAAAGAATGGGGTACAAACTTTCATTTATCTCTCCAATAATCGGATATTTGTTGTATAAACTTTTCCGCCGCGGAAAACCATCACAGGGATTTCCGGGCCGATTTCCGTTAAATTCACGAGATTATACAGATGTTTTTCATCATCCACGGACCTGTTGTTGAACGAGACGATCACATCACCGACCGTAATATTCCCCTGCGCGGCGGGGGAGCCCGGGGCGACTTCCGAGACAAGAGCGCCGTTTCCCTTTTCGATTCCAAGAGCCTTGGCTTTGGAAACGGTGAAGGTGGAATCCAGCGTTACGCCCAGATACGCACGTTTGGCCTTTCCATAGAGGATGAGCTGATCGGCGATGAGTTCGACCATATTGATAGGGATCGAAAACGCGATCCCGGCGCTTACGCCCGTACTACTGGCGATTGCCGTGTTCATCGCGATGACTTCCCCCTGGAGATTCACGAGCGGGCCCCCGGAATTTCCCGGATTGATCGCCGCGTCGGTCTGGATGAAGTCCTGAAGGTTGACGTTCGCGTCAATGTTCAGAGCGCGGCGCCCTTTTGCGCTGATGATCCCGAATGTGACCGTGCTGTCCAGACCGAACGGACTGCCGACTGCGAGCACAAAGTTGCCAATATCGGTCTGATTGCTGTCGCCGATTTTGGCGGGAATCAGGTCTTTTTCCTTCACTTCCAATACTGCAATGTCCGTCTCTTTGTCGTACCAGACGTGAATGGGATTGGTCATCCGATTATCGGTGTACTGGATTTCGATATTTTCGTTCAGGGCATCCCGAATGACGTGGTAGTTGGTCAGAATGAAAAAACGTTCTTTGTGCTGGATGATGATCCCACTTCCTTCGTCGTGATGTTTAATGCGTTCCCCACGCCCCCCGTATTTCACAGAGTCGGACGTGATATGCACGACACTTGGCGAGATGATTTCCGCCACGATTTTTAAAACCTTTTCCTGCGCTTTCAGGATCGCGCTCTGCTTTTCCAGCTCGGCAAATAACGCCTCTCGTTTACTGGAATCATTTGTTTTTTGGACGATGGAATGTACCTTGTTTTCCGTGGGTTTCTCAAGGACCGGGGTTGCTGTTTCCTGGGAGTGTGCAGGTGTTACATCCACGGCACAGACCACCAGACTAATCCCCAAAGCCCACAGAAGAATCATTCTCACTGAGGTTCTGATATGAAGCTTTCTGAGAAAAAACCGGTCTGAAGAGTCTGAATCCCACGAATATAAATAATTTTTTAACATAATACACTCCTTTTTTCCGGTATAATCGGCTAATTTTATTAAAAAGTCTAATATTTTTGCTCTTCCCAGAATTTTGGAAATGTGGTAAAATACAATCAGGAGTCAGGAGTCAGGAATCAGGAATTGGTAAAAGAGCGATGTTCGATCAGCTTCAGCTTCATTCGATTATTGAAAAGGATCCGCGTTACAGGCTTAACGCGTATTATTATGTACTGGAAACGTTAGATTTTGCCCGAACGCAGCTTGGGATGGGGTCTTCTAATGATCGTCTTCCGGCCAAAAACAAACCTGGGGACGAGGACCGTGATGAGCCGGATTCCAACCTCCAGCACATTTCAGGGGCGGAACTCTGCGAGGCGATCCGCATTCGTGCGCGATGGCTCTTTGGGTACATGGCAAAGGTCGTGTTCAATCAGTGGGGAGTCCATACGACCGACGATTTTGGAAACATTGTGTTCAATATGGTGGAAGCTGGTAAAATCCGTGCAACTGCCAAAGACCGGCGTGAGGATTTTGCCGACTTGTACGATTTCCAGACTGCGTTCTGTGACTCGTTTGTTTTTCCGGAGAAATAAGTGGTCAGTGGTCACTGACTGCTCAAAACGGAAAGGTTCAGGAAAAGATGAAAGCACCCATGACCAACGCGATCCGAGCTCTTCAGAAAGCCGGCGTGGAATATGAGTTAATGTCGTACAAGTATGAGGAACACGGCGGAACGCGCGTCGGTGCCAGGGAACTTGGCGTGGATGAGCACCGAGTCATTAAGACGATCATCTGCCAGACCGAGGAAAAACCGATCATTCCGTTTGTGGTGCTGATGCACGGTGACTGCGAGATCTCCACCAAAGCCATGGCACGCATCCTGAACGTCAAGAGCGTGAAAGTGTGTGATCCGAAGGACGCCGACAAATACAGCGGTTACCACGTTGGCGGGACCAGCCCGTTTGGGACCAAACGTGAAATGACCGTTTATGTGCAAAAGACCATTTTCGACCTTCCAGAGATTTACATTAACGCGGGAAGCCGGGGACTTTTGTTCAAAATGAACCCTGCCGACCTCATGAAAGCCGTAAAGACAGAAACCGTTGAGGTGGAACAATAATTCGTAATTAAAAACAGTTATGGATCCAGCAAGAAACTATCGTGTTCCGTCCCGTCGCCGTTTTTCGTGGCTTGTGCTTGGAGTGGGACTCATCATCATTCTGTGTTGGACGCTCTGTCAGCGTTCCACGTGGGAAATTATTCAAAATCTGACGGATGAAGACCGGCTTCCTCCTGCGTGGATGGATCGGTCGGAGGATATTTCACGCCAGGATCGTCTTCTGCAGGGCCTGACCCCGGAAATGCTTGAGGTAGTGAAAGACAATTCGCCGGTTTTCTCAAAGGAAAAACGCCTCGCGATGAAAATCTGGAACAAGCTCAACGCGATGACCGTGGACGAAATCGAAAAAGCGTCGCTGGGAAAGGTCCTTTTCGCGCAGTATTTCAAACAGCCGGAATCTTATCGTGGGTCAGTCATTCGGATCCGCGGTACGATTCGCAGGGTCGTACGACAGGAAATCCCACAGGCGCTCGTTAAATCGACTGAAAATCCTCAATGTGCCGAAGAACCGGATTTCGGTTATGATTTTGACCATTACTATGAACTGTGGATCCAGCCCGACGATAACCCGGCAGAGCCGGTACTCGTGAATACACTGGAGGTTCCGCCGGAACTTCCGATCGACAAAGATGTTTATATACCGGTTGTGATCGATGGTGTATTTTTCAAGCTCTATCTGTACGAGGGACAGGACGATTTGTACTCGGAGCCGATGTTTTATGCGAAGTCAGCGCTCTGGTACCGGGATCTGCAGAAGATTCAGGCCGCTATGGAGAAACAGGAAAACGCTCCGAAGCCGATAAAGATCCCGTTCATTTTCATTCTGGGAGGTGCGATCGTGCTGGCGGGCATCATCCTGCGTGTTATTGAGAAACGTACGCAGGTGGAACCGGGCGAGCCTTTGCCCGACAAGTTTGAACTGCCGGAATGAAACTGACGGACCAAAATCATAGCCGTCTGGTCGGAACACACTGGCCAGACGGTTAAACATATCCCGGCGCTCTTTATGCTCTCTTTCATTTTTTTTCTCTCGCGGGGGGTTGCGTTTCCCCGAATTTGTGCTACACTATTAATCTGCGTGAGATTTTTTGACCGACTGTTTCTAACCACTCATCCTTTTATGCAGGACCAAACCCTAAAATTTTTGCTTCGCCGCTTTCAGGAAGCCGGCATTTCCCCGAATCACAAGCTGGGCCAGAACTTTCTGATGGACCAAAACCTTCTGAAACTGGTCGTCCGAAGCGCCGACATTCAGCCGACCGACATCATTTTGGAAGTCGGGACCGGAACGGGAGGACTGACCGTCCAAATGGCGCCGCTCGCGCTGCACGTGATCACGGTCGAGCTGGACGAGCAGCTTTTCCAGCTGGCCGGCGAGGAGCTTTTCTCGTGCGAAAACGTCACTATGCTGAATCAGGACATTCTGAAGAACAAAAACCGCCTGAACCCGGAAGTGGTGGCGAAGATCGACGAGCTCCGCGCGAAGTACCCGGAATCGGACCTGAAACTGGTCGCGAATCTCCCGTACAGCGTGGCGACGCCGATCATGACCAACCTTTTGGCGCTTGAAAATCCGCCGAAATCCATGACGGTCCTGATCCAGAAAGAGGTCGGCGAGCGCATGATGGCCGAGCCGAACACGAAAGATTACGGCGCGCTTTCGCTCTGGTGCCAGTGCCAGGCCGACGTGAAAATCGTGCGCATCCTTCCGCCGGGAGTCTTTTTTCCGCCGCCGAAGGTTTATTCGGCCATCGTTCATCTGGAGTACCGCCCGGAAAAACGCGCGAGGGTGAAAGACCTTCACCGCTGGCACGATTTCATCCGCGCCATGTTCTTCCACCGCCGGAAGTTCCTCCGCAGCGAGTTGATCTCCTGTTTCAAAAACGAGCTGGAAAAGAGCGACGTGGATGAGATCCTCGCCCGCATGAACATCACGCCCGAAACCCGCGCCGAGCAGTTGGACCTGGAGACGATGCTCGCTCTGTGCGACACGAGTTTCGAAATGGTGGACGCAAAAAATAAAATGAAGTAACCGGCCAGTTTGGCGATTCCTGATTCCAGAAAGGGAAAGATTTATGCCCCAATTACGCATTTTTCTCGTTTTTCTTTTGGTCCTGCTTACTTTTGCGACCGCGCTACAGGCGGAGTTTCCCGACCTGATCCAGCCGGGCACGCAGTCGAAGCCCTGGCCGCAGAACGGCGACGTTCCGGTGAACACGGCCGCGTCGGCCCGCCGCATGATCTCCGACCTCGTGACGACGTACGGCGAAAAGTACGCCAAAGGCCAGGAGTTTCTGACCCGTCTGGACGCGATCGAGGCCAAACTTGCCGCGAACGCCGAAGACTCCGGGGCGAAAGCTGAGCTTGAGGCTTTGATCCGCGAGGCGGCGCTGGCCAACCCGCTCCTCGATTTTGACCAGATCCTGGTCGTTCGCCGGAATGCCGCGCACGGGTGGGGCTTTCCCGTTTTGAACTCGCACACAAACGACACGATTGAGCGCATGGGCTGGGACAATGAATTGGCGACGATCCGGAATTTCAAGACTTCCGACCCGAAACAGGCGGTTCTGACGCCGTTTTACCGCCACCTGAACGATGGGATCATCCGTGACCTGGACCTTTCCTTCGACGGCAGGAAGGTGATGTTTTCCGGCATCGACCAGAACGGTCAATGGGCCATTTTTGAGGTGGGCCTCGATGGGAAGAATTTCCGCACGATGACCCCGATCGATCAGCCGGACGTTCAGTGGTTCGATTCGTGCTACCTGCCGGAGGAACCGTACATCGTGACGTGTTCCACTGCAGGGATCCAGGGGTTGCCGTGCGTTAATGGAAGTGCGAAAATGGTGAACCTCTACCGCGTGAACACAGAAACGAAAGAGGTCCGCCAACTCACGTTTGAGCAGGACTCTGACTGGCATCCGTCGGTCATGAAGAACGGCCAGATCCTTTACCTGCGGTGGGAGTACACGGACGTCATGCACTACTTCTCCCGCATCCTTTTCTCGATGAACCCGGACGGACGCAACCAGCGCGCCGTTTACGGGAGCGGCTCGTATTTCCCGACCGCCTTCAAGCACGTGCGCCAGTGCCCCGGCGCGAACAGTACCAAACTCGTCGGCGTCGTTGGAGGGCATCACGCCTACCCGGAGACCGGCCGGTTGATGATCGTGGACCCGAATATGGGACGCTACTACCCTATGCGCTATAGGCCAACCAACAAAGAGTGGGGACCGCAAAATACTGAGCTGAACATTATGCCTGACATGTTGCCGAAAGAAATCACCGGCTGCGTGCAGGAGATTCCTGGCTGGGGGCGTGAAGTGGTCGGAAATGTTTGCGACGACCAGTCCCGTGGGCAGAAGTACACGTTCATTTATCCTTACCCGCTTTCGGACAAATATTTCCTCGTTAACATGGCGATCTCCAACGAGAAGTTCGGGGTCTGGCTTGTGGATGCGTTCGATAATATGATCCTCCTGGCCGAGCACGACCGCGACAGTCTCTTCGAGCCGTTCCCCATCAAGGCGCAGGAAAAGCCCCCGATCATTGCTGACACGGTGGACACGCAGCAGGACCGCGGGACCGTTTTCCTCACGGACGTTTATTTCGGCCGCGGGATGGAAGGCGTTCCGCGCGGAAAAGCGAAGAAACTCCGCATTTTCGCCTACCACTACGGCTACTTCAACTCGGGAGGGCACGAATCGGTCGGTCAGCAGTCTTCGTGGGACATTAAGCGCATCCTCGGCACGGTGAACATCGAGCCGGACGGTTCCGCCCAGTTCGAGGTCCCAGCCAACACGCCGTTCGCGATGCAGGTCCTCGATGAAGACGGCGCGGCACTGGCCCTGATGCGCTCGTGGACGATCGTGATGCCCGGCGAGGCGCTTTCATGCGGCGGCTGCCACGAGAACGCCAACGACATGACTCCGGTGAAAGCGACGATCGCGTCCCGTACCGCCCCGCAAAAAATCCAGCCGTGGTTCGGCCCCGCCCGCAGTTTCGGCTTCGAGGCGGAAGTCCAACCCGTCCTGAACGAGTTCTGCGTCGCGTGCCATAATGACGAGCGGAAAGACGGCGGAATCTCGTTCGTTGCGCATAACACGGGAAACTGGAGCACCGATACGGCATACGCCGAGCTGAACCCCTATGTTCGCCGTCCCGGTGTGGAAAGCGATCTGGACGTTTTCAAACCGATGGAGTACCACGCCTCGACTTCCGAATTGATCCAGATCTTGCGCCGCGGGCATCACGGCGTTCAGCTCACGCGGGAAGCGTGGGAACGGCTTTACACGTGGATCGACCTGAACGCGCCGTACGTTGGAATGTGGAACAATCCGCCGATGGAAAAGCGTCGGGTGGAGCTTCAAAAACTTTACGCCGGCATTTCGTACAATCCGGAGCAGGAGTACCGCGACGCTCTGGCGGCCCGGCTCGCAGAGATCAAGCCGATCCTGCCCGCCCCGGAAGAAAAACCGGAGCCGGACGGTCTGAAAGCGGCGAACTGGCCGATGGACCCGGCCGCGGCCAAAGCGCTGGCGGGCGGTGAGGCTCAGCCCCGCATGACGATCGATCTGGGGAAGGACCACGACGGCCGGCCCGTTTCCATGACGTTCGTGAGGATCCCCGCCGGTGAATTCGTAATGGGCTCCCAGGACGGTTACACGGACGAGGCGCCGCGGACGGTCGTGAAGATCGCGAAGCCGTTCTGGATGAGCGAGACGGAGGTGACGAACCAGCAGTTCGAGTGCTTCGACCCGTCGCACGATACGCGCTACCAGGACGAGGACGGCAAAGACCACATTACGCCAGGCTACATCGCGAACCACCCGCTTCAGCCCGTGGCGCGTGTCACGTGGCAGGAATCCACCCGTTTCTGCCGCTGGCTTTCCGACCGGGCGAAACGGAACGTTCAGCTCCCGACCGAAGCCCAGTGGGAATGGGCCGCCCGCGCCGGAAGTGAGAAGCATTTCTTCTTCGGGGACCGTGACGCGGACTGGACCAACTGGGCCAACCTCGCCGACGCCGGACTCCGCTGGACTTACGTCAAATGGGACGGCGGAAGCATGATCCATGTTCGGGATCCGTACCCGGAAGGCCAGCGCTACCCGCTGCGCGACGACCGGTTCACGGACAAATGGTTCTGCGTCGATTACGTGAAGCAGTACGCTCCGAACGTGTTCGGTCTGTACGACATGATCGGGAACGCAGCGGAATGGACCCGTTCCGATTACCGTCCGTACCCGTACGCGGACGGTGACGGACGCAACGCGGGGGATCCTAACGTGAAGAAAGTCACGCGCGGCGGAAGCTGGAACAATCGCCCGGCCGTTTCGGGTTCCTCGGTCCGCGTTCCGTACGAGCCGTGGCAGAAGGTTTATAACGTGGGCTTCCGCGTCATCATTGAGGACTAAAACCAGGCAGGTGATTTTATGAGTCATTCCATTTCCATCATCGGGAGCGGCCCGGCGGGATGGACCGCCGCGGTGTATGCCGCCCGCGCCAATCTGAAGCCCGTCGTTTTTGAGGGCGCAGTCACAGAAGAAAACCAGCTCAAAAACACGCTCCCCATGGGGCAGCTCGCCATGACCACGGAGGTCGAGAATTTCCCCGGTTTCCCCGCGGGTGATCTGACCGAGTACCTGAAATCGGCCATTGACCCGGAACGGCTCGACTACCTCCCGCCGCACGGGAAGCACGGGATCACCGGCCCGGAACTGGTCGAACTGATCCGACAGCAGGCCGTGAATTTCGGGACGGAGATCGTTTCGGACGACGTGGTGAAAATCGACGTTTCCCGCCGCCCGGACGGGCCGTTTGTGCTGCACACGCTTGAAAACGGGACGTTCGAGTCGGACGCCGTCATCGTGGCGACCGGCGCCAGCGCGAACTGGCTCGGGCTGGCTTCCGAGGAACGCTTCAAAAATCAGGGCGTCAGCGCCTGCGCGGTCTGCGACGGTGCGCTCCCCCGTTTCCGGAATCGCCCGGTCGCGGTGGTCGGCGGCGGTGATTCGGCCCTGGAGGACGCGAATTACTTGAGCCAGTTCGCCTCCAAAGTTTACGTGATCCACCGCCGGGATGAGTTCCGCGCGTCGAAATTCATGGTGAAGCGGACGCTGGAAAACCCGAAGATCGAGGTTTTGTACTCCCGCGTCGTTTCGGAGGTCCTTGGCGCGCCGAAAGAGGGCGTTCAGGGCGTTTTGCTCGCGAGCACGAAGGGGGAGGAGCCTCTGCAGATCGAGGTTTCCGGCCTTTTCGTCCTGATCGGCCACACGCCGAACACGGGATTCCTGGAAGGAACCGTCGAGCTGACGGAGAAAAAGTACGTGCGTTGGACCCAGCCGGGCCGAACGTTCACGAGCGTGCCGGGAATCTTCGCCGCGGGGGACTGCGCCGATTCGATTTACCGTCAGGCCAACACGGCGGCGGCTTCCGGCTGCATGGCCGCACTGGACGCTGAGCGTTGGCTCGCCGCGAGGTGATGCCGGATTGATTCCAAGGAAGTACTCAAAGCCTCAAACTCTTTTCCGGAGTGAAAGAACTGACTGGTTCAAACCTCAATTTAAACACGGATTTTCACGGATTAAAAGGATTTTCGCAGATTATTTAAAAGAAAGTTTTAATCATTTTTTATGGTTTTAACCCGAAGCCAAACGAAATCCTTTTAATCCCCTTGAATCCGTGAAAATCCGTGTTTAAATGAAAGGTTTAAGCTGGAAAGGGGTTGGAGTTTGGAATGAGGGGGGGTTGGGTGCTTCTTTCCTTTTTTCCCTTTAATTCCTGCAAACTCATGTTTCTCGCTCTTGCTTTTCATAATCACCAGCCGGTCGGAAACTTTGATGGAACCATCGAAGAGTGCTTCCAGACCAGCTACCGCCCGTTTTTGGAACTGATTTCGCGTCCGGAATACGCCGGGCTGAAGGTTTCGATCCATAATTCCGGGTGCCTGGAGGAATGGCTTGACCGCCATCATCCTGAGTATCTTGATCAGCTTGCCGAACTCGCGCGTTCGGGTCGGGTGGAAGTCCTCGGCGGGCCGTTTCAGGAGCCGATCCTCGCGATGCTGCCGTCTCGGGACCGCGTCGGTCAGATTTTGACCCACACGCGCTGGCTCGAAAACCGCCTCGGGGTCCGCGTCCGCGGCATGTGGATGCCGGAACGGGTCTGGGAGCAGTCGTACGTCGGTGACCTGACGCGCGCCGGGATGGAATTTACGATCCTCGACGATTTCCATTTCAAAAAGGCCGGACTTCCCGAGGAAAAACTTTATGGCTACTACCTGACCGAGGATGACGGCCAGACCATGGCGGTTTACCCCGACAGTGAGAAACTCCGCTACTGGATCCCGTTCGATTCGATCGACCGGAGCCTGAATTACTTGCGGGAAATTCAGGCCCAAGACCCGAACGCGATCCTTTTCTGCGGCGACGACGGCGAGAAATTCGGGGCCTGGCCCAAGACGTTTGAGCACGTGTACGGTGAAACGCAGTGGCTTAAACACTTTTTCGACGCTTTGACGGAAAATTCGGACTGGCTGCGGACCGTCACGTTTTCGGAAGCCCGCGACGAGTGCCGGCCGCTGGGGAAAATTTACCTCCCGGACTGCTCGTACCGAGAAATGACCGAGTGGGCCGCCATTTCGGAGACGGCGCTTCCAGCGTCGCCAGCGTTTGGAAACTGGCGCAATTTCAAGGTCAAGTACCCGGAAACGAACGAGATGTACTGCCGGGCGCTGGCGGTCAGCCGTCGGCTCGAGACGCTTCAAAACCGCTTCCAGCAAGAGGCGCGGACGCTTTCTGAGGAGGAATATTGCTGGAAAGTCCAGCTTTTGGAATCAGCGCGGCTGGAACTTTACCGCGGCCAGTGCAACTGCCCGTACTGGCACGGGGCGTTTGGCGGCGTGTACCTCCCCCACCTGAGAAACGGCATTTTCCGCCACCTCATTGAAGCGGACCGGCTTCTGGATCGGGTCGCACCGAATCCCGAGGTCGGGGCTTTCGGCGATTTCAACCTGGACGGTGAGCAGGAATTTCGTCTTGAATCCGAGGAACTTTCTGCCTTTTTCTCCCCGGCGGCGGGCGGGATGATGTACGAGCTGGACGTTCGGAAAACGGGGCTGAATCTTCTCGCTACGCTCGCACGGAGGCCGGAGCCGTACCACGAGAAAATCATTGAGGCGGTTGCGGCCAAAACTCAAAAAGAGGAAGAGGCAGAGACCGATTCCGAAGATTTGGGAAATATTCGTGACCAGGTAGTTTTCAAACAGGAGGGCCTCGAAAAGCGGCTCCAGTACGACTCGGTCCTGCGCAAATCGCTCCAGGACGGATTTTATGGTCCCGATGTGACGCCGGATGCGTTGTACGATGGTCTGGTTTCAACGGCTCCATCACTGGCGGTCCTTCCGTACGCGGCGGACTTCAGGGACGGGAAACTGACGCTTTCCGCAACGGGTCAGGCCCGATCTTTTGAGGGAAATACGTACACGATCTCAGTCTGTAAAACCGTCGAACTCAACGGGAACGAGCTGAAAATTACGTGGCATCTTGGGAACCTTCCGCGCTGGCAGACGATCCTTTTCGGCTCGGAGTTCAATTTCGCGGGGTTTCCCGGGCATTGCGAGGACCGGTACTTCTACAACTGCGGAGGAAAACTGGGGAATTTAAGCTCACGCCTGACCACGAAAGCAGCGACGTTCCTCGGCCTTGCTGACGAGTGGCAAAAACTCCGCGTGGAGCTGGAGGTTTCACGGATCACGGATTTCTGGACTCTGCCGGTGGAGACGGTCAGCAATTCCGAGGGCGGCTATGAGCTGGTCCACCAATCCGTCTGCGTGATCCCGCACTGGTACATCCGCGCAGAAAATGACGGCGAATGGGTCGGTGAGATGAAAATGAGGGTTTGCAGGAAATAATCCAGTCGAAGGGTAAATCACTCACAGAGTCTCACTCTTTCAAAAAATATTGCAAGAAATTCCAAAAATCTGGGTGGGGGGGCTTGCACTTTTAAAAAAAATGTGTAAAATACCACGCTATATTAAACTATGGAATAGTTGATGTTTAAATGAAACATCTCACAACATAATCAAGGGAGGATTCAAAATGCCAAACTTTTGCACTTTTTGTGGTAAAGGCAAGCAGGTTGGGAACGTAGTTCAGACTCGTGGTCGCGCGAAGTACCTGGGTGGTGTTGGTACGAAAGTCACCGGTATTACCCGCCGGGAATTCAAACCGAACCTTCGCACCGTCCGTATTTCCACGGAAAACGGTACGCACAAGACCGTGTGCATCTGCGCGCAGTGCCTCAAGAGCGGCGCGGTCAATCGTGTCGTGAAGGCGGCCCCGTTCAAACTTGTTGACCAGAAAAAATGATTTTTTGAAGGAATCGTTCCCTTCGGAAAACACGTATTAAATCCCGGCTGATTTTTTACAGCTGGGATTTTTTTAATTCAAAATTCATAATTCATATTAATTTGGTTCCGCTCGTTACTCTCACCACCGATTTTCAGCCTGATAGTCCGTACATTGCGCAGATGAAGGGCGTTTTGTACTCCCGTCTTTCGGATGTCCGAATCGTGGATGTTACGCACTCTGTGCCGCCGCAGAATATTCTCTTCGGGGCGTACGTGTTGGCCGATACGGTGCCATATTTCCCGAGGGGCACGATCCATATTGCGGTTGTGGATCCGGGTGTTGGATCGGAACGTGAACTGATTTGTGTCGGGTTTGGAGAATCGGAGCATATTGCGCAAACCGTTCTTTGCCCTAACAATGGTCTGGTGAGCGTTTTAGCCCGTGCATTTCCGGTTTTGAGCGTGAACCTCATTCAGAACCAGGCTTTTTTTCGGGAATCCCCCTCCGTGACGTTTCACGGGCGTGACATTCTGGCGCCAGTCGCGGCTGCTTTGGCTCTTGGTGTGCCGGTTCCCTATTTGGGCGAAGCCTTGGACGCAGAGAAGCTGGTCCGTTTTCCCATTCCGGAGCCTGAAAGAACACCTGATGGATGGTGGGGGCAGGTCCTTTTTGCCGACTCGTTCGGAAACCTCACGACGAACCTCACACGGGAAATGGTTCAGGATCCGGCTTTTGTCACGGCGAGAACGAAAACGTTTCGGTTTGTGCGCACCTACGCGGATGCTCCGGCAGGCTCGTTAGTAGCCCTTTTTGGTTCGCAGGGCAGGCTTGAGCTGGCGGTCGTAAACGGCAGCGCGAAGGAAACGATTGGACTTGCTCATCCTGAGGGACTGATTGTAACGTGTAAAAAATGATCAAACCTTTCTCAATTTTCTGGATCCGTGCTAAGGTTAATGACAGAAAAAACCTTTCAATGATGATGAATTCCAGAAATTTTCATAAAAAAATGTAATCTATGCTTGACAATTCTGCGTAAAATGTCTATAGTAAAGTAAAATAGTATAAATATTCACGCAGTTTTTTTGCTTATGAGGGTTTTCGATGGCACTTTTACGTCTGATCAAGGGCTTTTCTCCGGGAAAAACGTTTAACCTTACTGCGCAGTCGTACACATTGGGGCGCGGTCATGACTGTGAGATCCAACTCGAAGTTGCGGCTGTCAGTCGGCGTCATGTGAGGATTTTCCGTCAGGGAGAGGATTATTACATCGAGGACCTGAAAAGCCGGAACGGAACCCTTCTGAACAATATGCCGGTACATGAGGCGGTGAAACTCAATCATCGTGACCGCATTCAGATTTGTACCATTGTCATGTATTATTACGCGGATGGCATGGAACATGATCCTGCGGAAATCGAAGAGTTTCAGGCCCGAATTCTGGACGCGGAACCAAGTGACAAATCGTCATTCATGGCTACGTTCGACATGCTGAAGCAGAAGAATCCGCTTGGTCAGACCAGCGTGAGTGCCGAGGTGAAACTGCGTGCTCTCGTGGAAATCGGCCGTCATTTGGGCGAGGCGGTGAAACTTGAGGAAGTCCTCAACCGGATCCTGGAAAGTTTGTTCGACATTTTCCCGCAGGCGGATCGCGGAATCATCGTTCTGCGCGAGATGAACACGGATCGGCTCGTTCCGAAAGCGCTTAAACAGCGTAATCCCGATAATGAGGAGGTCCGGCTCAGCCGCACGATTTTGCAGACGGTCATTTCGACCGGTCAGGCGATTTTGTCGGCCGATGCGGCAATGGATGCCCGCTTTGACATGGCCCAGAGTATTTCCAGCTCGCCGATCCGTTCGATGATGTGCGCGCCGCTCATCGGGATCGACGGCGATGCGATTGGTGTCCTTCAGATCGACGCCGCTACGACGATGCGCCAGTTCACTTCCAACGATCTGGAGATCCTCGCGAGTGTGGCGAATCAGGCGACGGTGGCTGTTCGTAACGCACAGCTCATGGAACGGGCCATGGCGGAAGAATCGCTCAAACGTGAACTGAACGTCGCGCACAAGGTCCAGCAGGGCCTTCTGCCCGCCATGAAGCCGGTGGTGGAAGGGTATGAATTTTTCGATTACTATTCCCCTGCGCGTCAGCTCGGCGGCGACGTTTTTGACTATGTGCCTCTTCAGAATGGCCATTTGGCGGTGATTCTGGGTGACGTTTCCGGAAAAGGAATTTCCGCGTCACTTCTGATGGCGAAAATGTCGGCCGAGGCGCGGTACCTCCTCGCAATGCACCCGGACGTGACGGACGCAATGTTCGCACTGAACAATACGTTCTGCGACGACCGCTGGGGTGACCGTTTCGTGACGCTTGTAACGGCTATTTTGGATCCTCAGACACACGACGTACAACTCGTTAATGCGGGGCACACGCCGCCGATGCTTTGCCGCCCGAACGGTACGCTGGACGTTTTGGAGCTTTATCCGGGTTTCCCGATCGGAGTGCTTCCGGATTCGACGTTTATGGTGAATCAGGTTCATCTGGAGCCTGGTGAGACTCTCTTCTTCTTCACGGATGGCGCGACCGACTGCGTGAATTTCGAGGGGACCATGTTCGGCATGGAACGGATCATCGAATGTTGGAAACAGTACCGCCCCACTATTCAGGAGCAGGGTATGGCCCTGATCGAGGCGATCGACAAATTCGTCGGGAATGTGCCCCACGCGGATGATATTTGCATCACGGGGATTCGGAGGAAACTGCAGTAAAAACCTCTTTTGAAGGCCTCAAATCAATGAACACCATATTCCATCAAACGAGCAAGATCCTCGAAAACGAGTTGGCCGGGGAGAAAATCTGGCGTGTGCGTCTGGCTTCGCCGGAAATTGCCTCGGCGGTGAAGCCTGGGCAGTTCTGTATGCTCCGTGTTCCCGGGACCCGTGCTCCGCTTCTTGGCAGACCGCTTGCGATTTTCCGGGCGGAAGAGGAGACCGTGGAAGTCGTGTATGCTGTGGTTGGAAAAGGAACAGAACTGCTTGCGGCTCTTCTGCCTGGGCAGGACCTGGAAATTTGGGGCCCCTTGGGGAATGGTTTTCCGCTGGCCGATAATCCAGATGAATGGCCCACTCGTCCGCTTCTCGTCGCGGGTGGGATCGGTCAGACGCCGATGTTTTTGCTTGCGGAAGTATTCCTGAATCAGCCGCGCACCGAAAAAGTCACGCTTCTTTGGGGGGGCCGAGATCGGGCACATCTCGCGTGCCTCGAAGATTTTAAGGCTCTGGCGGCACGATTCCCGGGAAAGCTTGAGATCCTTAACGCAACCGATGACGGCAGCTTTGCGCATCACGGTTTTGTGACCGATCTGGAAAAGAACAAACTCGAATCGGGGGAATTCACGCCGGAAAACTCGTGCGTTTACTCCTGTGGGCCGAAACCGATGCTGAAAATCGTGGCGGATCTGGCGAAACAGGCGGGTCTGAAATGCTGGATCTCGCTCGAAACGCCGATGGCCTGCGGGATGGGGATCTGCTTCACGTGCGTGACGAAATGCAAGGACGAGACCTCGCCGGAAGGTTGGGATTACTGCCGTGTTTGTACGGAAGGCCCGGTTTTTGACGCAGAAAAGCTGGTCTGGTAATAGGGCTTTTCACCTCGTGTTTTACGTGGTGAAAAGATGGGTGTGGTTTTAAATAGGCCGAATTATAAGCCAGTAACTGAAATGACAGGTCCGTTGCGGTGCCTGTTTTTCGCTTGAACTGGACGTATAATTAAAAGACGATGCTGGAAGCATCGTCTCCGTAATATCGTCCCTGAATTTTATTTTTTCTTCTTTTTTCCTTTCCCTTTTGGAGCCGGTTTTTTCTTTTTCTTCGGTTCCTTGGGTAAAGGCTCATCCTCGAAAACGAACACACTTCCTTTCATGTTCCGGAACGTCTCGTCGGAAAGATCGAAGTCTTCCTCGTCGTCGAACGCACCGTCTTCATCCTCGAATCCCATCGACACGAGCGCGTCCTCGTCGTTCGGTGTCTCGAAGTCCGCCAGGAATTCCGCGTTCCCGTCCGCCTTAAGCAGTTCCTCGTCCTCCTTGTTTAGCGCTGCCAGCTCGGCCTGGATCTTGTTGGCGTAGTACTCCTGTGCGGCGCTCCACTCTTCCAGTTCTCGCTGTTTTGCTTCTTCAGCGGCCTCCCGTTTTGCCTGACGTTCTGTTTCGCCCAGCTTCGAGTCGATGTCGTCGCGGGCATCGTCCTTTTCACGCTTGCGGAAGTACAGTTTGATCGGTACTTCGCCGTAATCGAGCTGGTCACGCAAGACACTCAGCAGGTAGCGGCGGTACGTCGGCGGGAACATTTCCGGATTGTTGCAGAACAGGACCACCGTTGGTGGAAGGACCCCGACCTGCGTAGCGTAGTAGATTTTCGGGCGGCTCAGCCGGTAGAGCGGCGGCGGGTTGTACGCGATGGCTGCCCTGACCAGCCGGTTCAGCCGGCTCGTTGAAACGCGCGTACTCGCCTGCTTGTAAAGCATCATCGCGTGATGGAGCAGCAGCTTCACGTTCTTGCCGGTCTGCCCGGTAATGAAGGCGATCGGAACGTGCCACATTGTCGGGAACGTGTCGCGCAGATAGTCCGCCCAGACCTCGGTCGGCATGTGCTCACGCATCAGGTCCCATTTGTTCACGACGAAAATGCACGGTTTGTTCTGCTCCATGATGTACCCGACGAGCTGTTTATCGACCTTGCTGATCTGGGCCGAGGCGTCGAAGAACATCAGCGTGACGTCCGCGAACCGGATACTTCGCTGGGCGCGGTGCGTGCCATAGTAGTCGATGTTCGTCTTCACACTCACACGGCGGCGGAAGCCCGGCGTATCGACCGCGACGAACGATTTGCCGTCGAGCTCAAACTTCACATTCACGCTGTCCCTCGTGGTCCCCGCCACGTTGGAAACGATCATGCGCGGGAACTTTACCAGTGTGTTCACGAACGTGCTCTTCCCAACGTTGCGCCGGCCGACGATCGCGATTTTCATCAGGTCGGCGATCGATTCTTCCGGCTCGTCCTGAACCCGGGATTTTTCCGGGAGTTTTTCGTAAATGAGGTCCAGCAGCTCGTTCCTTCCGCGGTTTTCTTTCGCGCTGACCGCCAGAATGTCCCAGCCAAAGGCGTAGAAATCGTTCGCGTTATTCGTCAAGCCGGGATGGTCGGTTTTGTTCACGACGCAAATCACCGGGACGCGCAGGCTCCGAATCCGGTTCACGACGTGCTCGTCCAGCGAAACGATCCCTTCCTTCGCGTCCACGACGAACAGGATCATGTCGGCCATCTCCACTGCGGTTTCGATCTGGTGTTCCACATCATCCGTTAAATCGTCGGAATCGATGTTGCCCATCCCGCCCGTATCGATCAGAGTGAACTGGAACGGAACATTCTCGCTGGTTTCGGTCTCGACGTCGGCGCTCATCCAGTCACGCGTCACGCCGGCGGTGGGGTCCACGATGGCCATTCTGCGACCGCAAAGCCAATTAAAGATACTGGATTTTCCGACGTTCGGGCGCCCTACGATGACTACTTTTGGAAGAGACATATATTTACCTTTTATTAATTCTTGAAGTTTAGCGTTTTCATTTCTTTATCCTCATTATACACGAATTCAGGAAAAAGGAAAGGCCCCCTGAAAAAGAGTTAGGAATTAGAAATTAGGAATTGAAAAAGCCTTCGGCTTTTTTGGGGATGAAGTCTTTCTGCAGGCAACGTTACGCGCCAGCGTCAATTCCTCATTCCTAATTCCTCATTCCTAATTTCCAAATCCCCTTCCCCCCTGTTAAAATGTACCGGTCAGGCAATCTGTTCCCGTTGTTCCGATTGTACGGCCATCACGAAAAGAAAAACCATTAAAACCCCTAAAATCGCTTCTAAAATCTTCAAAATAGAAATCTCTGCTGTCGAAATATTTAACCGAGGCAGATTTTTTTGTAGCATCATTATAATCAGCAAAACTTTATTACAAGGATCCAAAAAATGAAAAAGGGATTTTTCACTTTTGCGAGCTTCATAGCTGCAGCTTTGGTTTGCGGGACGATGGTTTCCGCAGCTGACTCTGTTCTTGAACCTTCAGCGGCTTCATTGAGAGCCGACGCGCAGACCGCTCAACCCGCAACGGCTGAAAGCGCCGTCCCCGCTGCCACCCAGACCGAAACGGAAACACCGGAGGTTTACTTCTCCGACGAGGTACAGGACCAGTTCAAATTAGGTGGTTTCGTTTACGCGACCTGGTACGATGGTTTCTACCCCATGAATGGAGATCACAACCTGGCAATCAATCAGACGTGCCTCTATTTCGGCCGTGAACTTGACACGTCCAAATATGGTTTTGACTGGGGCTACTATGTCGAGGCCATCTTTGGTACCGAGCATGGACAGTGCTTCGATAACGGGTTCGACGGTAAATGGGGTGTGAGCGGTGACGGTTACGGGATGAGCTTTAACCAGTGTTACGCCTCACTCGGCTGGGAAAACCTGACCATGAAGATCGGTAAATTCGGAACTCCGATCGGTTATGAATCCCCGTCGGGAATCGAACGTGATCTCAACTCCACCTCCTATATGTACGGTCTGGAACCGGCGCACCACTGCGGTATTTTGGCGGATTGGGACGTTTCCGAACGCTTCACGCTGACTGCCGGTGTTACGACGGGTGACAGCAACAGCTTCGAGATCAAAGATAATTACGGCTTCCTCTTTGGCGCGACCTACCAGTGGACTGACCGACTGAGCGTTTCCTACCAGGGTATGATCAACCGCGTTGTGAATGATGATTACCCGAAAGCGAACCAGTACGAGCATAGCATCATCGTTTCGTGGGACATCAACTGCCGCTTGAACTATGCGTTCGTTACGAACTACGGTTCCTGGTACGATGTGGATGCGGATGAGGTTGCCGATGATTACTTCGGAATCGCGAACTACCTCACCTATAAGCTCAGCGACAACATGAAGGCTATCGCCCGTTACGAATGGGTCACGGAAAACGGCGAAGACGATTACAATGAATTCACCCTTGGCGTCCGTTACGATGTGAACGAGCACCTGATGATCCGCCCGGAAATTCGCTATGACTGGACGGAAGTCGGCGGCACGAAAGAAAGCGGTTTCTCTGGTGGTGTCGGCGCGGCAATCATCTTCTAAACCTTTACCATCCTTGTAAATGAAGTTCCTTAACGCGCCGCGGTCAGGTTTTTCCTCCGCGGCGCGAACTTTAGAATACGCCGCAAAATCTCTTAAAAAGACGGATATATTCAACTTCTGAATAACATTCACGTCAATGTAAAATTAAATAAAGTAGGAAGCTTTTTCCTGTTATTCCGGTTGTACGGCTGACACTCAAAGAAAAAGCCTAAAATCCCTTAAAATCGTTCTCAAAATCTTAAAAATGAAAAAACTTACAGTCGAAATATAATACCGAGACCTAATTGTGAGCAGTCTCATTACAATCAGTAAACTTTATTACAAGGATCCAAAAAATGAAAAAAGGATTTTTCACTTTTACGAGCTTCGCAATAGCGGCTCTGGTTTGGGGGACAATGTCCTCCGCATCGGACTCAGTTCTTGAGCCATCGGCTGCCTCGATGAGAGCCGAAGCTCAGCCCGCCGTGGCTGAAAGCGCCGCCCCCGCGGTCGCTCAGGCTGAGGCTGAAACACCTGAGATGGTGTATTACGATGACATTTCGAATCAGTTCAAACTGGGTGGTTATATCTATTCGACCTGGTACGATGGTTTCTATCACATGAACGGCGATCACAACCTGGCCGTTAATCAGACCGTTCTCTTTGCAGAACGTCAACTCGATACGGCACGCAACGGGTTCGACTGGGGCTACAACGTGACGGCCCTCTTTGGTACGGAACACGCGCAGTTCGCTGACGACGGTTTCGACGGTAACTGGGGCACGAGCGGTGACGGTTACGGAATGAGCATTTACGAATGTTACGCCGCGCTTGGCTATGAGAACATGTCGATGAAAATCGGTAAATTCGCCTCTCCGATTGGATACGAATCCGCCGTTGGTCCCGCGCGTGACCTGAACTCCACTTCCTACATTCATCAGCACTTGCCTGGAATCCACGCCGGCGCACTGCTCAATTGGGACTATACCGAGCGTTTGGCTCTTAACTTCGGTGTTGTTCGCGGAGTCAACAACAGCTTCGACGATGGTGGTAATTACGGCTTCATCATGGGCGCGAAATATCAGTGGACCGATCGTCTGGCCGTTTCCTACGAGGGATTCATCGGACACGTCGAAAACGACGATTACGACAACGGCACTCAGTATCTGCACAGCGTCGTCGCGACTTGGGACATCAACTGCCGTCTGCAGTATGTGTTCGAGACCGCTTACGGGACCATCGGTCAGGACGGCAATAACGAAGACTTCTTCGGCATCTCGAACTACCTCAAGTATCAGCTCACTGACAACATGCAGGCGATCGCCCGCTTCGAATGGGCCGAGGAAAATGGTGACAACGATTACACGGAACTCACCCTCGGCGTCAAATACAACATCAACGAGCACCTGATGATCCGTCCGGAAATTCGTTACGACTGGGTTGACGAAGGCGGCTCCAAGGACAGCGGTTTCTCCGGTGGTATTGGTGGAGCGTTCCTGTTCTAAACTCCTGAACCTTCGCGGTTTCACGAGTGAAGCATAAGTCACGGGAGAAATGGGAAAACGGAACTTAAAGGTCCTGTCCCCATTTCTCCCTTTCCCTCATTAATATCCTTCAAAAAACAAATGCATGATCAACCTCTGACGATTCTCGTGACCCGTCCCCAGGGCCAGGCCCAGGAGCTGGAAACGCTTCTGCGCGCTCGGGGATGGAATGTTCTGTTTCAGCCCGTCATTGCGATCGGGCCCCCGGCGGATTCCTACGCGGCGTTCGACGCGGAACTTCATCGACTGGCGGAATTTGAGTGGGTCGTTTTCTCCAGTGCAAACGGCGTGGAGGCGTTTCGGAACAGGCTGCTCGCGCATGATCTTTGGCCGCCGAAGACGCTCAAATTCGCGTCGATTGGTCCCGGAACCTCCCGGACACTGGAAGAAGCGGGGCTCCCGACCAATTTTGTCCCGGAAATTTACCGGGCGGAAAATCTCGCCGAGGGGTTGGTTCCCGACGCAAAAAACGGCGCGAGGTTTCTTTTGATCCGTGCCAGCCGCGGGCGGGAAGTGCTCGCCGAAACGCTCCGGGAGGCCGGCGGAAGCGTCACGCAGGCGGTCGCGTACACGAGCGAGGACGTAACCAGGGACTCCCCCTTGTGGGATTCCGGGATTTGGAGTAAAATGGAAAAAAGTCAGATCGACTGGGTGACGATCACGAGTTCCGCAATCGCGGCCTCCGCCGTCCGTCTGTTCGGCGATGCGCTGAAAAAGACGAAGCTGGTGAGCATCAGCCCGTTAACCACCGCCGCGCTTGCCCGCCTCGGATTTCCCCCGCAGGCCGAGGCCGAAGAAGCGACGATGGACGGCGTGGTGAAGGCGATTGCGGAAGCATGACGGAGACGACGCTTCCAGCGTCGTTAAAAGGCCCCCTCATTGAGGGAGCTGGCTCGCGAAGCCGAGACTGGGGGAGTTACACGAAAGCGCCTTTCAACTCCCCCCGGCACTACGTGCAACCCCACTCAAAGAGGAAGGCTTTAAAAACGACGCTGGAAGCGTCGTCCCCGTAACGCGCCATCCAGTCTGCCTGACCAGGTCTTTCCATTTTGTTCCTTTAACCCTCCCAAAGAACTATGAAACACACAAAATTCCTTCCCGTTCTTGCCCTTTCCTTCTTTACCTTGCTCGCGGCTTTTACCGCCAGCGCTCAGGAAAACACCGACCCGTTCGCGCCTCCGCATGAAGGCGGACCCAAGGCGGTCCTGATCCAGTTCCACCGCGGCGGCGGAAGCATCCGGCCGGACAATGCGCTGGAAACGTTCCTTTGGGCCTGGTCCAAAGGCGCCATTCCGGAAGCCGACTGCCGCCTGACGAAAGACGGCGTCGCGATCGCCTTCCACGACGACAATCTGAGGCGTCTGGGCCGCGGAATGTCCGACGAACTCAAAGAAAAATCGATCCGTGACCTGAACTGGAACGAGATCAAGGACGTGGACGTCGGATCGTACCTCGGCCCGGAATACGCCAGCTACAGGATCACGACGATCGAAGCGGTTTTCGCCGCGATGAAGTACCGCCCGGAACGTCTCCTTTACGTCGATGAAAAGGGCGCTTCGCCGGAACTCCTCGCCGAGCTTTCCGCGAAGTACGGCGTGCAGGACCAGATCATTTTCGCCACCTCGAATTACAGCCTGATCCCGCGCTGGAAGCAGATGGCTCCCAAGGCCAAGGCGCTCAACTGGCTGCACTGGTTTGGGATCAATGACCCGGCACAGGTGGAGGCGGCCGTCCAGCGTCAGCTCGACAATCTCGAGAAAAACGACTTCAAAGACGTGGACATCGTGCAGATCCACATCAAGACGGACCTGAGCAAAGACGACCCGTTCACACCCAGCACGGAATTTCTGCGCAAGGCCGGCGACCAGATCAAATCCCACGGCAAGATTTTCCAGGTTTTGACCTGGACCGAGGGAAACAATCCGGAGGTTTACCGGAAACTGATCGAACTGGGCGTCCAGTCCTTCGCGACCGACTGGCCGGATGGGTGCCTGGAAGGGTGCGATCTGAAATAAACTGATTGAAAAATTAAAAGGAAGTTCCAAAACCTCCCTCTTTCCAGATACAAAACCCATTGCACTGCAAGCCTTTATTTAAACACGGATTTTCACGGATTTACAGGATTAAAAGGATTTTATTTGGTTTAAAACATTAAATCCCAAAACACTTGCAAATGAGTTGGAAGTAATCCGTGTAAATCCTTTTAATCCGTGAAAATCCGTGTTTAAATTAAGGTGGGAAGTGGATTGTGTTCGCTCCTTGAGAAAAGACTCTGAGGTTTTGGAACTTTCTTAAAAAGTTTTTGAAATAGGGGTTTCCCATTCCCAATTCATCATCCATCATTCATAATTCATCATTTCTTCTCAAGGTCCTGCCATGAAAAAGTTTTTCCTCACGCTCGCCCTTCTGCTCTGCGCCTCGTTTGCCGTCGCGGAAGAAGAAGCCGTCATTCAAGGCCCCGAATCCGTTCAGGCCGTTTTTCATTTCAAGAGCGGAACGCCCGACCAGACGCGGGAGTTCAAGCTGGAACAAAAAGGGAACGTCCAGTACCTGACCATCCCCGCCGCGGAGGTCCCGGCCGGAACCAAAACCATTGAAGTCCATCACCCCTGGGCGACCGCGAAGGCCGGCGAGGACGGTTTTTACGTCTTCTGCTCCGGCATGTACGGAACGTTCCAGGAGCGTGAAAACGGGCGTTACACCAACAGCGCCGTCGTGATGCCGACCTTCGGAGTCAAAACCCCGCGCGGCGCCATGAGCGTCATCCTGACCGGCCTGCGCTACGAGTCCAAACAGGTCGCGGACCTGAAAGACGGCGTGTACCGCGTCTTCCCGCTCTACGATCTGACCAACCTGGTGAACGACGAGATCTACTCGGACATTCAGATCGAGTTCCACCTCCTCCCGCAGACCGCGACTTACGCCGACATGGCGCGCGTTTACCGTCAGTTCCAGCAGGCGAACGGCACGATCAAACCGCTGAAGGAAAAAGTCGTGGACCGTCCCGAGCTGAAATACGCCGCGGGAGCGATGGAAGTCCGCGTCCGCATGGGCTGGAAGCCGGTCCCGTCCCCGGTGAAAGAACAGACGGCCGAGACCGAGCCGGAGATGCACGTGGCGATCACGTTCGACCGGTTCAAACAGATCGTCGATGAATTCAAGCGCCAGGGCGTCAACCAGGCCGAGTTTTGCCTCGTCGGGTGGAACATCGGCGGGCATGACGGACGCTGGCCCCAGATCTTCCCGGCCGATCCGCGTCTGGGGGGCGACGAGAAGCTGAAAGAGGCGATCGCCTACGCGCAGTCGCAGGGCTTCCAGGTCGTGGCCCACACGAACTACTCCGACGCCTACAGCGTTTCGCATCTGGCCAACCGCTGGGACGAAAACTACCTGCTCCGCAAAAAGGACGGCTCGGCAAACACCTACACGACGTGGGGCGGCGGCGCGATGTACGAGACGTGCCCCGAGTGCATGTTCAAGCGCTTCCCGAACGAGGACTTCCCCGCCATCGCGGCCTGCGGATTCCGCGGGATCCATTACATCGACGTCTATTCGACCGTGAACCCGCGCACCTGCCACAGCAAGGACCACCCGGCCACGAAAGAGGATTTCGCCCGCTGGACCCGCGAGATCTTCGCCAAAACGCAGAAGGACCTCGGCGGCATGGGGTCTGAAGGGGGCTTCGACTACGCCATTTCCAATCTGGATTACTCGCTCTACATCAGCTTCTTCAACCCGGGAAGCAAGTACCCGGCCCTGATCGAGAAGCACGTCCCGTTCTGGCACATCGTGTACAACGGATTCGTGCTGAACAATCCGTTCTGCGCCACGACGAACTACAAGATCAAAGACCCCGTCACGCAGTTGAAGCTGGTCGAGTACGGCGGCCGCCCGATGTTCTACTTCTACAGCAAATTCAAATCGTCCGGCAATAACTGGATGGGCGACGCGGACATCGGCTGCGCGACCGACGAGGAACTGCGGGAATCCGTCGCCGCCATCAAGAAAGGCTACGACGAATTTGAGTCGATGAAGGATCTGCAGTACGAAACGCTCGACGAGCACGCCGAGATCGCGCCGGACGTTTTCTGCTCG
>SAMEA3663299__coassemble_160_pt1 | contig 38596 bp, 41 predicted proteins | sample SAMEA3663299__metabat2_low_PE_003 | metagenome-assembled genome bin SAMEA3663299 (sample SAMEA3663299) | pig gut metagenome | biome: pig gut; feature: pig-associated habitat; material: faeces | place: China | collected 2013 | reverse complement strand
GCGGCTTCCAGGCAAAGTCGTATACGCGACCCACCGACAGCACGCCCCGCCAGACACCGCCTGCGGCTCGCAGATCGCGCGGGGACGTTCACCCCACGATCGGCACGACGGCCCGCAGACGGCCACCCAGGGCCGATTGTGAGGACGCAGCAACGCAGACCTAAAGAACGCCGCTAAAATGGTCCGATACAAGGCCCGGAGGCCCGCATTCCACGATAGGCAGACCGCGAAACAAAGGACGGGAAGCCAGCCAGACCGACGGCCCGACGGTTTCACAAGGTCAAAACAGGTAAAAATACTTAAATCCCATTGTAAAAATGTTAAACTGGGGGGAATTGGCGTAAAATCGAAAAGTTTGAAAAGCGGTTTTTTAATCAAAAATCCAGAAAAATAGGTTCTTTCTGCGATTTTGCAAGGCTTCTCAAAGCGCGATTGAGGTCCGCGCGGGTCTTTTATCGCTCGCAAAAATATTTCTTAAAAATTTTTCCCCGGAGACTCCACGCTCCCCCTTGCGCAGTGACAGGCGGAGCCGTATAATGAAAACTCTTGCATATTTTTTCGATTGGATCACCTACTATTAAAAAGAACGGACTCATGGCAGACACCAAAAAAGAACAGGAACGGGCGGAACTGCACCGCACGATTTGGGCCATTGCCGACGACCTGCGTGGGAGCGTCGATGGCTGGGATTTCAAGGCTTACGTCCTTGGAATGTTATTCTACCGATACATTTCTGAAAACTTGGCAGATCACCTAAACCGAGGAGAACACGCAACAGGAAATACTGAGTTTAATTTCGCGGACATAACAGACGAAGAAGCAAAATTATTATCCCGTGAGGAGATCGAGGATGTAATTCAAGAAAAAGGCTTCTTCATTCTGCCCAGCCAACTGTTCTGCAACGTCATGAAAAACGCAGACAACGACGAAAACCTGAACGAAACGCTTGAAAAGGTTTTCCGCAGCATTGAAGGCTCGGCCCAGGGGACCGAAAGCGAAGACGACCTCCGCGGCCTGTTTGACGACCTCGACGTAAACAGCAAGAAGCTCGGAAACACCGTCGCGGAACGGAACGCGAAGCTGGCCAAACTTCTGAAGAAAATCGGCGAAATGCAGCTGGGTAACTACCAGGACAACACGATCGACGCTTTCGGCGATGCTTACGAGTACCTTATGGGAATGTACGCCTCCAACGCTGGCAAGAGCGGCGGCGAGTATTACACCCCGCAAGAGGTTTCGGAGCTTCTGACCCGGATCGCGACGCAAGGGAAAAGGAACGTCAACAAGGTTTATGATCCGGCCTGCGGGAGCGGCTCACTTCTTCTGAAGGTGGCCAAGATCCTCGGACGGAAGAACGTCCGCCAAGGCTTCTTCGGGCAGGAAATCAACATCACGACCTACAACCTCTGCCGGATCAATATGTTCCTTCACGACGTGGGGTACGACAAATTCGACATCGCGCTGGGGGACACGCTCATTGACCCGCAGCACTGGGATGATGAACCGTTTGAGGTGATCGTTTCCAATCCTCCGTATTCGATCAAGTGGGAAGGGAGCGACCGCGCCACGCTGATCGACGATCCGCGCTTCTCCCCAGCGGGAGTGCTGGCCCCGAAGGGCAAGGCGGACATGGCCTTCATCATGCACTCGCTCTCATGGCTCGCCACGAACGGCACGGCTGCCATCGTCTGTTTCCCGGGCATTCTGTACCGGGGCGGAGCCGAACAGAAAATCCGGCAATACCTCGTGGACAACAACTACGTGGACTGCGTGATCCAGCTCCCGCCCAATCTCTTCTTTGGTACCAGCATCGCGACGTGCGTGATGGTCCTGAAGAAGTCCAAGACGGACAGCGGCATCCTGTTTATTGACGCTTCCCGTGAGTTTGTCAAAATCACGAATAACAACAAACTGACCCCGGAAAACATCTCTACCATCGTCACGGCTTATACCGAACGTCAGGATCGGGACTATTTCACCCGACTCGTTCCGAACAGCGAAGTGGCGGAACAGGACTACAACCTCTCGATTTCGACTTACGTCGAACAGGAAGACACCCGTGAGATAATCGACATCGTGAAGCTGAACGAGGAAATCCGGCAAATCGTCGCCAGAGAACAGGTTTTGCGGACAGAGATTGACAGAATCATTGCGGAGATTGAAGGAGGAACGCTATGCGCGTCTATTTAATTCGCAAAGACAAAGGCATCGACGCTAAAGGGGAATACGATTTTGAGACAAAAAAACTCACAGTTTTTAAGGGGAGTCGCGTTTCTCAAGACATCGCTAGAACAAAAACATTCCGAGGAACGAGGTCTATCGAAAAAACACGCCAAGGAACTGTGAAGAACTGCATTGTTCAAAAAAACGTTGACTTCACAAGTTCATCCACCGCTGCGAATTTTGTAACAGGCACAAGCACGAATGGCTTACAAGCATGGCGTGATGAACAAGGGCACACCCTACAAACCATCCTGAACGACCAGAAAGAAAAGGAAAAGAAATGAGCTTACTCGAAAAACTGTTGTCGGAGCTGTGCCCGGAAGGAGTGCCCTTCAAGACTCTTGGAGAGATTGGATTTTTTTACGGTGGGCTTTCAGGCAAATCCAAAGAGGATTTCAGAAATGGAAACGAAAAGTTCATTACTTACATGAACATCTACTCGAATATCGAGGTTTCACTTGACATCCCTGATCGAGTCCAAATAGGAGCAGACGAAAAGCAGAACACAGTAGAGTATGGAGACGTCTTATTTACAGCATCTTCTGAGACGCAAGACGAATGCGGGATTTCCTCGGTTTTGACAACGCAAACCAGAGAAAAACTATACCTGAATAGTTTTTGTTTTGGATTCCGCTTGCACGACCCTACCCTTCTTTTACCAGGATTCAGCAAGTACCTTTTCCGATCCACCGAATTGAGACAACAACTCACTCGGACAGCAAGTGGAGTTACGCGTTTTAATGTTTCCAAAAAGAAAATGGAAAAAGTTAAAATTCCCCTCCCACCACTTCCTGTACAACGTGAAATTGTCCAGATTCTGGACAATTTCACGTTGCTTACAGCGGAGCTTACAGCGGAGCTTACAGCGGAGCTTACAGCAAGAAAAAAGCAGTACGAGTATTACCGCGATCAGCTCCTCACGTTTGACGAATGTCAAAATATAACGGGGGGGGGGAATAGGCAAGATTGGGTTTGCTTACGAGACATCGCAGAGATTGGTACAGGGAGTAGCAATACCAATGAAGAATTAGAAGTCGGGGATTATCCATTTTTTGTTCGTTCTCAAGAGGTTAGACGCAAGAACACGTTTGAGTTTGATGAGACTGCGATTATAACTTCGGGAGACGGCGTTGGAGTTGGGAAAATTTACCATTTTGTACAGGGGAAATACGCACTACACCAGCGAGCCTACCGGATCCATATTACAGATCCCAGGATTAACCCCAAATATTATTTTTATTACATGAAATGCAATTTTTTACCTTACATTGAAAGAAATTCATTCCATTCATCTGTAACATCCATTCGACGACCGATGTTAGAGAAATTTCCAATCCCTGTCCTTTCCCTCGAAGAACAAGCCCGAATCGTTTCGATCCTTGACCGTTTCGACGCGCTCTGCAACGACCTCACGAGCGGCCTTCCCGCCGAGATCGAAGCCCGGCGCAAGCAGTACGAGTATTACCGTGACAAATTATTGACTTTCCAGGAGATGGATTCATGAGCAGTTATAACCTCGTTATCGCCAACGACGAAGAAACCGTGGTGGCGGAATACACTCCCGCCGATCGGCACGCCGAGGATTACCAGAGCGAGGCGGAGCTGGAGAATGAATTTATTCGGAAGCTTCGATCCCAGGGATACGAGTACCTCCCGATCCATTCCGAAGCGGATCTGCTCACCAACCTGCGCCGGCAGTTGGAACGGCTCAACGATTACACCTTCACCGATGATGAGTGGAGCCGATTCTTCAAGGAATCCATCTCCAGCCAGAACGAAGGGATCGTCGATAAGACCCGACGCATCCAGACCGACCACGTACAGGTTTTACGCCGTGATGACGGGACCTCCAAGAACATCCAGCTCATCGACAAAAAGAACATCCACAACAACCGGCTGCAGGTCATCAACCAGTACGAGGAGAACGAAGGGAAATACAAATCACGGTACGATGTGACGATCCTGGTCAACGGTCTGCCGCTGGTCCACGTCGAGCTGAAACGCCGGGGCGTGGCGATCCGCGAGGCTTTCAATCAGATCAACCGTTACCAGCGCGAAAGTTTCTGGGCCGGGTGCGGGCTTTACGAGTACGTCCAGATTTTCGTCATCTCGAACGGCACGAACACGAAATACTACTCCAACACGACCCGCGCCGGGCACCTCAAGGAGCAGACCGAGAGCGGACGCCGCAAGAGCCAAAAGACGAGCAATAGCTTCGAGTTCACGTCCTACTGGGCGGACGCGAAGAACCGGACCATTAACGACCTGGTCGATTTCACCAAGACGTTTTTTGCGCAGCACACTATCCTGGGAATTTTGACGCGGTACTGCATTTTCACGACCCAACAGATACTGATGGTAATGCGCCCGTATCAGATCGTCGCCACGGAGCGGATCCTGAACCGGATCCTCGTCGCGACGAACTACCACTGGGAAGGGACCACCAAGGCGGGAGGCTACATCTGGCACACGACCGGCAGCGGCAAAACGCTGACATCGTTCAAGACGTCCCAGCTCGCCAGCCTGCTGCCCTTCATCGACAAAGTTCTGTTTGTGGTGGACCGAAAAGACCTCGACCACCAGACCAAGGTAGAATACGACAAATTCGAGAAAGACTCGGCCAACGCAAGTAATTCAACGAGAGAATTAGTCGCTAATCTCCGTGATCCAACCAGGAGGATTGTCATTACGACGATCCAGAAGCTGGCCATTTTCGTCCATAGATTCAAAGACCATCCCATATATAACCAACACGTGGTGATTATTTTTGACGAGTGCCACCGGAGTCAATTCGGCGATATGCACCGGGACATCGCAAAAGCGTTCAAGAAGTACCACCTCTTCGGTTTTACCGGGACGCCGATCTTCGCGGAAAACGCCGGACCAGCGACTCCCGGAAATCTTATCGTCACGACACCCCAGCGTTTCGGGGATCAACTGCACACATACAACATCGTGGACGCCATCAACGATGGGAACGTTCTGCCGTTCAAGATGACCTATAACCGAACCATTCGAGAGAAGGAGGACATCGAAGACAAAGATGTCGCTGCCATCGATACGGAAAAGGCCCTGAACGCCCCGGAGCGGCTGACCAAAGTGGTGGAATACATTCTGGACAATTACGACCGTTTCACGCTGCGAAACTCCACCTACGAGCTGAACAATCAACGGGTCGCAGGGTTTAACTCGATGTTCGCCGTCAGCTCGATTCCCGTGGCGATACGTTACTACAAGGAATTCCGCCGTCAGCTTGCTGAACGTAACAGGAAACTCACAGTGGCCGTGATTTTTAGTTTCGCCCCAAACGAGGAAGATGCTGATGAATCGCTCGATACCCAGAACCTAGACGCATCTTCACGAGATGCACTAGAGAGCGCGATTCAGGACTATAACCAGATGTTTAAAGATAAAACGAATTTCAGCACATCAGCAGAGCAGTTCCAAAAATATTACGACAACATCTCCCTGAGAATGAAAAAACGGGAGCTGGACCTGCTCATCGTCGTGAATATGTTCCTGACCGGCTTCGACGCCACGACGCTCAACACGCTGTGGGTCGATAAGAACCTCAAGATGCACGGGCTGATCCAGGCATACTCCCGCACGAACCGCATTCTGAACTCGGTCAAGACCCACGGAAACATCGTCTGCTTCCGCAATCTGCGCCAGGCAACCGACGATGCGCTCGCGCTGTTCGGAGACAAAAACGTCACCGGGCTGGTTCTCCTGAAAGATTTCGACTCGTACTACCACGGCTACGATGATGAAGAAGGAAAGCACCACCCAGGCTATACCGAAATCGTGGAAGAACTGAAAACACGATTCCCGGTGGGCCAGCCCATCGTCGGCGAGGAAGAAGAAAAGGATTTCGTTCGGCTTTTCGGAGCCTTGCTCAAACTCCGCAACACGCTGACCGCCTTTGATGAATTTGAACCGGAAAAGGATCTCAGCAAGCGCGACCTTCAGGATTACCAGAGCCAGTATATTGACATTTACCAGAACCGCAAAAAGACTGACAATGGCCCCAAAGAAGACATCACAGACGATGTGGAGTTTGAGATCGAGCTGATCCAGCAGGTCGAAATAAACATCGACTACATTCTCATGCTGGTGGCGCAATACCACGCCGATAACTGCCAAAACAAGGAACTGGTTGTAGAAGAAATCCGTCGTGCGGTCGATTCGACCCTCCAGCTTCGCAGTAAGAAGGAATTGATCGAGAGCTTCATCGATTCGCTGACCCCGACCTCCGATGTTGACTCCGATTGGCGGACCTTCGTGGACGAACAGGAAGAAGCGGATCTGAACGCCATCATCGAGGAAGAACACCTGAAGCCGGAAGAAACGCGGGAATTTGTCGCTAACGCCTTCCGCGACGGAATACTCCGCACGACCGGCACGGACATCAGTGAGATCCTCCCGCCGGTTTCACGCTTTTCCAAAGGTGGAGGCCGTCTCGCAAAGAAACAGGCAGTACTGGACAAACTCCAGCGATTCTTCGAGAAATTCTTCGGCCTGATTCATGTGGACTAATTGATCGCCGCCACGATCGGCTGAACTTCTTCTTTCCAGACCACCGCGACGGCGGAGATTTCCTCCTCCGTCGCGTCCAGCCGATCGCGGAGCGTTTCGCGCAGCTTCGAGTCGGACTTCAGACATTCCACCGGACTGGCGTGGAACCCGGCAATTTTACCACGCAGCCAGAGCGTGAACAGCATCACCCACTCATCTCCACGATAGGCTTCAAAGCGCAGACGGACGGGACCCGTCTCAAACTCCCGCCGAAATTTCAGATCCCCCAGTTCGAACGGGAGAAGCTGCTTCTCGAAATACAGCAGAACTTCATCATCCGGGGCATTGCCGTCCCCACAGCAGCCGTCAAAACACATATTCAAACCTCCAATTTTTGGGCCGTGTCCAATTTAATAAAAATCAGTGAAATAAGCAAGACAAAAAAACAAACATCCTGAAAAATTTTCTCATTTTTTTAAAAAAAATTCCCTTTTCTTCTCGATTCTCTTCCACCCCGAAAAACGTGGGTTCAAACGGTTTTACAACCCAATCCGAAAACTTCTCCCATTCTGTGTACACCACCTATTTTTCCAGATACAAAACGGTGCGAAAATTAAACAAAAGTTTGAGTGCTTGACAGAATCGGCACTTTCCATATAATAGAGAAAGTACGATGAAAACGGCAGGAAAGAAAGCGGGATTTCTTCCTTATCGATTCCCTGGCCGATCTTCCCCGAGGGCATTCCCAGTGGGAGGACCGACACCAGGTTCTTTCGACGGACACGGCACCATCTCAAGTGTTTGTAACCCACTTCTAAAGGAGAACTGAAGAACCCAAAAACGGAGGATAAGACCCCCGCGAGGCCTACGGTATGCCCTTAGAACCATTTTACGAATTCGAGATTCCTTATGCCGAGCTGATTGCAGCCATCCAGTCTGGCTGGAATTCACCGGAGACGGTACGGATTCGCATACCGCAAAAATACCAAAAGAACCTCATCGTTCCAAAGGAACGGCCCCTGCAACTCATCGACGACGAGCTCCTGCTTTATGGAAAAACGGTCACCTTGCCAAGCCTCAGATACAATTTCCTGCGCAGCTTCGTGAAGAAAGACACGGTCGCAGAAATCGTCATAGCTCAGAACCTTTACCATAGTGACGAGGCCGACCACCCCAGAATCAAGAGAGTCGCCGACGAATTAGAGAAAGCTCTCGCTGAAAAAGTCACTTTCGACTATGACCACGGATACTGGACCATCCATTTTAATCAGCTTTAATACGGGAAATCCCGGCACTTCAGAACTTTTTTCTTTTTTTTCCCAAAATCGCACAAAGATCGAACAAGATGTTCGATTCTTGTGCGATGCTTCTGTTAAAATACGAGCGTCATCAGGGCAAAGATGGCACTGCAAAAAGAAAAAAGCAACGACCAAAACCAATTTTCCGAGGACGGCGTGTCCAGAGGGTTCGTTGCTTTTCCCCCTGGCACGCTCGTCCTTTTTTTATCATGGAATTTATCGAAGCACTTGAAAAAGGCGCACTCCTCACGCCAGCGCAAGCAGCCGCGAAGCTGGGAGTTTGTGAGCACACGATCCGGAACTGGATCAGGGCCGGTCAGATCCACGCGCTGAAAGTCGGAGGCCGATGGAAAATCATTCTGGAGGCCCAGGACTTCAGCCACGACCCGGAGCTGCTGGAACCACCCGAACCGGAACCGACCGACGCTCCACTTCCACGGTCGGCGATTGAGCGCCAGATCGAGATTCAGGACGCCGAGCGAAAACTCAAGGAATTCGGGATTTAGGAGAAGCAATGACAGTAGTATTCAAAACAGCAACGAGAAGACAGATGCCGCTGAAGATGGTCATCTACGGCGCCGCCGGAAGCGGGAAAACGTACACCGCCCTGCGCCTGGCCCATCTCCTCGGATCCAAAGTCTTCCTCATCGACACCCAGTACGGCTCCGCCGGACTGTACGCCGGTGAAATCGTGGACGGGAAGCCGTGGGACTTCCAGCACACCGTCCTGAACACCTACACCGTGGAGTGGTACATCGAAGCGATCCACGCAGCCGAACGGCTCGGTGCGAACGTCATCGTTATCGACTCCCTCTCAAACGCGTGGGACGACGCTGGCGGGATCCTCGAAATGGTCGAGCGCGAATCGAACCAGCGGACCGCCGACGGACGCACGAAGGGAACGTTCTCCGCCTGGAACAAAGGCGGCGAGCTTTACAAAAAGCTGATCCGCGCGATGCTCGCCTCCCCGTGTCACCTCATCGCGACGCTCCGCACCAAAGTGGACTACGTGATGGAGACGGACGAAAACGGGCGCACCCACGTCCGGAAACAAGGGACGAAACCCATCCAGCGCGAGGGCGTGGACTATGAGTTCGACCTCGGGTTCTCGATGGACGCGAACAACGTCGCCACCGTGACCAAGACCCACTCCTCCCTTTTCCCGATGGGAATGACCATCCCGAAACCCGGACCGGAAACCGCCGTCCGGATCCGCGAGTGGCTGGAAGCCGGAACGCCCGACGAGCCGACCCCGGAACCCGCTGAAACGCAGGAAACTGAGGAACCGACCGTAGGACCGACGAAAGCGGAAATCGAGGAAATGCGTGCCTACATCAAGTCGGCGCTGGATCGCGGTGTCATCACCAAGGAGCAGTACCACCAATGGCGAGCCGATCACCAGGTGCCGCCAAAGCAGTGCCTGTCCGACCTGGACGTTCTCGCGCTTCACGCGGACGTCAGAGAAGCTGAGCGGACCGGCGAATGGAACCCTATTCCTTTTTAACAGGAGAAACACAAATGCCGAGCGAAACGGTTCACTGCCCGTGGCAGGCCCAATGCCCGTGCTCCCCCCAGGAATGCCCCGACTGTGGGTGCAATCCGGCAAACCAGGAGCCGAAAGCCGACGAAGCCACCACGGACTCCACTCAAAACATTAACCAGAACGACGATTCTCGTTCTAACACCACTTTAATCCCTAATATGAAAGGTTAAAAACATGGGAAATATTGGTTTGAATCATGACGCAGACCCCAACAAAATGAACGGTTTCTCCCCGATCGAGGAAGGCCGCTACCACTGCATGATCCTCGACGTGGTTTCCGGGATGTGCCGGAACGGGAAGCCCTACGACCGCATCAAACTCATGATCCTTGCAGGCGAGCAGCCCGGGCAGGAGGAAAAGACGCTGAACACGTCCCTCTTTTACAAGGAGAAGAACGGCGGGTACACCGAGAGCGACGCGCACGTCCGCTGGGCCTGGGCCGCGGGCCTGCTGAAGCCGGGAGAGAATATCGACTTCACCCCCTCCATGCTGCGCGGGAAGCAGGTCATTGTGGAGGTCGTCCAGCAGAAGGACTCCCAGTTCAGCGAGGTGGCGCAGCGCGGGTACGCGGTCTGGACGCTCGACAGCCCCGAAGTCGCCAGCGTTCCGAAGGCGAAGATTGCACCACCCTACGAAGGGGACGATTACCTTTAATCCTGGAACCGCAAGGGGAGGCGCGGCCTCCCCACCATTCAACAGAGAAAAGCAATGGAAGAATTCACAGCCCTCATTACAGACGAACGGCGGCGTTTCAACGCGACCTCCGCGATTTACAACGGCCTGAAAGACGGTGAGGACCCCATCCAGCTCATCGTTCAGTGCGAGGCGGATGAGATCACCATCGGCCAAAACTACCGTGTAACCGGCACGTGGAAATTCAGCGCCAGATGGGGCCATCAGTTCCAGGTTCACGAATTCATCGAAGCGGTCCCCATGTCGCGATCCGCGGTGATTTATTACCTTTCCAAACTCCCTGGCATTGGACCACGAACGGCGGCCAAAATTTACGACCACTTCGGCGAAAACACGCTCGACCAGATCATGGAATCCCCGGAATATTTGACGCAGCTCCCGCGCATTAATTACACCAAGGCGCAGGCCATCGCGAACCTGATCCGCGGGGACATTGAGATGGTCCAGACGAAGGTCGAACTGCAGGCATACCTTCAAGGTTCAGGCTTCCCGAGAAACCTCGCAGAGAAGCTGTACCGCCGGTACGGAGCGGTCGTCATTCGGATCATTCAGAGAAATCCATACCTGCTGCTCGCCTACGACGGCTGCGGCTTTCAGCGGGTGGACCAGTTCGCGCTGAAGAACGGGTTCAACCCGATGCGGGTGAAACGTCAGGCCCTGTTCCTGCTTTATACGATGGACCAGGCCCAGGACCAGTGGTTCCCGCTTCCCGAGCTGAACCTAGCATTATATACGCAGTTCGGAGCCGGAGCGAAGCCGGAAAAGACGCTCAGACTCCTGCGCCGCGCCGGTCGCCTCGCCGCGACCCGGATCGCGCCGGACGGGACCCAACTCTACGAATGGCAGCTGGCGAAGCAGGAAGACGAAGACACCGAGACCCTCATCTCCACGGACGTGGTCCAGCGCGTCGGACGGGCCAACTTCCCGGTCATGATCGACACGACCAGCCTGACCGACTCGCAGAAAGAAGCGATTCGGATCGCAACCGCGAAACACATCGGCTGCTTCACCGGCGGCCCGGGAACCGGCAAAACCTACACGGTCGCCCGTTACATCCAGGGGATCTGCAAGCAATACGGCGAGGAATCCATCCTGGTCGTCGCGCCCACCGGCAAGGCGGTCGTCCGCAGCCGCGAAATGCTCGCCACGATCGGCGTGAAATGCGACTCCTCGACGATCCACTCCTATTTGATGGGCAGCGCGAAATACTACCGATTCATCGTTTGCGACGAGGCGAGCATGATCGACGCGAAGCTCATGCGGGACCTGCTGCGGGCGACCCGGGACTCCTCGCTCCTTTTCGTCGGGGACGACGGCCAGCTTCTGCCGGTCGGCAAAGGGAGACCCTTCGCGGACTTCATCGCCTCGGGCGTGGTGCCGGTCGGGAAGCTGACCCAGACGATGCGCAACTCGGGCCGGATCGTTCAGGCTTGCCACCAGATCCGAAGAAACGCGCCCTGGGACTGTTCCCCCGAATTGAACCTCAAAACCGGGGAAAATTTGATCATGGTCAAGACTGACGACTTTCTCAAAGCCACGCTCACCATCGCGGAACAGTGGAAAGGAGTCATTGACCCAATCCGCGATATGCAGGTGATCGTCGGCACCAACCAGGGAAACTACGGACGCGAGGAAATGAACACCCAGCTGCAAAAAAACCTGAACCCCGGCGAGGGGAAGTACCACGTCGGAGATCCCGTAATTTGCCTGAAGAACGCGATGTACCGGGACGCCGAAAGCAACCTGGAAACCGTATACCTCACGAACGGCGAGATCGGATATTGCGTAGAAACATTTCCGAATCTTGTGATCGACTTCGGCACGGACAAACAGGTGAGGATCTCCGAGAAAAGCCTCCTGTTCGACCTTGCCTATGCGGTTACCTGCCATAAAATGCAGGGGAGCGAAACGCCGATCGGCGTGGTCCTCCTCGACCCGAGCTACCAGGCCAAGATGGTCTGCACGCGGGAGTGGCTGTACACGGCCATAAGCCGCGCCAAGAAGGTCTGCTACCTCATCGGGGATAAACAGACCGCCAATTCATACTGTCAGAAACTCGGCAACTCTCGCCGAACGTTACTCACCCAAGCAATTATAGGAGCTTATCATGAATGATTCTGAACTTATCGCGACAGAACCGGAACTTCTTTCTGAAGAAGACTTCACCACCAAGGACCCCGCAGAAATGACGGAGGAAGAACTGGAGGAATATTATTTGACCTGTACCGAAACGCCGCCAGACGCGGTGGAGTACCACGGCTATTGCCTCAGACCGCAGGAACTGGAACGCTTCAAAGATGTCGAGGCTTTTCACCTCGCGTGGGGAAAGAAACGGCACTACACGCCGGACTGGAGGGAACGGTACGGAGAAAAAGACCCGGAGGCCATTTGGTAAACCACGATCAAAAGATTAAATGCCTGTGCCAGCGGTGGGGCTTTTCCGGCTGGAAGGTGGAAAAGTCCCGCTTCGGCATCCGATTCTCCTGCCCCTATTGCGGGAGGTTTTATGGGTATTTGACCCAGGCAGAGTACAACGACAGACAGAAGAAAAAACCGCTTTTGAAAGAGAAACCATGCAACTCGCAGGAAACGAAAATTTTTTAATCACCGCGACCCCGGACCCTTCCGAAAAGCCCGAAGGCCTCGCGCCATTCATCATCGCGATCGACACGCGCGAACAGCGGCCCTTCGAGTTCCGGGGGCTGGGGGTGCAGATCTACACGAACCGCCAGACCTTGAAAACCGGCGACTACTCGCTCGTGGGTTTCGAGAGGAGGATCTGCGTCGAGCGAAAGAGTAAACTGGACCTTTACAAAAGCGTCACCCACGACCGGCAGCGGTTCGAGCGAGAGCTTCAGAGAATGAGCCGGATGCAGCGGGCCTGCGTGATCGTGGAATGCTCCGTCGCGGAGATCCAGATGGGGACGGAAATTTCTCGCGTCAGCCCTGAAAATATCGTCCTGACCGCCATCGCGTGGTCAGGGCGATACCGGGTCCCCTGGTTCTTCATGCCCGACCGCGCCGAGGCGGAACGAGCCACCTACGACTTTCTGAGATTCGCATGGCGCGATTTTACAGCACCGAAACCCAAGGAGGATAAACTATGTCCGACGTTTTCCAGCAACAGGTCGGAGGCGACCATTATAAACGATTGAAAATTCAGCCCGCCGAGCTTTTCGACCGGTTCCCGTTTCCCACCATGGCGGCCATGGCGATCAAGTACGTTTCCCGCTGGCGGAACAAAAACGGGATTGAGGATCTGCGCAAGGCGATCCACTGCCTGCAGATTTCCAACTGCCAGGCCAAATCCCGCTGGGACCTGCTCCAGGAGTTTTACATGCAGTTCCCCGAAGCCGAGCGGGAGATCATCTGGCAGATCGCAGACGGGAACTACTGCACGGCACTCGGACTCATTGAAGACCTGATCGGGGAGACTGATGGTAACCAGCGAAGAAAAACAACAAATCCTTGAGAAAATCGACTTTCGGCAGGAGTACGAGCGGATCGGCGTGGTTTTTGATCAGACCACGCCCGGCCCCGATGGGTGGCTCCAGTGTCACGCCATCGACCGTGCGGACCACAGCCCCAGCGCCGCGGTCAACCTCACGAACGGCTACTATACCGACTTGGGGTCCGGCCAGCGTTTCGACTTTTTCCAGATGATGCAGGTCAAAGGCGGGTATAACGGCTTTCTGGACGTGGTGAACCACTACCGCCAGCAGCTGGGGATCACGCCGCCGCCCGCCAAACGCGGACCCAAACCCAAGAGTCCCGAGGCCGAAGTGGACCTCCTGCCCTGGGACGGGACCGGCGACCAATGGTGCGGCCTGAAATCCACGAACCGCAGCGCAGTGGAACGCGCCGGGGGAATCGTCTGCCGTTACAAGAAGAACCATTCCTGTATCGCATTCCAGGTATTCGCGACGCCCGCAAGCCAAAGCACCCAGGCAAGCGGATACGTCGTCGTCTCCACCGATGGCAAGGAGCTGCCCAGGTTCGACCGGTCTGGCAACACGATCGGCACATCGAAATGCAAGATCGTCGCCGGGACGACCTCGGGCCTGATCGGAACCGAAGCGATCGCGGCGATTCAGCAGGCCCGCAAGGACGGGACCCTGGACGAAATCACCTTATTTAAAGTGGAGGGGATCACGGACATGACCTCGCTGCTGGCGCGGATCCCCGCGGAGAAACGCGGGAAGTGGCTCGTCGTCACCAACGCAAGCGGCGCGAGCGAAAAGCCCAAGGCCAACTGGTCCCCGTTTTTCGAGGGCGTGGACGTGGTCGTCATTCACGACTGCGACAAACCCGGCCAGGACGGAGCCGCAACATGGTGCAGTTTCCTCAAGGGCAAAGCCGCGCGGGTTCGGAGCCTCGTGCTGCCGTTCGAGATCACGCCAAACCACGGTCGTGATCTGAAAGACTTCCTGTCGGAGCATTCCTTCGAGGAATTCGAGGAGCTGGTGGAAGGGACGCCGGACGCCGACTGCGAAAAAGCCACCACCAAGGAGAAGGCCGAAAACAACCCGAACCGGATCGCGACGGAGTACCTTCAGCGCACCCGAGCGATCGAGGGCCATCCTTCGATTTTTACCCTGGTGTTTCAGCAGGGATTCTTTTATGCCTGGACGGGCGGCTGCTACGAGGTTCTCCCGCTGGAGCTGCTGCAGGCGGAACTGACCACCTTTTGTAACACGCTTTTTTATGAGGACTATATGAAAGAACTTGAAGCATGGGAGGAACGGCACGACGATACTCCCCAGCCGCTCGTCCGGAATGTTACGATCCGGTTAGTCGCGGACGTTTTGAACGAGATCCGCGCCATGACCATCACCCACGAAACGCGGGATTTTTTCTGGAGGGACGGAGAGTGCCCACCCGAGTACAGCAACCCCAAAGACCTGATCCCGGTCGAGAACGGGATCATCTACCTGAAGCGACTGGAAGCCCATAACTTCGACTGCCTGCTGCCGCCGACGCCGCTTTATTTTAACCGGAACATGTTCCCGGTCCGGTTCGACCCGAAAGCGACCGCCGAGCCGTGGTACGACCTCGTCGAAACCAGCCTGATCGACCAGCCAGGCGACATCGCCAAACACAATATTCTCCAGGAATTCCTGGGATATTGCCTCATCCCGGACACGACCCTCCAGCAATTCCTTCTGATGGTCGGAGAGGGAGCCAACGGAAAGTCGGCGATTTTAACGGCGTTTTCGACCGTGATCGGCGAAAAGAACCTGTCCAACGTTTCCCTGGAAATGTTCTCGGACAAATTCGCGCTGGGGCAGTTACGCGGGAAGTGCGTCAACATCGTGGACGACCTCTCCGAGACGGACAAGATCTGCGAGGGGAAGCTCAAGTCGGTGGTCGCCGGATCCCGCATTAACACGGACCGCAAAAACAAGGAGGCGGTCAGCTTCGAGGCGACCACGCGCCTGATTTTCGCATGCAACACGCTCCCAAAATTTCAGGACAAGTCCAACGGGATCCAGCGACGGCTCGTGCTGCTCACCTTTAACCACCAGGTCACCGAAGCAGAGAAACGGAAGGAGTTCTCGCTTCCATCATTCTGGGAACAGCACAAGTCCGGGATGCTGAACTGGCTCCTGGAAGGGGTGCTGCGGTTACGCCGGAACGGGTACGAACTGACCCGGTGCGAGGAAGCCGAGAAAGAGAAACAGGAATACCTCTACGAGCTGAACCCAGCCGCTTCCTTCATTGCCGAAAACCTCATCGCGGACCCGAACGGCTACCTGGTCTGTTCGGAGCTTTACAAAGCCTACACGGACTGGTGCTTCCAGAACGGCATGAAAACCCTGAACAGTAACAACTTCGGGCGGGAGCTGCGCCGCAAACTCAAAGTCACCAAAGCCAAGCGCATGACCAGCCCAAGCCAAAGAGAGTACGCCTACATCGGCGTCCGATTCAGTCCAGATTATAAAGGAGATTCACATGACTTCCATTAAATTCACCACCCAGACCCTCGCGGTTTCCGACATCGACTCGAACCTGGGCCAGATTCCCGATGTGCCGCGGAATCCGCGCAAAATCGACGATGACGATATGGCCGCCCTGAAAAAGTCCATCGCGGACGACCCCGACCTGCTCGGGCTTTGGAAGCTGACCGTTTACCCGCTCGACGGACGGTACGTCGCCCTGTCCGGGAACCAGAGATTGCAGGCATGTCGTGAGCTGAAAATACGCCACCTGACCTGCGACGTTCTCGACGCGGAAACACCGCCCGAGCTGCTGCGAAAAATCGTCATCAAGGCCAATCGTATGGCCGGAAAAGACGACCTGGACCTGCTCAAGATTGAGTGGGACTTCGAGGAGCTGACGAGCATGTGGGAATTCCCGGACCTGGAAGTCTCGCACGACAGCCAGCTGCTGGCCGAGGTGGAGAGCGACGACACGATCGACGAAGTGCCGGAATACGTTGAAACCCGGTGCAAACTCGGCGACATCTGGCAGCTCGGCCCGCACCGACTGATGTGCGGCGACTCCACGCTCGCCGCGGACGTGACCGAGCTGATGGACGGGGAAAAGGCCGACATGTTCCTGACCGACCCGCCATACAATGTGAACTACCGCAGCAGCCTCGGTCTGCGGATCGTCAACGACCAGCAGGGAGACGCGCAGTTCCTGGACTTTTTGACCAAAGCCTTCCAGAACGGCGTGAACGCTCTGAAGACCGGCGGCGCCATTTACATCTGGCACGCCGAAACGGAAGGATACAACTTCCGCAGGGCAATCATCAACGTGGGGCTGCGCACCCATCAGTGCCTGATCTGGAACAAAAACTCGCTGATTTTAGGACGCGTGGACTACCAATGGAAGCACGAGCCGTGCCTGTACACCTGGAAAGAAGGCGCCGGTCACTACTTCGTGGACGATCGCTCCCAGAGCACGGTCTTTGAAGACGCAGGGCTGAACGTTCATCGAATGAAAAAGTCGGAACTGGAGGAACTGGTCATGAAAATGCTCGGGGACCGGATCAGCACGACCGTGATCAACGAAAATAAACCCCGGAAAAATGACCAACACCCGACGATGAAGCCGGTAAGACTGCTCGCCCGCCTGATCCGCAATTCCTCCAAGGCGGAGGAAACGGTCCTCGACCTTTTCGGCGGATCCGGCTCGACGCTGATCGCGTGCCAGCAGCTCAACCGGCGCTGCCTGATGATGGAGATCGACCCGCACTATTGCGACGTCATCCTCACGCGCTGGGAACGGCTCACGGGCGAGACCGCCACGAAACTCGAAAAGGAGGATGAAGATGGCATTATTTGACACGTCCGAAGAAGCGGTCGCGGAAGCGCTGGAACTCGAAAAGAAAGCCGACGCCATCAAGGTGGCCTCGGAGCGTGAGCAGATCCGGCTCAGCGGCAGGTACCAGTGCCTCCTTTCCACGATCGGCGAGATCGAGCACGATAAAACCACCCACTTCATCACGAGCGGCGCGTGGAGCATGCACGATTTCGTGAAGTACGTCATCGGCAGGATCGGCCCGGCGAAACTGGACGCTTTCACGTTCGCCTGGGGACCCGCGGCGACGCGGGAGCTGGGGCGGATGTGCGAGACGGGAGAAATTCAGCAGATCCGCATCGCCATTAACACGGTGATGAAGCGCTGGTGTACCCCGGCGCTGATGAAGATGAAGGACTACGGCCAGGTGGTCCTCGTTCCCATGCACGCGAAGGGTTTCACGCTCGAAAACGCCGAGTGGAAAGTCAGCTGCATCGGATCGGCGAACTTCAGCAACAACATGACCGTGGAGGGCGGCGTTTTGTGTACCCGGCCCGATATTTTCGAGTTTCACCACCGCTGGCTGGATCACCTTTTCACGACCGGCGACGAGTTCATCGTGGACAAAGTACTGGACAAAATCACACCCCCACAGCCACCCGCGACGAGCGACAAGGTGCTTTTTCTGGTGCGAGGGCTACCCGGCGCGGGCAAGACGACGCTCGCTCACCACATCGCCGATGTGGTCTTTGAGAATGACGACTACTTCGGGTTCGGGGATCAGTACAAGTTCAGCCAGGAAATGCTCCCGTGGGCCAAGAGCGAGTGCTTCATGCACTGCCGCGAGGCGATGGAAAAGGGCGTTCCCAAAATCGCCATCGCGAACACGTTCATCGACGAAGGCGGGCTGGAACCCTACTACCAGCTGGCAAAAATATTTGGCTATACGGTTTTCTGCTTCGTCACGGAGAACCGAACGGGCAACTTTAACATTCACGGCGTGACGGACCGGACCATTCAGAACATGAAGAAAAGGATACGGGTACGATTATGAACGCAGACCCTCAAGTTTTAGAGGAACTCTCCCGGCTGGGAGCCGTGGGAATGGGCGTGACCGAGAGCTGTGACATCTGCGAAATCACCGAGGCGGACTTCTACGCCTCGCCGGAGATGCAGAAAGCCTACCGAACCGGCCAACTCAAGGGAGAATACATCTGGCGCCAGAGCGTTTTCAAGGGAGCCAAAGACGGCATCCCCCAGATGTGCAAACTTTTTCAAAGCCTGATCGAGAAGAACGTTCTTCTCAACAACCCGGAATTGAACCTGGAGGAACTCTATGACTGCGAGATCGAAAACGGACCTGAGACGGCTGACGCTCCCCCAGCTGCTGGAAGTGCTGCAGAGGGCGGGGAGCAAGAAGGTGACGCTGGAGTACCTGAAGCAGATCCTTGACACGGGCTGCCCCACCAACACGGACGGAACCATCAGTTTTATTGATTTTGTAAGATACCTGGCCAAGCAATGAACATCGCAAGACTTACGACCGAAGAAGCCGTCACGCTCCTGCAGCAGCCTGACATCGCCCAGCAGCAGATGACCTGCGGCTCACGATTTGCCGGGACCGCGCCCGGGACCATCGACCTGATGCGCTACGCGGCGTGGCTGGTCGATGGGAAACCGAGGCCTGTCGGCAGGCAGCGACAGTTCACCCAGCTCGAGCAGAAGGAAAAGAAACGCGCTGCGGACCTGGCAAGGGTCAACGCGGCCACGCGTGCGGCCAACGAGATCGGTGAGATCGATTTCACGACGATTAATTGGGAACGCAGGCTGGCCTGCAAGGATGACCAGCTGCTGTTCGAGAAGACGTATCTGCCGATGATTTGCGACCTGCCGAACGCGCCCTATCACGTGCTGCTCGCTCAGCGGATCGCCGAAACGATCCAGAACGGCGGGCGCCAGGCGATCCTTCTGCCGCGCGGCGGCGCCAAGACCACGAAATGCCGGTCGGGTGCGGTCCACGGCGGGCTGTACGGTCGGATCCGCTGGGGGTACAACATCGGCGCCAACGAAAAGAAGGCGCTCGAGACGCTCGAAACCATCAAAGCCTGGATCAAGTCCAACCCGCTGCTGCTGGCCGATTTCCCCGAGATTTGCTACCCCATTTCCCTGCTGAAATCCAAGAAGCCTGGCTCGGTCGCCGAAAGCCAGACCTACCGCGGTTTTCCCACCTACGTGGTATGGGGGAAGGACGAAATACGCTTCCCCTGCTTACGATTGGCAGACGAAACCGCGGCCTGGTTCCGGGAACATGACCCGGATTCGGTAAAGCAGATCGTGCTCGACCCGAGCAAACCGGAGGAAGCGTTCTGGGTCCCGGCGTCAGGCTATACGATTTTTACCACGGACGGCATCGAGTCGGGGATTCGAGGCGGGAACGTGGTGAACCCGGTCTCGCTCGCCCCGATCCGCCCGAATTTCATCATCCTCGACGATGTGCAGAACGACCGCAAGGCGGCGAGCCTGACCTCGGTCGCGAAGCTCGACAGCACGATCACCTCGGCGATTCGCTTCCTCTCGAAACCAGGCGAGCCGATCGCGATATTGATGCCCTGCACGGTCATCGAGAGTAACGACCTGGCCGACACGTACGGGAACCCGGAACTCAAACCCGACTGGCGCGGAATCCGCATTCCCATGGTCGTCCAGTGGCCGGACGGCATGGATGACCGGACGATCACGCAGGAAACCGAGACTTCAAGAAAATGGCTCGAATATGCCGAAATCCGGCGCCTTTCGTTCAGGGAGCATAACGACGCCCGGGACGCGACCGCTTTCTACGAACGGCACAGGGAAATAATGGACAAAGGATTCATCGTTTCGTGGGAGGCCCGGCACGAGCCAGGGGAACTCTCGGCGATTCAGTACGCCATGGACCTCCGGTTCGAGGATCACCGCGCCTTTCTCTCGAATATGCAGCAGATCGGTGGGGATTTACTGGATCTCGACTCCGGTCGCGTCAAATGGCAGGATTTCGCGGCGAAAACGCTCGACCTGGACCGTGGGACCGTGCCGGGCGACGCGCAGCGCCTGGTGGCCTATGTGGACATTCAAGCCGAGTTTTTCGCATATACGGTCCTGGCGGTGAATTATGACCTGAGCTGCTGCTTCGTGACCGACTACGGGACGTTTCCCAAATTCGGAGTGCAGAACTACACCAGGAGACAGGCGAACGACTGGCGCCAGCTCACCAAAGCCTACCTCGCGACGCGCCCGCACCTGCTCGTGGCCGATCGGAAAACCAACCTCGGCGACATTTACACGTGGGGCCTGCGGACGCTCATCGACGATCTGCTCACCCGGCAGTATGTCCGCGCCGACGCTTACAACACGGTGATGCGGATCAACCACATCGCCATGGACGCTCAGGAAGGGATCATCGCGCCGATCGTGAGAGATGTGGCCAAGAAATACCCGGCGGAAAAGGTGATCGCCTACCACGGCTTCGGGCTGACCGCGGGCCGGATGGGGATGGAGACCTACAACCGGCACGAAGACACGCTCTTCGAGGACCTGAAGAACCCCACCTGCAACGCGACCCGCTGGATGTACAAGTACAGCGAGGTCTCCCGCGCCTACGAATTGCACAGCGACGTGAACGCGTGGAAGGACTACCTCATGGAGAGGGTCCGAACCCCGGCGAGCGAGCGCGGCAGCGTGACGCTATTCAACGCGCCGCCATTCGAGCATGAGCTTTTCGCGACCCAGGTCTGCGAGAGCGAGCGCCCGGAGGAATACACGGCCCGCGGGATCACCCGAAACCGCTGGGTGGTCCAGCCCGGCTGCGACAACGAATACCTGGACTGCCTGGTCGGGTGCTTTTGCCTGGCGAGCTTCTGCGGGTGCGTTTACGTGCCGACCGGCGGGATCAAGCCACCCGTGGGGAAAATCCCCCACCACCGAACGTTCAAGGAAAGACTGGAAGAACGGAAAAGGAGGATATAATGGCAGGTTTCAAATGCCCGAAATGTTCCACCCCAAATAATAAAATCCAGAGAACCTACTCCGAAGTCAAAACCATTGATTCCGAGAAAATCAGCATCGTCCGACGTGCCAGGAAATGTGACCGATGTGGGAAAATCTGGTACACCGTCGAAGTTCTGGAAACGGACTGCCGAAAGTGGATCCCCATCATTGGGGACAAAAATCCACTCCACCGACCGGAACGAAAGGACGAAACAGACCCATCCTAAAAAATTTTGGTTTTTTTGAGGAAAATTTTTTCGACCTGATACATCTATCAGGTTTTAATTTGACAGATATGGCGGTTGTGGTATATTACGCGCGTGGACCAAAAAACTACCTTCTTCACCCCAAAAGGACACGCGCATGGAACTCCGAAACATCGTCAACATTTGCAAACGTTACCTCTACACCGCCGCGCTGAAACGGATCGACACCGACAGCGTGCGCTCGGTCTTCGCGGTCGCGCTGGCCGCCGCTCGTGAAAAGGTCGAAGGGACCGAGACTCCTTTCGACGATTGGCTTCTCGACGCGGTGGAGGCGATCATCGCCGACGACGCAAAGATGGCCATTCTGGTCGATTGGATCCGGGGCCTGGTCTCGAAAAACATCTGCCAAAGCACCGAAAACGAGTGGGAGACGCTCGCTCACGAAATGCTCTACACGCCCGGCATGCCGCAAGCGGGAACCGGCGAGATTGTGAAGCTGGTCGCCCTGATTCTTCAGACGGTCATCCCGCTCATCGTGGAGTGGGTGAAGAACCGGGAAGGGGGCGAGGAATGAAACGCCTGAAGTTTTCCGTGCTGGGGGCGCTGGTTCTTTTTCTCAGCTGCCCAGGGGCTGCCCCGGCTTCCACGGTCGCTGGGCCGCAAGAAGTCGAGCCGGGGAAGCTCACCACTTTTGAGGCCGATACGCCGGGGGTTTTTCTGGTCATTCCCGCCCGAGAGGGGGAGTTTCAAACCGACTCCAACGGCATGCGGCTCTACTTCGCAACCACGACCGGCGGCACCTACACCCTCGTCCACTCCTGCATTGAAGACGGGCAGATCGCCCAGGTTCAGAAAACCTTCACGGTCGGCACGCCGGAACCATCTCCCGCCCCGGAACCCACTCCCGAACCTCAACCAGAGCCTGACAATTCGCTCACGGCGGCCATGCAGAATGCCGCGAAAGATCTCCAGAGCGCGACGCTCACGCAAGAGCGCAACGCGCTGCGCTCAGCGTTTGAGGCTGTCACGGCGGGTATTGAAGATGGAACCATTACTGCTCCGGAAGACGCGCGAGCCACGCTGAGGATCACCTGGCAGACCACCGCCATCACGATCGGCAAGGACGTCGTGAAGCGCTGGAAGCCGGTCCTGGACGCCGCGAGCGAGCACATGGACACCACCACGCTCGAGGGCCTCAAAAAAGGCTGCGCGGAAGCAGCCGAGGTCCTGAAGGAGCCTCCCGCAGAAGGCTGTAAGGACGGAAAATGCCCAACCAGAACCTACCGTTATTGGAGATGACCATGCACGAACCTAGCCATTTTGGGTGCATACCCAACCAAGAACAGCAAAGAGATGCTCACGCCAAAGGGCTGGTTTCCGACGTGGAACTTCGCGACGAACTGGCGCGGTCCGCGGTCCCCTGGGGATCGACGGACCAGCCAGTGGTCACGACGTGGGAAGCCGTTCGTGAGCAGATTGAACACGACGCCGCCATCTGCGACAAGCTCCGCGCCGCGGGCCAGCTTCCGCCCTGGTGGGAACGCATGACGAAACTCTGCCTTCCCTACGATTCGCTTTTCCATCCGAGCCAGTTCTACACGGACTGCGCCGGGCTGTCGTTTTACGAACGCTGCTATTTGATCCAGCTCATCAAGCAGATCAGCCGCGGGTCGGAGCAATCGATCGAGAAAGTCAACGCTTTCTGTACCTGGTGCATGAGCAAAGGCGGCTCCCGCTGGGGCGGGCAGACGATCGCCGCGGGCCAGGTTTACGGAGCGCGGGTCGGCGTTTTTCCGGCGAGGCTGGTCGGAGACTACACCGAGGGCCTTTTTTACCGGTCGGAATGGGAGCGCGGGGACTTCGCCCAGGCAGCGAGCCTGCGCCAGATCCAGACCTGCACGGTGGACCTCGACGGCGAGGAACTGCTCGACGCGATCGACCTGCTGCTTCGCGCCGACCGTGTGGTGGAAATCGGGAACTCGGTCGCGGTCGCGGGTGAGACGACCGACACGAACGGCGTGAACGTCGCGCGGCTGGACGGAGCGTGGAGCCACGCCACCTGCCTGACCGAAATCCTCACGATTGGCGGAACGGACTACTACCGCTGGGATAACACGCACGGAAACCGCTACTCGGGCCAGCACGGGCCAAAGACCGGCACGCTGATGCGCAGGCAGGAACTGCGGAACTTCGTCGGTTCCAGCTTCCACGACACCTGCGGCGTGCTCTGGGTCGAATCCCCGCACGGCGCCGACAATTTGAACCTCAACCCCCTGGAGGTGATTTGATGCAAGACACGCTCTTCTTTTCCGGGACGATCCTGGCCTGCGTCGCGCTGGCCCAAGTGCCGGAAGTTTCCACATTCAAAGAACTCTCCGCAACGGTCATGCTCGGCGTGCTGTTCTGGTACACCTTGACCCGGATCAACACGGGCCTGACCACGCTGAGCGAGACCATCCACGAGCTGACCTCGACGATTCAAAACCATTTCCAGACGGAAGACCACGACAAGGAAAAATAACCCATGGCAAAAACGACTTACAAGAACCTCATCACGATTCCAGGAGCAGCGACCGACAATATCGTCTCCGCACCGAACTCGGGCGTGGGAGGGGATCTGGTCGCGAACTTCAAAAAGATCGCCGACGTGATCCACCCCTCCGGCACGACCGGCTGCCAGGCACTGAACGTCGGGTGCAATTTTAACGCCGGACCCGCCAACACCCCCACCGGCGCCCAATACCACATCCTGAATAACAACGGCCACACCGTCTCCTCCTGGCTGGGGAACGCTTTCGGAAGCGGGGAGCAGGAATACGGTATGCAGTCGGGAGCGTTTATGAAAGGGGTCATGCTCGACCTGCAGAACGGGAGTTTCCCGTCCGGAGGCTACAAGCTGCTGGACGTGCCGTACTGCGGCGGGATGATCATCCAGATGCAGATACTGATCATCGACTGCACCAACCAGGTCCACGCTGTCACGGGCACGATCACGGTTTACCCCATGGGGATCTACGGGACCGGCGATGGACTGGCGCAGGGCAGCGGCGTGGTCAATCTCAACCCGGACGGCGATCGGGTTTTCGGAACGTTTGAGGTTTCCAATGGCGACCTGTACTACAAAAACGCGGGCATTTATGACGCGGTCCTGATCCAGATCGGGATGCACGGAACCATCCTCGTCGGAACGTTTGACGACATCAACTCCACCCAGACCAGCTCGGCATTTATGCCCTATTACAGCGTATGAACACGTTCGTATTGAACCTTAAAACCAGCCAGGAACGCCTGCGGGACTTTTACGCAGGGTTCCCGGGCTGCCTGGAAAAACCGCAAGTGTGGGAAGCCAAACCGCCTCAAGCCTGCACGATGCCCCAGTGGTGGCGCGGAACGGAAGCGTTCTGGTCCCACACCGAGAACTTCTGCGATGTGCTCAAGTTCACGGAACAGCAGCAGGAAAACACGCTGTTTTTCGAGGATGACTGCGTGTTCGCGGACGATTTCCAGAAACGGTGGGACGCGCTTTTCCACGATTTGCCGGAAGATTTCGACACGGTGAACCTGTGTACGTATCACGTCTTCTCCGGGATCTGCCCACCGACGCAGATCACCCCGAACGTGCTGCGGGTGGCTTTTGGATTTAACACCAACGCGATGGTCATCACGCCCGCGGGCGCCGCCAAAATGCTCACGCAGCTGCGAAAACCGAACTGGCCGTGCAAGCACATCTGCGAGCAGCAGCTCGGGTACCTGTACCGCGATTCCGGCTTCATCGCCTACGCCCCGATCCAGAACTTCGTCGGGCAGCGGGCCTGCTACTCGGAGCTTTGCAAGCGGGACCGCCCGGAACGGTGGTATAACGGCTTCACTTACCTGGGGCTGGATGGGAAACGTCACGCAAGCGAGGGCTTATACGAAAAGGACGAATAAAAGATGGCTCAAATGACTTATGGCGACCTGACGACCTACGGCGCCCTTGACACCTACGCACTGGAAACCGGCTCGGGCTCGGGATCGAACCCGTCCGGCGGCGAAACGTCGTCCTGCCCGTGGACCTCGGCACAAATCACCACCATCCTTTCTGCGCTCGACGCCCTCCTGACCGCGGCGGCGGCAATCAAGGCCAAAACGGACCTCTTGCCCTCTTCTCCCGCCGCGACAGGGGACGCCATGACGCTCACGAGCGCCTACAACAAGGCGAAAACGGCAGCCCAGCCAGGCGACGCGATGACGCTCACCGCGGCCTACAACGCTGCGAAAAACGCCGCGGCCCCCGGTGCTGCCATGACGCTCACGAACGCCTACGACAAAGCGAAAACCGCCGCGCAGCCCGGAGACGCGATGACGCTCACGAGCGCCTACGACAAAGCGAAAACGGCGGTGCAGGTTTCCGACCTGCCGACCGACTATGCGAAGCCAGCCGATGTGCAGCTGACGACGACCACGCAGCAAGTGGACCTGACCGGGATCGCCCGCACCACCGACATCCCCAGCGACTACGCGAAGCCCGGAGACGCGATGACGCTCACCGCTGCCTATGACGCGGCCAAAGGCGCGGCCCAGGGTTCCACGCTGACCCAGGTGGTCACGCTGCTGAACACCATCCACGATCTGCTCGGGGATTGGAGTATTTCGGGAACCACGCTCACCGCGGGAGGGGCGACATACACGCTGACCCAGGAAAACGGCGCGATCACGGAGGTACATCCGTATGAGCCGTGACTTTTTCCATAGCACCCGCCGCTGGCTCGAAGCGGTCGAAGCACCGCCCGAACCGCCGCAGCCCGTCACGCCCCAGCAACCTCCGTGGCACCTTGACTGGGTCGCTTTTCGCTGGGACCAGAGCAGCGACACGAGCGAGTCGTCGCAGACTATCCTGTGCGACCGGCTCTGGATCCACACGAACTAAGGAGGCAAAATGGCCACTCAAATCGTTTATACCGCCGGTTCCGGTCGGCTTCGCGGCCTTTTGAGGGACTGCAACGATGTGCTCGTCACGCGCAGCGACATCACCGACATCCGCCTCAACATTTTCGAGTATGGCATGGGCCAGTACACGCCGGTCGCCGGTTACCAGAACAAACAACTCCCGCTCGACGCGGTCCTCGAGCAAGTGGCAACCGACTGCGAGGGGAACCGGTTCAATTTTGATGTGGATCCCGCGGACGGGACTCACCCGCCGTTTCCCGCACGCAACGCGACCTACATCGTCGAGGTGATTTTCACTTCCACGAACGGCACTCGTTCGGTCCACCAGCTGGAGGTTTTTAGTAAATAGCAAATGACCACTGAAAAAAACGCGGCTGAAAAAGCCATCGAAAAAATCGTCGAACGCCCCAAAAAAGCGGAAAACCTGGAAGGCTCCTACGAGTCGCACGACCTGGGGGACCTGATCAAGCTGGACGAACATCTGGCGAAAAAGCAGGCAGCCGAGTCGGGAATGCGTGCGCCTTACGGGATCAAGTCCTCGATCTGCGTGCCTGGGAGGAATTATGGCTGATCAGCAGACACTTTCCATGCTGCGCACCGAGCTGCGGCGCACGCGGGCTGAAATGGCGATGATTCGCGCCCGCTACGAAGCGGCGCAAACTTACCCCACCAACGAAAACCACTGGGTGAAGGCGGATAGTTTGTCACCCGACGCGGCGAACGACCCGATGGTGCGGGAGCGTTTACGCAGCCGGTCCCGGTTCGAGGTGATCGAAAACAACCCCTATCTCAATGGCACGCTCATTACGATCTGCAACGACTTCGTCGGAGGCGGCGTCCGGCTGCGGATCACCGACATGGACGTCCCGCGGGAAACCCGGCAAAAGATCGAGAAACAGTGGAAACGCTGGTCCAGGAAAATGAAGCTCCGCAAGCTCCTCTGGCAGATGCGCATGGATAAGGCGGTCAGCGGCGAGGCTTTCGCGGTCCAGATCCACAACGCACGCCTGACGCACCCGGTCAAATTGGACTACCGGATCGTAGAGGCCGACTGCGTCACCAGCCCGGTCGAGCAGTACAGCGTGAACAAAGCGTTCTCGCCATCGGACGCCGACGGGATCAGGCTGGACGAATACGGCTTTCCGAAAGCCTACCACGTTTTGAACTACCACCCAGGCGGGTCCGGAGCGATCGAGCTGAGCAAGCAAGGAGGGAAGTGGATCCCGGCCAACCAGGTCATCCACATCTTCCGCCCGATGCGCAACTGGCACCGCGGCATACCGGAACTTACTCCGAGCATTCCGCTGTGCGCGGTCGCCCGGCGCTATACCATGGCGCTGGTCCGGTGCGCGGAAATTCAAGCGTGCCTGGCCGCGGTTTTGGAATCGGACATCCCGAACTACCGGAACCTCTCGACGCCGCCCACGCGCGTCGTAGAGATCAAGGACGCAAACGGGAACACGATCGGCACCGAGACCGTGACGGACGATGACGAAGGACCGATGTTCGACCTGATGCCGATCGAGATGGGATCGTTCAACTTGCTGCCTCACGGCTTCCGCATGAAGACCTGGGACCGAGTGCCGGTCGGCCAGCAGTACGACCTTTTCATAGGGGCGCTGATGCGCGAGATTTTCCGCCCGCTGCTCGTCCCCTACAACATCGGGATCGGCAGCAGCAAAGACAGTAACATGGCGTCTGGCGTCCTCGACAGCGGCCTCTACACCCAGGGCCAAAAGGCGGAACGGTGCGCCTTTGAGGAAGACGTTCTCGAACGGATCGTGGAAGACTGGTACGAGATCGGCTGCGTGACGGACGGCTACTTCACCGAAAGCGGGACGATGCCCGCCGCCTTGCGCGAATTGCCGGACCACGAATTCGGCTGGGACAAAGTCACCGTGGAACACACGGACCCGACGAAGGTCGCCAAAGCGATCGAGATCCACCGCACGCTGGGCAGTTACACGGACCGCTACATCCAGGAAGAACTGCTGGGTGCGGATTATGAGGAATGGCAGGACGCTCAGCGCGAACAAGCCGCCTTCCTGAAAGAACTCGACGAAATCCGCGGAACCACCGTGAAAGAAGAAAACAGTGAACAGGAACCCATCCCCGAGGATGGAGACGGAGAGGAAAAAGATGACTGATTTCAAGATGATGTCCTGCGCGGGACAGACCACCCAGACCGGCGACCGGTACTTCATGGTCGCGAACACGGGCGCCCCCATGCGGCTCATGTTCTACGATTTGCCGGTCGTGATCGATCTGGCCGGTGCGCAGTTCGCAGGCGAAAAGCTCCCCGTGATCTACTCCCATGACACGGGTGAGCAGCTCGGCACGACGACCAGCCGAAGCATTCTCGCGGTCGGCGAAAAACGCGTCGTGAAGGATCAGACCATCCAGGGACCCGCCATCGTCGCGGAATGGCATTTCACGAACTCGCAAGAACGCGCCGCGGGCGTCAAGGAAAACCTCGACAATGGTTTCCCTTTCCAGGTCAGCGTCGGCGCCCAGCCGCTCGAGGTGGAAGAAGTCCACGTCGGACAGATCGCCTCGGTCAACGGACGGGAATACCAGGGGCCGCTGCTCGTGGCCCGGAGATCACTTATAAAGGAACTGAGTGTGGTAGTTTTCGGGGCGGACCGCTACACGTCTACCATAAAAGCCCAGGAAAAAGGAGATTTGAGTATGAGTACTGAAACGACCAAACCGGTCAACCCGAACCCCACGAACGGCGAGCCGCAAAGCGTCCCGCCGCTCAAAGCCACCGAAGCCACGCAGCCCGCGCCGAGCGCACCTCCCGCGCCGGATATGAAGGCCGTCGAGGAGCAGATGCGGGTGCTGAGCATTGAGACCATCGCTAATTCGATCGCCGCCGCCGGAACTGTCGGCGAGATCGAGATGGAAGGCGGGGTCATTTTCCGTAGCATCGAAGCCGCGGAAAACTACGCCAAGAACACTCCGACGGTCACGGCTGACGCGTTCAAGAAAGCCATGCTGGAGGCGAGCCGCAAACGCCCGGTCGGACCCATCGGTCCGGGCCTGCATACCGCAAGCCACGATGTCACCTCCGCCGTGCTGGAGTGCGCCATCATGAAGTCGGTGGCCACCGAAGCATGCGTGCCGCTGACCGCTGCCGTCACCAAAGACGGTCGCGAGAAATACGGACTGGAAGCATGGTACGACGAAAAGACGCTCGAAGCCGCCGACGCGCCGCACCTGCGCAACCCGAGCCTCGGCACGATTTACGCCGCTTTGATCAAACAGGTCTTCGGGTACAACGAATACGTCAACACCCGGAGCGACGATTTCTGGCTCAGAGCGAGCGACGCCTACGCACAGGCCCGATTCTCCGGAATGGGGATCCAGGCCGCGACCGGTTCGCCGATCTCGCTCGACACGGTCTGGCTGAACGTGGCGCGGAAAATCCTGCTGGCGACCAGCCAGGCCATCCCGACGACCTACCAGGAGTGGTGCAAGGTCATCAACGTCGCCGACTTCAAGCCGACGACTTTGTACTCGGTCGACATCGACGGAACGCTGTCGCCGATCGGGAATAATGGCATCATGGAGCACGGCAAGATGTCCGACAGCACGTTCACCGTCCAGACCCGGACCTTCGGCAAGATCTACGGGATCACGCGCGTGGAACGGATCAACGATGACATCAACGCCTATTTGAGTAAGTTCACCACGATCGGCAAGACGGTCCCCAAAACCGTCGAGCAGCTCGCCTACTACGTGCTCCTGAGCGGTGCGAGTACCTTCTTCACCGCGGAAAAGGGGAACCTCGTGACCGGGGCAGATTCTGCCTACAGCCAGGAGGCGGTCAAGGCGGTCCGCAAGATGTACCGCGATCGGGTAGGATTCGACAAACAGCCGATCGTGGCAGATCCGGACCGCGTGCTGGTCGGCACGGATCTCGAAGACACCGCGCGAACCCTCTACGAGAAAGAGCACCCGGTGCTGGCGTACAAGACCGGCAAAGATGGCGAAATTCGCTACCAGACGATGGATAACGACGTCAAGGGCCGTTTGCGCCCGATCGTCAGCCCGTACCTGAGCAACACCGCGATCAACCAGACGATCTTCAAGGACCAGAGCAAGGTCTTCCCCACCCAGAGCAGCACGCAGTACTTCGTGAACTGCGACCCCAACTCGCCGGAAGGGAGCGCCTTCTACATCCCGTGTCTCCACGGCAACATCAACCCACACGTGGAAGCGTACGATTTCGGCGCGGGGATGCTCGGAACCGGCGTCCAGGTCTATGCAGATTTCAACGTCGTCCCGGGGAAAACGGAAATGATGACGATGGTCACCGGCGCCGCGGAATGAAACATTTGAGAAAGGAGAAAATACCATGGCACTTTTTAAGATTGCAGACCCCGTCCTGATCCGGAACGTGAAGCTGACCCAGGACATCATGCCCGGGGACGTGCTCCTGAACGGGAACCGCCCCGAAATCAGTTCGGTCCGCGCCTTCAACGGCGATGACGCGGTCGGCCTGGAGTATTTCGGCGGCGTTTATGAAGGGGTCGCCGACGGAGCGCTCGCCAAAGGAGACGAGTGCTACTACAATTTCACGACCGGCAAAGTGACGAAAACGGCGACCGGGGCCTATCACCTCGGTGTCGTCACGTTCGCCCCGGCGGATTGCACGGACGGCAGCGAGTGCAAGATTCTGCACTGCCCGAACGGAACTCGGCTCGGCAGCGCCGGGGACATGACCGCCGCGGCGTGCGTCACCCCCACCCAGGACGCGCTGACCGATTCGACCGGCGGCACCGCCGGAACGACCCTGGCTGCGCCTGCCGGAACGGACTACACCACCGCGGAACTCAAGGTCATCATCGCCAGCCTCGCGGCGCAGCTCGCGAAGGTGAAAACCGACATCGCCGCGGTGATCGGTGCGATGCAGACCGCGCACCTGATGGAGACGGGGGAATGAGCTTCCTGACGGACCAACTCCACACGATCGGCGCGACTTTCGACGAGATCGCCGGGGTCGAAGCCAGGCTGGTACGCGGGTCGCTGGAGATCCCCATCACCTGCGTACCGGTCAAAAAAACTCCGGTCTACGGCGAATCGAACGCCGCTATCGCGATGGACCTGCAGGACTTCTACCTTTTCCGGGCTCAGCTCGGCTCCGTTTATCCCAAAATGGATGACCGGATCGTCACCGGCAGCGAGACCTACCAGCTGACGTCCATCGTCCGATACCGGGAAGTCGTCCCGCCGGTCGAACCGCTTTCCAGCGACGCAGACCGGCTCCTCGTGCATACCGTGAGGATTAAGAAATGACCGAAACCAGCCGAATCGAGACGCTCCGCGACACCATTATGGCGGCGATCGAGCTCAAGCAGCTCGCCGGAGGCTTCTGCGAGCCTTTCGTGGTGAAGAAGACCTGGTTCCTGTGCGAGGATCTGGAGGATTCCTACGACGAATCGTGCGAGCCGGTCGGAACGGTCTGGATCTGCCCGAGACCGACCGTGCTGAAGAACCTCACCCGCCACGATGGGCAGACGCACGCGGTCGAAGAAGAACTGACCGTGAACCTGACCATGGCGTTCCCGCGCACCCAGACCACCGAGGAACAGGTCGGGATCCACGTCCGGCTGCTGGAGGAACTCATTGACACGATCCGCCGGATCGCAACGGCGAACGGGTACGGCTTCACGAAAGCGGAACCGGCCCGGGATGACTACGGCACCCCCTACCTCTTCATCAACATGGAGAAAGGGAGCTTTTTCACCCTTATCGAATTCCGATTCCTGAATTTTATCCAATAGCAAAAAGGAGAAAGAACTATGCCAGAAGCAGCCCCAACCGGAATGCCTGTTCCGGGTTTCAAGATGCGCCTCTACCGCGGCACGGTCGGCAGCTCGCCTGCCTGGACGCTGGTCGGAGGGATCCAGAGCGTCAGCGTGGACGACGTCTCCCGCGAGGAGATCGAAGTGGCCATGCGCGGGACCGAGTGGAAACGGATCATGCCCGGAATGATGGAGGCCATGGGCGCGACCATCAAGATGATCCATAACGTCGAACCGGCGATGGAAGCCCTCATCCGGAACGATATGCTCAACGGGACCTCGGCCCAGTACGCCATGGTCAACGGCGACATTTCCACGAGCGGCACGTGCGGCTGGTCGATCCCCGCCTACGTCACGCAGATGAACCGAAGCGAGGAACTCGCAGAGATCGTCACTAACGACATCAAGATCAAGCTCGGGTACATCAAAAACGGGAGCACCATGGTCGAACCGGAATGGATCACGGTCGCCTGATAAACCACCAAACCAGAAAGGAGTAATTCAATGACTCTGGAAAACATCCGCGCCCGCGCTGCAGGCGAAACCTCCAGCGCCACCAACCAGATGAAGGTCCGCCGGATCAAACCGATGACCATGACCCTGGCAGAGATCAAACAGGTCCTGGACGCCAACCCGGACCATCCGCAAGCAGACAGCCTGCGCCGGTTCTATAACGAGCACGCCGCCATTCTCGGCCCCGACACGGTCGTGGCTGTTGAAAGGGCGGTCGTGCTGGGGATCCTGGACGGGCTGCCGATCGTGGATAAAACGGTCGGGCTGGACAGCGACGGACGCGAAATTCACGAAACCGTAACCGGGGAGGACTTCTGATGACCACGTTCAAAGACCGCTTCGGAAATGAATGGGATTGCAAGATTGACATGGCGACCGCCGCGCGGATCAACCGCTGGGATTTTTCTCAGGTTTACCCGCGCCCGGTCTCGCTTTACACGCCCGACGAGCAGCTTCTGAAAGACCTCGCCCTGAACGCGGGGCTGGTCGTGGCTTTCGTCTACGCGATCTGCAAACCGCGGATCGACGAACGCTACAAGGACGTCACCGACACGATCAGCGACGGCGTCAACCCGCGGGAAATGGCGTTCCTGCGAGGGATCGACGGGGCTGCGATCGAAGACGCGAAAACCGCACTTTTCGAGGCGCTGGCCGATTTTTTCCCTCCGAGAAAGACCTCCATCTTGAATGCTTTAAGGCGGCCGCGGGCAGCCGAGGCGGAGATGGAAGCGGAGATCCAGGCGAGGGAGCCGGAGCTGAATGCGCTCTTGAAAAAGAAGGGGACGGAGTACATCGACCGGCTGGTCACCAAACTCCAGAACACCGACGTCGAGACGCTGATCGCCAGCGGTGGCAGTCTTTCCTGATCACGGTCATGGCGGAGCTGCACTGGGGACCCGCGGACTACGGCCCGCTGACGTTTCGGGAAGTGTTTCTCGTTTACCAGCAGGCCCTTGAAAACCGCTGGAGTTACCAGGCGGCCCTCCTCTCCGAGGTGCATAACGTGACGGTCGCCGCCATTCGCCTGAACAGCCGCTCCCGCCCCAAAATGACCTCGCCCGCGGATTTCAACCCGCTCGGCACGCCCGGCAAGTCCGGGGAGGTCCTCACCCAGGAAAACTTCGAAACCACCTGCAAAGCACTCGGCGATTGCTTCCTGGCAGGAATGCAGAGGTGACACCATGCTGCAGCCCAAAATTCAAGTCAAAGTTTCGATGGACGGACGTGAACTCCAGGTACGCGTCCGTCGCGGTGTAAAGGCCCCTCTGGGCCGGATCGCCGGTCGTGTGCGCATGATCGCCCGACGCAGCCTGAAAGCCGTTCCCGCACGATCGGCCAGGAAAAACCCGTCGCGGCCCGGGGAGCAGCCTCACTCGATCTTTGCCCGGAACAAAGGCGGCCACCGGATGCGCAAGATGTGGTATGCCGAGCAGCAGCCGGGTCAATGGGTAGTGGGTCCGCATATCCTCATGCGGAAAAACGGAACGTACCAGAGCCTCCCCACGCCCGCCATTCATGAGCACGGCGGGACGAAAGCCGTGACCATCAAGCACCTCCGCAAGACGGGGAAGAAAACCACGCCGAAACAGCGGGCAGCGTTCCGGCGCAAGGTGCAACGGGGCGAGATTACCTGGAACTACCGGTCGAAAGCGCTCCGGGATCGCGTCACGACGACCCACCGCATGAAAACGTTCCCGCGCCGACCGTTTATGGAACCGGCGCTCAAAAAAATCATTCCGATCATGCCCCAAATGTTCAAAAACTCGATTAAGAAATAGGAGCCACCATGCCAAGCGCTGGAGCGATCACAGCCGGTAAAGCCTATGTCATCATCTCCGCGATCGACCGCACGAAGCACATCCTGGGGACCGTGACGCGGAACGTGAATGCCGCCGCCACGAAAATGCAGGCGATCGGCAGCCGCCTGACGTTCGGCGCTGGTCTGGCGACGATGGCCACCGCGCTCCCCATTCAGCAGTTCGGCAGGTTCGAGGATGCGATGCTGGCCGTTCGTGCAAAAATGGGAGCGACGAGCGGCGAGTACCAGCGCATGACCCAGCTCGCGCAGCACCTGGGCGAGACGACGTCGTTCACCGCACAGCAGGTCGCCGAAGCGATGGTCGTCATGGCTCAAATGGGGCTGAAGGCCGATGAGGTGACCGATTCTATCCAGGGGATCCTGAGCGGCGCCCGAGCCACGGGGACCGAGCTGCCCGCCATGGCCGACTACGTTCTCACCGCGGTGCGGGCTTTCGGGAGCGACTTCAGCGAGGCGAGCGACTACGCCGACGTTTTGACGGCGGCCTGTAATAATTCGGCATTGAGTATGGACGACCTCGGCCAGGCCCTCCAGTACGCCTCTGCTTCCGGCCAGCTCGCCGGTTCGAATATCCGCGAAGTCACCACGCTGCTGGCAGCGTTGGCCAACATGGGCATCAGGGGCACGATGGCGGGCACCTCGCTGCGCCGGATCTACGAAAAGCTGGCTATGGAAAAGGATAAACTCATCGGGCTGGGAGTGAACCCGTTCGATGATAAGGGAAACTTCCGGCCCATCGTCCAGATCATCACCGACCTGGCCCGAGCCATTCAAGACCTGCCCCAGGGCGAAAAGATCGCGCTTTTGACCGACATCTTCGAAGTCCGCGGCATGACGGGCGCCGCGAAACTCACGCAGGAAAACTTCTCGCAGCTCGCCGCCGCCATTGAAAACTGTCAGGGAGTCGCCCAGGAAACCGCCGAGATGATGGACACCGGCGTCGGGGGCGCTTTCCGCTTCGTAACGTCCGCGGTGGAGCGCTGCGGGCTGGCGATCGGGGAAGCCTTTCGTGGAGCGATCGTCGGCGCACGCGATGACATCATCGGCCTGGTCCAGTCCACAACCGAGTGGATCAACACGCACCAGCAGACCGTGGTGATGACCGCGGTCGGGATCGCGGCTCTTGGGGTCCTGGGTGCGACTTTCCTCACGACCGGCCTGGCCATTCGGGTCACGGCTGCGGCGCTGGGCGGGTTCCACTTTATTCTGGCGGGACTTCTGGCAGGCTTCCGAGCCTTGACGTTCACCATGAGGCTCCTGCCGCTTTCGCTGACCGCGGTGACCGGAGCCTTCCATCTGGCGATCGGCGCGACGACCGGATTCTATACCGCCGCGAAAGCCGCCTGCACCGCAACGGTCGCCGCGCTAAATGTCGTATACGGCGCCATTCTTCGGATCCCCGCCGCCTTGCGGATCGTGGGAGTAGCATACCAGGGGCTGGTGGCGCTTTGCCACGGGCTTCTGATCGGGCTTTCGACCGTGCTGCAGGCGACCGCCATCGGCCTGAAGGCGATCGTCCTGGGGACCATTTTCACGATACGCGCGGCGTTCCTGATCACCTACGGGGTCATCAAGGGAATCATTCTGGCGTTCCCGGCGATCGTTCAACTGGTCTGCGCCGCTGCCAAGGTCGTCTATTACGGCACGCTCGTCGGCTTCCAGGCGGTGACCGCAGCCACCATGACCACGATCGGCGCGATCGTAAATGGGCTGCCGCTCGTGTGGGGTGCGGTTTGCGTCGCCACCGCCGCCGTTTACCACGCCGCGCTAACTACGATGCTCGCAGCCACGCTCGCCTGGTGCCTGGCCGTTCGTGGAATTATCTACGGAATCCCCGCGGCTTTTAGCGTGATCAAAACCGCGATCCTGGCGATTCCGGCGATGCTTTCTTCCGGGCTGGCCGCGATCCCGGCCTTTCTTGCGTCCATGACCGCCGCGAACCTGGCCGCGGTCGGCCTGATCGCAGGCGCCGTCGCGCTTTTGATTGCTTTCTGGCCAGAAATCCTCGCGGGCGTCCAGTGGGTCGGCCAGGGGATCGCCGAGGTTTTCGGGTCGGCATTTCAGTATATAGTGAACATTTGTACCCAGATGGGACAGGCGGTCTGGACGACGCTCAGCAAGGCCTTCGGAGACACCTGGTCAGGGATCAAGACCGCCGCGACCGATCTGTGGGGGAGCCTGACGACCGACTGCATGTCGGCTTTCGGGACGATCTCCGCACAGATCAGCGAGGGCGACTGGACCGGAGCCTTCGAGACGGCAGTCCTCGCGATGCGGGCCGTCTGGTCCGATTTTCAAACTTTCTTCATCACGGCCTGGCACACCACCGCGATGGCGTTCATGGACATCTGGATGGGGCTGCGGCGCGGGATCCAGAGCGCCCGCGAAGCCATGGCCAAGCTCATCGGGTGGTTCATGAAGCTCGGCATGACCGACGAACAGAAAAAGGACTTCGACAAAGCGCTCGACGATGTGCAAAAAGCCGATCGTGCCGCGATGGAGCAAGGGTTCACCGCCTCTAAATCCCGGCATGAAAAAGCGATCGCAGACGCGCAGCAGAGCAACGTCACGATCCGAGGGGAACTGGCGAAACACACGCTAACCAAAGACGCTGAAATCAAGGCCAAACGGGAACAACAGCTGGCTGAAGAAGCCACCCGGGACGCGCAGATCGAGAGCGAGAGGGAAGCTGCCGCACAAAATCTGCAGGCGCAAACGCTCGAAGGTTACACGCCGCCCGAACCGCCCGCGGCGCTGGCCGGGGTCACGTCGCAGGTTGCCAGCCAGATGCGCTTCACCGCGGAGATTCTCCAGGCGGCTCAACGCGGGACCGCCGAAGCGGAAAAGCATTTTCTTGAGAATAAAGCCGAAAGGCGAAACGCGCTCATTGAGCAGGCAAAGAACGAACAGAAAGACAAAAACGCGGAAGAAACTGCGAAAAATACCGCCCGGCTGGTGCAGCTGGCGGAAGACAGGGAAGACGCGAACGAGGAGGTCGTCTACTGACATGGGAACGATTATCGGAATCAAGGATGGGAGCTTCTCCGGCTCGGAGGAACGTGAGTCCGCCTTCAAGAAATGCAAGCGCAAATACTCGGTCGTTTTTGAGGTCGTCGCCGACAGCGTGGACGAAACCTGGACCAGCATCCTCAACACGCGCAAGCTGCCAAAGCTGCTGGAGGATTGGAAAGGGGACGGCTGCCGCTGTAAATCCCGCACTCCACGAGAGGCGCATACGATCCACTTCAACGGTAGGCTCACGATTCTCTGGGAGGTCGAATGTCACTTTGACTCCGAGGTCGTTTTCAAGGACTTCAGCCAGTCCCCCCTCGAATGGCCGATTGAGCTGTCGATCACCACCGAGGACGTCACCGAGACGCTCGAAAAAGACGTCGTGACCGGTGCGCCCATTCAGAACCCGAATGGGGAGCGGATCCAGATCGAGGTCCCGCGGTCGTTCCCGGTCATTGAGTTCTCCCGGTACGAAGCCTACCCGGACAACCCGGTCGGTGTCGCCGCCATTGCTGCGAAAATCGCGCTGTACGCCAACAAGATCAACGCCGACACGTTCCTCGGCTTTCCACCCGGCTCCTGCTTCATGCACGCGCCACACGCGACGCGGGAGGCCATCAACGGCGGGTACTACTTCAAAATGACGTACCGCATCACGATCCGCGGCGGGCAAGAACCGTATAAGGCCCGACCGCTGTGCGAGGGGTACACTTTCCGCGGCCTGGTCGGAGGGAACATCAGAAGCACGGCGGAAAGATACGGGCAGA